>Ga0209194_1000320_pt1 | contig 40616 bp, 35 predicted proteins | sample COGITO_mtgs_1004_FD_184787 | JGI IMG/M metagenome (GOLD analysis project Ga0209194, IMG submission 184787) | Pelagic marine microbial communities from North Sea - COGITO_mtgs_100413 (SPAdes) (version 2) | ecosystem: Environmental > Aquatic > Marine > Epipelagic ... | reverse complement strand
TATTATATACAGTCATAATAGCAGAAAAGAACAACAACAGAATAAAGGAACAACAACAGAATAAAGGAACAACAACAGAATAAAGGAACAACAACAGAATAAAGGAACAACAACAGAATATACAACAACTTTTATAATACAACAACTTTCTTTCTACCCCTCAAAGCCTTTGCTATCAGGCGTTTCTAGGATTTCGTCTGCCAAAAACAACAGCTTTTAAGGCTTTGTTTCGCGTTCTCTTGTTCTCGCTTTACTGCCTTTCTTATAACTATTTACGCTATGGGAACAACTATTTATACTATGGGAACAAGAACGCTTGAAAGGGAACAACAACTATAAAAAAGGAACAATAATCGGCTGTAGAGTGTGCTCAGCAGTGTTTTTCGGACGGGCGATCGCTAGCAGCTCAACTACTGACGTAATCGGAGTGTAAGCAGTTGGATGAGTGCTTAAGGATGGCAGGGCGATCGCTACCGTCCGATCGGGCGCAATCGTCAGGAGCTGTTGAAAGACTCGCAGCAGTGGCACAAAAGCGGACATTCCTAATTAGTAGGGACTCCTCCCTATCACATCTAAGGAATGACTATGAGTATTAAGCTGGGTTTCTGTGCGATCGCTGCTGTCGTCTCGCTAGGATTTACCGCGCTGCTAGTCGGCGGCTCTGTCGCAGTGGACTTTGGCCCTGGTAGCGTTCGAGTGGAGTCAGGCGATCACTGAGCGGTGGGGCAGTTTCTACTGCTCGTAGTAACGTTGCTACGAGCAGTAGAGAATTTTCCGGCACAAAGCGAACTATGAATATCAAGCTAGGTTTATGTGCGATCGCTGCTGTGGCTGGATTTGGAGACGGTGGGTAGGCATGAGAAAGCCGCCCCTGATAGGAGCGGCGATCAGAGGGTGGTGTGGGTGATGGGTGGGAACGGAAGCCGTGAGGTCAGCTTAGGGCTTAGCTAGTACCCGGCGTCTTGGCACTCCTTATAGTACGGGTCAAACGGACTCTTTCCAGCTCCTTCTGTTAAGCAGATCATTGATTCAACTTCAGATGGGGAGAGTTCTGCGAATTCTTTATTGACCCTTCCGTTATCCACTAAGTAAGGATTTTCTATAGGTGAAGCATCCTGAGACAGTTTTGGATCTTTTTTGTCTATCTGTCTCATCTTCTCTGTAGTGGCATTTATTCTTCTTGCTGAATCTCTAGATTCTCCACCTGACGACCACAACAGCCAACCCCCTACGACAATCGATCCAGCTACAATTGCTGCGTTTTTTTGCAGAGTACTCCAGTTTTTCATGTATATACGGATTCCTATTAGCTTGAAAGGTGTCGATAACCAGCTTTCCCAAAGTCACCAATCATAGGCACCAATCATGGGCACCATAGGCCGCTTCACTCCATTTGATAACCGACTTAGGTTCTGGCTTGCCTACGTTCTGCCGTCCGCTGTATCCGCTGTTATAGCTGTCTAGCGCGGCCTTGTTCTCAGTCATCTGTCGAGTGTCATGTTATTTGGGCTCTTCCGAGCTTTTGGTGACGCCGGGAAACTGCTTAATGGTTAAGCAGCCATGATGAATCTCTTGGTGAGTAGCGCCAAGCTAGCCCTGCCGTACATCTGCCGTTTAAGCATCTTCAGCTTGTTGTTCAAACCCTCAACTGGGCCGTTACTAACCTCACTCATCATGCTAGCTTTAACCGCCGCATAGTCATCGAATAGCCCTTTGGCAAACGTTTGCAGCGGTTGGATAGCACAGCTGAGTGCTTTCATCAGCCAGTCATCGAAGGCCTCTGCTTGCTGTTGTCTCAACAATTGTAAGAACTCGTTAGCCAGCTCAACTAATAACGCCAAGTCTGGGTGCTGCTGAACAACTTTCTCTAGAAGGTCAGCATCTTCTGCCTGCCGATTTTCTGGCCTGAGCACCACTAAGTAAGCGGCCTGACGTGGGGTAAAAGGTGGCGTCTGCGGGTCAACGACTTTTGGCAACGCTTGATTGACCTTGATTCTGACAGGTGGTAGCCCCTGCGCTTCACGTAACCCGCTAACGTAGCGCTGTAGCGTGCGAAGCGAGCCTTCAAATCCGCAGGGTTCGAGCAGCTTCATCAGGATGCTAGGTTCTCGAATGCCTGCATTCCACCACGCGAGAAGCTGTGGTTTGTATGGGTCGAGTAGACTACGCCCAAACGTGGGACGGCGAGTAGGTGTCTCTAGAAAGTCTGGTAGCCTGCCGTAGCGTTCAACGGTTCTGAGGCTAACACCGACCTTCTGCGCAGTCGCAGTCTGAGTCCAGCCCTGTGCTCGTAAGGCTTTGATAGCTTTCTGTTGTTCTATCCTTCGCTGTTGATTCTGTCGTATCTGTTGTTGCGCTTTCTCTGTGGCAGTTGGCTTTGCAATGGCCAAGACGGTCTCTTCAGGAGCCTCGGTGACAGTGGCTTGCTGCTGTGATTGGTCTGCTGCTTTCAACTCACTGCGGTAGCTACCAAAGGCTTTCTCTAGGGTCTCACTCAAGTTCTTGACGAGGTGAAAGCGATCCGCAATCTGAATGGCCTCAGGTGCGCCTTCGGTCATCGCCTTTTTGTAAGTTTTGGAACGGTCGCGGGAGAGCACTTCTATCCCTGGATGCGCTTTGAGCCACTCGGTCAACGTTTCGGCTTTTCGGTCTGCCAGGATGGCAATCGGTTGATGCGTCTCGAGCTCAACCAAGATAGTGCCGTAGTGGTGCCCTTTGCGAAAGGCGAAGTCATCAACACCAAGCACTCTCGGTGTTTTGAAGTCAGGTAGCTTGAGTGTTTCGAGATGGTTCAGTAGCGTACTGCCGCAGATCGCATAGCCTAAGCGATCGCCTAAGCGTGCACCGGCTGCACCGCCAAGGGCTAAGCCAATCTCCTGTGACCGCTGCACCAATCGCAGGGTTTTCCTCGCCCACGGAGCCGCTACTTCGGGCAGGCGCTCGGTAAAGATACGGCGGCGACACTCAGCATTCGGACAGAAAAACTTACACACTTGAAGGATGAGTCTCAATCTGAAATGTACGCAGGGCAGGTCTGCTAGCGTTCGCTCATAGTGGCTATGAATGCGATGAGTCAGGCCACCACATAGTGGACAAGGGACTATCACCTGCGTGGAGGAAAGGCTCAACGTTAGGCGGTCACCGCCTTCCATGTCATACCGTTCTAAGCGGAGCAAACCGGCACCAGGTAGTAGAGACTGTAGAAATTCCATCGGTAGATCATTGGAAGGGGCAATCTACACTACTGTTTTCTACCTACTTCCCGGCGTCACCAAAAGCTTGGATGAGCCGTTATTTGTCACGTTGTGCCATGCTAAATGTCCTCAAAGACCAAGCCCCTTGTCCTACTTAGCTTTGCGGTGATTCTATGCTGAACTAAGGTGTAGTAGGTTGCTCAGTCAATATAAAAGCTATCGGGCTTAGAATGCTTATTCCCTGGGGGCTTATCTAAACAAAGACAAATAGCGTGGCACAAAACGCCGGTCAAATAGCGTGGCACGAATTACTGTGTAGATATAGCTCTGAAAGCTACTCAGGTTGCGCCATAGAGCCGCTCAAGCAAGCACCAAGCTGTTGAGTGGTCTCGGACAAATACCGTGATACTCGACATAAAACAACAACTTACTGATGAATCTGTTCTGATAGGTAACGTTTAACCTTAACTTTCAGCTTAGATAGATTTTTATAGGGCAAATCCCCACTGCGCTGCAAACGACCCACTACAATTCCGGGATGACGCTGTTGCGACCTAGCAAAATTTGCAACCTTCTTCTCTGAAAAATACGGCTTAGTTTTCTCAATAAAGTACGTAAGTTCTTGCTCTTCCAAAAGCCAATCTGCTGCTAACTGATTGGCCTCTGTTTCTTCCTTATTAACTTCAAGATTGTCCATATCGTCCAGATAGCTGCCCTTGTGTCCTGCAACCACATGGCCAACCTCATGCATCAACGTAAACCAAAAATTATCAATACGGTCGTACCGAAGGGTAAGCGCAATCACTGGATGACCGTCTAAATAGAAGGCCGCACCGTCTAGAAAAGTCTTGCTAAGTTGAGGCAAAATCACAAAGTGAACACCTAAAGAGCAAAGTTTTTCAGCGACTAACTCGACCCCTTCTTGTGCCAGTGAATAGCTCAAAATCTCAGGAATAGCAACTTGCAATCGCTCTCTATCAAAGGTTGAAACCGTTTGCTCTTTAGCAGCAATTTCGACTCTTCTTACCCAAGCCATCTGCGCTGAAGTCTGCGGATCTCTGTCTTCGGCCTGACGACAACTAACTGCTAACTGGGGCGTCTCCCTAACGTGGGCAATCTCAAAAAAGCGGCAGACCTGCGCCTCTAATTCATCAACTGAATCAGACCCGGCAATCCATCCTCGCTTAATCATCTCTGCTACCGGAGCAAAGCCGTAAAGCCAGCCTCTGCGAGCAATCTCATTGTTGACTAGTGAATGCTCGCTCTCCTTTTTTGCAGCGTGCAACCTGTATTTTGACTCTAAGCTTATCCACAGTTCAGCAGAGGTGCCTAGAGCCTCTGCCAGCTCAATGGCCGTCTCTGGGGTGATCTGCTTATTACCATTGATAATTCCATTGATGGTCTGATGTGGCCGTCCCATAATTTCGGCCAAGGCTTTCTGCGTCCATCCTCTTGCCTCAAGCTCTCGCTTCAAAATTCGGCCTGGGGACGACACTCTAGCGGGTGTTAGTAGCTGACTCATCTCTTTGATCTCCCTACCTTCGTGCTGCACTTAACTTAGTGGTAATCCTCAATGTCAATAATTAGGAGGTATGTTCCTTCTTTATCCTCTTTAATAGAAAGAATTAGCCGCCATTGCTGATTAAGCCTGACTGAGCGCTCTCCTTTTCGTCCCTTCAACTTTTCAAAATGCAGTCCCTTCAAAACATAGAGATCGCGCTCGTCTTCAGCAGAATCAAGCGTACTCATCACATCAAAAAAGTCATCTACGACATTTGGATATTTGTGAGCATTTTTTTCTTCGTAGTAGAGAGCCGCTATCTTCTTTTTCTTAAATTCAAACCTCACAAGGTGCCTCTCTCACTGATGAGTAAGCTTCTCAAGACATACTACAGTAGGTCGGTTCAGGCATAAGGTGAATCACTGTATTTAGTATACTCAGATCTAGCTGTTCTTTATGTCACCACAGCGATATAAAGCTATCTGCTTTTCTTATGCAGGAAGGGCTTTCCACTTGCATACGCTACGGGTAGCGTCTCGCCTCTTTTTTCCTGCTACATCTTGAGTATGGATATATTATTTAGTTTTAAAAGTAAAAAGGCATAGCATTTCCCTTCGGCTTTGAGGCGTTTAGAAGCAGCAGAGCAGTCTAATTTTAAGGTGATGACAATAGCAAAGCGATTTCAGACCTACTTACTTCAGCTACTGATCGGAGCAGGATGCGGCAAGGAGGGGCTACCACTCGTAAGCACCATAAGCGATTTCACTCCACTTGATAGCCTACGCAGATCAGGCTTGCCTGTGTTCTGTCTAGTACCATAGCCTGCGCCGTCGTTGTAGCTATCAATTTCAGCTTTATGCTCGGTTATTCACTCTTTAGCCTTACCGGTTTTCACATTAGTGGGCTGGCGTAGTATCGAACCGGTGATAAAGAACTACCGTCCCACTGAGATTTACCGCACTGTTGATGGGTGACCCTGTCACAGTGGACTTTAGTCCCGGTAGCATTCGGGTTGAATCGGGTAATCGCTGAACGGATGGGTGCCTAACTGCTGACGCAATCAGACTACAAGCAGTTAGGTGAGTATATCCGAGTACAGGTATAACCGTGTTTAAGGGTAGGAGGGCAATCGCCTGAGAATCTTTCTCAAATGAGCAATAGTTTATCTAATGCAAAACATCAAAAAGCCAGCGCGTAACGATGACGGCTGGCTATAACTTTACTAGAAGACTTTAGACCCTAGTCTTAACGACTAATCATCTACCAACGTCTGTTGGCGATACACTGACGATTATTTAGATGCGCCCAAACATGAGAAACGTTTTGGGTAGTGAGCGCGCTATTGTCTTTGTACGATTCAATCTTACGCTCAACAATCATCCTGCCGGGAACGCGTCGGTAATTTCTTGCCGAGGTTCTAGCTAGCTGATTACGAAATTCCTGCCAACAGGCGTTATTTCCAGCCTCCTGACTCATGTTTGCAAGATCACTCCTGTTGGCAAAAGGATGTTCATGATACTGATAGGCTTTAGCCGAGGGAATAGCAAAAACGCTTGCTGTAGCCAAGGCTGAAAGTGCAATTAAACTTGCGTTACGAAGAACACGAACTTGCATATAGTTTCTCTAGGATCATCATTGATGTATTTAGCAAAAAACAATGCATTTTCCCTGTTTTTATAGATTAATGCTTTATTTCTCATAAGCGGAAACACTTAACAAAAACGTTGTATCAAAGTTTATTGATGTTAGAGCTTTTAACCCTCCGCGCTTACCACTCATATTCTTTATACGCAGCTTCACTCCACTTGATGGCCGACTTAGGATCGGGCTTGCTAACATTCTGTCGCGAACCATAGCCGCTGTTATAGCTGTCTAGCGCAGCTTTATTCTCTTCTATTCTTTGGCCTTACCGGGCTTAACGCCTGTGAACTGGCGCAGTAGCGAGCCAGTGATAGAGAGATGCTCGCTATTTCGTTATCGGGCGTTGTAGTCCTGGATAGCTTCAACTGACCGGCACAGCTTCTCAACATAGGCATCATGACGGCGATCGCCATTCAACTCAGCATTAGGCACTGTGCACCAATCAAGCCCGGTAGACCTATCAGCACTTCTATAAGTGTATCCGGGTATAGGTGTAACAGTGTTTAAGGGTGAGGAGGCGATCTTTACCAGTCCAGGTACTGCTCAAGTACAGTCCAGAAAAGATTATTAGCTGGGCTGTTTGGAGAACAGAAGATGTGGCACAACGGGCCTGCTCATAAAAATTAGGGTCTGCTATCCAAACAACGAAAGGTTTAGATAGCAGATGGGCTAGGCCGCAGAGTGTAACCTAGCCAACACCTAAAAAAGCAAGCCTTCGCAAACCTCCCTCGCAGGGCTATGTTCATGGCACTAGTTGGCGACGGTGAATCTGATAGATACGGGGCGGCTTTCACTTCCAGTCCGCGATCGCTTCAACAATTGCTATTTCGTTATCGGGCATTGGCAGCTATGTTAGGGAGCGTTCCCATATTGAGGTGTTCCGATGAGCGTTCCTGGCAAGCTAGAGGCCACGATTAAAATTAGTGAGTTGCCCACTTCAGAAGTGGTAGAGAACGGTTGGCAACAATTCACGATTGACTGTGATGGACGGCAAGTATCAGCCACGGTGAAGCCAAAGGTCTGGAAAAAGCTAACGACGGCCAATGAGCAGTACGAATCGTGGGTGGCGGCAATCACTGGACAGATCGGTGAACTCACGCCCGAGGGGTTCATTCTAGAGAATCCCAATATTCAAGCTTTTGAGCGCAAGCCCAAGGCCGCTAAGCCACCCGCAGAGTCGTAACCGCTTTCTAGCGTTGATTAACTGGATCGACTGATACAGAGAGGAGAGGTTTCGGATCGCTGCCTCTCTCTCCTGCAAAGGGTTGCTCTCATAGTTTTCGTTGCGGTGCTAGGGCGATCGCTTACGGCTAATGCAGCTAATAGCGATCGCGGCATAGGTGCCTTTACTGGCTCACGGCTTAAGAGCTTGTTCAGAGTCCACGTTATACGCCTGTGTCGCCTCTATGGACTGGTGTAGCTTCCGTTTCTATCCAAGGTATCGTTGGGTTACACTAGCCAGCTCTGAGCGCCTTGTCAGACTCATGGTGTGCTTGATTAGCGATTGCCCTAGTTTGTACACGGCTTGCTAAAGTACCGTAGGCGCTAGCAAAGCATACTCCTGGGGGTCTCAGCCAGCTTCGGTAGGGTTCTATAAGCTTTGACTTCTGCTGTACCTCGGATAACGCCAGTAGGTGTTGATATGAATTACTCAGGTGTACTCATCTAATGGCGAACGACGAAAAGAAGCAGCTAGAAGCGAAGCTCTGGAAGATTGCGGATGAGCTGCGGGGCAAAATGAATGCCGATGAGTTTCGAGACTATTGCTTAGGGTTCATTTTTTATAAGTATTTGTCGGAGCGGCAACATCTGTATGCGAATCAGATGCTCGCTGAGGATGGGATTGAGTTTGGGGAGATTGATGAGGACTCGGAGGAGGGGAAAGAATATCTGAAGGCGCTGGCGGAGGAGTCGATTGCGCATTTGGGTTACTTTTTGAAGCCGTCGGAGCTGTTTGGGGCGTTGGCGCTGCGGGCGGTGGGGACGGAGAAGGCGCATGAGGAAAATCTGAAGGATGAGGACTTTGCTGCCTCTACGTTTATTTTGGATGATTTGACGCAGGTGCTGAATAGCATTGAGCGTTCGACGATGGGGAATGAGAGTGAGGAGGACTTTGACCATCTGTTTGAGGATTTGGATTTAACCTCTACTAAGCTGGGTCGGACAACGAAGGCGAAGAATGCGCTGATTGCCAAGATTTTGGTGCATCTGAACAAGATTGATTTTCGGCTGGAGGATACCGAGAGTGATGTGCTGGGCGATGCCTATGAGTATTTGATTGGGCAGTTTGCCAGCGGCGCGGGGAAGAAGGCGGGGGAGTTTTATACGCCGCAGCAGGTGAGTAAGGTGCTGGCGAAGATTGTGACGACCGGGAAGGGGCGGTTGAAGTCTGTGTATGACCCTACCTGTGGATCGGGTTCACTGCTGCTGCGGGTAGCGCGGGAGGTCGAGTCTGTCGGGGACTTCTATGGGCAGGAGATGAACCGCACGACGTATAACCTGGCGCGGATGAATATGATTTTGCATGGGGTGCATTATCGTAATTTTGATTTGCGGCAGGAGGATACGCTGGAGCGGCCACAGCATGAGGGGATGCGGTTTGAGGCGGTGGTGGCGAATCCGCCGTTTTCGGCGAATTGGAGTGCGAGTAAGCTGTTTGAGAGTGACGACCGGTTTAGTCAGTACGGGAAGTTAGCACCGAAGTCTAAGGCAGATTTTGCCTTTGTGCAGCACATGTTGCATCACCTGGACGACAGCGGGGCGATGGCGGTGGTATTGCCGCATGGGGTGCTGTTTCGCGGAGGGGCGGAGGGGCATATCCGAGAGTATTTGATTAAGGAACGGAATTGGTTAGATGCGGTGATTGGGCTGCCTGCGAATATTTTCTATGGGACGAGTATTCCAACTTGTGTGCTGGTGTTTAAGAAATGTCGGGAGCAGCCGGATGATGTGTTGTTTGTCGATGCGAGTGCGCATTTTGAGAAGGTGAAAAACCAGAACATTTTGCGGGATGAGGATGTTGATAAGATTGTTGAGACTTATCGGGAGCGGCTAGTGGCGGATAAGTATAGCTATCGGGCGGGGTTGGCGGAGATTGCGGATAACGACTACAACCTAAATATTCCGCGCTATGTGGATACGTTTGAAGAGGAGGAGGAGATTGATTTAGCGGCTGTGGTGAAAGAGCTGCGGGAGGTTGATCGAGAGATGGGAGAAACTGATCGACTTATTCGTAGTTTTTGTGAGGAGTTGGGGATTGAGTCGCCTGCATGAAAGATTATAAAAGAGATATTCCCCAGCTAAGATTTGAGGAGTTTACAGAAAATTGGCATAAATTTAGGATCGAGCAGATCAGTAAAGTTGTCACAAGCGGCTCACGAGGCTGGGCTGGATACTATTCTGACAAGGGCGCAAAGTTTATAAGAATGACAAACTTAGACCGTAATAATATTCAATTGCAACTAAGCGATTTAAAGTATGTGCTGTTACCCACTCATAGTTCAGAGGGGCAGAGAACTGCTTTAGAGAAAGGCGATATTCTGATTTCTATTACAGCCGAGCTTGGAAAAATTGGAATAGTTCCTGATAGATTAGGAGAAGCTTATATTAATCAACATATATGTTTGGTTCGTCCCAATACTACCAATGTCTTTCCCTGTTTTTTGGCACTATCACTATCGACCTACGAGTCACACAAACGCCTAAATAGGCTAAACGACTCCGGGGCTAAGTCGGGATTGAATCTAGGAAGTATCAAAAATTTCCTAATTGAACTTCCACACATCTCAGAGCAAGAGAAGATTGCTGGTTTTTTGGATGCGATCGCATCCCACCTATCCCAACTCCGTCGCAAACACAACCTATTACAAACCTACAAACGGGGCGTAATGCAAAAAATATTCTCCCAACAAATCCGCTTCAAACAAGACGACGGCTCAAGCTTCCCTGACTGGGAAGGAAAAGTATTAAGCAAAATTTTTACTGAAAGTTGCATAAAGGGAAGCGGTGGAGACAAGGCAAAAAAAATAACAGTCAAACTTTGGGGAAGAGGCGTATTTTCAAAAGAAGGAAAAGGGAGCGAAAATACTCAGTACTACATTCGGAAAGCTGGTCAATTCATCTACAGCAAGCTAGATTTTCTCAATTGTGCTTTTGGAGTTATCCCAAGCGAGTTGGATGGGTTTGAAAGCACAATTGATCTCCCTTGTTTTGACATATCAAAGGGGTACTCACCTCAATTCTTATTGCCAAGAATTATGCAGAAAAATTTTTATAAGTACTTTGGAGATCAGGCAGATGGCAGCCGCAAGGCGAAACGTATCCACGCCGATACATTTTTAAGTTTTAAGTTGCAATGCCCATGTCTTGAAGAACAAGAAAAAATAGCTGGTTTCTTGACTACTCTTGATCAAAAGCTTGAGAATTTAGAAATGCAAATTGAGAGAGTAGAAAAGTTCAAGCAAGGCTTACTACAAAAGATGTTTGTATAGATCGCTAAAATCGAACCTATGACGCTCAACGACCTAACCCCAGAAACCAAAGCCGCCATCAAAGCAATCTGCGCCCAGCATGGAGCCTTTAACGTGCGAATATTTGGCTCCGTCGCCAGAGGGCAGGCCGATCAAAACAGCGATCTAGACCTGCTAGTAGACTACGACCTAGATAAAATCAGCCCCTGGTTTCCCGTACGCCTCATTCGAAACCTGGAAGACCTACTAGGCACCAAAGTAGATGTCGTGACCCCCGGTGGACTCAAAGCCAGAATCCGCAGCGAAGTTTTTCAAGCAGCGCTATCCCTATGAGAGGCGACCTAGAAAGAATGCGCGACATTCAAGCAGCTATCCATAAAATCGAGAAGTACTCAGTCCAGGGAACTTCCCCTACAGTCCATGCCTCAATCCAAATCACACGGCAAACAATCATGCTAACCCTAGAAACAGCCATCCAAAAGATTCAGCAGCTTCCGGTCGAGCAGCGTAATAAAGTCATCGAATTCATCGAGTTTTTAGAATTCCAGGCTAACCAACGCCAAAAAACAGACTTAGCACAGGAAAGTAAGTCTACTCAAGAATTCTTTGAGCTAGCTGGAATCTGGCAAGGCAGAGATATCACAACCGACTCCATCCGCAGCCAAGCATGGGGCGAAAATAAGTAGTGATTTTATGCGATAAGTAGGTCAGGTTGATATTTTGTAAGGTAATTTTATAGAATAGAGATTCCCCCATTCATCCCTTGCAACCACCATGGTAGCCCCGCTACGTGTCACGCTAACGACCGAGGAGAAAAGAACGCTCCAGGAGCTGCGCATCGCGAGTTCAGTGCCATATCGAGTTCGCGACCGGGCTCATATGCTGCTGCTAAATGCGTCAGGCCGAAGTGCCCCAGCAATCGCCGAGATTATGGACTGTCATGAACACACCGCTAGAGCCGCGATTAAACGGTGGCAAACCCTGGGCCTATGTGGCTTATGGGAGAAGAAAGGACGGGGTAAACAGCCGACCTGGGAGCTGTCAGACATGGACTATTTGGAGCAGTGCTTGAACGAGGAAGAACGCACCTATAACAGTACTCAACTAGCCGCTAAGCTGGAGCAAGAGCGGGGTGTAAAGCTCACCCCCGACTGGATTCGTCAGCTCTTAAAAAAAAGGACTATCGCTGGAAACGCACTCGCCAAAGCCATCGGCGCAAGCAAGACCCGACGGCCAGAGATGAAACCAAAGCCCAATTGATTCAACTTGAAGCGATCGCCGCAACCGGACAGGTCGCCTTGAAGTATCTTGACGAAACCGGCTGCTGTCAATGGACGCCTGAAAGCTACAGCTACAGCTTGAAAGGTCAGCAGAAACGGTTTGAGCAAACCTCCAGGCGGGGCAAGCGAGTCAGTATCTTAGGCGTGTGGGATCCCGATAAAAGCTTTGACTATGCTGTGGTCGTTGGCGGCTTCAACTCTGAACGCTATATCGAAATGATGGATTGGCTTGCAACCAAAGCCGCGCAGAACTTTGAGAAGACCAATCAGCTTACTTTCATCGTTCAGGATAACTGCACGATTCATAAAAGCAAGGTGGTGCAGGCAGCTTGGCCCAGGTGGCAAGCCCAAGGCCTATTCGTCCTATTTCTACCGCCTTACTGCTCTGAACTCAATCCGATTGAAGGGCAATGGCACCAGCTCAAGGCACATGAAATCGCGGGGCGCATGTTTGAGTATGAAGACGAGCTGACTGAGGCTATTGTCGATGGCATGATTGACCGTAGCGTTCGAGGCAATTATGAATTAGACCGTCTTATAATTAATTACTCTTAGCTACTTACCAATATCCTCACGGTTCGCTCAAAATAATTTGAGGTCCAGAAATACAACGAAGGTAGTAGGTTTTCAGGCTATTGACAAATAGCGAAGGCTATGGGCTTTGTGTCTCCCTATCCCTAGCGAGTCAGCCAACTACAAAAATCAAGCAGCTTTACGCTACATATAGCGTTTTTGCATTTCTTGGAACCACTAGAAAAAATTGAGCGAACCATGAGAATATCCTCGTAGAGTTCTACAAAGGCAATCCAGCCATTATCAGCGAGCTACGACAAATAGGCGTTAGCCAACTAGCGGTCAGCGCTATCACGCAAGCCGAACTTTACTACGGTGCCATCAACAAAGCGGAACTCAAGCAAATTCAAAAGCAGATCGGTTTATTTCATAACTTCCCTATTGATCGAGCTATCTCAATCCGGTTTATTCAACTGATGGAAGAATACTCTCTTAGCCACAAACTGGCTATTCCAGATGCCCTCATCGCCGCTACAGCCGTAGTAAATAGCATTAGCCTCTACACACTCAACACTAAAGACTTTCGCTTTATTGAAGGATTGACCCTACACGCTTATCAGCCATAGCCCATGCCCCAATCCGAACAAGAGCTAGAACAAAACCTCATTACCCGACTCACCAGCCTCGGTTACGAACCCGTCACCCTGCGCAACACTGAGGATTTAAAAGCCAACCTCAAAACCCAGCTAGAAAAACACAACGACACCACTCTCAGCCCCGAAGAATTCAAACGCATCCTCAACCACCTCGACAAAGGCAGCGTATTCAACCGGGCCAAAATCCTGCGCGACAAATGGGATTTGCCCCGCGACGACGGCACCATCACCTATATAGAATTCCTCAACACAGACCACTGGTGTCAAAACCAATATCAGGTCACAAACCAAATCACCCAGCAAGGCACCTATAAAAACCGCTACGACGTAACCTTGCTAGTCAACGGCCTCCCCCTGGTTCAAATCGAACTCAAACGCCGAGGACTAGAACTCAAAGAAGCCTTCAATCAGGTCAATCGCTACCATCGCCACTCCTACGGCGCAGACGGTGGCCTCTTCAACTACATTCAGCTCTTCGTGATTTCCAACGGCGTCAACACCCGCTATTACGCCAACAACCGCAAACAGGAGTACAAACAAACCTTCTACTGGGCCGACCAGCACAACACCCTGATCACCCAGCTAGAGGACTTTGCCGATAGCTTTTTGGAAAAATGCCATCTCTCCAAAATGATCAGCAAATACATCGTCCTGCACGAGTCCGACCAGGTGCTGATGGTACTGCGTCCTTACCAGTACTACGCCGTAGAAGCCATCATTGAGCGCGTCAAAGAAACCGATAAAAACGGCTACATCTGGCACACCACCGGATCGGGCAAAACCCTCACCAGCTTCAAAGCCGCCCAAGTCCTCACCACCCTGCCCAAAGTTCACAAAGTCCTCTTCGTCGTGGATCGCGCCGACCTTGACTACCAAACCAGCAGAGAATTTAACTACTTTAGCGAAGGCTCCGTAGACACTACCAACAGCACAAAAGACCTCGTTGAGAAAATTACCGGCGACGCTCCCCTGATCATTACCACTATTCAAAAGCTCAACACCGCCATCAAGAAGCAGCGCCACGAAGCGGCCATGAGCATCCTCAAAAATGAACGCATCGTCTTCATCTTTGACGAATGCCACCGCTCCCAATTTGGCGAAACCCACAAAAATATCGTCAAATTCTTCCCCAACGCGCAGCTATTTGGCTTCACCGGCACCCCCATCTTTGCCGACAACGCCGTCACCAACGACCACGGCAAACGCACCACCAAAGATCTGTTTACCGACTGTCTGCACCGGTATGTGATTACCAATGCGATCGCCGACGAAAACGTCCTCAAATTCTCGGTGGAATACTGGGGCAAGCTCAAGCGTAGAGACGGCACCCTCACTGCCGACCCTAAGCCCAACCGCGAATTTTATGAAAACCCAGACCGAATTTCCCTCATCGTCGATTGGATTATTGACAACCATCGCCGCAAAACCGCCCGCCAAAAGTTTTCCGCCATGCTCTGCGTCAGCAGCGTAGACGCCCTCATCACCTACTACGAAGCTTTCAAACGCAAACAAACTGAAGGACTCCATGACCTGCGCGTCATCACCGTTTTCACTCCCGGCACCAACGAGGCCGACGCCGACGCTAACGGCCTGATCGCCGAACCCGATTTTAATATCGGTATAGACAGCGCCGATAACGGCACCGATGAAAGCCGCAGCCACACCCGCGATAAGCTCAACGCATTCATCACCGACTACAACCAGCTCTACAGCACCAAACACTCCGCCAAAGACAGCAACGCCTTCTATACCTACTACAAAGACATCTCCAAACGGATGAAAGGCCGAGACCGAGAAGGCTTTCAGGACAAAGACCGCGCCGACATTTTGCTAGTCGTCAACATGTTCCTCACCGGCTTCGATGTCAAACACCTCAGCACCCTTTACGTCGATAAAAACCTCAAATACCACGGACTGATACAAGCCTATTCCCGCACTAATCGCATCCTGGGCGACCTTAAATCTCAGGGCAACATCGTCAGCTTCCGCAACCTTAAAGCCAACACCGACGAAGCCGTCGCCCTCTTCTCTGACCCCAACGCCAACGAAGAAATATTCATCGACCCTTATGAGGACTACGTTGAAAAATTCAACGACGGCCTGCAAGACCTGAAGAAAATTGCCGCCACCCCCAACGACGTAAACCAGCTCATCAGCGAAGACGATCAGGTCGAGTTCGTCAAAGCCTTCCGTACCCTCATGCGCCTGCTCAACGTCAGCAAATCTTTTACCGAATTCGAGTTTTCCGATCTCAACCTGGACGAGCAAACCTTTGAAGACTACAAAAGCAAATATCTAGACATCTACGACAGAACCCGCACTCGCACCGACGATGAATCTGAATCGCTCGTCGAAGAAGTAGACTTTGAGCTAGAACTCATCCAGCGGGACGAAATCAACGTCTCTTATATTCTCCGGTTGCTAGCCAGTCTCCCCCGAGACATTGCCGACCCAGCCGCCCAAGCGGACTACCAGCAAAAGAAAGCCGACATCCTTGAGCAGATCGGAAAAGAAGCTCAGCTCCGCAGTAAGCGAGATCTGCTCGAAAAGTTCATTGATGAACGATTACCGACGGTTGAGCCAAATGGAAAGGTTGAGGAGGCGTTCGCGACCTTTTGGGATCAGGAGCGGATTGCAGCCGTTCAGCAGCTCTGTGAGGAAGAAAACCTCAGCGCAGCCGCTGTTAATCAGATGATTGCTAATTACAAGTTCTCTGGCAAAGAACCGCTCAGAGAAACCGTACTCAGTGCTTGTCACGATAAGCCAAAACTATTAGAGCGCAAAAAGATATTTAAGCGAGTCGTGACCAAACTACTGGATGTCATTGATAAGTTTGACGATGCGCTGGGCGGGTTGGAAGAAAGTGCGTAATCGCATCCCGGTTACGCCTGACTACAAAAACGCTGAAAGTCATTGTTAAGCGACTGCTGCGTCGATATCGCTACCCACCGGATATGCAGTTACTTGCGACTGGAACCGTGCTTAAGCAAGCTGAGATGATTGCTAGCGAGCTGACGCATTAGATATGGTCAATAGTGAACTTGACAATAAACTTGATAGTGAACTTGACAATAAACTTGACAGTCAACTTGACAGTAAACTTGACAGGAAGTTTGCAGCTATAGGTTTAGAGCTATAGGGGGCTTGTTTTTTCAGTTATTTAAGGAGCAAGATATGGCAAGACGGTACCATCCCGATCTACAAACGTGCCATCAGCCAGTTCATTTTGTATAAACACGCTGCGCAACCTACGCCACTCTTGCAGCTTTAGCAGCAACGTATTTACAGCTTCCCCTCGCGTTTTCGTTTGAAAACCTGCGCCGAGATAGCTCGCTTCTCCTCTAGGGTCATATCTGAAATAGTCCGTAGGCGTTTGTTCAATCTGTCTCTACCTGTCTCAGATTTGGCCGCTTGAGTTATAGGGTCGCTATCAACCGTCCGCTCTACAACAGTCGTGGACTTTTCAGCACCCTGCTGCTTGCGATATTGGTAGTACTCGCTCGAAAAGCTGCTCAGGGTCTTTTTCCACAGTCCTGAACGGCAGAGTGCTCTATAAATTTTGGCAATGCTTTTGCCCTGACTGCGGTAGAGCTGAATGCTCTCAAACAGCTCGGCAATCGTTTTCGTCCCGTCCTGGTCTTCGGCGAAGTCTACTTCGTATATCTGGCTCATACACAGGCTTCTCTATACTCTGGCTGCTTCAGACAGTTAGCTGAGGCTATCAAAAGTATTGGGTGTGGCCTAGCGGCGATCGCACCCAAGCACCTTCTGCACATCAGATTTTTACGCTGTCTTTTTCGTAAGCGCACAAACCGATCTATCGATAATTGTCTACACCAGTATTCAACGATTGTTAAACCATTATCTCAACCGAGTTTCGACAATTGTTGGGCCATTGTCTCAACAAAGTTTCAATGATTGTGTGCACAATTGCCTAGTTCATTGCACAAACAATTGCACAAACCGCTTTTTTCAGATTTTTCATAGCGAATCAGAACAGCAGCAAGATATGGCAAAACGGGCCTGCCTCTCATAAAAGCCCTGTGCAATCTTTCTCTACTCAACTGGCCATCACCGCTACCCACTTACGCCCAATGCGGCGGCTTACCCTAGCGGGCTTGGGGGTCAGTTTCGACTAGATTTCTTCAACGGTCTGGCTATATCGGCGGCGGGTGCGCCTCATTGATGCCTAATAAAGCCATCTGCGCCAGCTGATCTGATAGCTTTTCGGCATCCAAATTCTTGCCGTCACCCAGTTTAGTAAAGCTTTCTTCCTGCAAAACTGCATGACGCCCCTTGATCGCTGAGATCGCCTTGTGAACCTCGCTCTTGGTCTTCTCGGTAACCCAGGCCAACGCCCTTGAGATAATCTGGCTTCTCGCGGCTGCATCAATGCTGGCTCGGGTCTGAGCGCGAACTGCTTTGAGCTTGGCCCGGAATAGCTTCAGCTCACTCTCATCGTTTGCTTTGAGCGCTGCGAGTGCTTCGATGGCATCGGCTTCTACGTCGAGCCGATGAATATTTTGGCGATCGCCGCTGCCTTCCCGCTCGGGTTTCTCGGCTGGTTTGTGGCCCATTAGCGCTAGGGCTTTGTTAAATAGCGCGGTGGGGACGAGCTTCTCAGTGAACTGATCGCCTTTCATCAAGCCCACCCGCTTAGTATTGGCGGCAATCTGCTGGCCGTGGGTAACGAGATAAAGGCCAGCGGCGACTACCTGCGGATCTTTATTTGTCCAGCGCCCCGTTTTGCCGCTGATGACATCCGCCACGCCAGGACAGCGCGACACAATGCTGACTAGCTCGATGTCTCTTGGCGCTGCAGGTAGCTCTGGCAAACTCCAGAACTGCTCGCTATCGGCGTCGGGTTTGCCCGCTAAGAATTTGAGCGCCTTCATCTGCTCAATCTGCTGCCAGCACTCTGGGTCGTTGAGCGCAATCTGTAGCAGTTGAGAGCGCACCACGGCGCGAACGCCGGGATTACTCGCGCTGGTATCGGCTGACCAAGCCGTGAAGAACTCGCTGTCCTGCTGAGATAGGTAATCTTTGCCTAGCAGTTTTTCGAGCTGAGCTTTGGCCGCTCTTGCTGCTTGGAACGGGTTGCTAATCTCATTCAACCCGCCTTCTGACTCTCGCGTTTTTGTTTTCTTCAGGGTTCGGCCCTGCTGCTCAATCAGTCCGATGCGAACCTTGTCGCAGAAGATATGCAGCTGATGAGTCTGCTCGGCCTGGTCTTTGTCTAGCTCTGGTGCGGGCAATACGTCCCAGCTATAGCGCTCCCAGTCTTCATGCAGCAGCTCTTTTTTGAAGATGATTTCAAACGCTTTGCTCGCCATGAAGTGAGGCAGGTTTGGACGCATCGCTGCGAATTTTTCAGCGTCTTGTCTGGCTGGACTCAGTGCCTTCTCTGCGCCTAATGCTTTTGCTAGGGCTGCTGCTGCGCCCATAGGGACATTCGCTTCGTCTTCTAGCTCATTTACCCAGTACTGCCAGTCAAAGGCGTCTGGATAAGCTTCGAGCGTGGGCGATCCCTGCTCGCTGAAGTAGATATGACGCTCAGTGATTGCGCCATCGCGACCAATGGCCGATCTAATGCGCTCGCCCCGTTGAGAAATACTTTGTGCGCCTTCACTGGGCGTTGCATATTCAAACTGAATATCGAAGTGCTTCCCTTCGATGCTGACGCCGCTATTGATAACCGGTGTAAAAATAAACCAGTCTGGCTGCGCGGTGGATAAGAAGGCATCGGGGTCGGCTAGAAACTGCGATCGCTGATTTTGCAAAGTAGACGCGCCATCAATCACCAAACCGTTTTTATCAGGGAACATCGCTCGCAGCACTCGGTCAATCATTCGGCCTTTGCCGCGACTGCCGATTGGGATAGCTACCCGCTTACCCTCACGCAACGCATCAATGATTTTCTGTAGCCAGTGGTAGAAGTTGCCATACTCAATCACGCTCATCCGAGTAGCCGGTCTAGAGCGTCGTTGTAGCTGCGTTTCATCTGGCGTGAAGCCGCCGATGGTTTGCACAGCGGCCAGTGTTCGTCCACTCATGGCAGCGGTGGCGATCGCGACCGTTGGCGTCGCGGCCAGCAGCTTTCTGAAGGCGGCGAGACTTTGCGGCCCTGCGTTGCCCAGCTCCGCCGATTCGATTCGGTGTAGCACTTCGTTGGCTTCGTCTACCTGGATCAAATCAAAGGTCTGTCCCTTGAACTTGTACGCCGATTCAGGGCAGCTCACGACAATCGCCGCGCTGTAGTAACTAGCGTCTAGATGAGTTGCGGCGATATCCGCACCGGCTCGCTCGTTGATGCGCCCCTTGAATTCTTTGGCCAGTCCTCTAGTCGGCACGATGATCAAAACTCGCCCGCCGCCTTCGGCGATTCGCAGTGCTGCGGGAATCAGGGCGTTATTTGATTTGCCAGTGCCCTGTGAGCAGTCGTAGACCAGCAGCAATCGCCCGTCAGTGGTTAGCTGCATCTCACTCGCAAACCCACTGGTGAGTTCACCGCGAGTTTCGTACTTGAGCTGCTGCTTCAGCGGCTCGTAGAAAGCGGCTCGTGCCTGTGCTTTATAGTCTTTAGCGTGAGTGTCGACGTTGGGTTTTATCCCTAGCAACGCTGCGACTTTTTCGTAGGCTCTACGGTTTCGCTCTACTTTTAGCGCCTTCAGCCAGTCGGCTTTAGTCGGTGGCTTTTCCGCTGGCTGATCGGGTGCGCTGGGGGACAATGGCGCACTTATACGTTGAAGCTTTTTCTCAGGCGCTATCGTCGCTGGCCTTTTATCTTCTGGCACCATCGCCAAAAACTCAGTCCAGGTGATGAGCTGCGCCGCTTCAAACTGCTCACGGTTAATTTCATCTACGTCGCCGTCGTCCTTCGTCGTCTGCCCCCACCAGCGAACTTTGAGCGATCGCCCTAGCCCCTTTACCAGCTCAGCGAGTTTTGTATATTCGCGAATCACATTGATGTTAATCACCGCGCCGCCGTCAGGACACAGAATCAGCTCAGTTGGATTAAGCGCGTTGACCCACTGCTCAAATTGCTGTGGGCTGCTGGCAAACATCCCGCCCGCCGCGCCGATGAACGACTGACCTAACCGTTCAGCCGCGACTATCGGCTTTAGCAGTCCTTCAGCTAGATTCACCGCTAACCCAGCACCAGAAATATAGGTCAGTGGTAGCTCCCCATTCTGGAGGTGGGCTGGGTGGGTGTAGGTCGATAGCCAAGGGTACTTAGGTGTATCTTTCGCCTGCTTCCGGTTGCGAATTTGATAGGCAATATCGCGCCCTTCTAGATCCCGAGCTGGCACGATGTAGCCGCCGTATGAGGTTGCAATCTTTTGACCGTTCGCACCGATGCCGGGAGTGTTTGGTGTAACTGCCTGCTTTAGTTTTTGCCAAGGCTTCACGCTACGAAAAGTGCCAATGGTCGCAGTCGATAGGCCACGTCGCAGCAAATCGGCCCGGTCGTCATGATGTAAGGAAAGTTGAGCTAGGAGTTTTGTGTGAGCCGCTTGCCGGTCGCTGGCATTGAGGCCAGATTGATAGCGCTCGCGTTCTTCGGCCTCTCGCTGCTGTCGTTGCTGCTGTCGTTCCTCATCGCTTTTCTGTGGTGAATTACCGTCTAGCGTGAACGTGGCCCAGCGGCTGTTTTTATTACCGATGCACTTATAGCCATTGACAATGTCGAACTGCTTAGCGCTGCTCTCGGTGACGCACAGGAAGAACGTTTGTCCGCCGTCCTCTTTGCTTTTGCATCTGCCAGATATGTCGCCGCAAACCGGGCAATCATCAGCATGGCTAGTGGGGGTGAACTGGCTCACGCTGCGGCCCCCCCTTGCTGAGAGTTAGCTGCCGCCGATAGTAGTTTTTTGGTCTCTAGGGGCAGTTCCTTGAGTGCTTCGCGTAGCTGTGGTTTTTGCTCTGTCTCTAGTTTTGAGTACAGGTCTAGAACATCTTTCGCATCTACTAGCGTCTGGCAAGCTCGCGCCATATCGAGCAACGTTGCCATCTCTGATTGATTTAGGGCAAGACTCATACTGTCACCCCCAAATGCTGATGACGTAGTGGGAATGTCCGCTTTGCAACTATGCCGAATGTTGCGGTAATAGTTAAGCCGCCCCATCCCTTGAAGTGAGTCAGGACGTAATCGGCTTCCGAGCGATTATAAAGACTGCCGAACAGTCGTCTATCAAAGCCGCAAACTAACCAGTAGCGATCCGTGTTGCTTTGGTAACAGCTACTTGATGTGAGCTTTGTGCTGATGAATCTGGGGATTATCGCGCAGAATTCTGTCTCTTCTTTGGGTGAGTCAGTCAGTGCTAGCTGCTTGCGATTGAACCTATGGTTTTCTGACGAGAAATGCGCGTCAATGTTTTGGAAAGCCTTTTGTCTACTTTCCCTTTGCTCTGTTGTTGAGCAGTCTGCTTGAAAATCTGATAGGATCACTTTCATAGCGCTCTCCACGGCGCGATGAGTCCCGTCTAACTTCTCCTTTGGAACCTTTAACCACTGCGCTCTCCCGCCAAGAAGAAACAGTATTAAAGATTAGAGAGTAGCGGGCTTTTCATTGGGATTGCCGTCTTTGCTTTTGGCTTAGGCGGCTTTTCCATGTCTACTAAGTTTTGCTGAAAATCTAGTAGGTCTTATGGTGAAGCTGTTCTGAAGCTTAGCATTAGCTCGCCTGCTCCAAGTTTTCAACCCGCTGGTTCGTATTAATTAGTTCCAAAAGTAGCACTCTGTTTTGCTCGCCAATAGCGCGAATCTCTGTAAGCTGATCGTCAAAACGTCGGTCTGTAAGCTGTCTGTCGGCTATGGCTTCATTCCTCAGAACTTCAAAGCGCTGGTTCCCTTCGCCTATCGCAGACACCAGTGTTTCGACCGTTTGACGCAGCTCGCGACAAGCAACCTCATTAGAAGAAACTGCACCAAGCAGTGTGTCTATCTCGTCAGTATTTGTAGAACGCCGCTGCCTTTCCTCACTCGCTGCATTAGCTAACGCAGCGATCGCTTTAGCGTTAGATTCGCAAAGTGCTTTTAGTTCGTCGTTAGTCATTGTCTGAACCCTCCGAAGTGCGATCGCCGCCACGGGTCTCGCCAAGCATTTCGTAGTCCTTATCTATTTCACCTGTCTCTATAGCGTGTCGAACCATTAGAGCCTCAACGTATTTTGGCAGGCTCATGTTTGATTTTTTGGCTAGCCGCTTGAGTGCGCTCACAGCCTCTATATCTAATCTTAGCGTTGTGTTTTTGCGTGGCACTGTCGCGGAAACCATCGAACTGTGTCCCTCAAATATGACCTAATAGAATACTACTATCAAACGCATTGCGTATGATACGCGCTCAGCTTATCTCGTAACGATCAAGACATAAGATGGTCGAATAGCTAACGCGTTGCATTTGAGTCGCGTTTGCGCTTACAGTAATTTCAATGGCAAACGAGCCGCGACCGGCTAGTGCCGTCAGCGCCGTTTGAGCGCAGGGTATTGTTCCTTGTTTGCTCCATTCAATTAGGCCGCTTCGTTGAACCTCAGATTTCGTAGCTGAGATCTCAGACATCGCGCAGGTTCTTCGCTCTGTTCCACTTACTACTAAAGGCTTTTCAAAATGACAAACGCTAATAATTTCAGCGAGATCGCTCCAGCTAAAGAATCCGCTATCGAAGTTCAATCGACGAATGTTGTACCGCTAGCGATTACGGCTGATACTCAAAGCGCGATCGCCGCCTTTACCGCTCGTCCTAGCGTCGCCGCCATTGGTAGCGCACTTAGCGCAGTACGCGATGGATTCACTTTCGCCTACGAGCATGAGAAAGAATTTTCTACTGGCCAAAACTTTTTCGGCTTTTTGTGGAATGCAGGCAAAGCGATTCTAGGGCCACTGCTTTACCTGCTGTGGTTTGGCCTCAATACCTTGCATGTATGGCGGAAGAAGCCCGAAACTTGCGCCGCTGCTGCTGCAAAGTGGCAGTCGCTGAAGGCTTGGGCCGCGCCTAAATTCGATTATGAGACCGAAGCAGATCGCCAATCTGAACTAGAGCTTTAGATCGGGCAAGCAGCGCTAAGAGTCGAAGCAAAGCGCCGCCCGCCTTCATTCCACCGACCAAAACCAATCATGAAATCAATCAACGGAACCCTTTAATTATGCTCTTTTTCGCATCAATGGCTTGCGCCGGTATCGGCTTTGCCTTTGTCGCAGCCGGTGATCTCAAATCCGCAAAACTTTGTGCGGGTGGCTGCGCATTTTTCTTGCTCGCAGATCAAATGGCAGGGAGACGCCGCTAATGTCGCCCCTATTTTTTATTCTCGCGCCCTGCCTAATTTTGGCCTTTCTAGCAGGGGTTGCGCTCACGTCAGCGTTCAACCGCCCACCGCATCCGCCAAAGCACCTGTACAGCCGCCGTCACCGCCGATGAACACACCGGAAAGCCTCCGCCAACATCTAGCGCGGTTGGCTGATTTACAGGCTGCGCTAGACGCCCTCAGAACTGACCTCACTATCCAACTCAAAGAGACTCAAACCAATGCCTGAAACCTCTGTAGCTGAAAAACTGAAGAACGTAGACCTAACCGGCGACGCCATGACCGCCGCTGACAACGTTCTCAAAACCTTGGGAATGAAGCCCAAAGCATCTGCCGTCCAAAAAGAGCAAGCCCGCAAAGCCCGTAAGGGTGCCAGCATCGCCGCCAACGGTAAACGCAAGGTCACCACGCCCAAAGCATTCGCACCTGAACGAACATCAGCGCCCACTGAACTAACAACCGCTGATCGCTCGCAGCTCGTAGGCGGTGGCGGCGTTGCGTTTCGCGCTGCTGACTACATGAGCGGCGATATATGGGTGCCCGATGAGCGCATCCCAGCCATCGACGAAGCCACCTACGAAACCTACAAAACTAGGGCGCAAGGTCAGGCCCGGTCTATCGAAGTGGCTTCGCTCAACCTCAAAAACATCGACGGCTTACACAAGCTCGAAGGCCAAACCATCGACATCGCTGTCACCGCCAAGAACAACGAGACCAAATACGCCAAGCTCGAAGGCGCTGAGATTGACTATCAAACTCAGGTGCAGGTCAACGGCGAAAAATCGCAGCGGCTTTACCAAGCAACCGACTCTTATCAGGCCGCGACCCGCGAGACTGATTATCACCGTCAGCTTATTGGCATGAAGGACGACAACTATCAGCTAGAGATACAGCAAGCGCAAAGCATGTTCACCGAGAAGTCTGCTCGCTACCGCGCTCAGCTCGCAGACGGCCAATAGATTAGTGGGCGGCTTGTGTTCGAGCACTGACCGCCCTGCCCCTTAGCTCTTCACTACCTCAAGGCGATCGCATCATGCCATCAGACCAACTCCTCAAGCTACTATCCGCCGCTAGATTCCCGCTAGCTGTAGGATTGTTTGGCTTGATTCTGAATTTTGGCGGCTCCAATGCACTCCTAAAGAACGCGGGCTTAAATATCTCATTGCTCGCCACCGGCAACGCCGCCGCCACTATCGTCAAACGCCACGGGCAACTGTCCGAAATTCGTCATATAAACGAGCAACACCGCCGCCAAACAGCCGCGCTTGAGACTTCCGTACAATCTGCCGTGAATGACGCTGCCACTGCTAAACAGGCCGCACAGACACAAGCTGCTCTGGTAGAACAGGCTAAAGGTGTCACGGCTCTATTGCAAACGACTATCCAAACCCTCAAAGCTGAGCGCGATCGCATGAAAGAAGAGGTGCTATCGCTCAGCCAGCTCGCCAACACTACCAGCGCTGAGCTGGTAGCTTGTGACGACGATAAAAGCATTCTCGCCGGTCAGCTCGAATCACTACAGGTTGAGCGGATGCAGTTGATCTATGAGCTGTATGAGACTGCCGTTACCGAGGCAGATTTGAGCAGTGCGATCGCTGGTATGGAGTCGCAGTTTCAAAACGATGTTGCCTATCAGCTCACCCAAAAGAAAAAACTAAAGTCTGAAGTGACTAAGGCCCGCGCAAATTTCCACACTCAGATTACCGATGCTGAAGCTGCGACTGCCGAAGCACAGGAGCGAATCGCAGCATTAGAATCCGCGCTGTCGGAAAAAACTCAGCTCGCGACTCAGATGATCGGCGACCTGACGACAGACGCCAACGGAAAGTTCACTCACTTCAGCGGTAAGGCCAACGCCCAAACCGAGATGATTAGATCGCTGCAAGCTCAGATTGAGGAATACCGAAAAACGACTAAAGCGCTCACCTATCGCCGCTTCGATACGGTCGGTACAGATAACGTTATGGGCAACCGCCTGATTGATTACCTAGCTAAAGCTGGCTCAACTTATGGTGCATTCCATCATGAGCGAGAAGGCCATAACGGGCGGCTGAAAGTCTGGCTGACGATGATTGACGCACCGCTGAAAAAAGCCAATGATGCGCTCGAAGATATGGAGGCTGAGCTTAAGCTGTACGCAAGGCCAACGGTCAAAGTCGATAGAGGGATGCACCTATTCACCCTGGCAACTGAGCGTGAGTATGCGGTTCCAAAGACCTACTCAGATAATCTCAACCGGCTAGAGAAGGACTTCGATTTGATGAACCATATTCGTCTAGTCGGCGGTACGGGTTCCGGTAAATCGACCTTCCTAGACAACCTAATTTGGTTGGGTAAGCTGCTGTGGCCTACCGCTGACATGGATTTGCTAGACCCGAAAGCGCCGTATACAAAATGGCAGGGCGGTCTAACGCCAGACTTCAAAAATCTAGACTGTGTAGAGGCGATTGAGAACATCAGCGTTGAGCTGATGGAGCGCTTCGATGAGGCCAACAAAATCGCTGATGAGTTCGGGAATGACAGCCCTGAATTCGAGCGCTACGTTGATAGCCTGCCTTACAAATTATTCGTCTTAGATGAGGCTCAATATCTATATCGAATTGCCCGCGCTGAGGACAATAAGCAGAAGCCTAAAGGCATTCGAGCTAACACAGTTCGCGACTCGCTTCTAGACTGCTTAGGTGTTGGGCGAGCGCTCAAAGTGAAGGGCTACTTTATTACTCAGTCAGCCAAATGCGCCAAGCTGAACATGAATGAGGATGACTTTGATAACGCTACTTCAATCTTCCTAAACGCTGCGATTGCCAATGCTTTAGAAGGTGAGTTAAAAGGTGCGTTTTCTAGTAGCAAGATTGATCGAGTAACGGCTGAATATGAAAGCCGGAAGGCATCAGGTCAGCAGTATATCGGTTTGGTTTCTCATGCCGACTCCGACACGCTTTACCTGTTTCAGCCCCCACAACCGGGCTATTTCCATCAGCGCGTCTTGACGGCTAGATCAGAGCTTCCCCCGGTTGACGCTCTAAAGGGGAGGAACGCTGAGACGCTGACAGCGATGGTGGTACAGGAGAGTGGAACCCAAGGGGGAAAGCAGGGGCATCACCCAGCGTCACCTATCCCCGATCCAGTTGTCACCCAGCCCAATATCACTCTCGAAGGTAAAGCCGCCTGCACAGGCTGCGGGACGTTCTCAACGAGCATCCATGACGGGCAAGTCAACTCATTAGGTAAGGTCAAATTCAAATGTAAGAACACAGCTTGCCAAAAGAAAACTTTCTCAGCCGTCCCGATTGTTAAAGCTGAGACTTCGCCTAATCATTGAGCTGATTAAAAGCAGGCCCGTTTCGCTGTATCTTGCTACTCAGTTTTTCTCATTAGCTTTCTGCCAAATCTTCAACGATGGTTGGCTAAAGCTCCTACGAGCAACTAGCCAGCTAACGCATTATTTAGATATTTAATTATTTAGTTATTTAGATATCTGAATATTTAGATATCTGACGCATTTTTAGCAAGCCAAAGTTCTAAAGCCTGCGCCGCCATATCACTCAGTTCTAAGCCAGTCATCGCCGCGCCGATCTTCATTTTTCGATGCAGTTCATTAGGTAGGTAAAGGCCGATTTGCGTGTAGTCAGGGTCTTTTGATTTGGGCAACGGCTTCTTACTTTTGGCTGTCGGTTTGGCGTCCGTTTTCGGTTCGGCTATCTCAGGATCTACACCGCCCGCGTTGACCCAATCACTAGCCGTTTGCTCAGTTGGCTTTTTTGCAAATCCGCGCTTCTTTACCACTTCTCAACTCCCATAAATTTGAGTACATTGTCTGCGAGCGATCGCACCTCATTAGCCGCCGCCGATTTGGGCGAATCCTCTAAAACGGTGTAGCCTGCTGATGCTTCGGCAAAGCTAATTCTTTGTGCAATCGTGGCATCTAAGACAGGCGGTGAGTAGTCAGCTAATGCCGCCGCAACTTCACCGCCCAACGATGTGTTTACGATGCGCCGATTGACTACAAACGCAGCTTTGATGTCTGGCTTAAACTGTTGAGCCTCTTCTATAAGTTTCACGGTTTCAGCCGCTGCCCAAACGTCATAGGAGGATGGCTGAACTGGAATCAGAACCAAGTCAGCCGCCAAGATTGCAGACCTAGCTAGAGCACTCACCCGTGGCGGTGTGTCGATAACTGCGTGGTCATAGTCAGCGGTGATAGCCGCTAGGTCACGATGCAGAGTATCGCGAGCCATCCCCACAACCGGGAAAGGTGGCGAGTCATCTCTAGCCGCTGCCCAATCGCTAGCACTTGCCTGTGGATCAGCGTCTATCAGAATCACCCGCTTACCAGCCAGCGTGATTGCGTGGGCCAAGTGTACAGAGAGGCTAGTTTTGCCTGTGCCACCCTTCAATGAACTGAGCGTGATTATCATTGCGAGTCCTCAGCGTTTCTAGAATTCTTACAGATAATTGAATATCTGAATAGCCAAGTATCTAATTATCTAATTGTCTAATTATCTAATTATTTAGATAATTAGATATGCCGTACAGGAATAGGCCTAATCGCTAGCGCTTGCTTGCAGGTCAGCTTCTATCAGAATCACCTGCTTGCCAGCTAGAGTGATCTCGTGGGCCAGCTAAACGAATAGGCTATCTTCGCCCGTGCCACTTTTCAATGAACTGAGCATGATTATCATTGCGAGTCCTCAGCGTTTCTAGTAATTTCATAGATAATTAATTATTTAGATAATCAATTATCTAGTTATTTAATTATTGACACAAGGGAACAGGATAGATACAATAAAGGAACAAGAACATACTGTGCAATTATGCCTGCTACAGTCATCACCCCCATCACAAAAGAGTCCCTAGCGCCCTATGCCAAGTTAGGCAAATCGAACGTTAAGGTGCGATCGCATATCGTTGATTTGCTTTTTCGCTTGGTTCAGACAGATGACCCCGCCAAGGTTAAAAAGCTGTGTTTGGCTGAAGTGGCTTGGCTCGAAGCTGAGTACGAAAATCCCAACACTCGCACCAGCTATGTCACCGCCTATCGCAAAGCACTATCAGCCTATTTTGCTGAGCACCTGCCGCCTGCTAGCCTGCTGAGCGAATACAAGGGCACAAGCCAGCATCTAGCGCTATGTCACCTGTTTGCCGCTGATGAAGACTACGCACAGAAGTCTGCTAGCACCAAAGAGAAGACAGCAAAGCAACGAGACAACCTCACAGCGTTTGATGCCGCCGCCGTGGTTGATGCCACTGCGCAGGCGCTAGCGTCCGATGATTGGCGCGAGCTGGCAGCCGGTTTGATTATGGCGGTTCAATGCCGTCCGTCCGATATGCTCCAAGCTGGCAAGTTTAAGGCCATCAGCAAATATCGGTTAGAGTTCACAACCGGGCTAAAAAAGCGCGGTAAGTCGGTTACTGGTGAAATTTTCTGCCTAGTCGATACCGCGACCTTCATTGATGCTTTCAGCCGGTTGCGCCGCACTCCTGACGTAATGGAAATGAAAGGATGGGCGCTGAAAGACATTGACTCAGGTAAAAACAAAACCGTTAATCGTGCCGTCCGTCGCATCTTTGGCGATAAGCGAGATAGCGGTGAAATCATCCCAGTGCCTCACGGTGAGAAAGAGTTGAGCTGTAAGAATCTGCGAGCCGCTGGTGTGAACGTTTCATACTGGCTTCATGGCCGCGACAATCAGAGCTTAGGCCGCTTTGCTGAGCTTCAGTTGCTGCACGATAATCCTGGTACAGCCGCCAACTATGAAGACTTTTACGCTGCTGCTGCTGATGGCAACCGCCTGTTAAAAGTTGGCGTTCTGAAGGATGAGAGGCTGAGCGCAAAGCCTAAGAGTGAGAAACGCAGCTCTATCTCCGTTGATGCTCAGCTACGCGATATGATTGGCGACGTTGAACAGTGGGGTGAGGGTTCGCAGGCTGAGCGGCTAGAGCGGATTATTGCCAGGGCTAAGCAGGCCGATAGACTAGAGCGTCAGCTTGCTATCGAATGTGAGAAACGTCAGAGGGCTGAGCTTGATTTGAAGCGACTGAAAAAGTCAATTCCAGAGTATGTGCCGCTAACGGAGGATGAGGTTATATGGGCAAAGGATATGGTTGCTGCCAAGCCTACCGGGTTTGATTGGCGCTCTGTACCGAATGCTGAATTGAATGGCGATCGCCGTCATGAAGCCTATAAGGAAAAGTTGCGCCGCTCAGTCGAAGCTGTGCAGGAATATAACGCCGGTCGCGAGCTGGATGAGCAGTTCGCTATTACGGGTTCGCTGTTGCGTCAGCTCACTAAGGTTAAACCCAGCAAGGTTAAGGACTGGATGAGCGATCACACTGCTGAGCTAGACAATTACAATTCGGGATTCGCGCCGCGACAGAATACGGGCAAGCCAGACCCGCGCTCAGTTATTAAGTGGAGTGAGCAAGCCTATGGCTCGTATAACTCGTAGGCCCGCTTTGTCATATCTTGTCTTGCTATCGCTTAAAGCACTCTAAAAATGCACACACTGTTGTTTATACCGCTGTGTACACCATCAGAGATAGATGTGCAAAATTTAGATGATGGCAGCCTTAAAAAACTGACGAACTACCTGGATCTGTTCTTGCTGCGATCTCTGGCTAATTTCCTCAGTCACTTCTCCAAGCTGATTTGACGCTGTCTGAGCTGTACTAAGAACTTAGCAACGTAGCGCTCAAGCAGCCGACCACTGAGCAGTTTAATGAATTTGTCGAACGGGTTCAGATCGACGATGTACTTGCCGATCTGTACGCCTAAAGGTTCTAAGTGTTTGCCCTGTAGCTCTATATGAAGAATTGGAACTTTTCTAGCTTTTAGTTGCTTAAACAACCAGAGCACATCACTGCCTTCTTGGATCTGCTTGCTTTCTTTCTGATCCACGACACTACCCGCAATTATGTCTTTATCGAATGAAATTAATGCTGTGAGGTTGAATAACTGACTGCGTTCAATAAAACATTGAGTTTGTTTTCTAGTGGGCAGTACACCTAGTCCAACTTGGTCAAGAAAACGAGCGATAGCTTTGATAGGAATTGCACTTTCTGTGTTGCTAATATCGGGGGCAATTAGCAAAGAGGGTTGCGACAAGATGGAAATACCTTCTAAATCAGCATTGTTTAGGATCGCCCCGATCTGTTGACATGCCGACTTCTCAATACAGGACTCTGCGATTTGCTTCCAATGCTCACCACTGAGAAATTCCAATAAGGCAACGTACTTACAGCCTAAACTGTGTCCTAACCAAAAGTAGTTCGCTTTGTTCAAGTAGAAGCCGTTACCTGTAGTGGTTGAAAGTTCTCTGCGAAGTAATTCTTGTTCCTTTAACAAACCGATCGCAATGTTCCAATGACGAAAGCTAAACCTGAAGGGTAGTGCGATGATTGTGTATCCTTCGTCAAATAAGGTTCGCAAGAAATAGCGATAGAAAACGGTTGGGAAGGTACCAAAGAAAGCACCACCAATGAACTGAATGACTCCTTTGGGCTCAGGATGAATCGCAACCCAACTAAAGCTAACCGGATTAAACCTTAAAACTGGCGGCATAGCGGTTCTCTATTGTGAATAATGGTTTTTGTAGATGCGGGCGCGGACAAATCAGGGCACTAAATTTAGGGAAATGGATTTAATTCATCCCCCTAAATTTAGTTGAACCAGGTTTCAGAACATGTACTTATAAGTTAGAGAACCTGAAGTCTCCTCCTAGTTAAGAGTAAGGAGCCCACCATTTTGAACTGTTAGTCCATAGGCAATTTGATCAAGTGCTCTGTCCGCAATTTTTGTAGCCTTTGGATTAGCGAAGAAGGTGCCACGTTGTTCGGCTGTCACCAGGATTTTTGCCCCTGGAGGTGGCGTTCCTCCCAGTGACGAAAGCTGAACATCGACAAAGCCGCGAGCTTCAATGTTTAGCTCGGCAAGAGCATCGTCAGTAGGACTGGGCTGTAATATAAATAGTGCTGTTGCTTCGGCAGGGAGGAAAAGTGGGGAAAATCTATACCTGTTACCAGTCCCATCAGGCACTAAAGCTCCACCAGAGTTAATACCGGAAGTATCAGCAAAAGTAATGATCTCGTCTAAGGTTACGTCTGAAGGCAGACGGGTCGTAAACACCAAAGATAGGACAAGATCAAAGGAGTTAATGTTAGCGATGGTAAGAAAATAGCCCTGTAGGACGTTACGACCTAATTTCTGAACGTCGGTAAAACCTGGTGGTAGATCAGTAGGCAACTGAGGCTTGAGTAACACTTCAAAAGTAGAAACGAATGCCATTGTTTTCTCTCTTTAAACGGATTTGTACATACTGTAGTCTTGTCTCAAAGAGAAGGCTGGTACCCTTATAGGTACTAAATTCTGTCTGCAAACTATAAAATCTATAGTTTCAAGCACATTAATTACTCAGAGCTCAGTTTGTTCTTTATGCAATACTTGGATATTTGTGGGGAGGGTAGCCACGCCGATCGCTTAGAGCTCATCCGTAGCTAGAGCTAAACAAGCTGATCGGCTTGAGCGTCAGTTGGCTATCGAGTGTGAGAAACGCCAGAGGGCTGAGCTAGACCTGAAGCGGTTGCAGCAGGCCGGTAGTAAGCCAGTGGCAGAGTCAGCGCCTAAAGCCACGGCTAAACCTGAGACGGCTGATGATGAGCCTAGCGGGTTCGATTGGCGCAATGTTCCTAACGCTGAATTGAATGGCGATCGCCGTCATGATGTTTATGCTGAGAAACTGTGCCGATCCTTTGAAGCTATACAGGAATACAACGCCGGTCGGGATGATAGCGAGCACTTCTCTATCACTGGCTCGCTACTGCGCCAGCTGACAGGCGTTAACCCGGTAAGGTCAAGTTATGGATGGTTAAGAATGAGGCCGCGCTAGATAGCTACAACAGCGGATACAGCAGACGGCAGAACGTAGGCAATTCCGATCCTAAGTCAGTCATCAAATGGAGTGAAGCCGCCTACGGCAAGTACGACTGGTAGACGGGCCCGCTTTGCCACATCTTGCTCCTGAGAATAGCTCAGTAAAATAAATTGCTTGGTCTATTCTAGGGTATGTTTTAAGTATGTACCAGAGTCGATTTTAAGTACATGCCAGAGCACGTTTTGAGTACAGATCAAAGTACGTTTTACGCTTCAGGTCTAGAAAGCGATTGCGGTTTTGTCTTTTTATGACTTATCTTGCTTCACGAGAGAGGCAAGCTACAGATCACTTCAGCAGGGGGCTGAGCCGCTGAATTAAGTGGCTTTTCAAAGCGTCTCCAGCTAAGAGATCTAGGCTCACCTTATTAATAGTCTCTGCCACGCTGATCTGGCAAAGTGACTTTTGACAACCTATAGAACTAGGTGAACGCAATGCCAAAAATCCTAATTCTGTCCTCTAACCCGAGGCGAGATCTGAGCCTTGATCGAGAAGTATCCGATTTAACCAACGCTGTCCAACGTTTGGGAAAATTTGAAATCGGGCTTGGATTAGGTGTGCGCTCTCAGGAGCTGCCGGAACTATTGGCCGAACATAGCCCAGAGATTGTTCATTTTTGTGGGCATGGAGCCGGAGAGCAAGGGCTAGTTTTTCAGGATGAGAATGGTAAAGAACGGCTTGTTAGTACTGAAACCTTAGCTGAGCTGTTCGAGGTTTTCACCGATGAAGTGAACTGTGTGGTACTTAATGCTTGCAATAGCGATCGCCAGTCAGAAGCCATTGTTGCCCATATCAATTATGTGGTGGGCATGAACCAGCCCATTCTGGATCAAGCGGCTCATATCTTCGCAGTTGGGTTTTATAAAAGTTTGGCCGCTGGTAAATCGGTCGAGCAGTCCTACAAACTGGGTTGTCTGGCAATTCGGATTTGGGGCGAAGGCAATTCTCAATCGACTCAATCTAGTCGCCATCGTGAGATTAAATTTGCGGGGGCAGTGGCACAACCTGCACAGCTAGAACTATCCGAACACTTAAAGCCAGTTTTGCGGAAGAAGAGTCTGCTACCGTCCACAGCAGCAGAGAGTGGCACAGTTCAAGAGGCGATTGCTGCGCCCGATCTCCCTTTAGAGGGAATGGATGAGGTGCTTGAACTGGAAATCGAGCGCGAGGAACCTAAGGCAGAAATCTCTGCGATTCAGGAGATGCTGCTGCCAGCTGCACCCCCCAACCCTCCACCGAGGTTAGTGGAGGAGGAGGCTGAACCAGAGGTCGCTCGCGAAGAAGCCGTAGTAGAGGTTTCTATAGTTCAGCCAGATTCGTCTCCATCGGCACTGCCCGATCTCCCACCAAAGTTTGAGGAGGCCATTCGTGAGGAGGTTGATCGCAAGGAATACAAAGATCAGGCGAGGGCTGCCTATGACAACTTTGGCCAGTTTTCGGCTGAGAGTGTAGCTACGCTGACGAAAGCAGAATATGCCCAGCGCAAGATCATAGTCGGCAAGGTGAAGGATTTTTGGATTGAAGGGTTTCTTAAGCCCTCACTCCAAGGAAATACGGTAATTCAACTTGACCTGACAGACCGCCCAGAAGTGATCGCCGATCTGTCTCAGGGCATTGAAGCCTTGTCTGTGGAGTTGGATGGCTCATATGAGGAGCTACGAGACACACAAATCTATGAGGAAATTGGGCAGGGTCGGACGCTATTGATTTTGGGCAACCCGGGAGCCGGAAAGACGATCGCCCTGCTGCAACTGGCCCAACGCCTGCTTGAACGCAGCGAGCAGAATTTGAGCTTACCGATGCCGATTGTGTTTAATCTGTCGTCTTGGGCAAAAGATCGAAAATCGATCATCAATTGGTTGATGGATGAACTGCTAGAAAAATATCAGGTGCCAAAATCCTTGAGTGAACCCTGGATCAGGCAGCAGCAGATTATTCTACTGCTGGATGGGCTAGATGAGGTTAACTCAGATTATCGCAATGATTGTGTGCGGGCTTTGAATGAGTTTATTGGGCTATTTCCTCAGACTGAGGTAGCGGTTTGTAGCCGGGTGCGAGACTATGAAGCGCTGATCGAACGCTTGCAGATTAGCAGTGCCCTTTGCCTGCAGCCGCTCTCATCCAAGCAGGTGTATCAGTTCTTAGATAGTGTGGGTGGTGCTCTGGTTGGCTTAAAAATGCTGCTTAAACGAGATGCTGACCTAGAGCATTTTGCTCAAACCCCACTGGTTTTGAATTTTATGAGTGTGGCATATCGGGAATGGTCGGTAGAAAAGTTGATGCGGGAACTCCCCTCAACAGCTGATCGAAGCCAACATCTATTTGATACCTATATTGATCTCCGACTGGAGCGAGGGGCGACTTCAAACTATTCTAAAAATCAGGTGCTGCGTTGGCTGACCTGGTTAGCAGATCGAATGGTGCAGGAAAAGCAGACCGTCTTTTTGATTGGGAAGATGCAGCCAACCTGGTTGAAGAATCGTAGTGAGGAAAAGGCCTATCGCATTAGAACTTTTATCGTTTCTGGGCTGATTGGTGGGCTGATTGGTGGGCTGATTGTTGGGCTGACTTATGGGCTGACTTATGGGCTGATTGGTGGGCTGAGTGCTGGGCTGATTGGTGGGCTGATTGGTGGGCTGAGTGCTGGGCTGATTGGTGGGCTGAGTGCTGGGCTGATGAGTGGCCTGATTAGTGGGCTGATTGCGAGCTTACCAAAAGAGATATTACCTTTAGAGCAACTGCGTTGGTCATGGCAGAGAGCTAAATCTAGATTTATTCGTGAATTCTTTACTGGTGCCGTTTACGGGCTGATTTTGGGGCTGATTTTGGGGCTGATTTTGGGGCTGAGTAGTGGGCTGATTTTTGGGCTGATTTTTGGGCTGATTTTTGGGCTGATTTTTGGGCTGGGTAGCGGATTGAATAACAGTGAAATCGTTCAGCGAACAGTTCCGAATCAGGAAATTCGAATTTCTCTGAGAAACGGCCTTTTCATCGGCCTTTTCATCGGGCTGATTTTTGGGCTGATTTTGGGGCTGATTTTTGGGCTGAGTAGTGGGCTGAGTAGTGGGCTGAGTAGTGGGCTGATTTTTGGGCTGTTTTTTGGGCTGATTGGTGGGCTGAAGTATGGGGGGGGCGCTTGTCTTCAGCATTTTTCTCTGCGCCAATTACTGCACAAAAAAAACCGTATTCCCCAAAATTATGCAAAATTTCTTGACTTCGCATCAGACCGTCTACTGATGAAAAAAATTGGGGGTGGCTATATTTTTTTTCACCGCATGTTGCTGGAGCATTTTGCTCGAATGAACCTTAGGGAGAGCTCAAGGCAATTTCATTCTAAAGAGAGATCTGAGTAAAACAACGTGAGTTCGACGCTAAACTATTGCAGCAGGAAGCGCTTTGACCTCTTTTGGAGATCTCTGAAACCGGTTTGCGCTTGTCCGTATTGCCAGGACTCAGGTGGGCAGCAAGCAGCTCCCTGCGATCATTGATGACGTAAACTCGGAAGATAAGACTCTTGTGCTTTTGGCTGTTCTAAATCTGAGCAATGCCGACCTGAGCGGTGCCACTGTCACTAACGCAACATTTGGTGCAGGCATTGGCCTATCTGACGAAGTGAGGAATGATCTCGTTAAACGCGGCGCAATTTTTGACGCTGAGCCAAAAGAGCAGAAATCTAGCCCCCAACACTAGCGGGCGGGACTCACTGCAATCTCTTTCTGATGGGGGCGATTTAGGATTTAGTAAGCTGGCCCGCCACCCCTTGTGCCAATTAACGCTCAGTGCCCCACTTTATTAATGGCTAAAAAAGGGGGGTGGATGGTGACATGGTTTTTTGTTATTAGAGTATAAAACGGTTTTATGTCACCATCCAACGCCTTGTAAGATAAGGGATGTAGCGATTTTTAAGGGCAAAAATATCAGTTTTTTAGCCAGTATTTTTTGATGTCATCAGCGCCGATTTTTGCCGCAAACATAACCCGGATCCTGTGTGACAGTTGGCTGATTTTAGCCGCTAGTCGGTCGGATTGTAGGCGGTCGGATGGTGATAATTGCCAGTGCGACCTCACTTCAGCTAGTCGTCAGGCGGTTGAAATGCCGCGAAGGTTGCCACGGTTTCATGGCAATACGGCGTTGTACCCGACTGTGGGAAACCTAGCCAACATCAGCGGCGCTGATACCTCTATCGCCGTTAAGTGGGCTAATGAGCCGCTAATCGCGAGCGAGCTTGCAGCCTATTGCGATTCGCTTGCCCCTGGCTTCAATTGCGATGATGAGCGCGAGCGGCATAATTATGAAATCTTGAAAAACATCAAAGGCGGAATAGTATCAATCATCCGCTGGCCAGCAGCCTACGATTAGAATTTAATTGGTCTGAGTGTTCACTGTCATCTTGGTTTACTGCCGCCCCTTACCAGGGCGGCTTTCTCATGGCCATGCGATCTGCGCAAACAATACGCTGAGAAGCTACGTTGCTCAGCGTATTGACAACTTGCAAGACTGAGGCGATGAGCGCAGCTCGCTATATTTTGTCAAAAAACATAAAGAATGACTTTTGAGCATTGATATTGGTTATATTGACGCTAGTATTTAGAGCAAGCTCCCAAATTCGTGGGGGTCTACGGAACCTTGAAAACCTGATTCTTTCGTTGACCCTAGAGAATCAATTGCTGTGTAAGGGTTTCAACCCGGTTGAAAAGCAGCTTATTAAGATTGATTCTCAACTGCAAGGGGTATTTTTAGGCCCCCGCGAATTTGGCTTCTGGAGGCCGCTATCCGTAAGGCTTTCAGAGGTACGGGGTTCAAATTCCACTACCCCGCAAGGGGACGGAAACATCTCTTTGTCGGGTGTCAAAAACACCGCTACAAAGTTCAAATTCCACTACCCCGCAAGGGGACGGAAACAAATTTTGGCGAACCTTAGGCTGACCGAAAACGCTAACTGTTCAAATTCCACTACCCCGGAAGGGGACGGAAACGTAAGCTTCACGAACAGCTAAATCCGTAGACACATCTAGTTCAAATTCCACTACCCCGCAAGGGGACGGAAACAGTCGAGCTCTGCTATATCATGCTTTTCAAGCTTGGTTCAAATTCCACTACCCCGCAAGGGGACGGAAACACTAATGACAATCCGAAAAACACCCAAAACGCAAAGTTCAAATTCCATTACCCCGCAAGGGGACGGAAACGAGAGGAAAGATGCTCAAAGCAACATAGTGTTGCGTTCAAATTCCACTACCCCGCAAGGGGACGGAAACCCTTGGTCATTCATTGCGGCAATGAAGAGATAGCTGAGTTCAAATTCCACTACCCCGCAAGGGGACGGAAACTATCGTTAACGCCGTTTCCTCCCGTACTCGCAAAAAATGTTCAAATTCCACTACCCCGCAAGGGGACGGAAACTGACGTTTTTTATCGGAACTTAGCACGATACTTGGTTCAAATTCCACTACCCCGCAAGGGGACGGAAACCATCGTTTTCTTTTACCGCATCAAGCAACATGCGCGTTCAAATTCCACTACCCCGCAAGGGGACGGAAACGTGATTTCTTCGTTGACGACTTCGAGCAAGCGCAGGTTCAAATTCCACTACCCCGCAAGGGGACGGAAACTCGTTCGTGATGTGGTTTTTGCAACCTGTTGAGCGGCAAGTTCAAATTCCATTACCCCGCAAGGGGACGGAAACAAGAGACGGGTCGCATAATCCTCCAGACAAGCCGTCGGGTTCAAATTCCATTACCCCGCAAGGGGACGGAAACGTCGTAAGGGCCAATGCTTGCAAGGGGCTAATATCGTCTTCCTTTCAATCCATTACCCCGCAAGGGGACAAAGCTTTCCTACCACCCTCAGCCCACACCGCCCCACGTACCTAGCCCGCTCAGCCCGTCACGCTGAGCGGGCTTTTTTTGTGCCCACGTCTCAACCAACCGCACCGCCGTCCCCTCAGCACGGCTCTATCGCCATTCTGAGCCGGCAGGTCATTCAGCCGCCCTTGTGCCAGTGTGCCGCTCCCCCCTTCGTAACGGGGGCTGTTTCGAGGGGGGAAATGAGTGACATGAAAACCTGATTGACTGACAAAAGTTTAGTCAGGGTGGAATTTAACGGTAATTACATTAAAGTCAAGGCGACCGGCCTTTTGGTTATGTTGCTGCCTAGACGCCATAGCTGGTTCAGGGTCAAGATAGGAAGTGAAACAAACCTGTTGTATCAACCGCCAGCCATTGAGCGTCGCAGCCTTCGTCCACTCTAGTCCGATGCGAAAATAGCTGTTGCCGCGAAACCAATGGGTGTCAATCCATCGCCTGCGACCTGATTGAACGACCTCTAGACCTTGAGCGGTGACATAGAGGGTGGCCACTGCAAGAATAAACCATAGCCGTGAGAGGTCTGTGAGCGAGCGAATCTCAGAGCGTTGTAAATTCCAACCGCTTGATTGGTCGTCTAAAAATCCTTCCTCAATATCGAACCTCAGGCCATACTCAGCAAAGGTTTTAGGACAAGTTGGCTGGTCACTAACCACGGCCCAGAACTCACCATTAATGTTGTTGCGCCCCAAGATGACATGCACCGGGCCGTACTTTTCTTGAAGGTGTAATCTAACGTTATGGAAGCAGAGTGCTTTGCCACGGGTTAAGTGAAACGATGTCGGCTGACACCAGCCAGAACCAGGTCGCCAGAGCCAAGTGTCACTTTTGAGGCGGATCCGATAGTGCCAGCCGAGTTGCCGCATTGTCTGCATCGCACGGGTATGCACAAAGCCTCGGTCAGCCAACAGAATCACCGCTACGTCTGCCGGTAAGTATTGAGCGGACTGCATCAGCAACGCTTGGTAGGTATCAGCCGAAACAGAGGCACTGGCATGTTCTAAGACCCGCCATGCTAGGGGAATGGAGCGGCCTCGATAGACCACAGCCAGCCGAATCAGGCAGTACTCCTCCCAGAACAGCGAGGTGTCTAAACAAAGATAAAGACTTTCGGCTTCCCAGGTCGCTAGGGCCGCTTGAATGAGCGGTTTGTACAATCGGTGAATGTTGATGCGGCTATTGCCTAACCACCGCCGTACCCGTCTCTGCTTGCTTTGGGCGTAGCGTCCCCGACAGGGCAGGTAAGTTGTCCATTTCGTGAGGCTGACGCTGCCGGTCTGAATCAGCGCAAACACCATCCAGCAGCAGGTGGTCAGATGGGCGAGGTGTGCCCAAGAGCAGCCTTGACCTAACCAGACTTTCAGGGCATCGTAAAGGCGGGAGTTGTTCACAGCGTTCTAATGGTTTTGAGTGGTATCTAATCTTAGAACGCTGGCTCCCTTTAGCTGATTTGCCTCATCCTACAATCACCGACTGATAAGCAATTCACTCGCTTCATCACATCTTTTGTCAGTCAATCAGCATGAAAACTTTTTTTTGTTATAGAGTATAAAACCATTCCATGTCACTGGTATGACGTATGAGGGGTAAGGGGTTCAGGCATTTTTTGGGCAAAAAATGACTCGTTTTTGGCAAGCTTTTTTTCATGTCACTTTTGCCCGGTCGGGAAGGCTTGATAGTTCATATATACCTTGTGCCAGTTGGCTTAATTTGGGCTGTAGCACGGTCGGATTTGGGGTGCTCTAGCTTCAGCCGATTGCTAGTATTTCTATGGGTGTTTGGCTAGGTTAGCTTGGCAGGCCGTGAGCAGATGCTGCGAGCGGATGCCAGGGCCAAGGGTGTGAATGGCGTCAGGTTTCGCCCCTCAGCCACCGCGACTACCGCGACCCTACAGCGAACTGTAGGGTTTGAGGTGTGAGTGCAGCTCAAGATTCTGCCACCCTTGGCCCGGTCGGAGGGGTTCGATCGCACGTCCGACCGCCAAAAATATGGTGCTGAGCATAGTTATTAGCGCTATGTTGTTCCTTGATTGGGGTTTGTTGTTCCCTTTTGGGGTGTAAGGTGTTGAGATTTGCCGAGAAAGTTGTTGCGCTTACAGTGTAAGGGGTTCTTATTCCCAATGTAAGGGGTTAAAAGGAACAATATAGCGCTGAACATAGAGCATAAAGTTGTTCTTTCCTCTGACGCTAAGGCTGAAACGCTTTGCTGGTGGGGCTTTCAAGAGTTGTTGTAAAAGTTGTTGCTTCTGAAAATTGTTGTTGTTGAAAATG
>Ga0209194_1000315_pt1 | contig 40873 bp, 32 predicted proteins | sample COGITO_mtgs_1004_FD_184787 | JGI IMG/M metagenome (GOLD analysis project Ga0209194, IMG submission 184787) | Pelagic marine microbial communities from North Sea - COGITO_mtgs_100413 (SPAdes) (version 2) | ecosystem: Environmental > Aquatic > Marine > Epipelagic ... | reverse complement strand
TGGCGCGACGATGGGTAACTGCATCCTCCACCTCCTGCTCAAAACCTTTGGACCTAACGACTAGTCTACCTCAGACGCTACAGGGTGTTTTTTCTCTCGTGAGAGCACAACACTCAAGTAATTAGCGTCTTGGCTAAGTTATTTGGGCCATTGAACTCACTTCAGGCTTAAGAAGCGCGTCTCGACAAAGATCTCAATGATGGTTTTGGCTGACCAAGGATTCACCTTAGACAATGTTGTTACTGGCATGTTGTTTATGACGCTCTGCAACTCGCTTTTTCTCTTCTTGTTTCATTGAGAAGAAAAGAATAATCGACAGTAAAGCAAGCGTAATGATAGAGGCGATGCCTCTAGATATTTCTAATCCACCTTTGGCAACAGGCTTGGTTAAAAAGTCTCCGAAAGTAGCGCCAAACGGTCGGGTAAAGATGAAGGCGATCCAAAATAGCAAGATCTCGTTGATCTTAGTGGCGTAATGAAGGGCGATCACAGCCACGATAATACTAGAGGTAACTATGGCTCCTTGGATGTAGCTCAACCCAACGTTATCTACCAAGAAGTCACCAAAAGCGGTGCCTAAGCTGTTAGAGAAAACGACGGCGATCCAGTAGGTAGTTTCGGCGTCTCGCTTGACGATAGGATAAACGCTGAGATCGCGATCGCGGTAGTACCAAATGGTCAGCGTTGCGAGCAAGCAGGCCACTAAAATGAGCGAGCCGACCGCATAGCCTAATCCGAGAGAACGATCCATTAAGTCAGAGACTTCGGTTCCGGCAGTAGTGGTGGCCACAATAGCTGTCCAATAAAGCACAGCGCGGTATCGGTCGGCGCTAATTTGAGAGAATAAAACTATAGCCAATAGTACAATCGTGATGCCAAACCCTACGTAGTAGCCCAGATTTAGCCCTTGTGAAATAAAGTCACCTGCCGTTTCACCCAGGGTAGTGGCTAAAATTTTCATTATCCAGAAAAATATTGTAACTTCTGCAACCTTATTCATTTCTTGAGTTCTAAAAGTGGTGAGTTGTTGACTTGTCGAAGCAGAACGAGCGGTTACTAACGCTTTGCAATTCAAATGCTGCGACTCAAATATTTATACAGATCAAACGTCAAGAACTCGATAAGGCAAGATGTTTTCAATTCATTTTGTTTAGAGCAAACTTCTAGAGCGAATTTAGCTCTTTAAAAAGCACCCTTAGCGTCGCTGAACTACGAACTAGGGGCGCTTAAACTCTATTCGACTGATTTGACTAAACGTCTACTGTTATCTGGATGGGCTGTTCAGATGCTCGAGACGTAGACGCTGTATACGAGAGGTCTGAACAGAACCCGCAGGCTCCATGTCTGCTTGGATGCCCGCAGGGGAGCGGTCAAGTGAACCGTTTTGATCACCCTGACGATTCAGCTCATCTAGGCGACGCTGCTCTAGCGCTGTAGGTGTACCCCGAGGGTTCTCTGTATCAGGGAGCGCTTCAGCCGGTGGTCGATTCAGATCGCCTTGGCTCGGCTGTCTATCTAGGCGATCTTGCCGCTGTTGCTCAATACCAGAAGGCGATTGCTGAGGACGCTCTACATCAACAGGAGGAGCCTGGCTGAGCAAGTTGGACGAGGATGCTTGAGCTAGAGGCGCAACAGCGGCAAAGAGCAGCAGGGTTGAAAATAGAGAAAAAGCAATACGTTTCATGTAAATTACCTCGTTGATAAAAGCGCGTTTTATTTAATTTCAGAGTAGCTATCAACTGTGTAGTTGTTGTGAAGAGATTGTTGTAAAAGGATTGTTATGCTGGAAAAATGTTGCTGAGTAAATATTCAGGATGCTCAACGTTAATGTCAAGCATCATAAGGATGACCTAGTTGCTGCGATTGAGATGTTCTAGGCGCATTTGCTGTAAAGGCGAAACCGATGCAAGATTATAAGGATCTAAATGATTAGCAGTTGCGGCCTGCGATCGATTGAGCGAGCCAGAAGCGTTAGCAACCCGGTCGAAACTATTCAGACGAGCTTGTTCTATCGAAGAGATAGGTTGTGCTTGAGCAGATGGTGTCGCATCAGCAGGTGTAGTCCGAGTTGGATTGATAATAGTGGGGTGTAAGCCGCCTGTATGACCTAGCTGAGGGGCTGCTTGGGCTATAGGTATAATAGCGACAGATAGCAATGCAGCAGAGACGACGGGAAGAATAATACGTTTCATGACAGTTACCTTATAGGGATGAAAAGAGTGCTTTGAGCGACCAGCAGCAGAAAAAATGCATCATGTCTTCTTTACTGGTCTATGTTTTGTATGTTAGGGAATGAGTGTCAGGAACTCGATAAGACAGAACAAATTTTCCGAAGGTGTTATCCGCTAGCATTACTGGGAGTGGGGCATCGCGCCACATTCGCGATCGCCTCACTCGAAAAATGAACAAATAATGAAACTTAGCCATCGAAAGTGAGATAATTATGAAAGACTTTTGATGGCATTTTCAATGCTATTTATAACTATCTGGTAGTCTTTTTGCGAGCCAAAGATGCTATTCTTATACTTAATGAAGGGGAGTAGCTCAAAGACTTTTTATTTATCTAAGATTTATCTAGGATATTTTCCAAGGATATTTTTTAAAGAGTCCCTTGTCTGAGTCAACATACTGGCGATGAGCCTGGTTCAGACGGCCAACAGGAAGCTTCTAGAGGCAACTTTAGAAGCAACTTTAGAAAAGTTAGAAAAGCTAGAAGCAATTCTTAACCGGCCAAGCAAGACCTTCACTAAGTCCACGGTTGTGGGCCTGGTGAAGTGTGCTCAAACATCCATCATGCCTGCTATACCAACACGTTACTGGCAATACAGTACTGGAGCAGAGCATGGGTTTATTAACTGGATTTACGGCTGGGTTATTGCTGATTACGCTATCAGAACTCGGCGACAAGACTTTTTTTATCGCGGCAATTTTAGCGATGCGTCACCCTCGGCGCTGGGTGTTTGCAGGGGCCGCTACCGCGCTGTTTGCGATGACTGTTTTATCTGTTCTACTCGGGCAGGTCGCAGCGGCGTTTCCTCAGCGGTATGTTCAGGGCGTGGCTGCTGCGCTGTTTATTGGCTTCGGGCTAAAGCTGCTGTACGATGCGCTGAAAATGTCTGGTGCAAAAGGATTGATGGGTGAGCAGGCAGACGCGCAGAATGCGGTTGAGCAAAAAGAAAAAAATGTGATTTTATGGTCAGCTAGAGCGGTGGTGGTAGAAGCTTTTACGCTAACTTTTATTGGGGAATGGGGCGATCGCACTCAGCTTGCCACAATTACCCTCGCCGCTGCGAACAACCCTTATGGCGTACTGATCGGCGCAACTTTGGGCCACGCCATCTGTGCAGCGATCGCAGTCATCTGCGGCAAACTCATCGCCGGACGCATTTCAGAGCGGCTGCTCACGGGCGTTGGCGGCGCTTTATTTCTGGTATTCGGGGCGATTACGCTATTGGAGATGCCGTAGATTTGTTATCAAGCGCGGCAGCGAAACCAACCACGACGTCAGTCACGGGCGCGATTATGATCTTTCCACCATCTTCTACCCTCTAGCTCTCGGGTGAGGCCCTGCGCCCACCTTGCCAGCTAGCCCACCCCGTTGTGACAATCGCGGCTATTACCAGCGCTGCCGCCACATAGCAGCCCCCCTCAAACCCAGATATGACTGACTTAGACGGAACGTCTGATAAATCTGAGAGCGAAACCGTCTGTGCCTGACTAGCTACCCGCAGCGCAAACACCGCGCCTAGAATAGGAATACCTGCTGTTTGGCCCAGCGATCTGGCCAACGAAAGTAAGCCCGAAGCAATGCTGAGCCTGCTGTTTGGCACACCGCCAAAAACGATGCTGTTATTAGGAGATTGAAACACACCGTAGCCCAATCCTAAAGGCAATACGCGCAGAAGATAGCCCCAAGGCGTTAGCTGAGCGTCGAAAGTGCCAATAGCTAAAACGCCCGCTAGCATCAAACTCAGGCCCGCCAGAGAGATTGATCTGGCCCCAAGCTGATCGGATAGTCTGCCTGCAAAGGGTGAAACCAGGCCGCTAATAACCGGCGATATGCACAGCAGCAACCCCGCCTGCCCAGCAGAATATTGCAGCACTGATTCTAAAAAGAACGGAATTAAGAACAACAAACCGGCATTAACCGCTAGCATCAGCACACAGGCCAATAAGCTGGCGCTGACTTCGAGATTGCGAAAAATGGAGAGATCTAGCATGGGCTGCTTGATGCGCGATTCTGCAAAGATAAAAGCGCATAGACCTATCGCAAAAAACGCCAGCAAGCCCAAACTCCAGGCGCTTGTAAACCCTTGCTCTTGCCCGAGCGTCATGCCAATTACAAAGCACCCCAGCACAATCACCGCCATCATGGTTCCTACCCAGTCAAAGCGAGCATCTGGCTGCGTATTCACCGACTCTGGCACATAGCGAAACACGATATAGGTGGCGAATATCCCAATCGGTACGTTTACCAAAAAGATAGATCGCCAGCCAAAAAATCCCAGCAGCAGTCCCCCTGCCGACGGCCCAATGGCCAGACCGATTGCAGCCAACGCGCTGACAATTCCCAGCGCCTGCCCCCGTTGTGAATCGGGAAACACTTCGGTGACAATCGCCGCACCCAACCCGGTCAAAAAGACCGCGCCGCAGCCTTGCAGCACACGAAATCCAATCAGCGCGTTTTCAGACCCGGCCAACCCGCAAAGCAACGAGCCAATTGTGAATACGATTAGCCCAAACAAATACGGGCGCTTTTTGCCAAACATGTCTCCTAGCCTAGAGGCCCCCAAGACAAAGGCAGACAGTATCAGCAGATAGCTGACGGTTACCAGCTCAATCCTCGCAAAGCTAGTGTCGAACACTTTTACCAGCGTTGGCAGGGCAATATTGACGACGCTGGCATCTATCGTAGACATCAATATGCCAAGCCCTGCGCCAAGCATGGTCAACCATTTGTTATTTGATTGATTGCCGCCTGACTGGTTGCCGCCTGACTGGTTGCCGCCTGACTGATTGCCTGACTGGTTGCCTGACTGATGGTTTTGGGGGTCGGACGGATCGGACGTAGCCATTAAGTTTTTGTTGCCTGTGGCGTCTTGATTGTTTGTTGAATACTTTTTGAGGTGATGGCAGTGAGCCAGAAAAGATCAGCCAGAAAAGACTGGTCAGAAACACCAGCCAGAAAAGACACTAATCCTTCAAGAGCCTGGTAATAGCCTGTTGAATAAAGATCTCGTCTTCGACATTTTGATAGGGATTGCCTGCACGGTGCCCCCAAATAGAAGGAATTAGGCAGTACTCGCTGTTGGCAATTTGCCGGGCTTCGGCCTCACAGTCTTCGGGGGTAAAGTATAGATCTGTGGTCGCTGGCATGACTAAAGTTTTGGCTGAAATAGAGGCCAGGGCCCGCTGATAATCACCGCCGTAGATCAGATTGTCGCCGATATCGCAGTGCAGCCAGGTTTCAATCATCGCCAGCAGATTGTGCGGATCGCGCTTGCGGTAGCTGGCCTCCCAGCTTCGTAGCAAATAATCTTCTAAAGAAGTGTAGCCCCACTGGAGGTAAGGCTTTGCCCGGTAGTAGGCTTGCGAAGCCGCCCAGCTAGCGTAGATTTGGGTAAAGGTATGAAAGCCGCGCTCGGGAACGCCCTCGAATTGCTGGCCGTTCCAAGCCGGATCGCTTTGCAGCGCGGCCTGTAGGCTGTAGAGAAAAACGCGATTGTGGTCGGTGGTTTTGGCAGTGCCGCAGATGGCCGCGATTCGCTGCACCTGGTTGGGATACAGCGCGCCCCAGTGGTAGCCCTGCTGCGCGCCCATAGACCAGCCATACACCAGGGCAATCTGTTCAATGCCAAGGCTGTTTAATAGCTCGTGCTGGGCGCGGACGTTGTCATAGTGGGTGAAGTAGATGCCTGGTTTTTTGGCAATGTCGCAGTTGCTAGGTGAGGTAGACAGGCCGTTGCCAAACATGTTTGGCATGATCACAAACCAGTCTGTTGGATCTAGAATGCCGCCAGGGCGAACCAGCCAATCTACATCGCTGTGCTGCGCGCCGTAGGAGGTTGGATAAAGAACAACATTGTTGCGCTCCGCGTTGAGATTGCCGTAGGTTTCGTAGACTAGGGTTACGGCTGGCAGCGTGATACCGCACTGTAAGCGAAAGTTTTGAAGACTAAAGCTGCTGGCCATTCTCTCACCCTATATTTGTTTTGTGCTTGGTTGTTTTGTGCTTGGTTAGTATGTATCTGTCTGGTATGTATCTGTCTGATATGTATCTACTTCACGCGTGTCTGGAAAGGCGTTTGTGTTGAATTTGCCTACGAGGGTGCGATTGACGCGGCAGTAGCCCGTATCGACATGGATGAAGTTGTCTTTGAGCTGCTGGTGGGTGGCGGGCAGCGCATGGAAGGGAATAGACGGATAGAGGTGATGCTCGGCGTGGTAGGGCATGTTCCACATGAGCAGGCGTAGGGGCCAGTAAGTAAGGGTGGTGCGGGTGTTGGCCAGCGCGTTGTCACCGTAGGCGCAGCCAGTGTGTTCGGCTAAGAGGACAAAGCGGAGGAAGGGCTGACCGACGGCAAGGGGGAGCAGCCAGTAGGTGATTAGCCACAGGGGATGGCCGAGGCTGATGGAGAGCAGCGCGATCGCACCATAGGCCGCTAGCTGTAAGCGGGTTGAGCGAATCACGGTGGCATGAGCGCTCTCTGGCAGGTAAAAGCAGCCGTCTAGCTGCCCCAGGGCAACCTTGATGTGTCCGATGATTTTGCCTTTCCACCAGGGCAGGCCGCTGAGCACCCAGAGGTACTGGGCCATATTTTCGGGGGTGAGATCGCTCAGCTCTGGGTCTTTGCCTGCGACGCGCGTATAGCGGTGGTGCCACTTGTGATAGCGCCGATAAAAGGTGCTGTTGTAGAAAGAGAGCAGACCGGCAAACCAGGCGATCGCATCGTTGAGCCGAGTGCTGGCAAAGGCAGTTCTATGTACGCACTCATGCACAGCGCAAAATAGAAAGGCTAAACTTGCCCCGTAAATAGGCAGTGCCAACCATGACAGCCCACCAGCGGCGAGGCCCCAGACGTAACCGCTGACACACAGAATCAGTAAGTGACAAACAAGCCTGAGCGATCCGGCTAGGTTAGAGCGCTGGTTTAACTGTGAGAGTTGCTCTGTGCTCAAGATTTGACGAGGATTGAAGGCGGGTGAAGTGGGCTTTGAAAGCGTATAAGTGGCCATAGTAGTACGGGCTTGCGAGCAAATTGGATGCACGGATAAATACACAATCTAAATTATACCCCGTAGAGAGTGCTTGTTATAACAAGTAAACTAGCAGGCTTAAGCTGGTATAACAAGGTCTTGGCTAAAGATTTTGCCTTCAGCTCAGCGTTCATTTTCTTTACTGCTTTTTCTATCTCAACCCATGTCCGTTCCTCTACACGCCAGTATTTCCGAAAAGCTTCGACAGCAAATAGAGGTCGGTCAGTATTTACCTGGGGAAAAGCTGCCCAGTGAGCATCAGCTGATGCAGACTTTTGGAGTAAGCCGGATTACGGTGAGACGGGCAGTGACGAATTTGGTGAATCAGGGACTGGTGCGATCGCAGCAGGGAAAAGGTGTCTTTGTCACCCAGCAGGCGAAAATGGCCTACTCGCTGTCGAGTCCGCTGGTGTTTTTAGAGCAAGACATTGCTAGCAAAGGCAGCAGGCTTTCGATGGACAATTTGCTGTTTAAGAAAGTGCGTCCACCAGAAGCGGTGCAGACGGCGCTGCGGCTAGGCCAGGATGCTGCTGAGCCGTCTTCGTCTACTAAATCTGCTGCTAAGTCTGCTGCTAGATCTCTTAACAGCGGGCAACCTGCTGCCTACTTGCAAAAAAAGCTGCTGCGAATGGATGGCGCGGTTGGCGCGGTTGACGTGACCTATATTTTGGCAGAGCTGGGTCAAACGCTAGGGGCGCAGCTCAAGCGCCGTATGACCTTCCCTGTTTTAGAAGAAAGTGGCATTGTCATTGAGCGCATAGACGCCGTGATTGAGTGTACTCGGGCCGACTATGAAATGAGCGACCATTTAGAAGTGCCGCTAGGCCATCCGCTGATTGTTTATCGATACACCGCCTACACTCAGCATCAAAAGCCTGTTTTGCATGGTGAAACCATCTCACGCGCTGACCGTTTTTGCTATTCTCTAACGATTACAAGTGCCGATTACAAGCGTTGATCACAAGCGCTAATTACAAGCGCGCCTGAGGATTAGTCTGTACTACGGAGGAGCGATCATTGCCTGATTCAGCCGCCCAAGACCTGGATGTATCGAGAATTTTGCTCGATCTTAAGCTCTGTGCGGAAGTGATTAATGCCTTTACCGGGTGCCTTGATTCGACAGAGATTTCTACGCGGGTGACTAACGGCCTAGTCGAAACGCTAGGGTGTGCGTTTGCTCGAATTTGGCTGGTTGCGCCCAACCGTCAGGAGCTAGAGCTGGTGGCTTCGGCGGGTCTATATACCCGGCTAGACGGCTCTTTTGCGCGGGTGCCGATGGGCCACTTTAAGATTGGGAAAATAGCTCAAAATTGCATTCCTTTTTTGAGTAACTGCCTGCCCGAAGAGGCGTGGGTAAAAGATCGCGAGTGGGCGATCGCAAATAATATTCAAGGCTTTGCTGGCCTGCCGCTGATGCAAGCAGATCAGGCCATTGGCGTGCTGGCGATTTTTAGCACCGCGCCGATGAATCCGGGGCTATTAGAAGTGTTGCAGATGCTGAGCTTTTCAATTGCCGGGGCGTTGGCGGGCGCGCTAGAGCATCAGGCGCTGATGGGGGCGGCGATTCAAGCCGCGGCTAGTCAGCGTCTATCGGGTACTTCTGCGCCTAATGATCTGAGCGTATCTCTTTCAGAACAGCTAGCGGCGATGCTAGGCCGACAAAAGCTAAGCATGTTAGGAACCGAGCACAGACTCGCGCCGCCTGCTCGTCAGCTATTGCTCCAGCTCGCTGAGCGCCTGGCCGGTGTGTCCTATCGCTACTGTCGTTTGGTCTATGACGATGAGTTTGTTGGTTTTGAAACAATGCTGGCGAGAAAGACGCTGACAAATGCAGCAGATCCAAATGCAGCAGACTTAAATACAGCAGACTTAAATACAGCAGACTTAAATGCAGCAGACTCAGACAAGTCTTCTTTTAGAGCGTCTTTTGAAGAAATCGCGGGGGCGGCTCAGGCTTTGGGCGGTGAGCTGAGTGTGCGATCGGACGATCCGCAGACGGTGATTTCTGTGCGCTTGCAGCTACCTTACGAGCGAGTGCCGGATAGTCTGTTAGACGTGCGATCGCCGCTGTCGGAAAGAGAGCATGAGGTGATGCGGCTAATGGCTAAGGGGTTGCGCGATCGCGAGATTGCCGACCGGCTCTATATCAGCGTTCGCACCGTGAAATTTCATGCCAAAAACATGCTGACCAAGCTAAACGTCAACACCCGCATACAGGCTGTCTTTGAAGCCACTAAAAAGGGATGGCTAGACTAGCTCAGATCTCGCTTTTAAGTCAGATCTCATTTCTATAGACGCTTTCACCATCGCCAGGAAGAAAGGTGAGCTGGTAGGGGCGCACAGTTTGGCCCACGCTGACTTCCACTTCGCGGCCCCAAACCTCAATAGACATGACGGTGCCGTTTGGGCCGCTGTAGTCGTGATACTGGCAGGTTTCGGCGGGGCGATCGGGCTTGCGCTGGCGTTTGAGGGTGGCGGTGCCGGTTTCGCTGCGGTTGAAGATTTGCTGACGGTAAGTAACCTGGCTAGGCGGTGGGGGATCGATGGGGCAGTCGGTGACTTTTTCAGTAAAGGTAACTTCAAGGGTGTCGTCATCTTCAACAGACAGAAAGCCGATGCGATCGCCGTCTTGCAGCAGATACTCTACCCATTCCCAACCCCCGTCGCTGTAAGTGAGCTTGTCTTCAATAATCCAGTCAACGTTGTCATATTGAACGACGTCGCCTAGCTCTAGGGTAAAAACGGTGGGTTGACGGGTGCCGGGCGTGGCCGGACGGTTTGTGCTGCCGCCGTTAAAGTACCAAATGGCAACGCCTGCTAGCACCGCAATGATCAACAGCCAAAACAAGTTTTCCATAGTAAATAGTTCCTGATAAACAGTTCGTAATAAACAGTAGTTTGTAATAAACAACAGAATAGTGCGGCTCTGAAAGGCTCATCCTAGAAAAGCTCATCCTAGAAAGGCCCCTCAATAAACCGACCAGCGTGGGTTTGATTGATAAGGCACAATCACCGGGTCTGACAGCTGATTGATTTTCACGGTTTGATCGGTCACGTCTTTGGCTAAGACGAATAGGGTGGGCAGCAGTTTGGGGGTCAGAAATTGAGTCTCAACGGGCAGTTCAGCATTGGCAAACGACAGGGAGGTATTGGCCGCGATGACGAAGCCCCAGGGGCCAAAGCTAGGGACGCTGATGCTGTACGGGGCGGCAATCAGGCCGGTGGCATTGAGGGTTTTGGTGATGCAGGCGATTACTTTGGGCGCGAAGAAGGGGCTAGATGCCTGTGTAACCAGGATGCCGTTAGGGGCAAGGCGGCTTCGCAGCTGCTGATAAAACCCTTTGGAGTAGAGTTTTGCGATCGCAACCTCATCTGGATCGGGAAAGTCAGCAATAATCACGTCAAACAGCGTCTCTAGCTGAGGAACTGCTTTAAAAGCATCGCCATACTGAAGGGTGACCCTTGGGTCGCTCAAGGCGTCTTGATTGAACTTTACAAGGGCGGCCTGGGTTTGGGCGAGTTCGACCACCGCCGGGTCAAGTTCAACCAGGGTGACCTGCTCAACGCTGGGCCACTTGAGCACTTCGCGCAGGGCCATGCCGTCGCCTGCGCCGAGCAAAAGGACTTGTTTAGGGGCGCTGCCAGACTGGGTGGCGGCAGCCATAGCCGGATGAACGAGGGCTTCGTGATAGCGGTACTCATCGACGGTAGAGAGCTGGAGTTCGCCATTGAGAAAAAGGCGCACGTCTTCACCGTAGCGGGTGAGAATAATGCGCTGATAAGTAGACTGCGATCGCCAGACAACCGGAGCTTTGTAGAGCTTATTTTCGAGATTGGCGCTGAAGGGAAGCACGGCGGGGGTAATAGCCCATAGTGTGATCGCAATTCCGAGCCCTGCATAGCGCCAAGACTTCATCTTTGGAAAGGCGCGGGCCAAAAAGAAAACCATCCAGGCGGGCAAAGAGCCAATCAGAAAGGCAGACGGCAGCAAGCCCACCCACGGCAGCAGCACAGCAGGAAAGAGTAGAGACCCTGCCAGTGCCCCAACGTAGTCGAGCGCCAAAACGCCTGCTAAAGAGTTGCTCAGATCTTGGGCATCTAGCTCGATTAGCCGAGTCAGTAAAGGCACCTCCATGCCAGAAAGAATGCCGAGCAGCAGCGTGCTAAACGTGAGCCCGATCCAGACTGGACCGTTCAGTATAAATAGCAAAAATAGTCCGAGGGGCACCAGCGCTATTAAGGGCGCTAGCAGGATTTCAATCGTGAAGAAGCTGCGGATAAGCTGTGTCTGCTGCACTGCGTCTGAGGGAAGCGCCGGGGAAAGCGTGGGCTGGCTAGCTGGTGGATGTTTGGGAACAGCGACAAAGCGGCTGAGATAAGCGCCAAGGCCCATCGCAGCTAAAAAGCCGCCAACGGCGACACCGTAGGCTAGCGCCTGCGCACCGACCAAATAGCTGGTGAGGGTGCCTAGCAACAGCTCTGCGGCCAGCCCACACCCAGAAGAAACGGCAGCGGTCAGCAGCAGTAGATGGCGCTGCTGCTGTTTCAAGGCTATTTTGGAGGCCGTCTGGCGTTCTTCTTGAAGATCTCGTTGAAGATCTTTTTGAGGACTTTCTGGACGCTGTCCGTCTGGGCTTACTTCCGGGCCTACTTCTGGGCCTATTCTGGGGGGTATTGCATTCTCCATCAGCGGTTGCCTATTTCCCAGTGCCAGGCCCGCCACCCCGATAGCCATCGTAGCTAGATCGTGAGGAGCCACTGCCGCCGGAGCCACTACCGCCGCCCGTGCTGTAGCCATAGGGCACTGGCACAATGTAAGGCGTGCGCACCCGGCTTTGGGCGGTGGAGTCAACGAAGTTTTGCTGACGAATAGTGAGCGAGCTAGCGTTGGCGAATGAGCCGATTAGGCTAAGGGTAAGGATGCCGATGGCGAGCCCTAGGCAGACTTTATAGAACATGGTCTTGGTGGGATATATAGGCTTTGATGTAGATGCATATGTAGATTTTGGCTATTCGGTTCTTGGCTACCAGGCATTGGCTACCAGGCATTGGCTTTTCTGCGGGCCATACCGACGATGATGGATAGCCCAATGCAGGCAAACAGGCCCGGCCATAAAAAGGCTGGGTTAAGCCGCTGGCGGTAGACATTTATTTCAAAAATGACAGGGACTTCGGCGGCGGTGATGCCTTCGGGGGGTGCGGCGGCAATAGACTGGCTGGCAACGGTGAGCTTAACTTTTATTTGGCGAGGATCTGGCCAGTCGGCAATTTTTAGCTGCTTTTTGCTTTCACTGTTGTTGCTGCTGAGATCTTGACTGATCTCGCTGATGACCTGATCGCTATCGTCTATAACCTCTGCTTTAAATAGCGCCTCTTGGGTGTATTGCAGCTGGGTGACTACTTCTACAGATGGGCTGTGCCGTCCTGCCACGTCGATTAGCTCGGTTTCGGTGGTGTTGCCTGCTGAGGCGCTGACAAACTGCTGGGCGATGAGCTGACGCTTGCCGCCAAACAGCAGCAGCAGTAGTAGCAAAATACCGACAATCAGAATGCCTTTTTGAGCTTGTTGGGCTGGGTCGGCAGCAGGATTGACGGCGGATGAGGAGTTGGCCATGACGCAAGAAAAGGAGCAGAACGTAGGGATAAAAAGTAAGGGTAGAAAAGTGCGCGGTAGACGCGCAGGACTTTGGTACGATACACGAGCCCTTTATTCGGAGTAAAGGCTACTCAAAAATGGTCAGATGACACGGGTGCAGGCTCACCTAAGATACCTTTATTTTCTAGAAAGTATCGATAGATATTGATAAGTGTTAATCGGCGAGCTGTTTTTTTGCTGTTATCACCTCCTTACCGTCAAGGCGATCGCACCCAAATCCAGAAGAAACCTAAATGTTTGGAATTATTCAACCGATCACATCAAGGCTAACGCTAAGCAATTTTGACTTTCACCAGTGGCGAGAGGTGAGCCTGTTGCACCGGCTGATGTCGCCGTTTCGGGCCTGGCGGCAGGGAAGCTGGCTGCTGGCTTGGGGAGACGGCATTGCCTGGGTGTTTGTAGCGCTGACTATCGCGTTAGCGCCGTATGTGACCACGGCGATGATTGGCTGGCTGCTGGTGGCGGCGGCGGGCTTTTGGATTTTGCTAACGGTGAGCGATCGCGCAGAAGGCTGGCTGACGCCTTTGCATATTGGGGTAGTGGCCTACTTGGGGGCAATGGTGCTGGCGACGGCGCTATCGCCCGTGAAGATGGCGGCGCTGGCGGGTTTGGTAAAGCTGACGCTGAACGTGCTGCTGTTTATGCTGATGGCGAGAATTTTGCGGGTAAAAGAGCTGCGCTCTGGGCTGATTTTGGTGTATTTGCTGACAGCGGTGGTGGTGTCGGTATACGGGCTGCGGCAGTGGTTTTTTGGGGCGGAGGCGCTGGCAACCTGGGTAGACCCGGAGTCAAACATGGCGGGCGCAACGCGGGTATATAGCTATTTAAAAAATCCCAATTTGCTAGCGGGCTACTTGATGCCTGCGGTGAGCTTTGGGGCCATGGCGATGTTTGTGTGGCCAAAGTGGCTGCCGAAGCTGCTGGCGCTGGTGATGACGGTAACGAGCAGCGCCTGTTTGATTTTGACACTGAGCCGAGGCGGATGGCTGGGTTTTGTGGTGATGGGCTTTTTGATGATGGTGCTGATGGTGTTTTGGCTGAGCCCAAAGCTGCCGCCGGTTTGGCAAAAGCTGGCGCTACCGCTGCTGCTAGGTGGTTCGGCGCTGGTGGTGCTAGCGGCGGTGCTGTTTGTAGGGCCGGTGCGTGAGCGGGTGATGAGCATTTTTGCGATGCGAGGCGACAGCAGCAATAATTTTCGGCTGAATGTGTATGCGGCGGTGTTTGAGATGATTCAGGCGAGGCCAATTACGGGCATTGGGCCCGGAAATGAGGCGTTTAATCAGGTTTATCCGCTGTATCAGCGGCCAAACTACACGGCGCTGAGTGCGTATTCAATTTATTTTGAGACGCTGGTAGAAGGCGGCGTGGTGGCATTTGCGGCATTTTTGTGGATGCTGGGACTGAGTTTTCAGCAGGGGTTTGCCCAGCTAGGACGGCTGCGACAGCTAGGGGCTGAAGATGGGCTTTGGCTGATTGGGGCGCTAGGCGCGATCGCGGGTTTGCTGGTGCAAGGCGCGTTTGATACGGTGTGGTATCGGCCTCAAATTAGTACGCTGTGGTGGATGCTGCTGGCGATTGTGGCAAGTTTTGCGGTTGATTATAGGCGTGATGTGCGCTCGAAGCGAAGGGCGCTGCCACCTGCGGAAGCGATGGCGGAGATGAAAAGAAGTTGAGGTTACCTGAGGCGGCAGCGGGGCTAACGGAGGAGACTTCGATTGCGATCGCGCAAAGTATCCAGTGGGCAGACGTGTTGCTGCCGGGTGGGACAGTGGCGACGAGCTATGTGGTTTCGACTATGCTCAACCCCCCGGCATCGGGACAGGGAGCGTCGGAAGAGACTATCTCGGAAGAGACTATCTCGGAGGAGACTATCTCGAAGGAGACTATCTCGAAGGAGACTATCTCGAAGGAGACTATCTCGAAGGAGACTATCGCGGACGGGGCTGCGCCTTTGCTGCTGCTGCATGGGTTTGATAGCTCGCTGTTTGAGTTTCGGCGGTTGGTGCCGCTATTGACAACAGGCAGACGGGTGTATGCAATAGATTTGCTGGGATTTGGGTTTTGCGATCGCACTAGCCCCGCGATGCAAACACGCCAGCCTGCCGACACGGTAAATCCCGATTTGATTCGTCAGCATTTAGCGGCGTTTTGTGAGCAGGTGATTAGAGAGCCGGTGGTGCTAGTCGGCGCTTCGATGGGGGGCGGGGTGGCGATTGACTTTACGGTGAGTCATTCTGAGTGGGTGCAAAAGCTGGTGCTGATTGACGCGGTGGGGTTTGCGCCTGCGCCGATAATCGGTCGGTTTATGTTTTCACCATTGGATAAGTGGGCGACGAATTTTTTGCGCAGTCCTAGAGTGCGGCGAAAGATTAGTGAGAATGCCTATTACGACAAGTCGTTTGTGACGCCGGACGCGGAGCTGTGTGCGAGTCTGCATTTGCAGGTGCCGAAGTGGCCAGACGCGCTGATTGCGTTTACAAAGAGTCGGGGCTATGGCGGGCTAGCGAAAAAGATTGCACAGGTGCCGGTGCCAGCGCTGGTGGTGTGGGGACGGCAGGATAAGATTTTGGGGACAAAGGCGGCGGCGCGGTTTGAGCGGGTGCTGCCGGATGGGAAGCTGGTGTGGATTGAAGCGTGTGGGCATGTGCCGCATTTAGAGAAAGCGCAGGCGACGGCAGCGCAAATTTTAAGCTTTCTACGCTAGCTCCAGATCTTGTGTCTTTAAGCTAGATGTGGATGCGGTGAGTGTCGTCACAACCGCGATTTAGAATAGAGGAGTTGTTCTAGCGGCGGCTATCTCGCTGTTGTCTTTTGTCTTGCGGGGTGTGTCTTACGGGGTGTGTCTTACGAGGCTGTCTCATTGGGGTTTTGGCGCTAGGTCGTTCATCGGAGTTTGGTTTTCTCATGAAATCTAAGCAGCTTATTTTGTTGGGGCCGCCGGGTGCGGGGGTATCAGCGCAGGCGATCGCACTGGCAGATCAGTGGCAGGTGCCCTATGTGTCTATGTCAGGTCTAATGCGTCAGGCGATTGTAAAAGCGTCGGCGATAGGCACTGAGATCCAATCCTATCGAGCGCAGGCAGCGCCTATTCCTGATGAGCTGCTGATAAAGCTATTGCGACAGCGATTTGAGCAGCCCGATGTCATGCTAAACGGCTGGGTTTTGGATGGATTTCCCAGCACGCTGGCTCAAGCAAAAGCGCTAGACGAACTGCTGCTGTCGTTTGGATTGCCCGAGGCGGCGGCTGCTTACATCAAGGCAAGTACGGGCATTTTAATCAATCGGCTAGCGGCGGAAGACGGTGTGAGTGAAAGCGTTAGTGTTTTGCGCAGCCAAATTACGGACTATAAAGAACAGATTGTTCCGGTGATGGCGTATTACCAGCAAAAAGAGGCGAAGGGGGCAGCGGCACCTTCACGGCTGACGGTGATTAACGGCAGTCAGTCGGTGGCTGAGGTGACCAATGCCCTGGTGCGTTTGGAGCATGAAGAGACGGGGGCGGCTCGATTTATTGATGAGGCTGAGCTAGACGTACTCATGAAGCAGGAATCGCTACTGGTCGTAGACTGCGTGGCTTCTTGGTGTGGACCTTGTAAGCAGGTGTCGCCGCTGATTGATCGGCTAGCGGAGGCGTATAGCGATCGCGCTAGCGTGGTGAAGCTTGATTTTGATAACAACCGGCAGGTGGCTAAGCGGTTTGGGCTAAAGGGAATGCCATCAGTGATGTTTTTTAAAGACGGTGAACTGCGCGAAACGCTGACGGGTATGAAGCTGTATCAGCAGTATGACGATGCGATCGCTAGCTTAACCTAAGATAATTGCATTCCTACTGCTAAAATTGCGTGCCGCTATGGTCGTCAGCACAGAACCACTTCTTTCTCAGCCAATTCCTCAGCCCGTGGGCGAGAAGCGCCTGGTTTTTCGTTCGCTAGATTGGCAACGCTATCAAACGCTGCGAACAACGCTTGGCCACGAGCGCAATATTCGATTTACCTACGCGCAAGGCACGTTAGAAGTTACTACGCCCCTCAAAATCCATGAGTTCTCGGCTGGAATGCTAGGGCTATTCATTCGGATTTTAGCGGTAGAGTCTGGGATGGATATCAAAACAATGGGCTCGACGACGCTAGATCGAGAGGCTTTGGACAGATCGGCTGAGCCGGATGTTGCTTATTACATTCAAAATCAGCCTTTGGTGGCTGGGCGCGACGTCGATTTGGAGAAAGATCCGCCGCCTGATTTGGTTGTAGAAGTTGATATCACGCATACAGACATTGACAAGCTGAGTCTTTATGCGGCGATGGGTATTCCCGAATTTTGGCGTTATAACGGCAAGGTTTGGCGGATCTATTGTTTGCAAGGCAGTGCGTACGAGGAAGTGGCGGTGAGTCCTACTTTTGACAAGGTGCCAAAAGTAAAGCTCTATGAGTTTCTGTCGATGGCTCGTCAGAGTGAAAGTCAGGCGGAGCGAGAACTAAGAGTATGGGTGCGATCGCTCAATCATGTATAAGGAGCTATACGATGAAATCTCTTTTAGAAGCGATTCGCTATGCGAGAGAGAATCAGGTGTCCTGCCTGAGAGCCTGTGGTGGGTTTCAGCGCATGATTTTGGAGTATGCTCGCAATGTTCTTCACTATGAAGGCTGCGAGATATCTGCTGCACTAAAACCCTTCAAGCACAATCTTGCCACGCGCTGAGCCGCTTTCGATCTTGGCATGTACCGTGCGCAGCGTGGTGGCGTCGATTTTGCCTGCGATTTCGGTAGCGGTAGACCGAATGCGCTCGGCATCGACTAGTGCGGCTATTTCGTTTAGTAGCTCGCCCTGTTTGGCCATGTCTGGCGTGTTGAAAAGCGATCGCGTAAACATCAGCTCCCAGTGAAGCGACACAGCTTTTCGCTTAAAAGGCATAGCGTTGAGCACCTCTGGATCATCAATTAGGCCAAAGCGTCCCTGCGGTGCAATCAGCTCAACAATATCGTCTAGGTGTGAGCCGGAGTGATTAGTCGAAAACACAAAGCCAGGTGCGCCCAGTCCTAATGCCTTAATTTGAGGTGCTAAAGGCTGACGGTGATTGATGGTGTAATGCGCGCCGCACTCGCGCACCCAGTCTTGCGTTTCAGGGCGTGACGCGGTGGCGATGACGGTTAGATCGGTGAGGGCGCGCAAAATTTGGATAGTGATTGAGCCCACGCCGCCTGCACCGCCAATAATCAAAATGAGATTGCCACCTTGCGGAGTGGGGCGTCTGACATCGAGCCGGTCGAATAGCATTTCCCAGGCTGTGATTGCGGTGAGTGGAAGGGCAGCGGCTTCTACATTGCTGATGCTTTTAGGCTTGTGGCCAACGATGCGTTCATCGACAAGGTGGTACTCGCTGTTGGTGCCGGGGCGCGTGAGAGAACCCGCATAAAAAACAGCGTCGCCTGGTTTGAAATTCTGCACTTCAGCGCCGACGGCCTCGACCACGCCGCTGGCGTCAAAGCCAAGCACCTTCCATTTACTGCCTTCTGGTGGTGTGCCTTTGCGCAGCTTGGTGTCTACAGGGTTTACTGATACGGCAATGATTTTGACCAGCAGGTCGCGGCCTTCGGCTTTGGGTGTCTCAAGGGTAATGTCCTGCAAGGCATCTTCGCGGTCAATGGGGCCTGGGGTGCTATAGGCAATGGCTTTCATGGTTGTTCTTCCGTTTTCTGATTACTGTTCGCTGGCTACTGTTCGCTGGCTACTGTTCTCTAATTACTAAAGCTGGCTGTCTTCAAAAGAGTGTGTTGTTATTTACGGATTCCTGCGGGACAATTGGCAGCACGTTCTGGTGTTCGACAATTTTTCTCACGTATGGTTCAATCGCTTCGCGCGAACGGCATTCGTTAAACATCAGAACTGCGTGGCTAGGCCCGCTGAGCTTGGACTAAAGTTTATGCTGTAAAACATCTGTTCGTTTCGCAGCTCAACGTTTCCCTGCCAAAGAAATTTTCCCATAGACATTATTATTATCACCTTCTCGCTCAGCCGTATTAGACGCCACATTGTGAATAAATATCGGCAGCTCGCCTAGCGATCGCACACTAGGCGTCGCCAAGTCAGTCGCCAAATCATCTGGCATCACAAAAATTGCCCCGCCTTTCCCCTGCGCACCTGCACCCGCAAAGCCAAATTGGTCTAAGTCAGCGCCTTCCGCCGCCAGCGCCAAATTCTCCTCAAACCGCACGCCGCTCAAAACCAAACGCCCCGATCGCACAAAAACACCACCGCCAAATCCGCCGCCCCCACCGCCATAGCCAAGGGCACCGTCCCCACCGCCAAACCCACCGTTTCCCGCTTCGCCCGCTTGACTGGTTCCCCCACTGCCGCCAAACCCACCGGCACCGCCGCCGCCACCAAAGCCACCATTGCCGCCATTGCCGCCGTTGCCCCCGTTTGCAATATCTGCGATCGCATTTCCCCCATTTCCGCCATTCCCAGCATTGCCATAGCCGCCAAAGCCACCGCCACCACCAAAAGCGATCGCGCCAACGCTCCCATCCTGATTCCACCGCCCAAAGCTGCCAAAAATACCCGTCCCCCCGTCTCCGCCGTCTCCCCCATTGCCACCGCTGCCCCCATTCACACCCGCGTTTCCGCCATTTCCGCCATTTCCCCCATTCGCAAAGCCACCAAAACCACCGCCGCCACCAAAAACAATGCTGCCAATCCCATTTACCCCAACCCCATTCACCCCAGCAACCGCGCCTCTGTTCACCGGCCCTTCTCTCTCTCCAGTCGTAATCGAAACCTCTGGCAGCCCCGTCTCCGGCAGCGCCGAAACGCTCACGCCGTTAATTCCACTCACCGCCCCCCGGTTAATCTCAAACCCAGCATTCTCAAACTCAGTATCTTTAAACCTAGCCCCTCGCTCAGCTTGTTCTCGAACATCCACGCGTGTTGATAACCGCTGACTGCCCTCGCCGCCAACTGCTCGATTGTTCAAAAACTGAACGCGAATTAGACGCACAGCGCCCCGATTAATCAACAGCCCGCCGCCCATTCCAGCACTGCCGCCGCCGCCATTACTGCCAGTTGCCCCTCGCGCTAGCCCGTTAGCAAGAATCACGTCTCGAATCGTGATATCCCCCTCGTCAATTTGCAATACGCGAAAGCGATTCTCACCGCTGATAACCGTTTGAACAGTTTGACTGCCAGCCAAAGTCAGATTGCTCGTCAAAGCAGGCAGCGGGCTGCGCAGTGCGATCGCTCCTTCAACTCCGCTCATCTCAATCAAATCATCATCTGGCAAAGCGTTCGCCCGATCAATCGCCCACCGCAGCGAGCCCATGCCCGCGTCTGCTGTTGTGGTCACCCGAATCGGTTTTAGCACAACTGGCATGGCTACCTGCGCAGTCGCCTGTCTCTCCCCCTGCACTAAGCGATCGCTAGTCTCTAGCCCCAAAGACGGATTTAGCCACCCTAGCCAAGCCCACCCCAGCAAAAGACCAACAACAATTACAGATAGAACAATATTCCACCGGCTGTAGAGACTATTCATAACGCCTTTATAACGCCACCTTTATAACGGCAAACTATTAAACACCACCACCATCAGCCCCAGCGTGGCGAGCACTACGCCCAGGCCCACAATTTCTGTTTTCAAATCAACAGATCGAGGCGTAGGCTGTAGCCAAAACCCTAGCAGACGAGTCACTAGCGGCATCAGCACCCAGGTTAAAATGGACGAGGTAATAATGTTGTTGATAATCATTGAGCTGGGCATTGGCCAGGTCTGCATCAAGCCCAAAGCCGCAAACAGCGCCGACTGAAGCATTACAGTGGGATACAGCGCCAAAATAACCGCCGCATTTTGCTTCCAGGCAGGCGGGCCAAATCCGATCTGTTCTGTGCCCGTTCTTCCTGAAAACCAGCCTTCGAGCCCCGTCGAAAAAGAGATAAACTGATAAGAGGCAAACGTCTTGCGCCCCGACTGAATCAACGCTTCGCGATCACGCGATCTAATCCACTTATTCAGCAGATCTGGCGATTCAAAATGCACAATCGAATACCACTTCAGCGGCTGGTCAGGCTGTAATCCCTTCACTGGCGCACACAGATCTGTCCGAATATGGCCCTCAAATCGTTTGGCCCTGCGCGCTACTTTGGCATGCCACCAGCGAAAAGCTAGCCCCTCGCCGCTAGGAACCGTATGCTCTATCACCAGGCTAGCCGCTGCCAGCGCACCCGCATCAGGTTCAACCATGAATTTCTGAGCTTTTAAGTTCGCTCTTAGATTTTATTTTGGATTTTCTCTTCTTTTGGATTTTCTCTTAAGACTTCTCTTAAGCTCGTCCTTAGTTTTGATTTTGCTGAAGGTAAACTTGTCGTGAGTAAGTTTGAACCTTATTTTTCCAGTCGATCTGCGATCGCTCACTCTTCTGATTACCCAAATACCGATCGCCCCCTGTTTTCTGAGCGGTCTGATTTTGGCCCTGCTGTTGGCCTTGCTGTTGGCCTTGCTGTTGGCCCTGCTGTTGAGCCTGATTTTGGCCCTGAGCCTGGTCATCCACCGCCTCAGCTAGTGCTCCCTCAAGATTCAGAAACGATGCCTGCACCCAGCCCTCCGGCTGATCCTTCTCTGCCTGATCCTGATCAGACGGCGACCCTCCAAACCGAATGCGATTCCAGACCACACTTTGGTTGTCACTCACCTGTTCTAAAACCGTGACCGCATCACCATTCACACCGTATCCAACCTTTTTTCTGCCCGCTTCTGGCCGCAAATAGATTGCGATTTTGGCATCGGGTTTTGGGGCCACCAGACTAGCCGACTGGCTCATTGCTTGATTCCCAACCGACTCAGCGACCTGATTTTCCGAAGCGACCTGATTTTCTGAAGCGACCTGATTTTCCGCAACATCAGCCGCCCAGCCATTAGCCGGAAGCATAAAGCTCAAAGCAAGTGCGATCGCAAACATCATCCCAGCTTGCTTTAGCCGCCTAAACAGTCGCCCAATAGGTAGCCGATTGCAGAGTCGCCCTAACAGTTGTCCATTCATAGTCTTACGAATTCCTGACATGCCATATTAACTAAGTAGCTTAATAAGCAGTATATCCAGGGTAATTTAAGTCAAAAAGTCGCCCTGACGACAGCTTACCTACAAACTATTCCTGTTGTATACGGTATGCACAGATAAAATAATAGTACCTCCTGGTAAATACAGCCGATCCTACCCTCGTCAAACATCCCCTTTGCCTTCCTATGCCTGTGACTTCATCGACCTTACCTCTGCGCTCCTCTGCGCGCCCCCAGGTCCAGCGCCGAAAATCTCTCTACGAGCAGGTCTACAGCGCGCTGCGTAGCGGGATTTTGACTGGAGAATTTGCCCCAGGCAGCCGTCTGATCGAAACCCAGCTCACCGACTGGTTCAACGTCAGTCGCACCCCGCTACGCGAAGCCCTGCGCCAGCTCCAAAAAGAAGGGCTCGTCACCGCTGATACTAGCGGCTTGCAAGTCACTACCATTTCAGCTACCGAAGCCATAGAGCTGTACGACTGCCGCCTCGTGCTCGAAAAGCTAGCCGTCGGCGGGGCCTGCCAGTATGCCAGTTCGCAGCAGCTCAAAACCTTAGAAGGCTATGTCATTCAGGCCGAAGCTAGAGACCCCAAAGATGCTGACGAACAAACGCTACTGCAACTGCTAGATCTGGACTATCAGTTTCACCACCTCATTGCTGAAAGCTCAGGTAATCGGCGGCTAGTTTCCCTGCTCGATCAAATTTTCGACGCCATGGCGCTGCTTCGCATTCAAACGCTCAAGCAAAACCCATCAGTGCTTGAAATTCGCTTAGAGCATCGTCAGGTCTATGAAGCGATCGCCCAAAAAGATGCCGCCACTGCGATCGCGGCCATCCAGCTTCACCTCCTTGCCAGTAAAGCCAGAGTCGTCAAAGAGCTGAAAAGTCCGCCCGCTTAATATTTGGCATAGACTACCCAGCACAAAATATCTAGTACAAAGTACCCATCACGAAATACCCGGCACAGAATTAAATTCTTCGCTAAAATGGTATCTAAATATACAATTTAGAACCCGTCAAATCGTGAAAAGTCAATTCCATTCCATCGGCACCGCCATCCTAAAATTTATGGTGCACCGCCCTCAGACATCTGCTAGTTCGCCTAGGCTCAGCGCCAAGCAGCAATACAGCGCAAAGTCATCGCTTTACCCTTATCTTCCTAGCCGCGAAGAGCAGCGCGACTGGCTAGAGTATCTCTATTCCCTACAGTCACACTAAGCGCTTAGCGGCCATAAGCTCTCAGCCGCTCTCAGTTCATCTCCTCAGTTCATTTCCCCACAAAACTCGAACGTCCTTCAGGGTCTTACATAGATCTTGAGGGACGTTTTTTAAAGGCAAAGCGGTAAAAGCAAAACGGTAGCCTTAGGCACAGTGACACGCCTTCAAGTTGTATACAGTGCACAAAAATAAGCCGTATAAAAATTAGTTTAGTGCCTGCTTACACGCGATCGCACATGCTTCCACACTGGCAATCTAAGAGATTGGCAATCTAAGCATTGTCTTATCTAAGCGTTGTCTTAACTGCTGTCCCACCGTTGTTTCACTTGGGTCAAAGGACTATTTTCTGGAGAATGTTATGAGTCAACAAACTGATGTAGAGCTTCAGCAACAACCGTTAAGACCCTCACCTCCACCCTACAGCGGATGGCAAGCGACGGTCGCTAACTATTTCGACTTTGCGCACTATCGCACCGACTTTCGCACCGAAATACTGGCCGGGTTAACCACCTTCATGACGATGGCCTACGTCTTAGTCGTGCATCCGCTGATCATGTCAGATGCGGTATTTTTAGTAGAGCCAGGCGATCTTTTCAGAGAGCTAGTCGTGGTCACCGGCATTACCGCTGCCATTGGCACCCTCGTCATGGGGCTTTATGCCAAGTACCCCTTTGTGCTGGCCCCCGGCATGGGCACCAACGCCTTTTTTGCCTATTCTGTTGTACTTGGGCTGGGCATTGAGTGGCGAGTCGCCCTCGCTGCCGTACTGATTGAAGGCGTTATTTTCATCGCCCTGACCGTTACTGATGTCCGCCGCCACCTAATTGCGGCTGTTCCTGCCTGTATCAAAGCCTCAACGACTGTCGGTATTGGTATGTTTCTGGCCTATATCGGCCTCAGCGGAGATACCGCCGTAGGGGGTGCGGGTCTGATTGTTGCGAATGAAGTCACCAAAACAGCCTTTGGCAGCTTTAGAGAGCCTGCCACGCTGCTCGCCACCTTTGGTATTTTTCTCTCTTGCTTTTTCATTCTTAGACGCATCAAGGGCGCACTGCTGTGGGGCATCGGCGGCACCGCTATTTTAGGCTGGGTCTTTGGCGTTGCCCAGGCACCCACTGGGTTTATGGCTGTTCCGACCTTTCCGTCCGATCTCTTTGGCCAAGCATTTGTTGGGCTTAGCGGCATCAACGGTGGCAACCTGATCGACTTTCTCGCAGTGCTGTTGGTCTTTTTGTTTGTTGATATGTTCGACACCATTGGCACGCTGATGGGCGTTGGTACGCAGGCAGGCTATATCGACGATAAAGGCGAGCTGCCTCGGGCAAATCAGGCCCTTTCTGCTGATGCGATCGCGACTACCGCAGGTGCAATCATGGGCACCTCCACCGTTACCACTTTTGCCGAATCTGCCGCAGGCGTTTCCGAAGGCGGTCGCACCGGTCTGACTGCTGTTGTCGCAGGCGTCATGTTTATCATTGCCCTGCTATTCGTGCCCATTTTTGAAGCCGTTCCTGCCTTTGCAACTGCACCGGCACTCTTAATCGTGGGCGTTCTAATGATGGGCAGCGTCAGCAGCATCCGCTGGGGTGATCTGACCGAAGCCATTCCGGCCTTCGTCACTATGTTCTTTATTCCGCTCGGCTTCTCAATCGCCGCCGGACTTTCTGCGGGCCTGATTCTTTACCCTTTCGCCAAGCTTGTCGCGGGCCGCTCTCGCGAAATTCCTGTGATCACCTGGGTACTCGCCGCTATTTTCATCTTCCGTTTTGCTTTCGAGGCCCTACGATTTGGTTAAACGTCTACGCTCCAATGCTTTCGGATAAGGGCTTTCGGATAAGGGCTTTCGGATAAAGGCTTTCGGATAAGGACTTTCATGTGAATGTTTTTGTATGAATGTCTTGGTGTAAAAGAAGGCGTCTGCAACTATTCTAGGTGGGGTTAGGCGTCATTTATTCGAGCAGTAGGCCATGCCCATCGATAGTTTTGCTGATTTTGTCTTGGGTAGTTTAGCCGCCTTGTTTCCGGTCATTGACCCCATCGGCAGCGTGCCTATCTTTTTGGTGCTGACCGCTGGGGTGCCGCAAAGCCTTCGGCGCAGCTATGCCAAACGCATCGCCCTAAATGTCATCTTTCTGCTGATTGGCTTTCTCATCGTCGGTGGCAGCATTCTTCGATTTTTTGGTGTTTCTCTAGAGGTCGTTCGGATTGCGGGCGGCATTGTTGTTTTTCATGCTGCCTGGAATGCCATGAATGCAGACGCCAAAAAGATGAGCGATTTGGAAAACCAGGAGGCCACGAACCGGGTCGATCAGCACGAAGACATTTCGTTTATGCCAATGACAATTCCGCTATTGGCCGGGCCCGGTTCAATCGCAGTGGCATTGGGCCTAGCCGCAGAGGCTAGCCGCGGTGCCACCTCAAGCGAAACGCTTTGGAATCTAGCCGCCATCTCTACTGCGATCGCCTGTATTGGACTCGTCATCTACATCGCCTTGCGCTCTTCTAGCCTGCTGCTCAAATGGTTTGGCCCTAGCGGCATCCACGCGCTCAGTCGAATACTGGGCCTGTTTGTCATGGCCATCGGCGTCCAGCTCATCCTCAACGGCATCGGTGACTGGATAGAATCGCTTTCTTTCTAGGCTAATTCTCTGTAGGCTCTTTCTTTCTAGGCTAATAAAAGCCAGTAGCGCCTGAGTTGAGAGTCCCTGCCGTTAACCCCGTAAGCCAGCTTGTATGCTGAGCTACAAAACAATTTTTATAAGTGCAATATTGTATACAGTATACAATTACTTTTCACATAGTCCTCTATGTTAGTCACTCAGCAGCCTGTCTTTCGCCGATTTTGGTATCCGGTTATGCCCCGTCAGCAGCTAGTCAGCGGGCCACAGGCGTTTGAACTGTTAGGCGAACCCCTAGTTCTTTGGTTAGACGATCAGGGCCAGGCGGCAGCGGTGCGCGATCGCTGCTGTCACCGCACGGCCAAACTCTCGCTTGGCAAAGTCGATCAAGGTCGTATCTGCTGCCCCTATCATGGCTGGGAATTTGGTGCTGACGGCACCTGCCAGCGAGTCCCCCAGCTCAAGCCTGAGTGCGCCATTCCCGCTAACTATCGCGTTGATGCCTTCCGTGTGGCAGAGCGCTATGGCTATATTTGGGTGTGCCTCGAAGATCCGCTGATCGATATTCCTGATATTGCTGAAGCGAGTGATCCAAACTATCGCCTGATTCAAGAATTTTACGAGCCCTGGCAGTGCGCCGGACTGCGGGTGATGGAAAACGAGCTAGATTTAGCCCATCCTACCTTTGTACATACTGCTACCTTTGGCAGCGAAGACCATCCCACACCAGACCAGCTAGACATTACCGAAACCGACTGGGGCATTCACGTCTTTGGCAAGCTGGGCGTCGTCAATCCAGAGCTGCAGCAAAAAAACCTCAAAATGGCCGAGGCCCAAACCTTTCGCACCCTAACTATGGACTGGCTGATGCCCTTCACCATCAAGCTCAAAATCACCTATCCCAACGGTATGGAGCATATTGTGGTGAACACGATGACGCCTGTGAGTGATCGCACCTCCCAAATGGTGCAGTTCTGCGTCCGCAACGACACCGAAGCCGACACCCTAGCCACCGACGTTATCGCTTTTGATCGTGCCGTCACCCTCGAAGACAAGCGCATCCTAGAATCCACTGACTACGACGTGCCCCTTACCCCTAGCCGCGAAGAGCATATGTTTACCGACCGCCCTGGCATCATGATTCGCAAAAAAGTCGCCGCTCTGCTGAAAGCGCACGGCGAAGTTGAACAAACTCATGCGCTGCGGAACTCATCAGCAGACCTTGTTCAATATTCGTCAACGCCGCAGCCTATTTCAGCAGCCAAAGCGTCTGCCAAAGCGTCTGTGTAGCCCGTCTCAGGCAAGCCGCTAACCCGAGCAAACGCCAGTTGTTATCAAGCGCCAGTTGTCATCAAGCGCCAGTTGTCATCAAGCGCCAGTTGTCTTGACCCAAATTGTATACAGAATGCAGCATACAATTTTTAAGGAAATAACCTTTCAATCTGGTAGCAAGCTTATCGGTCTTAGACGGTATTTTCTCGTACTATTCGATGACAACAGTCACAATATACGACCTGTAACTGAGCCATCCACACCTATCCTTTGCAAGCCTATGCAGCTACAAAAGACTGACCTGGCAAAATCTCCTATTTTTCTGGTCGCGCCTTTCTTCTTTTTAGGAACAGCAATGGTCGTGATGAAGTATATTCTTCCTCACACCTCACCGCTCTTTTTAGCCGCATTCAGGCTGCTGCCTGCCGGATTGCTAACGCTGATTGTTGCCGCCCTGCTGAAGCTACCCCAGCCTAAAACCTGGAAAGCCTGGCTGTGGATTGCGCTGTTTGCCCTCGTAGACGGAGCCATGTTTCAAGGACTGCTAACCGCCGGACTTGTAAATACAGGCGCGGGCATTGGCGCAGTGTTAATCGACGCGCAGCCGCTGGTGGTGGCCTTACTCGCCCGCATTCTATTTGGCAGCCTAATTGGCCTGTGGGGCTGGCTGGGTCTGGCAATTGGAATTGCGGGCATTAGTCTGTGTGGTTTGCCTGCAGCGTGGATTTACAGCCTGTGGGAGAAGGGTATTCCGCTACAGAGCTGGCTGCAAACCCTGCAAGGCTACAGCGCCGAAGGGAGTGCGTTAGATCTAGCTAGCCTGCTGCAAAGTGGTGAATTTTTGATGCTGCTCGCGGCCCTGTCGATGTCAGTTGGCACGATCTTGATGGGCTACGTAAAGCGCCATGCCGATCCGATTGTGGCGACAGGCTGGCACATGATTTTAGGGGGGATTCCGCTGGCTGTGATGTCTGGCCTGTGGGAGCCTTACCCAATTGACAATTTGCTGCTAGGCGACTGGGTGGGGCTGCTGTACGCCACCGTATTTGGCACCGCGCTTACCTATGGCATGTTCTTTTATTTGGCAGCAAATGGCAACATGACTAGCGTCAGCGCGCTGATCTTTTTGACCCCGGTTTTCGCGCTGTTGTTTAGCGGCCTGTTTTTAGGCGAGTCGTTAACGGCCCTTCAGTGGGGCGGCGTCGTACTGACGCTAATTAGCGTGTATCTGGTCAATCAGCGTGAGCAGATTGAAGCGGCGATGGCGAACTTGAGCCAAAAGCTATCACCCGGTGCTGCCCCCGATTAAAGCGTCGTTTCCACTTGTTTTGTTCGTAGTGTTTTAGGAAATAATTTAGATGATTCGTCAGTTTTTAATGGCCGTGATAGTTGCGGTTCTTACGGTAAGTACCTTTCTTGGGTCGTCATTTTTTGCATCGTCGAGTGCGTCATTGAGTGCGATCGCAGCCGACTACAGCGCTGACTACAGCCAAAGCCAACAAGAAAGCCAGCCCTACAGCAAAGCGCAAGCCGGCGATGACTATGTCAGCGACTATGCCAACGACGCCACCAGCGACTACACCGACAAACAAACAGACCAGTCCAAACCCCAAGAAAAACAGTCAAACCAGACAGGCACCAGCCAAAAACAGTACGCCCAGCAAGAGCAGACTTATCCAGCCCAGTAGGCCCAGCTCAGTAGGCCCAGCAAGCAGGCCCAGCCCAGTAGGCCCAGACAAGTAGACCCAGTCAAGTAGGAGATTTATTTAATGGGTTTTCCACAAAATCAATCAGATCAGCCTTCGCTGACAGCCATTCGCGGCCCGTTTCTAGATTTTGTGGACGACCCCTTTTATGTCCCTGAAGCCGAAAGTGTCCGCTACCTGCCAGACGGCCTACTCATCTTAGAAAACGGAAAAATCAAAGCCTTTGGCCCCTACCACGAGCTACAGGCCACGTATGAAGCAACGCCTACTACCGTCTATGCCGACCGGCTAATCATGCCGGGGTTCATCGACACCCACATCCACTATCCCCAAACCGGGATGATCGCAGCCTACGGAGAACAGCTTCTAGAGTGGCTAAACCAGTACGTCTTTCCCACCGAAGGCAAATTTAAAGACAAAGACTATGCCCAAGCTGTCGCCGAAATCTTTCTAGACCAGCTCCTTAGCAACGGCACCACCACCGCCCTCGTCTTTGCCGCCGTCTTTCCCCAGTCAGTAGACGCTTTTTTTGAAGCCGCAGAGCGCCGCAACCTCTGCATGATTGCAGGCAAAGTGATGATGGATCGCAACGCCCCAGACTATATCTGCGATACCGCCGACTCTTCCTACCAGGAGAGCAAAGCACTCATTCAAAAATGGCATAAAAAAGGACGGCTTCGCTACGCCGTTACCCCCAGATTTGCCATCACCTCAACTGACGAACAGCTGCAAAAAGCAGGAGATCTGCTTAAAGAATTTCCTGACGTGTACATGCACACGCATATCTCCGAAAACCTTAAAGAAGTCGAATGGGTAAAAGAACTCTTTCCCAATTGCAGCGGCTACCTAGATGCTTACGATCAGGCCGGTCTTGTCAAGGAAAGATCTGTTTTCGCCCATGGCGTGCATTTGTCCGATGCTGAGTTTCAGAGACTGTCAGACGCTAAGAGTGCGATCGCTTTTTGCCCCACGTCCAACTTATTTTTAGGTAGCGGTCTATTCAAAATCGAACAGGCCAAATCAACAGACCACCCGGTCAAAGTAGGGCTTGGCACAGACGTTGGTGCAGGCACCAGCTTCTCTTTATTGCAAACCGCCAACGAAGCCTACAAAGTTGCCCAGCTCCGCCAGCAAAAGCTCTCTCCTTTTAAGGCGCTCTTTCTCGCTACTCTCGGCGGTGCCAAAGCGCTATGCCTAGACGACACCCTTGGCAGCTTCGAGGTCGGCAAAGACGCCGACTTCATCGTCCTCAACCCACAATCCACCCCGCTCATGGCCTTTCGCAACAGCGCCAAGTTTCCTCATACCTTAGACGAACTCGCCGACCGCGCCTTCTCACTCATGATGATGGGAGACGATCGCGCCATTCAAGCGACCTATATTTTGGGCGAACTCGCCTACAGCCGCGACGAGCCAGACTAAGCGAAAGAGCCACCTAATTTCAACCGTTGAACACTTCGTCTCTTGGCTAGGGCTTTTGCCCGACAGCCGAATGACGGGCAGCTTTGGCCTCGTTCAACAGCAACAACTCTAATATTCGGGTGTTATTGATGAAAACGGTATATAGCCCTTTGCATATCGCGCATGCGCCTAAGATGGAGTTCTTTCGAGGGAGGACTGTCGAATGTTTTGAGAACCCTGAGCGGGCACTCAGAATTTTAAAGGAGATTAACAAACGAAAACTAGGAGACGTAATTGTACTGCCGCCTTCCAGTCAATCTGATGATTACAGTCAATTATTGATAGAGCCTGCTCTGATTGAGCCTAGTCTTGAGTTGCTCAAACTCATTAATACTGTCCACGATAGGGATTATGTAGAGTTTGTTCGTACGATTTTTCATGACTGGCATCGCGAGGTGCCTATGCAATCGTACGCTCTTCCCCACACCTTAAATCGGTTGGGTCGTGACAACATCAACTTAGACAACATCAACTTAAAAAATCCATATGCGAAATTGGGCTACTATTCCTTCGATGTCTGTACTCCGATTACCGCAGGGACCTGGGCTGCTGCAATTAGTTCGGCCTGGTGTGCCGTTAGGGGGCAAGAAATTGTTCGTGAAGAAGGAATGGCTTTTGCTCTCTGTCGCCCGCCAGGGCATCATGCTCACCCCAATATGTGTGGTGGCTATTGCTTTTTCAATAACGCTGCTATTGCCGCTGAGGCCTTTCATCAGCATGATCCAACGGCGCTCATTGCGATTTTAGACGTGGATTATCATCACGGTAACGGAACTCAGGCTATATTTTACGATCGCAAAGACGTTCTCTATCTCTCTATTCATGGAGATCCCGCTAATAACTATCCATATTTTTTAGGTTTCTCTGACGAGATCGGAGAAGGTGACGCAGAAGGCTTCAATGTCAATTTTCCCTTGCCGCAGAATACTCAATGGCCCGATTACTGCCGTACTTTGGACAGATCTCTTGACCTGATTCAGTCGCAAAACCCTGGATATTTAATTGTCTCTCTTGGCGTCGATACCTTTAAAGATGATGGAATTTCTCAGTTTTTATTGGAGAGTAGCGACTTTATCGAACTTGGTAAACGGATTGGATTAAGAAAATGGCCGACCTTGTTTGTGATGGAAGGCGGTTACCATGATCAGATTGGAGAAACTGTTGTAAACGTCTTGCAAGGGTTTCAAGCGTCTTTTTGTGCCAGTGTCTAAAAAAGGTAGTTGTCGAAAGCGTCAAACATCAAGGCTTTTTGAGAACGGTGGAATTGTCTGATAGAAAACTTTCCTAGCAGCTGTCCTAGTGGCTGTTTATGCAAAAGATTCTACTGATTTCAGTAGGCACTCGATGCCTTGTGTTTTCAGTACAGCAAACGGACTGCATAAACTATGACCAAATTTGGTCACTATATGTAGGCGTTGCGCTTAGGTCGAGGTGTGCGTAGTGAATGTCATCAAAGCATAACCACAAAGAAAATTTTGACGGTATTACGAACCAATAGAATGGGTAAAAAAAATCACCTACCGTTGCCTAAAATTTTCATGCTCGGGTTGGCCAATGCAGTAATTGCTATGGCTAGAGGAGGAGAAATAGCGATCGCGTCGCAAATACCCATCCAAGACACAGACCTATACCTCAACCAAGCGCAAAAGCAGCTTACAAAGGAGCGTCCGAGTTCTTATCATCCGTTATTCACACTGGAAGCGATGAATGACGAAACGATGAATAATAAACCGACTAGGCATCTCTTTGAAGAATCGCTTTTGATTGCGGCACCTCAAAACTTCAATCCCAGCTTATTAGAGCGAGACTCATCGTCTAATGCCGCAGACACTTCCGAAGCACCAACATACGAATTTGCAGATCCTCTAGAGCCCGCCGGACCTACTGACATAGGCAATCAGCTAGATGAAGATGATTTGATTACCGAGGCCCGTGTTCCCTTTATTGAATGGGACAGTTTAGAACTCGACCTCAAGGACAGTCTTTCCAATTTTGGCCAAGGCAATAGAATTCTGACGCCCATTTTGCGCGGACAGTTAGCCAATGGTGACACCGTTACCCTATCACCAGGGTTTAATCAGTTTTCGCTGCCTGACTCAGAGCCGATCACGCACGTACCGCTGACGCTGGGCGTAGAGGGTACGATTGACGATGTGGATTTTATGCTTTCGGGGGGCGTCGATATCTACAATCGACTACCGATAGATTCCCACTTTGCGGCTAAAGCATCCACGCCGGTTTGGACAGGCGCTACGCTGTCTATGTCGGTCGACCGCGGCCCCTATCTCTTCAATGCCGAAACGTTAGAAAATGGAATTGCGGCTTGGCGCTACGGCCCAGACTTGTTTTGGCAAATCGATCCAAAAACAAGCCTATTCTCTCTGCTTAGAATCGGACACTTCAACGATGGCAACTTCGAGCAGCAATCTTTCTCACGTTTAGAGAGAAAGTTTTGGAAGGGCGGTGCGATCGCGGCCAACGTTTTTAACTGGAGCTTTCGGGAGAATCTAGAATCAGCTAGCGGATACTTTTCTCCCCCCGATTTTCTAGTAGCTTCTATAGAGCTTTCTTGGGAGCAAGAGATTATTGATAATATTAACTGCCGGGTGGCCGCTAGCGTAGGTCAGCAAAGGCTCAATGGAGCTTGGGCGGCTGGGTTTGGCCACCAGGCACTATGTTCTTTCACGGGGCTTCCTGGAATAGGTTTTGACTTGGGCTACAGTTTTAGCAATGTGGGAGATGGCCAAACCTTTTTGTCAGAAGATAGCGCCTACAACAATCTTGAAGTGATAGGCGGCGTGAAGACACAGTTTTGATCGAGACGCTGTGATAAGCTTTGATTGTTGGTTCTAGAAGTCGTCTCTGTGGCTGGTCTCTAGGACTTTTCTCTAGGAGTTGTTTCTAGGACTTGCTTACAGCGTGAAAACCTGTTTTGAGCGCAGCCATCAATAGCTCTGGCTGCATCGGCTTGCTGAGATAGTCGTTCATCCCGGCTGACAGGCAGCGATCGCGATCTCCCTGCATCGCATTTGCCGTCATGGCAATAATGTAGGGCCGACTTTCTAATGGCCAATGCTCACAGATGCGCTGGGTTGCGGTAAGACCATCCATTTCTGGCATCTGTACATCCATTAGCACCACGTCATAAGGCTGACGCTTTAGGGCGTCAAGTACCTCAATGCCGTTGTTGGCAATATCAGGTCGATAGCCCATTTTAGTTAGCCACTGAATGGCGAGCTGTTGATTTACCAGGTTATCTTCAGCAAGTAGAATGCGGAGCGGCTGATTCTCTGCTAGTTTCATTCCTGATGTTTCTTTCAGCATTTTGTGCTGTCGTTTCTGGGCAGGGTTTGCGAGATCTAAATCTGATGTTCTTACGTCTGGTGTTTGTAGCCCTGGTGTTTGTAGGCCTGACGTTGAATTAGATCTAGCTGTGTTTGCTTCTGTTGGGTCATCTGAAAAGTATTGAAGGAGCGCCGCCTTTAGCTGCTGTGCTTTGAGGGGTTTGTATAACCAAGCTTCAAAATAGCCTTCTGTTTCAGGAAAGGCAGATTCGGGCTTGGCTACCGAAGTGAGCATAATTAAGGGCAGGGTTTGGCCTTTAGGCTGTTTTCTAAGTGCGATCGCCAAGGCGACACCATCCATTCCGGGCATTTCCATATCTAAAATAGCGGCGTCAAAAGGTGGCTGCGCCTGCACAATTCCAATAGCCTCGTAGCCAGTGCGGGCCGTTTGAGTCGAAATATTGAGCTTTGCGAGCTGATGCACTACAATCTCGCGATTGGTTTCATTGTCATCAACCACTAGCAAATGTTTATTAGCCAGAGCGCTAATATCAGCAGGCTGCGGATGAGCGGATGGCGGCGCAGCGCTAACCATAATCGAAAATGAAAAGGTCGATCCTTGATTAGGCTCGCTCTCCACCCAAATTTGACCGTCCATGATTTCGCAAAGCTGTTTGCAAATCGCCAATCCTAAACCTGTGCCGCCATACTTACGAGCGGTCGAAGAATCTACCTGCCTAAACGGTTGAAAAAGTCGGTCTAGCTTGTCAGCCGGAATCCCGATACCAGAATCTTTGATCGCAAAGATCAGCCTGTAGCTGTCTGCATCATCTGAATTATTCGCTGGCGTAGACTCGGCTGTCAGTGAAACCAAGACTTCTCCAGTCGCAGTGAATTTGACCGCGTTGCCCAGTAAATTGACTAAAATCTGGCGCAGACGTGTCGTATCTCCCGTGACATAGTTGGGAACTAGTGGATCGAACCAGTAAGTGAGTTCAATGCCTTTTTCAGCCGCCTTGGGTGCAACCAAATCCAGGGCTTCTTCAACGCAGCGTAGCGGATTCAAAGGAGAAACTTCGATCTCAAACTTACCCGATTCAATTTTAGAGAAGTCTAGGATATCGTTGATAATGGTTAAAAGAGAATCGCCGCAGCTGCGAATTGTTTCGGTAAAACGCCGCTGCTGAGAAGAAAGTTCGGTATCTAACAGCAGGCCCGTCATGCCAATCACACCATTCATCGGCGTGCGTATCTCATGGCTCATGGTGGCTAAGAAATCTCCTTTTGCCTGCACGGCAGATTCTGCTGCTTGCTTCGCGAGTTCTAGCTCTTGACGCTGTTCTTTCTCTTGGTCGAGGAGTTGGGCCTGCGCTAGCGCAATGCCGAGCTGAGCCGCCAATGATTCGAGTAGTTCTATATCGTTTTGGGTCCATTGGCGAAACGCTGACGCTGCGTCTGGGTGGGCCAAATAGTCTGCGCGAGAGAGGCGATTGCCACATTGCTGCAAGACAATTGCGCCGTTAGCTTTGCCCTGATAGGACGTGCGCACCGCTAGCATCGATTTCATGACAACGGGTCTATCGGCAGGGATTATCTTTTGCAGCAACGGCTCGGTGTAGATATTGGAAGACGCTAATGCACTATCTTGTGACATTAAAACTTCGCTGTGGGGATTGCCGTCTACTGGAATGACGATGCCGAGCATGGAGTCGTCTGGCAAAGAGCTGTCTGGCAAGGAGCTGTCTGGCAAAGAGTTGTCTGGAAAAGAGCCGTCTGGCAGGGAGCCGTCTGGCAAATTATTTTCGGATGCTTCTGCAAGTGCTTCTCTGTGCGTTTCGGTTCTATTGGCTTTGTTTCTATTGGTTTCGGTGCGTGCTAGATATTCGGCAGCGATGAGTATGGTGCGAGGCGGCCCCGGAGCGTAGCGATGAATATGGCAGCGACTCACCTGAAAGTTGAGACCAATTTGCTTGGCGGCGGTTTCTAAAATGGTTTGGGTATCTAAGCTTTGGCGAATGGCTTGGGTGATGTGCTCCATTAGCCTGGCTCGTCGCAGCTGACTTTCTAGGTTTTGGTTGGCCTGCTGAAGGCTGTGTTGATGGTCAGACAAAGAGTCCATCACGCCGTTGTAGCAGGTCGCGATCGCACCCACTTCAGTAAAGGGTTCTACCGGCGCTCGCAGACTCCAATCTTGGGCAACTGTCTGCTGCTGCATGGTATTGAGCAAGTCGTAGGCGTCAGAACGCGCGCCATGTTCAGCTACGTTCAGACCCATATCTTCTTCTGCTTCCGAGACTCGCAGGTTATACCACCGGGTGACCACGCTGAGCATTGCCCAGGTCAGGCCAAAGGCCCATCCGCCTGCGGCCAAAATGCTCATTAGCTGAACGCCAAACTGCTGCATTCGGCCCAGTCCAGTCTGTAAAATCTCAGGCTGCCCGTAGAGGGCGACCGCCAGCGTTCCCCAAATCCCCGCGCCCAAGTGAACGGGAATCGCATCAACGGCATCGTCAATTCTCCAGCGGACAAGCTGCCTGCTCAGCAGCTGAGCGATCGCAGCGCCGATGCACCCAGTCACAACCGCAAGCGGGGTCGAAACCGCGTGGCAGGCAGCCGTAATTGAAACCAATCCTGCCAGCGAACCGTTAATCACCGCTTCAACCTTGACCTGACGGTGATAAGCAAAGCTCAAAGCACCGCCCATCAGCATCCCAGCAACGCCCGACATCACGGTATTGATCAAAATGATTGGGAGCGCGTCTGTGACTTGCAGCATACTGCCGCCGTTGAAGCCAAACCAGCCAAACCAGATTAAGAATGTACCCAGTACGGACAGCGGCAAATTTGCACCCGCGAATGCCCGGCGTTTTCCGGTCGCGTCAAATCGGCCTTTGCGCGGGCCTAGCTTAATGAGTATGGCAAGCGCCACCCACCCACCCACGCTATGGACAACTGTAGAACCCGCAAAATCAACAAAGCCTAGCTGACCTAGCCAGCCCAGGCTGAGGCCCTGTTCTGCCCCGCTCCAGGCCCAGTGTCCAACCACCGGGTAGATAATGCCTGAAATCCAAGCCGTTAATAGCAGATAGGCGATGAACTTTAGACGCTCTGCGATCGCACCCGAAACAATGGTCGCCGCCGTACTGCAAAACATCGCCTGGAACAAAAAGAAAGCCCCGATAGCAGGCTGCTCTCCTAAGTTTGGGAAAAATTGAGTGTGGCCAATCCACCCACCCACCGATTGACCAAAGGTCACGCCATAGCCCACACACCAAAACAGCATGAGCGCAACGCCAAAATCAGCTAAGTTTTTGATGGCAACGTTGATGCTGTTTTTAGATCGGGTCAACCCAGACTCTAAACACATGAACCCAGGCTGCATGAGGAAAACTAAGCTGGCACAAATCAACAACCAAACAATATCCATCATGACCACAACGCCTAAGTGACTGCTTCTACAGTTCCCGGTCATCCCGATGACTGCCTAGAGAAGTTTTCCCGTTTAAGTTTGCTTGTTTAAAGGACAGTCTACTCACTGTCAGCAAGTCTTATTTATCTGCTATCTAACGTGTCATCTAACGCCATCTAACGCCTGTCTAACGCCTGTCTAACGCCCATACAATGCCCATACGATGCCTGATATGACGAGCGATCGCCGCTTTCTATAATCTCTCTTTCCATAATCTCTTTATCCATAATCTCTCTATAACTTACCTATTTTTTGTTACATTGCCAGATCGTCAACAATACTCAGCAAGCCAATGGAACCGCTGGGGAATGCTTGGTATAGAATCCAAGACTCCTTTTTGATGTAATCTCCTGACTTTTCATCTTCTGACTTTTCTACACATCAACATGGCCAAGAAAATCACGTTAGGTCAGCAGTTTACTCGCTTTTTTACGCTCCTATTTTTAGGTGGCATTTTGCTCAGCGGCCTAGCGCTCTCACGCACAATGCAGCATGAGGCCGAAACTGAAATGGCATCGCGGGCCACCATGCTGACTCAAACGATGAATGCGGTCAGAAGCTATACCAGTGAGCAGGTTAAGCCCCAGCTTGTAGATAAGCTAGCTACAGATGCAAGCTTTGTGCGCGAAACAGTTCCTGCCTATTCAGCCAGAGAAGTCTTTGAACAGTTTCGTAAGGCTTCTGAATACAAAGATTTTTTGTACAAAGAAGCTGCGCTCAACCCTTCAAATCTGCGCGATCAGGCCGATTCATTTGAGTCGGCACTCGTCGAACAGTTTCGCCAAGACAATACCTTAAGCGACCTTACTGGCTATCGACAGCAAATGGGACAGCGCCTGTTCTATTTGGCCCGTCCGCTCAGTATTCAAAATGCTAGCTGCCTAGAGTGTCACGGAGATCCTAAAGACGCGCCTGCTAGCTTGATTCGCACGTACGGCAGCCAGCGGGGTTTTGGCTGGAAGCTCGGTGAAACAGTGGCCGCTCAGATCATCTATGTCCCGGCAAACGAGTTGCTCGGTCGGGGTCGTCGCTATCTAGGACTGGTGATGAGCATTGTCATTAGCCTGCTCGCTGTCACCGTATTGCTAATCAATCAGCTCCTCAAGCGCAAGGTTGTTCAGCCGCTAAAACAGCTCACCACTGCGACCAAGCAAATGAGCCATGCCTATGCTATTTCTGCACCGACGACTGAGCGCAACGCCGAAACACTCTCTCAAGTTGCCAAACGGCCAGATGAACCCGGCCAGCTCGCCCGCGCCTTTCAGCAGATGGCCCAGGCGGTTGTGAGCCGAGAGCGTACGCTGAATGAAGCCAAAGAAGCTGCCGAAGCTGCTGCCGAAGCTAAAAGCACTTTCTTGGCGACCATGAGCCACGAAATTCGTACCCCGATGAATGGTGTTATTGGCATGACGGGCCTGCTGCTCGATACGCCCCTGACGCAGCAACAGAAATATTTTACGGAGACAATTCGCAACAGCGGCGATTCTCTGCTCACGATTATTAACGACATCTTAGACTTTTCAAAAATTGAATCTGGCAAGCTAGAACTAGAGGAATGTCCCTTTTCTCTCCACGCTTGCTTAGCCGAATCGGTAGCCTTGCTAGCGCCAAAAGCCGCAGAAAAACAGCTACGGTTAAGTTACAATATTGGGCCAGAAGTGCCCCCGGCCATCGTTAGCGATGTCACTCGACTGCGCCAGATTTTGGTGAACCTGATCAACAATGCCATTAAGTTCACAGAGGCAGGCAGCGTCACCATTTCCGTCAGCGCTGAACCTCAAGAAAATGTATGTACTCTTAGCCCTCAAAGTCAGCGCGATCGCGTATTTAAACTTCAGTTTGCCGTGCGAGATACGGGCATTGGCATTCCTGAAGATAGAATCGATCGCTTGTTCCAATCTTTTCAACAGGTTGATTCTTCTACCACCCGTAAATATGGGGGAACAGGCTTAGGATTAGCGATTTGCAAAAGCCTGTGTTTGGCGATGGGCGGTCAGATCTGGGTAGAAAGTGAGCCCAATCAAGGATCAAGCTTTTTCTTTACCATTTTGGTTTCCCTCGCCTCAAAAGACTACAAGCTTCCATCGGATACTAATACAACGCTGGTGGGTAAACGAGTACTGCTAGCCGACAACAATCAGCCGGATCTAATCGTTCTCCAGCAGCAGCTAGCTTCGTGGCAGATAGACTATTGCATCGCCCATTCTGGCTACGAGGTGCTGGGGCTAGTGTCGCAAGCTGGAACTTTTGACGCGCTGGTGCTTGCGCGCGATCTCTCGGGTATTGATGGTCTAAGTCTGGCGAAAAAGCTTCGCAATAACCCAGAGACAGCTGCTATTCCCATTGTTTTGCTGACTGCCAAAGAAGATGCTTCTGCGGGCAAGGCCAATGCCGTCATCGCTAAGACTGCCATCGCTGAGACTGCCATCGCTGAAGCCGTGGCCTATTTAGAAAAACCGGTGGAACAGTCGAGCCTGTATAACGCGCTGATTCAAGAGATACTCACGTCTCAAAACCTAGTCAGCGAGAGCGAGCATAGCCAGACCTCACCCGATCGCCAAAAGCGTTTAGCTGAACGCTATCCACTCAAGATCTTAGCCGCCGAGGACAATCTGGTAAATCAACAGCTTGTCTATCAATGGCTCAATAAGCTAGGCTATCGAGCTGACTTTGCCAGCAATGGGATAGAGGTCTTAGAAGCGCTAGATCGTCAGCCTTACGATGTGGTGCTGATGGATGTGCAGATGCCAGAGATGGATGGTCTTACGGCAACCCGGCGAATCTGTGAGCAGTGGCCCGTCGATCAGCGGCCCTACGTAATTGCGATGACGGCCAATGCCATGCAAGGCGATCGCGATCGCTGCCTATCAGCGGGCATGAATGACTATCTCAGCAAGCCCATTCAGGCTAAGGCGCTCAGAGACGCCCTAGAGCGCTGCGCGATATTGCTGAAACAACAAGCGCTGCCTAGATAAAGATACTGACTGACTGACCGTGACTGACTGACCGTGACTGACTGAAAACGATTTACTGAAAACAATTTATTGATAACGGCCTGCTAATAACCACTTGCTATCCCGCTGGAAACCATAATGACAACTGAGCCAGGGCAGACAATTCAAAAGAGCATAGGTAGCACACAGTCATCATCAGCTAGCAGCGAAGCCAACCACGCTCTCAGCCAGGCTCCTCTCTGGTCATACAAAAATATTTTTGATCATTCTAAGGACGGCATTATCTTACACAAGCCTACCGGCCAGATCCTTGAGTTCAATCCTAAAGCAGCTGAGCTATTTGGCTACCCAGCCGCTATCGCCTCCACGCTCACCACTGCTCAGCTATATTCACCTGAAGCCCATGCAATCGCCAAGAGCGCCCTTGACACTGTTCTTTCGACCGGAGAAGTTTCGTTTGAAATCTCTTTTGTCCGACAAGACGGCAGTCAGTTTCCAGCTGATGTATCAGCTAGCCTGTTTGAAGTAGACGGAGAACAGATTGTTCAAGGCATCGTTCGTGATATCACGGATTGCAAGCGCTCAGAGTCCGTCTTGCAGCAGCAGTTTGAAAAAGAACGACTGATCAACACTATCGCCTTACGTATCCGAGAATCGTTAGATTTACAGGCTTGCCTACAAACAACCGTCGATGAAGTCCATCAGTTCTTACAAGCGGATCGAGTGCTGATCTATCAGTTCAATCCTGACTGGAGTGGCCATGTGCCTGTGGAGTCAGTTGTCCCAAGCTTCGTATCGGTATTTCAGCAAACGATTCAAGATCCTTGCTTTGATGGTTCATACGCCGACTTTTTTAGCAAGGGGCAGGTGCGCGTAGTCGATGACATCTATCAGGAGAACTATAAACCTTGCTATATAGAGTTCTTGGCCCAGT
>Ga0209194_1000308_pt1 | contig 41182 bp, 39 predicted proteins | sample COGITO_mtgs_1004_FD_184787 | JGI IMG/M metagenome (GOLD analysis project Ga0209194, IMG submission 184787) | Pelagic marine microbial communities from North Sea - COGITO_mtgs_100413 (SPAdes) (version 2) | ecosystem: Environmental > Aquatic > Marine > Epipelagic ... | reverse complement strand
ATTACTGGTGCTTTATCTAAAGGTAGTGGTTCATTTAAAATAGACCACCCAATAGAAGCTAAAAAAGATACACACCACTTAGTACATTCATTCGTTGAAGCTCCTCAAGCTGATAATATATACAGAGGCAAAGTAGATTTAGTAGACGGTAAAGCTGAAATAAATATTGATACAGTTTCTAGTATGACAGAAGGAACATTTGTATTACTAAATACTAACGTACAATGCTTCACAACAAATGAATCAAACTGGGATTTAGTAAAAGGTAACGTAGTAGGAAATAAACTTACTATTGAATCTAAAAACGCATCATCAACAGCATCTATATCTTGGATGGTAGTAGGTGAAAGACAAGACCAACATATGAAAGATACTGATTGGACAGACGCTGATGGTAAAGTGATTGTAGAACCTAGAAAATAAAAATTTTAAAACAACAATTAAATAAACAATTATGGCAAAAGCAACAACAACATACACGTGGAACTGCAGGACTGTAGATTGTTACCCAACATTAGACAGTGATACTGATGTTGTGTACAATATACACTGGACTTACACAGCAACTAGTTCAGAGTTAGATAGTAAAGGTTACCCTTATTCTGCAACAAATATAGGAACTCAAGCAATAAAAACAGATGATATAAAAGATTTTATACCGTTTGCAGATTTAGATAATACTAAGATGACTGAGTGGACACAGGAAGCTATGGGAGCTGAACAGGTGGCGGAGATGAAAACAAGTATAGACTCACAGTTAGCTGATAAAATAACCCCAGTTTCTGTTACCCTACAGGTAAAAGCAGGCTAAAAGGTAAAAATATTAAAAACAAGTGATAATATAATTAGTAAATATTAATTAATTTAAATAAAATCAAATGAGTAAAGAAGTAACAAAAATAACAAAAGAAGAACTTGATAAAGTTCAGGAATTCACAAAGATATCTAATGATATAGTTTATCAGATAGGTGTGGCTGCTGTAAGACAAGAGGGTTTAAATAAAGACCACGAAAAAGTTATGGGGCAATTAGAGGAATTCAAACAAGAGCTTAATAAAACTTATGGTGATGTAAACATCGATTTAAAAGATGGTACTATTACACCTATGGAAAAAGTTGAAGAGCCAGCAGTAGAAGAAGTAAAATAATGTCTTCTGTTGTTAGAAAAATAAGTATAGGCTCAGACTATAAAAATGAGGCTATGCATTATTCTTTAGGTCAAACAGTATATGGTGGTCATGAAATATGCCACATTATACTTGATCAAAAAGATAGTTCTTACAACATTTATATAAAAAAAAATCAAGAGGTATTGCCTTGGAAGAAATTTAATTCTAACATGGCAATATCTGTTGAGTATGATTTGGAATATTAATGAATAGCTTATATAAATTTCTTATTAAACCTGTAAAACAAAGGTATAATAATGAAAAAAAAGTAGGGGATAAAACTTTAGTAATAAATACTAAAATAGAAGACCACAGGTTCGTTAGTAGAGAAGCAGTTGTGGTATCAACACCGTTAGCATTTAAAAGCAAAATAAAACCAGGGGATACTGTGATTGTACATTTTAATGTGTTTAGAAGATTTTATGATATAAGAGGAGAAGAAAAAGATAGCTCATCATATTTTAAAGATGATTTATATTTCTGTGACCCTTATCAAATTTATCTATATAAACATAAAGAAAAGTGGGCATCACACCTTGATTATTGTTTTGTAAAACCTATTGTTGACAATAACGTGTTAAATCAAAATAAAGAAAAACCATTAACTGGTATTTTAAAATATAGTAATAATATTTTAAAAAATATGGGTGTTGAAGAAGAGGATCTAGTTGGGTTTACACCAGTTAGTGAATTTGAATTTGTCGTTGATGACGAGAGATTCTATTGTATGAAATCAAATGATATTGTAATTAAGCATGAATACGAAGGAAACGAAAAAGAATATAATCCGAGCTGGGCACAAGGCAGTTGATGAGTTGATTAAAGTTGCTAAAGAGGAAATTGTAGATTCAGATGAAGATATTTCAGCTGATAGATTAAAAAACGCTGCAGCAACAAAAAAACTAGCTATCTTCGATGCTTTTGAAATTCTGGCTAGAATTGAAGAAGAAGAAAACATACTTAATGATAAACCAAGTGAATCAAAAGAACCTAAAAGTTTTAAAGGATTTGCTGAAGGAAGATCTAAATAATGTACGAACAAACCTTATATAGAGTAATAAAAAACCATATTAACCCTAAAATTTTAAAAAAAAATAATAGGTATAAAAAATGGAAATATGGCTATGATCAAGAACATGATGTGGTTATTATAAGTAGGACTGGAAAAATAGGTGAGGTATATGAAATACAAGGGGTAAAAATTGCTTTACCAAAAGAAGAGGGTACAATAAAATTTGAATCTAACGCGTGGGAGGTAACACCATACCCTAAAGAGTTACAAAGAATTAAAACCATATTTGATTGGAAAGAATACCCTGAACAGTTCAAAGAAAAATGGTTTGATTATATTGACGAAGAATTTAAAAAACGAGATGAAGGTTTCTGGTTTAAAAACAACAATAAATCTACATACATAACTGGTACACATTACATGTACCTACAGTGGAGTAAAATAGATGTTGGTCAGCCAGATTTTAGAGAAGCAAACAGATTATTTTATATATTTTGGGAAGCGTGTAAAGCAGATGAAAGATGTTACGGTATGTGTTATTTAAAAAATAGACGTTCTGGTTTTTCATTTATGGCATCTGGTGAATGTGTTAATATGGCAACAATATCAACAGACTCAAGATTTGGTATACTATCAAAAACAGGTCCTGATGCTAAAAAGATGTTCACTGATAAAGTCGTACCAATATCTGTAAATTATCCTTTTTTCTTTAAACCGATTCAAGATGGTATGGATCGACCTAAAACAGAACTTGCGTATAGAGTTCCTGCATCTAAGTTTACAAGAAGAAAACTAGATACAAACGAACAAATTGAAGACATTGACGGTCTTGACACTACGATTGATTGGAAAAACACTGGTGATAATAGTTACGATGGAGAAAAACTTAAATTACTAGTACACGACGAAAGTGGTAAATGGGAAAGACCAAATAACATATTAAATAACTGGAGAGTAACCAAAACAACATTAAGGCTTGGTAGTAGAATTATTGGTAAATGTATGATGGGTAGCACCTCAAACGCTTTGGATAAAGGCGGTGATAACTTTAAAAAATTGTATGATAATTCTAATGTTAATAAACGAAATGCTAATGGTCAGACGGGATCTGGCTTATATAGTCTATTTATTCCGATGGAATGGAACTATGAGGGTTATATGGATGTGCATGGTCATCCTGTATTTGACACTCCGAAATCACCAGTGGAAGGTCCGCATGATGAAACGATCTGGACCGGGGTCATTGACTACTGGCAAAACGAAGTTGACGGGTTAAAAGAAGATCAAGACTCTTTAAATGAATTTTACAGACAGTTCCCAAGAACTGAGCAACATGCGTTTAGAGATGAAGCAAAACAGTCATTATTTAATCTAACAAAAATATACCAACAAATAGATTATAATGAAGATTTAAAGAATACTAGCGTAGTTACACAAGGTAACTTCCAATGGGAGAATGGTATTAAAGACACAAAAGTAATATTTTATCCTAATAAACAAGGTAGGTTTTTTGTTTCATGGGTACCACCAGTTGTATTACAAAACAAGGTATTTTTAAAAAATGGTAGAAAGTATCCAGGTAATGAACACCTAGGAGCTTTTGGTTGTGATAGTTATGACATATCAGGTACAGTAGACAACAGAGGATCTAACGGATCCCTTCATGGTTTAACAAAGTTTAGCATGGAAGATTGTCCACCTAATATATTTTTCTTAGAATATATATCAAGACCACCAACCGCTGAAATATTCTTTGAAGATGTTTTAATGGCATGTGTGTTTTATGGTATGCCAATATTAGCGGAAAATAATAAACCTCGGTTATTATATCATTTTAAACGTAGAGGCTATAGGTTATATTCAATAAATAGACCAGATAAAATATGGAATAAGTTGTCAACAACTGAAAAAGAAATTGGTGGAATACCAAACTCAAGTGAGGATATTAGACAGGCTCATGCTGCTGCAATTGAATCTTATATAGAAGATTTTGTAGGGTATCAAGACGGTGGTACATATGGAGATATGTATTTTCAACGTACATTAGAAGACTGGGCAAGATTTAATATAAATAACAGAACAAAACACGATGCATCAATAAGCTCAGGCTTAGCAATAATGGCCTGCAATAAACATCGTTACGTTCCGCAAGCAGAAAAAATTAATCAACCGGTTAATATTTCTTTTGCTAGATACGATAATAAAGGAAACATATCACAAATAATAAAATAGATGATTTATACTAACACAAATAGTTCTTTTCCAAGCCAAGTGGTGACCAATGAAGAAAAATCTTCTTGGGAATATGGTTTAAGAGTTGCTCGCGCTATCGAAGGTGAGTGGTTTGGATCAGGATCAGGGACCGCCGGTGGATACAGATTTAACGCCAACTATAACAACTATCATAACCTACGTTTATATGCAAGAGGAGAACAGTCAGTTCAAAAGTATAAAGATGAATTATCTATAAATGGTGATTTAAGTTATTTAAATTTAGACTGGAAACCCGTTGCTATACTACCTAAGTTTGTAGATATTGTTGTTAATGGTATGTCTGAAAAGGCTTATGAAATAAAAGCATTCGCACAAGACCCTGAGTCTGTTAAAAAAAGAACAGATTATGCCAAAATGATTTTTGCAGACATGCAGTCTCAAGATTTTTTAAGAAATGTAGAAAATACATTAAGTGCTGATTTATGGAATGTTCAAGACAGAGAAAACTTACCAGCAAATAGAGAGGATTTAGAATTACACATGCAGCTTGATTATAAACAGTCTGTTGAGGTTGCGCAAGAAGAAGTTATCAATAACACCTTGGCAAGAAATAAATTTGATTTAGTTAAAAGAAGATTTAATTACGATCTTGTAGTTTTAGGTGTTGGTGCTGTAAAAACAAGTTGGAATAAAGCTAATGGTGTAACAACTGAATATGTAGATCCTGCTAATTTAGTTTACTCATATACAGAAGATCCTAACTTTGAAGATATATACTATGTTGGTGAAGTAAAAAATATAAGTTTACCAGAATTAAAAAAAGAATTTCCAAATCTTACTGCTGAAGAATTAGAAAAAATACAAAAGTATCCAGGTAATACAGATTACACTAGAAACTGGAATGGTAGAAATGATAAAAATAATATTCAAGTTTTATATTTTGAATATAAAAGTTATGTTGATCAAGTATTTAAAATAAAAAGAACAGCTAATGGTTTAGAAAAAGCATTACAAAAAACAGATACATTTGATCCGCCACAAAGTGATACTTTTAACAGAGCGTCAAGAAGTATAGAAACTTTATGGTCTGGAGCTAAGATATTAGGGCATAACCAAATGCTTAGATGGGGTATGAGTGAGTCAATGACTAGACCTAAATCTAATTTAAGTAAAGTATATATGAATTATTCTATATGTGCACCAAGGATGTACAAGGGTAGAATACAATCATTAGTTAATAGAATAACAGGTTACGCTGATATGATTCAAATAACACATCTCAAGTTACAACAAGTGTTAGCAAGGATGGTACCAGACGGTGTATTTGTAGACGTAGATGGTTTAGCTGAGGTCGATCTAGGTAACGGTACAAATTATAATCCACAAGAAGCTTTAAACATGTACTTTCAAACTGGTAGTATAGTTGGTAGATCATTAACACAAGATGGCGATCTAAATAGAGGTAAGGTACCTATTCAAGAACTATCAAGTTCTTCAGGTCAACAAAAAATAGCTAGTTTAATTAACACATACAATTATTATTTACAAATGATAAGAGACGTAACCGGTTTAAATGAAGCAAGAGATGGCAGTACGCCTAATAAAGATGCTTTAGTAGGATTACAAAAAATGGCTGTTAACCAATCAAACGTGGCTACAAGGCATTTAATGCAAGCAAGTTTATTCTTAACATTAAAATCATGTGAAAACATCGCATTGCGTATATCAGATACTTTAGAGTTTGGGTTAACAAATGAGGCTTTACAATCTGCTATAAGTAGCTATAACGTGGGTACACTTGAAGATACAAGTGAATTACACCTATATGATTTTGGTATTTATTTAGAACTTGAACCAGACGAAGAAGAACAAGCACAGTTAGAACAAAATATTCAAATTGCTTTAAAATCAGGTGGTATAGACTTAGAGGATGCTATTGATATCAGACAAATCAAAAATCTAAAACTAGCAAACCAATTGTTAAAACTAAAACGTAAACAAAAGCAACAAAAAGATCAAGAGATACAACAAGCTAATATACAAGCGCAAGCGCAAGCAAATGCACAAGCTGCTGAAGCTGCAGCATTAGCTGAGACACAAAAACATCAAGTTATAACTGAACAAAAAATGCAGTTAAACCAAGGTGACTCTCAGTTTGAGATTCAAAGAATGCAGACTGAAGCTCAAATTAAAAGAGAAATGATGGAATTACAATTTCAGTATGACCTTCAATTAGCTCAAATAGATCTTAACAGGGTCAAAGAAAAAGAACAATATATTGAAGATCGTAAAGACAAACGAACTAAAATACAAGCAAGCCAGCAAAGTCAATTAATTGATCAGAGAAAAAATGACTTATTACCAAGTGATTTTGAAACTACTCAATTAGACGAAACTGGGTTAGAGCAATTTGCTCAATAAATTTTTTAATTAATTTTATAATATTATATTATGTCAAAAACAAAAAAACAGGAAGTCGTAAAGGCTGACGAACAAGTAAAACAAAAAGAAGTGAAACAAGAGGGTGGTGATATGAAAGTAAAACTACCTAAATTTAAAACAACAACGGTAGACGACGTTGTTAAAGTTGATTTATCTAAACCGCCTAAAACGGAAAAAGAAAAAATCGAAGAACAAGTTGAACAAGTAAAACAAGAAGACGATGCCATTCAAATCGGAGAAACAAAGAAGGTGGATGTGGAAGAACAAGCCGGAGATAGCGCTAAGGTGGACAAACAAGTACAAGAGTCCAGCGAAGATGTTAAAGCTGAAGTGTCGCCACTCCAAGAAGTAACTGAAGAAGAGGATGTGGAAGAAAAGCCACAGGTAGTAGAAGAAGACCCTAATACAGTTTATTTACCAGAGTCTGTTCAAAAACTTGTAGATTTTATGGATGAAACAGGTGGTACAGTGGAAGATTATGTCAGATTAAATGCTGATTATTCTAATGTTGATGATACCACATTGTTAAAAGAATACTATAAAAAAACTAGACCTCATTTAGATGATAGTGAAATATCTTTTTTAATGGAAGATAATTTCTCTTATGACGAAGAAGTAGATGAGGAAAGACATGTGCGAAAACAAAAATTAGCACAGAAAGAAGAAATTGCAAAAGCCAAAAACTTTTTGGAAGGATTAAAGGATAAATATTATGAGGAGATCAAGTTGAGACCCACTATATCCAATGATCAACGAAAAGCTATGGATTTTTTCAATCGTTACAACGAGCGTGAAGAAGTAGCTCAAAAGCAACATGAAGAGTTTGTTGACACAACTAACAAGCTCCTTAATGATGAATTCAAAGGTTTTGATTTCAACGTTGGGGATAAGAAATTTAGATATGGTGTTAAAGACCCAAGTAAAGTTGCGGAATCTCAATCAAACATAAATACCTTTATTAGGAAGTTCTTAAATGAAAAAGGTGAAGTTGTTGATCACAAGGGATACCACAAGGCTATGTACGCCGCAGATAATGCTGATACTATAGCTCAACATTTTTATGATCAAGGTAAAGCGGATGCCACCAAAGATATTATGGCGGAATCTAAAAACATTGATCAAAAACCTAGAGCAAATGCTGAAGACGTTTACGTTGGAGGTTTAAAAGTAAGGGCGGTTTCTGATGGCACTGATCTCACTAAGTTACGAATTAAAAATCAAAAATTTAACAAAAACTAAAATTTAAAATAAAATGGCAAAACCATATATTCCTTATGCGGCCGATTTATTGCCTAGTGCGATAAAACAACCGCTACTGAATAATTACTTATCATTTACCGATGGTACTGGTAAGAATTTTTCACAACAATATCTCCCTGAGATATACGAGCAAGAAGTAGAGAGATACGGTAATCGTACAATCTCTTCATTCTTGAGAATGGTAGGAGCTGAACTTCCTATGACATCCGACCAAGTAGTTTGGTCTGAACAAAACAGATTACATGTTTCAACTAATGCTGGTGCTACTTTAGACGTATCAAATGGTGAAATTACACTACCCGCAAATGGAACAGATCAATATAGAGTAAACCAAACAATAGTAGTTACTGACGGTTATAATACTGCAAAAGCTATAATTGGTTCTATTTCAAGTGGTACAGTGATGATTGCATATACATATGCTACTAATAACTTTACAGCTGCTGGATTTGCAGATGGCGCAATATCGTTATTTGTTTATGGATCTGAATTTCCAAAAGGATCTAAAGGTATGGAAGGAGCAATTCAACCTGCTTTCACACAATTTAACAATTCACCAATTATTATAAAAGATAAGTATCAAATCTCTGGATCTGATGCTGCTCAAATTGGTTGGGTTGAAGTTGCTGCTGAAGACGGTACTTCAGGATACTTATGGTATCTGAAAGCTGAAGGTGATACTAGATTAAGATTTGAAGATTACTTAGAAATGGCAGTAGTAGAAGGCGAATTAGCGTCTGGAACTGGTGCACTTTCTGCAGATGGCAAGCCAGTTGTAGCTGACAACGGATCTTACTGGACTACTACTGTTAAAACAAAAGGTACAGAAGGTATGTTCGCAGCTATACAAGCAAGAGGTAATGTTTATCAAAACTTCGATGCTTCACAAGGTATTGATGACTTTGATTTAGTACTTAAACAATTAGACACACAAGGCGCTATTGAAGAAAATATGCTTTTCTTAAATAGATCTACTGCTTTAAACTTTGACGATATGCTAGGTAGTGTGTCACAAGGTGGATACGGTGGAACTGCTTTTGGTGTTTTTGAAAACTCTGAGGAGATGGCACTTAATTTAGGTTTCTCTGGTTTTAGAAGAGGTTCTTATGACTTCTACAAAACTGACTGGAAATACTTAAATGATGCTTCTACTAGAGGACTAGCTAAAAACATCGGTGGTGTTTTAATACCTGCAGGTACTTCTAGTGTTTATGACCAAATACTTGGTACAAACATTAGACGACCATTCTTACACGTTAGATACAGAGCTTCTGAAGCTGATGACAGACGTATGAAGTCTTGGTTAACTGGATCTGTTGGAGGTGCTTATACATCTGATCTTGATGCAATGGAAGTTCACTTCCTTTCTGAAAGATGTTTATGTGTACAAGCAGCAAACAACTTTGTATTATTTACTCAAACTCAGGACGTTTAGTATTTAATATTTATATATAAAGAGATAGGTGCTTCGGCACCTACCCCTTTATTTTTTAAACTATTTAATTATATTATATTATGAAAAAACAAAAACAAGAAGACGTAGCTGTAGAAGAAACTATGGTTGCTCAAAAACCCAAAGTATCTAAAAAAGATAGTTGGGAAATTAAAGATAGAAATTATTACTTAACAGGTAATAAAGAACCATTGACTTTTACATTAGCATCCAAGCACACACAGAGGTTTCCTTTATTGTGGTTTGATAATGAAAAGGGGTATCAAAGAGAACTTAGATATGCTACTAATCAGAAATCATGTTTTGTTGATGAACAAGAGGGTACATCAACGTTAGCTCACATAGTCTTTGACGATGGAGTTCTTAAAGTTCCAAAAACAAAACAGAGTTTACAAAAACTTCTCTCTCTTTATCATCCAAGTAAAGATAGATTGTATTATGAATTCAAACCTCAAAATATAGCAAAAGACGATTTAATAGATATTGAACTAGAAATTGAAGCAGGAAGAGCGGCTCTAGATATGGATATAGATCAAGTTGAAGCAATAATGAGAGTTGAAGAAGGTTCTAAAGTAGAACAAATGAGTTCTAAAGAACTTAAAAGAGACGTTGTATTATTTGCAAAGAAAAATCCTAAATTATTTTTAGAATTAGCAAATGATGAAAATGTTGAATTAAGAAACTTTGCACTAAAAGCACAAACAGCTGGTATTATTTCTTTATCACAAGATCAAAGAACAATGCATTGGGCTAGTAATAAACGAAAGTTATTTACTGTTCCTTTTGATGAAAATCCTTGGTCAGCTTGCGCTGCATTCTTTAAAACAGATGAAGGTGTTGAGGTCTTTAAATCAATAAAGAAAAAGCTTAAATAACAAACAAACTATATATGGGCTCATAATGGGCCCTTATATAAATAAAAAATATTAACATGGCAATAAACGTAGATCAGGTTTACAAAACAGTCTTATTAATTATCAATAAAGAACAAAGGGGTTATCTAACACCCGATGAGTTTAATAAGATAGGAGTACAAGTACAATTAGAAATGTTTGAAAGTTATTTTGAAACATTAAACCAACAATTACGTGTGCCACAAAATGAAAGTGATTACGCTGATCGCGTGAAAACTGTCAATGAAAAAATAGATATATTCAAAAGAATACAAACATGTACCCACACAGCTGCGACAGCTACAGATCCAGCTTATTTCACAATACCAGCGCAACTTCCATCTACAACACAAACAATTACAACGGTGAATAATCAAAAACCATATGCATTAAGTGGAATAGTTCAATCGCAAATAAACCCAGACTATTCTAATGTTACAGTTACAAAAGATGGAGCCGCATACGGTCAATCAGGAAATTGGACTATAACTGGTGGTAATTTTACTTTAGATGCAAATCCAACAGCTGGTTTAAAAATTATAATTAACATAGCACCACTTTATAAACTTGGTACAGTTATATATGATGATGAGCAACAATTAGAGCCAATACAAAGAAGCGAACTAATTAATTTAAATTTATCAACCTACACAAAACCATCAACTGATTTTCCTGTTTACGTGTATGAGAACAATAAAATAATTATGTATCCTCAAAGTATTACAACTGGTGTACAAGCATCGTATGTGCAAAAGCCTTCTAATCCTATGTGGAACTTTACTTCCACTGCTGGTTATTATGTTTATGAGCCAACAACTTCTGTTGACTTTGAATTACATCCATCAGAACAAACTAATGTTATATTACAAATATTATTATATGCGGGTGTTGTTATTAAAGATCCTACGATTATACAAGCAGCTGCCACAGAAATAGCACAAACAGAACAAAACGAAAGAACTTAATAAATTATGGCTATACTACCCCCAAACAACGGTTTAATAACAGAAACAAATCAACAGTATTATGCTGGTACTTCACAAGTGTATGTAGCTGATGCTGGTCAAACAGTATTTGATTTCAGTAGTTTTAATACGGATCTTATTTACTATACAAATGATACAACTGAGCGTAATTTTACTTTAAATAACCAAAAGTTCTATACAAGCCCTGATGGTTATAATTGGACTGAGTACACATTGCAAAACAATGTTAACAACATTATAACTTCTGTTAATAAAAATATAGTTACTTTACAAACTGCTATAGCACAAGGTAGTTTCTTTATATGTGAACTAAAAGAAACAACTAAGCAAGAAAATTATCAAAGCTACGCGTACACTAAATTAAAGGACGTTATTGAAAACTTTATGGTTGCATATGTTGGTGAAGATAAATTAATACCTAATGTTAAAAGAACTGATGTTATATTTCATGCAAAAAGAGGTTTACAAGAATTTAGTTTTGATACATTAAAAAGTATTAAATCACAAGAGCTTTCAATACCTGATCAAACACTAAGCGTTATAATACCACAAGACTACGTAAACTACGTAAGTGTTAAGTGGATTGATCAAGAAGGTGTACTTCATCCTATATACCCAGCTAATGGTTTAACAACTAACCCTTATAGAACACCACTACAAGATGACGATGGTAATCCAATACAAGATAACTTTGGCGCTAATACACAAGGTACGGCTCAGATTAATAAAGCATGGAGAGAAAACAATACTAATTTAATAACAGGTAATTCTAATGAAGATTATTGGGCTGGTTACGCTGAAGATTGGAATGATCCATGGACGTTTAGTAGATGGGCATATGGTCAAAGATATGGTTTAAACCCAGAAACAAGTCAACATAATGGTTGGTTTACAATAGATGAAAGACTAGGTAAGTTTTCATTTAGCAGTAATCTTAAAGGCGCCACTATAATCCTAGAGTATGTCTCTGATGGACTTGCTTATGATTTAGATACTAGAGTGCCAAAAATGGCAGAAGACGCCTTATACGCTCATATTAGTTATTCTATATTAGCCGGTAGAGCTAGACAACCAGAGTATGTAGTAAGAAGATTACAAAAAGACAGAAGTGCTAAATTGAGAAACGCTAAAATAAGATTATCAAATATTAAGTTAAATGAGATTGTTCAAGTAATGAGAAACAAATCTAAAATAATTAAATACTAATGCCAGAAAATAAAAATAGTTTCATAAAGTCTAAAATGAATAAAGACTTAGATGAAAGACTACTACCTAATAACGAATACAGGGACGCGTCTAATGTTGCTGTATCCAGGTCTGAAGGCAGTGATGTCGGGGCTTTAGAATCTATACTTGGAAACACTTCTGTGTTAACAGCTGTAGCTAATTCAAAAATTATAGGGTATTATGTAGATGAAACAAATAATTTCATCTATTATTTCTTAACTGACTTTGATGGAAATCTTAGCGACCGAGCGGCAACTACAAACACATGTACAATAAACAGATTTGATATTAATACAAATAATAATGTTGTTTTAGTTAGTGGTTATTTTTTAAATTTTTCTAAACAATATCATATGTATGGTATAAGTTTAATGGAAAATTTATTGTTCTGGACAGATAATAGAAACCAACCTAGAAAAATAAACATAAACATAGCATTAGGTGATGCTAATTACTACACAACGGAAGATCAAATATCAGTGTGTAAATTTGCTCCATATGATGCACCTGATTTTATAAATTTAAGATCAACTGCTGCCACAAAACCATCCACTATGACTAATCAACAAGTTATAGATACAGTCACAATAGGCTCTGCGCAGTGGTCCGATGCAAATTTAGATGTGTCAACTTATTCAAATGGCGATACTATACCAGAGGCAACTACAACAGGAGAGTGGGCTGGGTACGACGCAGCAAGCACAGGAGCGTGGTGTTGGTATAACTTTTCATCTGCTGGTATACAGTATGGTAAATTATATAATAAATGGGCAGTTGAAGATGCTAGAGGTTTAGCGCCTTTAGGTTTTAAAATACCAGCTGCTACGGACTTTTCAGCAATAGGTACAGCGTTAAGTGGTACTGAAGTAGGTAAAAAATTAAAATCAGTTAAACCATGGCCAGTGGGTGGTGAAGGAACAAATACTGTTGGTTTTGCAGCTAGACCAGCTGGTCAAGTAACAGCGGCGGGTGTTTTCAGTGGTCAAGGTGCAGCAGCAACTAGTCAAGGAAATTTTTGGCAAAGTGATGCTAGTGCTAACTACCAGCAAGTTGTGGGTCAAGGTACTGATAAAGATGATTTAGAGGTTATAACAAACACCGCAAAAGGTTTTGGTGCTAGTGTAAGAGTTATAAGAGATAATGATTACCAATGGTCAGGTGATCCTGAGTTGTTAGTTGATAAATTTGTTAAGTTTAGTTACAGGTTTAAGTATGATGATAATGAATATTCAGTTATAGCACCTTTTAGTCAAGACGTTTTTGTGCCAGAACAAAGTGGCTTATTTAATTCATCAGATGAAAAAGATGCATTTAGAACTACAGTGGTTTCTTTCATGCAAAACAATATCAACAACGCTGTATTAAACATCACGCTACCATCAAAAGACATTATAACGGATTATAAGATAAAAGAAATTGATATTATATTTAAAGAATCAGATGGGCTAGCATATCAAGTACTAGAAACAGTTGATGTTAACCAAGAATTTATAGACGCTTTAAACTACACAAATGTGTTTCAGTACAATTATGAATCAACACTTCCAATAAGAACATTACCACAAAGTGAAACAACTAGAGTATATGATAAAGTACCTGTAAGGTCTTTAGCACAGGAGTCGTCAGGTAATAGGGTCATATATGGTAATTTTATCCAAAGTTACAGCGCACCACTAGGTTTAAATTATTACGTTGATATTGATCAAAAATCAACACAAACACATACAGAGTACCCTAATCATTCAGTTAAGCAAAACAGAAATTACCAAGTTGGTATTATACTAGCTGATAAGTATGGTAGACAAACAGACGTTGTATTATCTAACTATGATAATTTATTAAACAGCGCTGGTAACCCACAACAAGGTTCAAACTTATTTAACGCTTATAAAAACAGCGCTTTTACAAGTAGTGTTTCAGGTTGGTTAGGTGATAATTTAAAGTTAGAATTTAACAATATGATTCCAGAGGGTGATAACGCTGATGGTGTTTCTGGTTTTCCTGGCTCGTATGCTGAGGGAAATTATTATACTACAACATCTGCTGAAACAGCTGGAGGTGCTAGCGTGTGGTTTTGGAATTATAGCACTCAAACTATAACAGCTGCAGACGTAGGCGGTAACCCACAAACAATATTTAATTATGTTGGTTTGGTTCTTGCTGATGCTGATAGTGCTAACAATACTTTTAATGTCTATGTTAGCAGTGGCACAAACGGTTGGGTTAAACAAGACCCTTCTACCTACAGTACCTCAACTGGTGCTGGTAATTCTTTGGTGGTAACGTTTACAACTGGAATAACTGCTACACGTTTAGTTAAAGCTGAAATACTGTTTGGTACAGAAAAAACATATAAATATAGAGTAAGAAATTTATTTACTAACTTTTACACCGCTTCTGTTTTTTCTAAATATTTTGCCCAAGGAAAATATTTAAGAGGATTTGATAACGATTACGCAAAAATAACAAATACCCTAACAGCACCTAGTGGGCCAGCTGGATTCGCTGATATATACGTTGATCATGAATTATCAACTAATTACCTTATAAATATGCCTGCTCTTACAAGACCTGAACCTGTGGTTACACCACCTCAAGTTAACGCAACATATGACATAAACCCTAATGGATTTTATACTTATAGGGTTGCGGTAAAACAACAACAACAAGAATATTATAATGTTTACTTACCTGGTATTGTTAATGGTTACCCTATAGAGCAAGATGCTAGTGAACAAAATCAAACTGGTTTTATAAGTTTAATATCTGATAATATAAATAAAGTACCAAGAAATTTACAAGAAGTTGGTCCACTTGATGATCAGTTTAATAGTGACACTAGGATGTGGGGTAGAGTAACTAATATAACTGGTGATAACGAGCAGTATTTTCCAAATGTTAAATCAGATAAAGTAGAATTAATTGGTACAACAACAGATGTATTTCCTGGAAAAAATGCAGGTACTAACGCTGGTGATATAAATGAATTTGCAATATTTGAATATGTTTCTAGGCCTAATGTTGGAAAAGTTTCTACACAACAATCAATAGGTTTAACAGAAGATTTGTATACAGATAATTCACCAAATCCCCCATCTAATATGAAATTAGCTGTATACGAAACAGCTCCAGTTGTTTCTGCTTTAGAACTATTCTACGAAACATCTACAGCTGGTTTAATAAGTGATTTAAACTATGATATTATTAATGCAACAACTGAAATAACTGGTAGTACAATAGAAGCAGCCGCAGGAGGTTTTAATGAAGATGACGCGTCTGGAACAACTATAACAAACGAATTTTTTCCCACAGATATAAATGGTAACGTCACTAATACCACTAGTGCTATTTTGTTATCCGTTAATTCTAAATATGAAAATGGTATATTAAATCCTAATAATAGAGCGGCTGAATTTAAATTGGAATCAGGATCAGCAACTGGATCTTATAAAATAAAAACAGCATCAACTTTTTATGCTGGCGAAGATAACGCAACACTAAATTTCTTTGAGTTTACAATACAGTTTACACAAAGCAATGGTGTGCTAGTTAATCAAAGTTATAACGTTACGTTAGGTAATGTTGCGCCTATTATTACTGCTAACATTGCCCCTTCTGCACCTGTAGCTGGAACAGATAAATTAATATTTGATTCTATAACGGGTGGTGCAGGTCCAACTGGAACTAATGGAAGTGCAGATACGTGTTCAAGATTTTTGTTTCCTAGACAAACTGGAGCTGGTTTTGAGTTAAGTACAGTAACGCAGTTAAACGGACCTGGAACAACAAGCTCAACAACACCTGCATATGTACAATCACCTTCAAAAACCCTTGTTATAAGTGCGGCTAATACAAATATAAAAGTTGGTATGGTTGTTTCTAATAACACCAACACAATAACACAAGGTACAAAAGTAACTGGTGTTGCTGGGACATCTATAGCTCTTGATACTACAACAGGTGGAACTGGTGCTTTAGATATACCGGCTAATGACACTATAACATTTAGTGAATCACTAACACCAGCTGACTATTTTATAATAAAAAAACAAGAACCAAAGAATGTTTCTAACCCATGCACACCATCTTCAGATGTGGGCGTTAATGAATATGGGATGCAGGTTTTGTCTGCTCCTGGATATACTTTAGTTGCTGGACAAAGTTTTCAGCTAACGTTTACATTAAAAGATGCGTTAGGTTTATCAACAAACGTTAATGGTACTATTTCGTTTACGGTGGCAGCATAGTAATTAATTAAATAAATAAGTGATAATAAAACATGGCAACAACAACAGTAGGAATACAATATTATAACACATATATTTTGAAAAAAATAAATTCCAGTAACGCTGATAGGAACTGGTTTGTAGAAGAGTCTAGAATAAGAGGTGGTTATAATAACGTATCTACAGGTTTATCACCAAGGGCTTTTATTGAAACAGATACTAATGCTCAGCAATCACTAGGAAATTCTTTAATATACTCTGGGGTTTTAAACTCTAGGACTGGTATTAATCAAACAAATGTATTTTCTGCTGGAGAAGATATTACTAAAGCCGTTGATCCATCTAAAGGTACTGTTCAAAAACTTTATGCAGAAGATACTAACTTGATTATATTCCAAGAAAGAAAAGTTAACAGGGCTTTAATAGATAAAGACGCTATATACACACAGCAAGGTTCACCAATAACAACAACATCTAATATTGTCATTGGACCAGTTCAATCTTATGCCGGTGAGTGGGGTATAGCTAATAACCCAGAATCATTCGCGGTTTATGGGTATAGAAAATATTTTACTGATGCAGATAAAGGATCAGTATTGAGACTATCAAGAGATGGTATCACAGAAATATCCAGTTATGGTATGTATGATTTCTTTAGAGATAACATGACTAACATTGGAAATGGAAAATTAATAGGTGGTTGGGATATACATAACAAGTGTTATACGTTATCTATACAACCACAAAGTGGAGGATACAAAACATTAAACTTTGATGAAAATGTTTTAGGTTGGACAAGTTTATTTACATACGAGCCCGATAGTTTATTTAGTTTAACTAATAAGTTTTTCTCTACAAGAAACGGCGCAATATATCAACATTACTCTACATTAGTAAATAGAGGATATTTTTATGGTGTGCAAAACGATTCCACTGTTACAACTATATTTAATCAATCACCGTCATTAGTTAAAACTTTTCAAACTATTAATTATGAGGGTGGTTCTAACTGGGCATTAACAAGCTTTGTTACAAATGAAGATCAAGCAAACGCTATAGCAGTATATAGTGTACCACTTACATTAGCAGACATGGAGTCTCAATTATTACAAAACAAATTTAAAGCAAAAGAAGATAAATACTTTGCAAACTTAATTAACACATCAACGGTTACACAAGGTGAAGTTATTTATGGAGCAGCAATATCAGGAGTTAAGGGATTTTTTGCAACAGCAAAATTAACAGCTACAAACACAGCTACATCTGGAACAAATGAATTATTTGCTACATCAATAGAGTATATAGAATCTTCATATTAAAAATTAAAATTATAAAATTATGCCAGTATCAGAATTTGCAGGAGCAGCAGCTTCATTAATCACAGGAATAGTAGGAACTATTGGTGCCGCTAGAGCTGCAAAAAAAGCCCGTAAAAGAGCCCAAAGAGCAGAACAAAGAGTTAAAAATTTAGAAAACAACAGGCAAGCTGTTATTAATCCTTATGAAAATGTAACAAACTTAAGTGGTCTTGCTAAAGATGTTAGTGGTATGGCTAGTAACCCTTATGCTAACTTAGGTGTCGCTACGCAAGCAGCTGATATGCAAGCGGAGCAAACAGATATTGCTTTAGCAAATACGCTTGATACGCTAAGAGCTACAGGTAGTAGTGCTGGTGGAGCAACAGCTTTAGCACAAGCTGCATTACAAAGTAAGAAAGGAATAGCTGCAAATATAGAGCAACAAGAAGTTAATAATGAAAAATTAAGAGCGCAAGGTGAAAGTCAACTTGAGGCAATTAAAATTAGTGAAGCGCAGCGAATGCAAATGGTTAATATGAGTGAAGCACAAAGAATGCAGTCAGCTGACGCTTTAGGTAAATCGTACATGTTTGAGACAAAAGAACAAAGACAAGTGGATGATTTAGCGCGTCAATCTGCTAGAGCACAAAACTTTAGAGCTCAAGAACTGCAATCTAAGGCAGACTCTTATAACTCTATAGGTAGTGCATTAGGATCTGTGACTTCATCTGTTATGCAACAACTTAATTAAATTAAATAAAAAATGGCGACATATAAAATACCTTCAGTAATACCAAATATAAAAGCAGCTAGAATAACAGCTAGACAAAATTCTTATACTAATCCCCAGATATTTGTGGATAAAAGCTTTCAAGAATACAGCAAAGGAGTTAATGATGCTATAAAAAGAGGAATAGTAGAACAAAATAATAATAATGCTTATAGGATAAAAGAAAAAGAAGCGCAAAACAAAAGGTATAGTGATCAGATAAAACTTTATGGACAATCTTTTAATGTAGGTAATTATCAAACTGATATAGGTAGCAAACAGTTTGATGGTAGTGTAGAAAACTGGTTATACCAACTAAAAGATAATTACGCTGCTATAGCTAATGGTATGGCCGCTAATCCAGATACATTTTCTTATGGCTCTAAAGCTTTAGACAAAATTAATAATCAAGTTAAAACGTGGGGAAGAGTACAACCTTTGTTATTACAGATGATTGTAGATTACAAAAGCTCTTTAGGTATAAAACCAGGTGATCAAGGTAGTGTGAGTTCAACAACACCAGACGAGCTTCAAACAATGATGATGAGTATGATTCAAGGTGGAGCTGATGTACATTTAGTTGAAGATGAAGATGGGGAGCTAACGGTATATATGCCACCACAGGAATTTACTAATTCTTTAAATGAAAAAGAAGAAACTAATGGATATGCTTTACGTTTAGGTTCTTTACTAAATGAAAACTTAACTGGAGGTGATTTGATAAATATAGTACCTGATTATTTAGATGAATCATTTGAGACAGCACAAAGTATGATTGAAGCAGATAATGGCGAGGATAATCATAGGTACACAGAAATGTTTGAAGAGTCTATAAATCCAACACAAAACGCTATGTTTAAAAGATGGACACCAGCGGGTGAGGTTATAAATACGGCAACAGGTAAACCTCAAAGACACCAACCTACACTAACTATAGCTGGTAAAGACAGACCAGTTAAAAACCCTTTTTATGTTGAAGACCCAAAAAGCCCCGGTCAAGGAGCTTTAATGAATGGGGAGGATCTTTTAAAACTACATATGTTAACAACCGATGTTTTTGATCCATTTTCAAATTCAAGAATACCAGGAGATAATGATGCCATGATACTTTTTGCTGAAAAAATAAGTGATGAAAAATGGAATGGTTCTGAAGAGCAGGTTATGGCAATAAATAAATACATGGCTGAGCAAGGAGCTGAGCAATACGGTAATAAAAAAGGTTTTACTCAATCTGAGGCTTATGGTGCTATTGTAGGTAAACCATATAAAGCAAAAGAAGAAGAAGAGGGTGATGAAAGAATTTTAGAAGATGCAAGAAAGCTTATTGGAGAAATATACAACCTTGGCTCTAGTGAGGATGTTAGTAATTACTTTACTGGCGGTATGTATGGAGGTAAAAAAATAACACGCGCAAAATACATTGATGGTCCACTAGAAAAAGGCAAAAGAAATACTGGTACTATTGAACTAGAGTTTAAGGATGGATCATTTTTAGACACAGAAACTATAAGCTTAACTAGTAAAGAGCAGATAATAAATTTAATGGAAGGTATAATGAAAAAAGAAGGAACTAGTGAATATACACGTGATGTAAAAAGAGCGTTTGAAGAGATTTTAGATAATGTTATAAAAGACATGGGCTTTCCTACTGATAAACCAAAGTTACCTGTAATAAAAAAATAAATATGTTTGAATTAAATGGTATTCAATATTCCCTTGAAGAAGTACAAGAGGCAGCTAATGCTTCAGGTATATCCTTAAAAGACTACATAGCAAACGCTAATCTAAACAAAATAGAAGAGCAACCAATTGTTAATAATTCAGCACCAGTTCAAGATAACATTGAAAATAATAAAGAAACATGGAGTGAAAAAACAAGAAGAGAAAAAAGAGAAAGAAGAGAGTCAGAACAGAAAGAAAAAAATGCTTTAATAGGTTTAGACTTTGATGTTGATGTTGAACTAGATAACTATAACAAGCAGTTAACAGATGCTATAGTTGAACAGCAAGGGGAAAATAAATTAAACAAATTAAACGAGATGGAGCAGATGGGTTTAGCTGTAAGAGATCTAGCCTATACTAATGAGATAACAAAAGAACTTACCGCTACAGATTCAGCTATTAATAAATTTAAAAAATACGCCCCTATAGGTCTACCTGACTACTCCAATGAAGAGCAGTTTAATACAGCATATAATGATATTTTTACTAATGCCGTTAACAATGATCCTTTAATAATTAAAAATTTAGAATTAAGGGCGTTGTTAGAAAAAGATAATATAAACAATTTTGCTAGAAACCTTCAACAAAAAGATCAAGAAAGTGGAGATAAGTCAAAATTAGAAAATGAAAGACTTAATGAACTACAAAAACAGCTAGATGATTATGTATATCAGACAGTTTACAAACCATTTGAAGAATCAAAGCTTTACAAAGATAGATTAGATCAAATAAACACTGTTGTTAATGATGTTATGTCACTAGAAAATAAAGCATATTTAAGACGTACAGATCCTGTTATCAGTACAATAGAAGCTATAGACGCTACTACATTAGGATATATTTTTCCAGCAACCTTAACTGAGAGTATATACGAAGGTGTAGAAAACATGAAACAAGGTTGGAGAAAAAGTGTTTTAAGTAGATTTCATGGAGAGATAGACGCTATAGATACGCAGATAAAAAAACTTGAGTCTTTACCATCAAATGAACTATCTACCGAGCTTAGTGAGAGCAGTGGTTTTATGGACAAGATGCCAAAAACGCTTAGTGTTACTAATGCAGAAAAAATACAACAACTAAAAGAACAGAAGTCTAAAATAGAAAAGGAAATAAAAGAAGAAGTAGGTGATGTAGAAAAACAAAACATGGAGATGATTAAGTTTGATGAAGTTAATTTATCTGATGGAGTAACATTTAAAGAAATAACACAAACCGTAGGTAAAGCACTTCCTCAAATAGGAGCTGTGGCAGCAGGTAGTATATTTAAAAATCCAACATTAGCATCTGTTGGTTTAGTTTCTATCTTTGGTCAAGAGTATGGAGAAAATTATTATACAGCTGTTGTTAAGGGTTTAGAAAAGGATAATATAAAACCAACTGAAGAAAATATTAAGCAAGCTATTAACGATGGTAAGTATGCAGACAGGGCAACGTCAGCTGCTACAGCTGCAGTACAAACTGGTTTAGAAAGAGTTGGGGCTGTAAATCTTGTTAATAAATTTAGTAAAAGTTTAGGTTTAAATACAAAACAACTTTTAACTTCACTATATAATAGTGAAATAAAAGATATAGCTAAATCTTCGGGGAGAGCTTTGGTAAGATCAGGAAAAGGTAGTTCTATAGAAGCCTTAACTGAATTAGGTCAAGCTGCAGCGGGTCAGTTATCAACCGCTGTACAACTAGATGCTCCATTATTATCTTATTTGAATACAAAAGAATTACAGGAAAATTTTATAGCTGGTGGTATAGTTGGTTTCTTTCTTCCTTTTGGAGCTACAGTAGCAAGTCAAACAACAACTGAACTTCGTAATTCAGCTAGAGAGGTTGCAACAACATTTGACTTAAGAACTGGAGGTTTTAAACAAGCTAACGAATTTTTTAAAGCCGCTGAGCAGAACATTAAAAACAAATACAAATCACCTCAGTCAAAAATAACAAAAGAAGATTTACAAGATGAATTGAAAAATCTTGCAAGCATGCGAAACGCAGGTTTAAAAATACCTAATGATTTTAGTATAGAAAGTAAACAAAAAATATTTGATTTGATAATGGAGAGAAACCAACTCAATCAACAAGTGGAAATAACAGACGAAGCTCTTGTGTCTGAAGATTTACTTCGTATAGCGGCTATCAATCAAGAGATAACTAAGATAGGTGCTTTAGAAAGAATAACCCGTAATGTCATTAAAGGTTCAGCTAAAGAGGGTTTTGGTAAGAACATATTTGAAATGAAAACAACGGAAGAAGCGCAGGCTAAAGCAAAAGAATTAGGGATTGAAATGAAAGGTGAAGGCGCTATAAGTTTGGATGGTGAGAATATAATACTAGACATGGAGAGAGCTGCCGAGGTAGGAAGTTTTAATGTTGCTGGTCACGAGGTACTACATAGAATACTTTTTAAAACTTTATATGATATTGATAAAGGTGGTAATGTTGTAGGTAAAGACGTGGTAAGATCTCTTACCTTAGAATTAAAAAAAGAATTAGACAGAATAAAACCTCAAATTAGTGGCTTAAAAGATAGTAATCTAAAAACAAGATTAGAAAAGTTTTATGCTGATGAAGGTAAAACAATAAAAGCTGAAGAGTATTTAACGTTATTCACAGATGCCTTGGTTTCAGAACAAATAGTTATTGAAGAAACTTTTGGAGAAAAAATTGGTGGCATAATAAGAAGAATGTTTCAAAATCTAGGGTTTACAAAAATTAAATTCAATGACGGTAAAGATGTTTTAAATTTCTTAAAAGATTATTCTGTTGCTGTTAAGACAGGAAATTTTGGTAAAGCTATAGGTAAGATAGCAAGAGAAGGTGCTGAGGTTACAACAAAAAAAGGTAGTATAATAAAACTTAAAGATGACATATCAGATGAAACATCAAAACAATCAAGAGAAGAAGCGTCTAATAGAGTACAACAAATATATACAGAAAAGGGAGTTGATGGTTCTTTTGAAATTATAGAAGAGTATAGACCTATGGCCTCTAAATTAGCGGCAAGATTTAGAGATGTACCAGGTTATGATGTTAATAAAGATATTTTAGTAGATGAGATTTTAACGGGCAAAAGAGGTGTAATAGATTTAATAAAAGAATACAAACCAGATAAAGGGGTTCCCCTCGCTGCTTATATAAATAAATTTTTAAGATCAAGATCAATAGAAGTTGGTAACAGAATACTAGACACTACTTTTAAATCAGATGTAACAGAAGCTAGAGATGTTGTTGCAACTGAGACAGCAGAAGATGTTGTTATTGAAGAAGAAATAAGAACAAAAACTAAAGCAACTAAACCAACATTAAGGCAGAGATTAAAAATAAAAAAAGATGATGACGATTATAATAAGATATTAGATGCTGCAAATAAAGTTTTAAGTGGAAAACTATTACCCGTTGATAGTTATGAATTTAGAAACGCTATACAAAAAGATTTATTTACATTATTAAAACCTACACTAGCTAACGTGATGGGTACTAGATCTGAATACACAAAGTTTTTAAAAGACTATAGGAAAGATATAATAAACCAACTTGATGTTAAAGATTTAGTTTCTATTGAAAGAAATGAAAAAAATAAAATATTCACAGAGATTGTTGAGGAAAACGTGCCACCTAAAAAACTAAGAGAATATGAAAGATCAGAAGAGTATGATGTAACTTATAAAAGTGAAACGTCTGGTCCTACTGTTTATAGAAAAAAGACACCTAGTGAAAAAGAATTTTTAGAATTTTATGATATTAAAGGATCTAAGAAAGGTACTAGAAAAGATAAACTTGCAGAATTAATTGGTGCTAGTTTAGGCTTTGATGCTGTTCCTCAATTACTACAAGATGAAGCTTTAGTTGACAGGATAAAAGAGATCTATAAACAAAGAGATATAACCCCACCTAAAGATATAAAAGCAGAAATAATCGCCGCTGTTAAAAGAGAGCCAGGTGGTAAGTTATCAATTAGCGAAAAAGATGATATACAATCAGTGATCGATGCTAGTAATATTTTTCAAGAAGGAGAAGTTGTTTCAGTACCCACAGATATGAGAAGTATATCTGCACAAGAAGACTGGAGCGGTTGGAATAACATTGTTTTAGCTGCTAAAATAAAAGATGATGTCATAGGAAATGGAATATTTGATATGACAAAACCCGAAGACAGAGCTGTGTATCGTGATTGGATAAAAAATGTAGGATCTAAAATATTACCTAAACAATTTTGGTTTGATAACTCTACACTAACTGGAGCAGGTAAATCATCATATAACAATCAGTATGCTTTTAATAATAAAAAAGAAATGAATGAGTTTTTTAAAGGTATTGATTTTGTACAGCTTTCTAAAAAAGAGACTGAGCTTATAGATGCGATGACAAAAAAAGTAGGTATTACTTCTGGTGTAGGTGATAACAGGATACTTCAAAAGAAGTTTATTAAAGAATTTGGTACAGATAAGTTTAAAAAATTACAAAATGATAGCATTAAAGGTTTAGAGCTTGTATTTAAAAAGTTTGCTAATGTTATAAGTGAAGATAAAAACAACATAGCATTTGTGGCACAGCTTTTAAAATCTACTAGTCGCCAACAAGGACACTTTATAAGAGTGGCTGCACCAGTTAGATTTTATGAAAAAAATATTGTAGGTGCAATAACTGAAGAACATAGTTTACCAGCTTCTTTAACCGCAAAGTATTTACTTAACAGTGCTATACAAAACAATGTTACTAAAGCATTTAAGCCTATAGAAACAAATTACTTTCAAGGTCCTATATCTAAAGCAAGTGATAATAAATTAAAAGGAAAAGGTGTTAACAACAAAGGTTTTAATTATATATCCTCTATGCCACCAGGTTGGGTTTTAGGAAAAGATCTTACATGGGCTAGATATTTTAATGTTAATGTATCTTTACAAGAAGGTGGTATTAACCCTGATAATATAATATTAGAAAATAAAAAATCTGTATCGGATAACTACGGTGTTAATTCGTCTGGATTTATCGCAAAAGGAAATACTATAAAAACAATAAAACAAGCTAAAACAAAAAATAGCCAATCAAATGATTTTATAAATCCTAAAGATCAGACTAGTAAACAAATATCTATATTTAAAAACTACGACGATGCTGCGAGTTTAGCTCGTGATATTAATACTCCTGAAAAAGGCATGAGTGTTTTTGATTTTGATGACACAATAGCTAAAACCAAATCTAAGGTGCTTTACACGCTACCTAATGGAACTAAAGGTAAACTTAGCCCTACGGAGTTTGCTAGAAAATCTGCTATCTTAGAAGAAAAGGGAGCAGCGTTTGATTTTTCTGAGTTTAACAAGGTTATTAAAGGTAAAAAGGGACCTTTAGCGGATCTTGCGCTTAAGCGTCAAGGTAAATTTGGAGGTAAAGATATATTTATTTTAACTGCAAGACCTCAACAATCAGCACCAGCAATATATGAATTTTTAAAAGGTATTGGTTTAGATATTCCTTTAAAAAATATTACTGGTTTAGAAGATGGAACACCAGCTGCTAAAGCAAATTGGGTTGCTGAAAAAGCAGCACAAGGTTATAATAATATTTATTTTGCTGATGATGCTATGAAAAATGTTAAGGCTGTTAAAGCTGTGTTGGATGTTATTGATGTTAAATCTAAAGTTCAACAGGCTAAAGGTAGTATATCAGAAAAGCTAGATGAAGAATTTAATATTATAATAGAAAAGAAAACTGGACTAGGTAGAAATAAAGAATACTCTCCAGCTAGAGCAAAAACTGTTGGTGCTAGTAAGGGTAAGTTTAATTTCTTTATACCTTATTCAGCTGAAGATTTTGTAGGTTTAATGTATCCATTGTTAAGCAAGGGTAAAGAGGGTGATGCTCAAATGGCTTGGTTTAAAAAGAATTTATTAGATCCATTTAATAGAGCAGAATCTGCTATCACAAAAGCACGTGTTAGTGTTGCTGCAGATTTTAAAGCACTTAAAGCGCAGTTTAAAACCATACCAACTACATTGAAAAAAGAAGCCGTAGACGGTTTTACTTATGAAACAGCATTAAGAGTTTATATATGGAACCAACAAGGATATGAAATACCAGGTTTAGCTAAAAAAGATATAAAAGAATTAACATCGTTTATAGAAAAGGATAATGATCTTAAGATGTTTGCAAATGAATTAATGGTAATTCAAAAAACAAAACCATATAATCCACCTACGGAAAACTGGTTAAGTGGGACGATAACAACAGATGTTATCGGCGGTATAAACACTACTAATAGAGCAGAGTATTTACAAGAGTGGCAACAAAATGTTGATATTATATTTTCTCCTAAAAACATAACTAAACTTGAGGCTGCATATGGATCAGCTTATGTTTCTGCTTTAAAAAATATTTTAAGAAGAATGAAGACGGGTAGTAACAAGTCTAACACTGATAGTAAGATAGTTAATGATGTACTTAATTGGGTAAATAGTTCTGTTGGTGCTATTATGTTTTTAAATACAAGATCAGCGGTGTTACAAACAATATCATCTATAAACTTTATAAATTGGAGTGACAATAATATTTACAATGCAGGTAAAGCTTTTGCTAATCAACCTCAATATTGGAAAGATTTTATGACATTATTTAATTCTGATTTTCTAGTTACTAGAAGAAAAGGTTTAAAGATAAATGTAACTGAATCAGAAATAGCAGACGCTGCAGAGCAAGGTAGTGTACAAGGTGTGATAAGTATGTTACTTAAAAAAGGATTTGTATTTACTCAGTTAGCGGATAGTTTTGCTATTGCTTCAGGTGGATCTAGTTTCTATAGAAATAGAATTAATACTTATGAAAAACAAGGGATGTCTATTGATAAAGCTGAAGAACAAGCTTTCTTAGATTTCTATGAAGTAGCCGAAGAAAGTCAACAGTCTAGTAGAACAGATAGGATAAGTGCACAACAAGCAAGTAATGCAGGTAGAGTTATATTAGCATTTGGTAACACACCAATGCAGTACGCTAGATTAATAAAGAAAGCTTCCATGGATTTAGCTAACGGTAGAGGTGATTGGAAAACTAATATTTCAAAGATTATATACTATAGTACAATTCAGAATATAATGTTCAACGCGCTACAAAACGCTTTATTTACTATGTTATTTGACGATGATGATGATATACCTCAAGAAAAGGTTATTAGAATAGGTAATGGTATGATGGACTCTTTATTAAGAGGATTAGGCATAGGTGGTGCAGCACTATCTACAGCTAAAAATATTGTATTGAAAGTAATACAGGAGTCAGGTAAAAAAAGTCCTAAGTATGAAGACGCAGCATTAGAAATATTAGATTTATCTCCACCAATATCATCTAAAGTTTCTAAGTTAAGATCAGCTGGTAGAACATTTAGTTGGAATGCAAAGGAAATTAAAGAAAAGGGATTTAGTCTAGACAACCCAGCTTACTTAGCAGGCGCTCAAGTATTGTCAGCAGGCGCTAATATCCCTTTAGATAGATTAATAAAGAAAGGAAATAATATAGCAGACGCGGTTAGCGATGAATCTGAATATTGGCAAAAAATAGCTTTACTTTCTGGTTGGTCTAAATGGGAACTTGAAACGCCAAAGAAGAAAAAATTAGAGAACAAAAGCCAAGTAAAAAGAAAAAGAAGAATAAGAAAGAAAAGGTAAAAATCACTATAAATAAGTGATTAATCTATAAGAATAAAACAATAAATAACAATAGCAATGGATGAAATGTTAAACAAAAAAGTAGCGGTCGATTTAGATTCAGACGGAAAATCAGATTTAAAAATTGATGTCAAGTTTTTAGGTTTGTTGATAGGTGGAATAATAAGTTTAACTACAGCTTATTCTACCCTGCAAGCAGATATAGAAATAGCCAAAACTCTTCCTGAGCAAATACAACAGGATGATACTAAGGTTATTAATCAAAAGATAGACTTTATTATAAAAGAAATGGAAAGATTTGAAGATGACACAAAGAGAAGAATAGAAAGTCTTGAAGATAAAGTATATAAAAAATGATAGCAAAATTATTTATACTTGCATTAGCATTTAATAATATAACTTTTAAAGTTACAGGTTTAACTTGTAGCATGTGTTCTTTTAGTGTACAAAAGAGCATTGAAAAAGTTTATTTTGTTGAGAGCGTAAATGCTAACATTGAAGAAACAACATTTGAAGTGCAATTTAAAAAAGATAATTACGTTGATTTTTATGCTTTACAAAATGCAGTTGAAGATTCAGGTTTTTTTATAGATAAACCATCAGTTGTTATTGATGCAAAAAATACAAACGAATTTTGGCAGAACAGCAATTATATAATTTGGAAAAACAAATAACTATGACAGATAAACAAAGAGATAGAGCTCGAGTATTAACTTTATTGATATTAATTAGTATTATATTAATGGGTGCACTTTCAGGGTGTTCACAAATGTTATATAACTCTAATAGAGTTATGGTGACACACGTGTTAGCATTAACTGAAATGGGTGATACTGTTAAAATAAGAATAGATCAGATACAACCTAAAAGAATGTATAACGTTATTGGTTATGATTTTGTAAGATATATGGATAATAGATTTTATAACCCATATAATGATCGTATGTATGACTACAGGTATCACGATAGTAGGTGGAGATATCACGGTAATATATACGGAACATCATACGGCCACATAACACCAAATCCTAATATAAATAACAACCCACCTATAGTGGTAAATTCAAGTGGATCACAAAGTTATGGTGGCAACACTACAGGAGGTGGAGGTAATCCGGTTGCTGTAAATCCAGTAACATCTGGTGGTAGTTCAAGAGGAAAAAATAATTAATTAAAATAAATAACATGGGAAAATTTTTAGTAAAACTAGGAAAAAGCATTACTAACATTTGGAATAAATGTACATGGGGTTGGAATAAACTTGTGTGTAAGCTTATGATAAATAAAAAGAAATGCAAGCATGAGGACTGTTGTTGCTCATAAGATATTCAGGAACGATATAACTGGGCGTACCATACCCATAAGTTCTTGTAACCAGAAAGGGGATCGTAATGATCCCCTTTTCTAGTTTATAGGTTATTTTTTTTTGTGAATTTTATTTTAGGACCAAAGTTAATCTTTACGCCGACTTGTATTTCTGGATAAGCTCTATTGGCTTCAGGTTGTATTTTATAACTGGGGTTTAAATAAAGCTGCGCGGTAGTAGCACAGCTAGTTAAAAATATCATTGCATATAATACAATTATTATAATGCAGCCTGTTAAAGATAAAAAATGGGGATGTTTGTATTTGTTCATATTAGAACTATTACATAATTATCCCCACTCTTAGTTAAACTGATATTATCTTTATGCTAACTAACCATCGCAAGCTAAACAATTTGGATCCATAGCCTGCGCAGCTATATCCCCACGTAATACAGACTCTGTTCTAGTATAATATAAGGTCTTTATACCCTTTTTCCACGCCTCCATATGAACTTTATTAATCCACTTAGGTGGAGCTTCACTAGGAAAAGCTAGATTTAAACTAACACTTTGATCTATATATTGTTGTCTCAGCCCTGCTTGATGAACTAATTCTAATTGATTTACTTCTTTAAATGTTTTAAATACTTCTTTTACTGGTATATCATTATAAGGTCCAACAAGTATCTTATCTAGTTGTTTTATTCCTTGAACTGATCCACCATCTTTCAGTATTTTATCCCATATTTCGTCAGTGTTTAATTTGTATTTTCTTAATACCTTAAGTAACGAAGGGTTCTTTCTAATAAATGTTCCTTTAGCGGTTTGTTCTGTGAATACATTTGCTGCCCAAGGTTCTATTCCCGGAGATACGTTTCCACTAAGTTTCGAATTACTAACAGTGGGAGCAATAGCACGTAAATGAGTATTACGCATCCCAGTATTAGTACACCACCAAGGCTCTCCATAAGTCTCTGCCAAGTCTCGTGAAGCCTGTTCGCTTTCAATTTTAATCTGACTAAATATTCGTCTTGTTTCATATTGCGCCAAAAGTCCTTCAAACGGGATACCTTTTTCCTGTAGATAAGTATGCCAACCGAGGACACCGAGTCCAAGCGCCCTTCCTTTATCTGCCGAGCGAACTGCGTTCTCAAATCCCTTAAGCCCTTTCGCCTTCTGTATAAACTCTTCCAAGACCCCATCCAGAAACCATATAGAATCTTGTATAATGTTTGTATTTTTCCATTCTTCATATTTTGCTAAATTTAAACTACTTAAACAGCAAACAAAACTATGACTCTCATCTGTATGTAAAACAATTTCACTACATATATTAGTCATATGTACCTTTAAAGCATTCGACTTGTATGCTTCAGGGTTTGCTTTGTTAGTGTTGCCTTTAAATAATATATAAGGCTCACCAGTAGCTTTACGTTTTTGTAATAACTTACTCCATTTATTTCTAGCTTCAGCGTCTCCTTGTTCTAGTTTACGCATAAACTTATCACCAACTACAGCACACTGATGCAGGTTTAATGATTGTCTATTAACATCACCTTTAGGTTCTCTAATATCTAACCACTCTTCAAAATCGTCATGTTCAATATTAATGTTAACTGATGCTGCGCCACGTCTGACAGATCCTTGATTGGTTGCAAGGATAGTTGAATCATATATTTTACAGAAAGGCACAACACCATCTGATGTACCATTGCCTGTAATGCTAGCTCCAGCTGGTCGTATCATATTAATACCTACGCCGACGCCACCACCGTGTTTAGCTAATAACATCATCTCTAAATTCTTAGCACCTATGTCTTGTATACTATCCGCAACATCTATACCGAAGCAACTTATTGGTAAACCTCTATCAGTACCTGTGTTTGATAATACAGGTGATGCTAAACACAACCAACCATTCCATATATAATCAAAAAACTTTTCTGACATTTCAGGCTTATATAATCTTTTAGCCACAGCTTTAGATACTCTAATATAAGCATCACGTGGAGATTCACCATTAACTAAATAACCACCGGTTATAGTACGTTTGTATATATCAGTGTCTCCCCATTTTGGGTAATCAACACCTTTTTTCCATTTGTTATTCCACATTTATTTGTTCTTGGCTTTATGTTTTTCTAATTCTTCTACAGTCTCAAACTTTTTTTCATTTTTAGTTTTTTCAACTATATCTTTTTTTAATGTCTCTAAAGCTTTCTTGTAAGACGGCATTTTTTTTATCGTCTCTAATGTGCCAATAGAAAGGTCTCTTAATTGACCAACTTCATTTATTAATTGTTGCAGTACTCTAGTCATAGCATCAATCTTATTTTTCATTTCTACTAATTTACTTTCTTTCATAGCGTATTTTATTTAATTGTATTTTATTTATTACCAAATATCCTCGAAATCTTCGCCTTCGTTTGCTTTGCTATAGTCGGTCGGCCGGATAGCAAAAAAATCGGTATGAGTAAGCCCACCAGTAAGATGATAAAACCAATCCAGGTTTTTTGCTGCTTCCTCGTCGTAGTCGAAGATCCCGGTATATCCGAGTTCTTTAAGTTTTTCATTTCCTCTTTTTCTTATAAATTGTTTTAAATCATAAGATGTCAGGTTTTCTAAATCACCCATTTCAAACATCTTATCTATATATTGTTCTTCTAGTTTAATACATATTCTTGCTGCTTTTAAAATTTTCTCTTCAACTGCTTCTTTTAAACCTTTAGTTTCTTTACAGATATCTCTAAACAATTTACATCCCATTTTAGAATGTAAGGATTCATCTCTTACACTCCATTTCATTTGTTGACCTACACCCTTCAACAAATTTCTCATTTGAAAACTATATAACACCGCGAATGCAGAATATAAACTAACTCCTTCTGCAAAAGCTGAAAAAATAGCTATTGATCTACCAATTTCTATTGGATCATGCTTACCATCGTAAGCAACTAAATTATCAAACCTCGCTGATGTGGCCGGCTCATGTAAGAAAGCCTCGTAGTCTTCAAGACCTAGAGTTTCATTTAAGTAGCTATATGCCACCGCATGAATTGTTTCTTGTGAACCAAACATCATAGCCATCTGTTGTATTTCGTGCTTCGGAAACCACCTTACAACATTTTGTGTCCAGTAATCTGACACCGCACATTCCGTCTGAGCAAAACCTAGTAGGATATTTCCTACTAAGTGTTTCTCTTCAGGTTTTAATTTTTCTTTCCAGTCTTTAACATCACCAGACATTGGTATCTCTGTATGTAACCAAAATGCCTGAGCTTGTTTTAACCAACCATCCGTGTAGTACTCTGGGTACTCAAATGGTTTATAAGCTATTCTTTCATTAAATATTCCCATTTTTTATTCGTAATATAATGTTATACATATGTCAAATAATCCTACGTAGACAACGTGATCAAGTTTTAATTCTTCTTGATCGATATATTGTCTGTATCCAAATAATATTCCGGTAAATAAACCGCAACTAATTTCCCATTTTATTAATTTCATCTTCCTTGTCCTCTATATTTTGAGCCAGCGTAATACTTACCTGACTTTTGATTTGTGTTTTTACTTTTTGAATGAATACCTGGTCTTTTCTTTTTAGGTGTAAAAAAATAAGTATTCATACCGAATGTTTTTCTAGCCATTATTATCTAATTTATATTGCCTTCTAATATTCATTAACTCTTTGTACAAAACCCTTCCTCTTTGTTCCCACGTCCATTTAACCCATCTATCTATTTTTCTCTCAGCGTATTTTCTTCTCGCTAGTTCTTTTGATTCTTCAATATTAAGTTCACGGTTTCTTCGCATTCTTTTTGATTTTGTGGTTTGTATAATGTAAACGGTCCTAATCTATTGGCCGTTAACAACTTCTTAAACATCTTCCAACGTAACGGAAAGCTTTCATTAGCTCTACCTTTACATTCAATGATAAAATCTTTGCCTATAAAATCAGGCGTGTATTTTATATTAAGGATCTTTTTATTTCCTCTATTTTGATAATGACCTTTGCCATTACTACATCTCTCATAACAAGAAAAAGGAAAATCAAAGCCCTCTACGAGTTCAAAAGTTTGGCCCTCGTATAAGGCTTTTATTTTATTTTTCTTTAATGCTATGTACATATATTTTTCTAAACCTGATGCGAATTTAATTCCATCATGGGTTACTTTTTTAGATTGTACTGGTCCTCTTTTTCTTTTAAATCTTACCATACTCTTTACCCCATTGTATAAATTGTTTCATATCATTTAGACTGTTTTGTGCAGACTGTATATATAAAACCGCATCCATAAGTTCTTCCTTAGTATCTTGTAGATAGTTACCAAGATCTTTTATTCCTTTAGTACGTTCTTCATCTAGTGTTACTTTGTACTTAGCAAAGCCTACATCAGATCTTTCTACAAACTGATCAATAACTTGTTCTACTAAAGGATCTCTAAATGTTACTTCCTTTTTATTCATTTTGTGTATCCATTAATAATGTTATTTCAGCTGGTGATAGACCATCTGTCTTTACAAACGTGCCATTTATCATCTTGCCTTTTCTACTTGAGATCTCTTTGTAAGCACTTTCTATACAAGTTTCAATATCTACACCGTTTAGGAAAGCTAAGTTAGTTAGCACAACAACCATGTCTCCTATAGCATCTACTATTTCAGGTTCATCATTTTTAAGTAATGCCTGAGCTAACTCGCCAGCTTCTTCTTGAAGCTTGATGTATTGAGTTTTAGCATCTCCCTTTTCATACAGACCTCTTTGGTTAGCCCAGTCTCGTATTTTTGAGAACATTTCTAATTGGTTATTTTCTAACGGAATTGTTAGTTGATCGCGTTTATCAAAATATCTCGATAAAGCCTTGTTATAAACGTAGCACCTATTGTTGTTATACATAGATGTTTTAACGTTAGTCATGATCCATGATATTGACTCTTGGTCAATAATAAAATCACCATGTTCAGTCTCCCACTCCATTCCTATTACATCGAATAATCTTGCCTTGAGTTTATCAACAGGACAAGGAAACGTTGTTGTTTGTTCTGTAATGTTTATTTTCATTGGTTTATTGGTTTTAAGGTTTTTATAAAGTTTTCTATCTACTTTATAACCGTATTGTTTTTGTAATTCTATTTCTCTTCTAGAAACATAATCTATATTTTCAGAAGCCTCTAATACTACATACTCGTTTTCATCATACCCTTGTTGGTGTGTCACTCGATTATAAATATCACAGGTTACACCTATCTTTTTACCTGGTATATGGTATATATAATATTTCATTTATTTTAATTTATCGTTATATATATGCATGTTATGTGCGTGATGGTAATACCATCCTGCATCCATATTTAATCTCTCTGCAACTAATTTTTGTAACATACTGAAACAGTATTGGTCGTTACAGAAACCGTACCAGAGGTCGTTAGATCTCATATAAACAGACATACATAATTTGTTTTGTATTACTGAAAATTGAACCGCGTAAGTACATGGTGTATCGTACGTATATTTACTACTAGCTTCTTTACCATCATAAATTGATATAACAGCATGACGTGTATCAGGTTTATCTCGCAATTTATTAACAATATAATTTAATTGTCCATTGCGTTTCCACTGATAACCGTAATTACTGTTTACGTTACCATTATCATCAGCCATACGTTCCCATATTGGAGGTATCTTACCGTATATCTCACCTAGTTTATCTATGTTTTGATCACCTGATAAATACCACTGCCATTCAGCCTCTGCATATTCTTTTTTCCAGTTTCTAATTTCACTACTAATATTATTATCTAATGGGTTTTGTATATAAAAACCACAATTAAATATAGCTTTTGTATTATCGAAATCTTGACCTTGTGAAGGTATATAATTCCATAAATCATTAAAAGCTTCGTTTGCGTTAAAATAACTATTTTGCATATTTTTTGTAATAATAAGTTTGATACTCAGCTACCTTTTGCCATATAGTATTTTTACTATATTCTCTTGGAGATGTACCTATTAGTTTTCTATTAGGATATCTTCCTGTCTCTATATCTATAAGCCACGTGCTTAATCCCCAGTGCGCTTGCCTAGGGGTTATACACACGTTGTTTTCTAAACACCACTCTTTGGCTTTAGCCTCTTCAGGTGTTGGGCTATAGCTTCCCATAGACTTCTTATTTTTCCCATGGTAGGCTGCTGTCATCGTTTTTGTCTACTATATTTTCGTCAGGTATAAAACTACCTGATCTTGGTTCCCACTTAAAAAATGCTTCCGCACCGTTTTCTCCTAAATTTTGAAACTTAACTTTTAATACTTTAACTTTAGTATTTTTAGCCTCGTAATCTCTATGTACTAAAAGCCCATGATAACTTGCATCATACCACTCACCACCACCTTTTATGTTATACATATTGGGTTCTTCCATTTTACCATCTTGGCCTTTATACATCTTAGTTGGATGTGCTACAATAAAAGCTAGCACATCGTATTTTCTACAAAATACTTCTATTTTAGCTAAGTAGTCCATTGTGTATCGATTAACATCATCAGACTCTGCGTTAACATCTCTGACTTTATTATATGGATCAATAACAAGGCATTTAATACCTTTACGTTTAACTAACTCAGCACCTTTTCTAAGTACTGATTCTAAACTGTATTTATCCATATCGATAAAATAAAAATTATCATTTACATGATTTGCAACTTCATTCCATTTTTTACCACCAATGTCAGATGGTGATGGCATATCTTGCCATACTTTTCTCATCAACTTATGAGCATGTAAATATGTTGGTTGGTTCTCAGGACTTGCATAAGCCGTCTTCCAACCGTAATTTCTATTATAACCTACAACCATTTGATCTACAAAATCTGATTTACCAGATGATGGTATACCAGTAACAGTTATAAACTGCCCAGTGTAAGTTGAAAAGATTTTATCAAAGTTAGGTAGTCCAACCTGAAACCCAGGTTTGAAACCGTGCTTAACAAAATCCTTAAGATCATCTTCTATGTCTTTTAACGTAGATACATTTTCTAAAGGAACTTGCCTTGCATCTTGTATAATACTTTTTAATTTATCATTGCCGTATTTTACTAAATATTCATTAGCATCTTTACAGCCTTCAAAATCTACAAGATAACATACCTCAGCTCCTAGTCTACGAATAAACTCTTGCCTTAGCATTTGACCTGGTTCATCAGCATCAACAGCTAATATAATCTTTGTCTTGTCCTCAAAATAATCTATACAATTATCTAAGTAATCTAGATTATTAGAATTTAACGTAGCACCGTTAGGTACTGATATTGCATTATGAACTCCTGCTTCATGTAGGGCTAGAACATCTATTTCACCCTCTACAATTACACATGAGTCGTGTCCTACTATACTGTTGATATTGTAAAATATCTTTTCGGCTCCTTTATATAACTTGAAGTTTTTTCTACCATCTCTATATTTAATATTAATGAGTTCATTACCCATAAAATAATTAAACCTGATAGTATTCTCTTCCTTGCCTGTTTGCGGCATCCACTCTTTACATTCAGTTACGTTAACGTAATCTAAAGTTTGTTGAGATATGCCGCGATCTGCAAACCATTTTAAAACCTTATCACTAAGTTCAGTATTGTACTGAATAACCTCTGGTGATGTACCTGGTTTTGTATATTCTTTATCTGCGTTACCTTTTCTTTTATAGGTATGCATTTGAAATGTTGAGTTGCAGTTGTGACAAGTACCGAGACCCCGTTCCCAATCATATGAAGCGCATTGCTTATTTTGATTCTTGGGTTTTCTATCAGAAGAACACAGAGGACAAGTCCCCTGCGTTTTACCTTCTTTAAGACCATATTGATTGAACTCGTCAATAATAAATCCATTGATCTCTGTTTTTTGCATATATTCCTTATGTTATACTAAAATGGTAGATCTTCCTCTACCTTTGATTTTTCTACTTGTGGTGCTGCTGCAGGTGTAGCATCTTTTCTAGGTGCTATTGCAACATTTTGTCCGTTAGTCCATACTACCTGAACGTTACCTAAATAAGTTTTAGCTTGTTTAGATTCTCTTTCGTCCTTAGTTTGTGATATCACAACTGGTCCTTGATTACCAAATTGATCAACCTCATCGTTGATAGTTATACTTATCGGTAAGTATTTACCTTTTTTACCAACAATAATTTTATCTTTATCTATGTGGTTAAGGTTTATACTTGTGTTAATTATTGATGCCATATTAATATGTATTTAATTGGTTAAACATTCTAGTTAACTGGTTTTTATTGGCTCCAGTTAATCTTCTTAAATTATCAACAGCCTTAACGTGTGATTGATTGTTATAAAAATTGTTAGTGCTTGTTGTCATTCCTGTTACGTCACAGGTTCTTTTTCTTGTTCTCATATTATATTATATTAAAGTGTTTGATTAATAAAAAATTGTTTAGGATCAAAATCCTTAGACTTGAAAAATAGTTCATATTGTTCAACAGCTCGTTTTACTTTATCTGCTCCTCTGTTATAAAAATCATTTGAGCAGTCAAATATACCAACTTGTAATGTTGTTTTGTCTATAACTATAAACAACATTTCGTATCCAAATATTTTACTATAAATGTAGGCTTGAGAATCATAATTGTATTTATTAGCAGACCATCTAAATTTATTTATGTCTGCGCACGTTTTCAAATCTATGATTAGTTTCTCTTCGTTGTTTATAATATCAGCTTTGCCTTTCCACATTTCTCCTTCAAGTTCTGTAATACCAGGTTCTTCATATGTAACGTCTTTTCCTCTTATTAGGTCTCTACATATGTTGTTTGCCATTATATTATCTGTCATTAATTCTATTTTATCAACTTCAGATTCTAACAAACATAATTCACCACCTGACATCTCTTTATACGTTTTGGTATTTCTTGTAGCAGACTTTATAACCTTATATTTTTTTAATTTATTAGGTTCTAAAATCGCTGTGTGAAAATAACCTCCAACTAAAAAAGCAGGTGACTGCTTAGACGGTTGGCCTAACGCTAAAGGGTTCGTAAGTAAGGTTCCGATATCGGAGTTGCTTAAATACTTCTTTCCGAAATCTCCATAATAATGCTCATCATCACGAAGTTTCTTTAAGACGTTTGTTTTTTTCATTTACAGTGTTGTTAATTCCTTCTCTATTTCAGGAGTTACTTTATACTTTTTCTTTATTGCTTCTAATTTTCCACCAGATTTAATGTAATCTTTAGCAGCGTTAACTGCAAGAGAATTCATCTCAGCCTTACCATGCGTGTTAGTAGCATCGCTGTCTTGCGTGTCATCAATTAGAAAAAGATTGCCAAGGGCATACTTTTTACCATATGATGAAGCGCTACCGAAACGTTGAGGCATTTGCATACCTTTTTGGTTAAGGTCAACTCCCACTAATGCGGTAGCAGACAGAGTCATACCCTTTTCATCGTGCAGCGTAGCTGTCGTTTTGATAACAGGGAATTCATCTGAGATGTACTCTTCATTAACAGTAACTGTTACTCCATACTCTAATAAGTAGGGTTTAGTTGCTTCTAGGATGTCTTCGGCACTTCTGAAATAATATTTGCCGAAGGAGTTGAATCTACTTTTTTTCGATTTAAACTTGGTTTGAATTTGAGCTAATTTTTCGTTTATGTTCATTCGTTGTTATTAAATTTGCTTATTATTATAATCACATATTAAATATGTGTTTTACATTGTAACTCAAAGATAATCAAGCACTTGCGAGTGATCGACATTATCTATAAGTTTCTTTACTGCTTGCTTTTTAAGCTCAGAAACCCTCACGTAATCACTAATACCTCTTATGTTTAAGATGTTAGCTATTTCTTTAGCTGAGTGTTTCTTACAGTCTAACCCGTAACTTAACCTCAATACTTCATACTCTACGTTGTTAAGATTTTTCTTAAGTAAACTACTTAAATACACGTTTAACAATTGTATGTTATAAGGTTCTGATTTATCAGGTATTTGGAGCATCATGTTTTCACCATTTTGATCCTTTGGCTGTGCATCAATACTAAGAAATATACTATTAAAAAACATCTCGACCATCTGCTTATCTTTCCCGTTGTCTCTTCTTATTTCATTTAGTTTATGCTCAGGTATACGCATGTCTCCTCTATTCATATCTACATGTCTACGTATAGCTCCTTTTATTCTTTTACTATAAAATGATTTTAATGTTTTTTCTAAATCTTGTGATTCAGATAGAACAGTCCAATCTAATTTATCTACAGCTTTAGTAAGAGCTTCATTGCCAAACTGTATCAGGTCTGTTATATCCATAACTCCTGATGCTTGTTGTGCAGTTGAAAACTTTCTAGCTAAATTTTCTACTAATGGTAGAAACTTAGCTATCATTTCGTCTCTTGTATAAGAACTGTAATCTTTATCTTCATCAGGCATTGATGATTTAACATCTTCTTTATACCTAATGTAATTTTCTACATTATATTTCCTCATATACTTGTTTGTTTAATATTTCTTTCTCTTGTTTTAATTCTTCATTCATATGTCTATACACAGTACGTGGAGAACAACTATAAGCATTAGCTATTTTGTCAATAGTAATCAATTCATTGTTAGAATTCATTAACATCATAGCTGTGTATATTGCTTCTTTGTCTACTTTTTTTGATCTACCTATTAAAGTACCAACTATCTTTAACTTTTTAGATAAAGATAAACCAGTACCCTCTTTAAAAATAATCTTTCTTAGTTTATTTTTAGGAGGTACATCTATATCATACATGTCTACTTCCCTAATTATACTATTTAAATGGCCGTAGTTAATATTGAAAGTTATAAATCCATTTTCTTTATCAGCTAGAAAAGCAGCTAGCTCTTCAAACTTCTTTTGTTTTATATCTGGATTTAAATAATACAATACTAATAAATGCCATTTCAAGCTTCTGTATGTGGTTATTTTAGCATTACTTCTAAATAACTCATAACACTCGTGTGTACCGTTTTCATAGAAATCTCCCCAATCAAATCTCTCTGATGGTTCATCTGTTATAGGTGAACGTCTATATATTATCCGTCTCCTATGTAGATAATCTAAATTTCTCTTATGTGACATAAGCCTGTTACTATCTTTATATTACTACCTAATGTCACAAAACTTGTGACATATTTTCGTAAGTTATTTCTTTTTTTCCAGCGATGTGTCTTTTGTCTCCTATGTAATAGTTCCAATAAGCTTTAACGCTGCAATCATCTTTATATTCATCAGGCATTGCCTGTGGAGGCTGCACCCATTCGTTACCTTGAATATACTTAGGTGGTGTAGATAAAAACTCACCGCATTTAGTTATAGTTAAGTGTTGCTTATTATAACGTTTTGTATATTCATTACCTAAACCAATCATATGATAATACAACCACATGTAGGTCTCCCTTGATTGTCTAGCCCATACTGTAGATGGATGGTTTAAATGTGCTTGTTTATAAGGCACGTTAGCTTGTTGTTCCGCGCTACCATAACAATGATGAGCAGTACATAACATCTGCGCTGATTCA
>Ga0209194_1000307_pt1 | contig 41208 bp, 31 predicted proteins | sample COGITO_mtgs_1004_FD_184787 | JGI IMG/M metagenome (GOLD analysis project Ga0209194, IMG submission 184787) | Pelagic marine microbial communities from North Sea - COGITO_mtgs_100413 (SPAdes) (version 2) | ecosystem: Environmental > Aquatic > Marine > Epipelagic ... | reverse complement strand
TCCGCAATCAGTGTTTGTATTCCAGGTACTACGCTAATTTTGATGATTTCAAGAACGCTATTGAAACCTGCCTTGAACAGGCCAACACCACCCATAAAGCATCGCTAGAAACTTTGTTGGCCTTGAACTTTCAATCTTTTAGAAAAGTCCAAATATCAAGCGTCTAGAGTATATTCTCAAGTGATGACTGTAGTGATGCCGGTGAGGATTGCCCATGCCAAATTTGATGACGACTGTTTTAAATAAGCTGGCTTTCAACAAGCTGGCTATTTTTCCATTCGACCTGCTGCCAGTGCATGGTATTTTGAGCCTCGCGAGCTATCGCAGCATTTTGAGCCTGGGCAGCGTGGGCAGCTTTTTGAGCATTGGCAGTGCGGGTAGCATCCTCAGCATTTGCAGCGCAGGCAGCATTTTAAGCGTCGGCAGTGCGGGCAGCATCTTGAGCTTTATGAGTGCCGGGAGCGTGCTATCGGCACTCAGCATTGGCAGTCGGCTCAGCTTTATGCAGCGAGAAAGCTCGTAATAGGCGGGCTGAGCGCAGGTTAGCTAGGCGGGCATCTGAATCTGTTAGGCTGCGATCGCATCTTTCGCATTGCCAAACCGGCGATCGCGCGTTTGAAACGTCATCAGCGCCTGGTGAAACGCCGCCCGGTCAAAATCTGGCCACAGCGCATCGGTAAAATACATCTCGGTATAGGCTAGCTGCCACAGCAAAAAATTACTCAGCCGCTGCTCACCGCTCGTGCGAATCAACAAATCAGGATCGCCACCTGCCGTATACAGATGCGAGCTGATCAAATCTTCAGTCACATCGCCCGCCGCAATCTCACCTTGTTCTACTTTTGCCGCCACTTTCTGACAGGCTTGAACAATCTCACTGCGACTACCGTAATTAATAGCCACATTAAACTCAACCGCCGTATTGTGCGCGGTTTCTTTCATCGCTCTAGCAATCTCTTTTTGCAAAGCGGGTGATAGCTCGCCCAGATCTCCCAAAAAGCGAATGCGCACGCCTTCTTTGTGCATCTCCTTTAGCTCTTTTTGCAGCATCTTCTCAAACAGCACCATCAAAAAATCCACCTCAGCGGTTGGCCTGCGCCAGTTTTCCGTCGAAAAAGCGTAGGCCGTCAGCGCCCCAATGCCCCAGTCTTTGCAGCAGCGCAGCAGTTCTTTTAGCGTCTTTGCCCCCTGCCGATGACCCGCCACGCGCGGCAGCCCTCGTTGATTGGCCCAGCGGCCATTGCCGTCCATAATGACCGCAACGTGCTTAGGGAGTGACTGGGCGTTGAGGTCGGCGGGAAGTGCGGCGTAGGTATTCATAAGAGATTTATAAGAGAAGAGTAAAGAGGGACGCAAGGAAAGTGAAAGGAAAATAAGGAAGGTGACTCAGAAGGGTGTCATCTGTGTTCTTCTCATCTCATCAATAATTCCCGATGGGTTAGAGAAGTCAGTCGGGGATTTTACGGTAAAAAAATTAAAGGGCAGATTATCTATAGCCTGGGGCTGTCTGTATTTGCCTTCACAGTTTATGGGCCGCATAAATAACTGTCAGTCGGAAAAAGTCTGTGAAGGTCTGGAAAAGTAACGGCTGTCCGTTCGGAACTTTTGCCAGGTAGCTGGTAGTCTACTCCTCGGCAAGCGGGCTCGTACTGAGTAAGACAACTGAGTAGGACAACTGAGCAAAACAGGTGACATGGGGATAGAAACTGCTATCGAATATGCGGACCGGCTGCTGTACGAGCGCACTGGCCAGCACCTCAGCGATTTGCAAAGCTACATTATTCAGCAAAGCTGGCAGGGCAAAACGTACGGACAGGTTGCCGTACTCGCAGGCTACAGCGAAGGCCATGTAAAAGACGTTGCGGCCCAGCTGTGGAAGCTGCTCTCCGAAGCGCTCGGCGAGCGAATTACCAAAGGAAACTTGCGATCGCGCCTCAAAGCCCGCATCAAGCGCACCCTCAAAAGTGCGCCGGGTTCTGCGACCGTCATCGCCAGCCTGCGCAGCGTCCAGGCCCAAGTCGATAAGCGAGACGTTCTGGCTCTAGCGCCGCCTTCTCACGTCACGGGCTTATCTACCGCCTTATCGACAGGCCTGTCTACCGCCTTTCTCGGTCGCCAAAACGCTCTGCGTGCCCTCCATACCCTTGATCAAACTCACCGCATCATCGTCATTCAGGGCGAAGGCGGGATCGGCAAAACCACACTGGCTCAGCAATATTGCCAGCGGTTTGAGCCAGTGCTAGAGCTGTTAATGGCCAAAGAAACGGAGAATATTACGCCTGTAGAAAGCGTAGTAGAAGAGTGGCTGCGTCAGCATTTTAACGAGGAGCCAGGGCGAGCGTTCGGCGTCACCCTCAGCCGCCTAAAGCACCACCTGCAAAGCCGTCTACAAACCAAGCGGGTGGCCGTTTTGATCGATAATTTGGAGCCTGCGCTAGATGAAAACGGGCAGTTTGTTGCCGGACACCGCCAGTATGCCGAGCTGCTGCGCGTGCTGACCGCTGCCCAGGCCACGGTGTTAATGACTAGCCGTGATCGCCTCTGCGAACCCGGCATCAAAGTTCACCACTACCGCCTGCCAGGGCTAACGCTAGCAACTTGGCAGCAGTTCTTTCAAGCCCAGGGCCAGCCGCAGGGTATTGACATGAGCGCGCTCCAACATGCCGAGACCTTTGCCCACATGCACCGGGCCTATGGCGGCAATGCCAAGGCGATGGAGATTTTGTGCGCGGCGGCAGTAGAAGATTTTGCCGGAGACTTGAGCGCCTTTTGGCGAGAAAATAGCGCTGATTTACTGGGAATAGCGGACTTGCGCAACTTAGTTGGCAGCCAGGTAGACCGGCTGCGGCTGCTAGACGCTGATGCCTACCGGGTATTTTGTCGGCTCGGCTGCTATCGCTATCAAGACCACGCACAGCTAACAGCAGATGCGATCGCTGCTCTAATGTGGGACATTGCACCCACCGCCCACAGACAAATCATCCACTCACTACGCAATCGGTCACTGCTAGAGTGCAAAAAAGGGCGCTACTGGCTGCATCCTGTCAGCCGCGCCGAGGCCATTGAACGGCTCAGAAATAGCAAAGATTGGCAGCAGGCAAACCGAGCAGCGGCAGACTATTGGAACAGACAGGCCCGCAGCATGATCACTGTTGACGACGCCCTGCAAGCCTTAGAAGCTTATTATCATTTCATCGCCATCAAAGACTACAACAGCGCAGCAGCCGTTTTGCTCAACAGCCGTCATAACCAGTGGCGACAGTTTTTGCCCTTGGCCAGCAGCCTGTACCGGATGGGGTTGTTGCAACCGGCCATCAACGCAATTACCCAGGTTTTGCCGCATGTACAGGCAGGCCGTAGCGAGCTAAACAACATTTTAGGAGATGCCTACTGGATTACAGGTGACGTTCGCGGCGCGATCGCCTGCCAGCAACAAACGCTCCTAGATACCGAAGATACCGAAAACCCCAAAAAACAACACAAAAAACAACAGAAGTCTCTGACTGCGCAACCCGCTTCGGCTGGGCGCAACCGCTACTATCTCAGAATGCTTACCATAGACGCGCACCTCAGCATTGGCCTCTATCACATTGATTTGTGGGAGCTGCCCCAGGCGGCTGAACAGTTCGAGCGGGTGATTGGCCTAGCAGAGGGGAGCGCGCACCAGGCATGGGCAAACAAGGCAACGGTGGGGCTAGCTTTAGTGCAGGCCTATTTGGGAAAAGCGAAATCGGCCCAAGTGCTCGCCAATCGGATAGCCGCTCAGTTTACCGCCGTTGCGGACGATGAGTATGGTCGGTACGCTTACTTTTTACAGCTGCTGGGTCAAGCGTTTGGAGCGCTAGGCGAAGGGGAAAAGGCACAGGGGCTGTTTGAGCGGGCGATCGCATCGGCAGAAGCCGGTCACTATGTTCAGGTAAAGGCCAAGGCGCTGACCGGACTGGCAATCTTACGGCGGCAGCAAGGAGATTTAGCAGGTGCGATCGCACTGCATACGCAGGCCATTGAGCTGTGCGAAACTATCGGCGCAACCTGTGATTTGGCAGAGGCGTATTTTCAGATGGGCTGTAGCGCCAGAACGCAGAGAGAGGTAAGGGCGGATTGTTTTAGAGCAGCGATCGCGCTTTTCGGCAAGATTCGAGCACCCCAACAGATAGAACGGGTTGAAAGCGAATTAGGATACGGCACTTCAACATGACCCACTCGTTTCTAAAAAAAGATGCCTGGACCGGCGGCAGCGTTGATGCGTTGATGTTCTTTGGCCCAGCTACAGCCAGCGATGCGATCGCAGTTTCAAACGCATTATGGTCGTTTCCGCGTCTAGCAGGCCCCTATCGCCATCGACACATCGAGCCCAAACAGCAGTCTGTCGTCATTCATCCCAAATTCAGCACCGATGGATGCGAATTGCTGTTCGGTATCTATCAAAACCACGACGATACCTGTTCTAACTTCGTTCACAGCACAATCTTTGACGATGATGGCCTATGGGTATATGCAGGGCTCACTGTCGGCAGCTTTCCTACAGGCTGGAACATAGGGGCCTATCCAACCGAAGATGGGCTTCCCGCGCCGTGGCTCAAACCGCTATACGAAGATCTTCGCCTCGTTACCCAGCATGTGAATCATTTAAAAGACATCCGTGGAGCCATCTACGGCTGGCTTACGACAGTAGATTGCGACACTTTACTCGAAGCAATAGCTGGAACAATCCCGACGCAAAGATGGAATGCGCTTGATGTATGGCGTGACGGCAAGTGTCAGCATTACGCACCCACGCATCTGTAGTGCCATCTCTATCCCTAGCACCTCAATGCGAGCAGACACACAGTGAGCCAGTTCCAGTGAGCCAGTTCCAGTGAGCCAGTTCCAATAAGCCAGTTCGCTATGGCGACTAGCAGTGGGCAACAGGCTAGGCGTTTTTTGAATTTTGCTAGAAGCAACACTAGCAGAAAAGTTACCACTATTAGCCGAAAGTCAGAACCAGCCGAAATGATACTGTATTGAGATATTTGCGCTCCGCAGGCTGATGACGAGCGGCTTTCAGTAAGCAGCTCCATAGTAAGTAGCTCTGTGATAGGCAATAGTTGTTCTTTGATTATCTTTGCTGGGGCAAAAGGGTATGCGCTGGAAAACGGGTCGTCGTAGCCAAAATGTGCAAGACAGGCGCGGAATGGGTGGCGGTGGCGGTAGCCCCCTAGTCGTAGGTGGCGGTGGCCTTGGCATGTTAGTGGTCGCCATCGTCATCACCTTGCTGGGCGGCGATCCTACCATTTTGCTAGATGCCGCTGCGCCGCCAGCTCGTCAAGCCCCTTCTGGAGGTCCCTATGAAGCGACCTCCCCCGAAGAAGACCAGCTCGCCGAATTCGTCTCTGTTGTCTTGGCCGACACCGAAGACACCTGGAACAACATCTTTCCTCAAGAATTTGGCGGCAGCTACCAAGAACCTCAGCTTGTACTCTTTAGCGGCGTCGTTCAATCAGCCTGTGGCACAGCTCAAACCGCTGTCGGCCCTTTCTACTGCCCTGCCGACCAGCAGGTCTACATCGACCTCGACTTTTACCGCAGCCTCAAAAATCAGCTAGGCGCACCGGGTGATTTTGCCCAGGCCTATGTCATTGCCCACGAAGTCGGCCACCACGTACAAAATCTTATCGGCGTCTCTGACCAGGTCCGCTCTGCCCAAAGCCGTATGAGCCAGACCCAGGCCAACCAGCTCTCTGTCGCCCAAGAGCTACAGGCCGACTGCTTTGCAGGTGTGTGGGCCAGCCGCGCCAACCAGCGTGACCTGCTAGAATCTGGCGACATCGAAGAAGCCCTCAACGCCGCCAGCCAGATCGGCGACGACACCCTACAGCGCAACCAGCAAGGCTACGTCAACCCAGACTCTTTTACCCACGGCACCTCTGCCCAGCGAGTCGAGTGGTTTCGTCGGGGTTTGCAATCGGGCGATGCTGATCAGTGCGACACTTTTAGCTAATTGCCAGAACACAAGGTATTCAACGATTGTTGATCTTTATATAAGCCCTTTGTTCTCTAGTGACCGCCGACTAGCTCAGCCGCATCTTCTTTATCGTGAACGGCGAGCCGGTCAATCAGCGTAGCGCTCGCTTCGTTCATACCGACTAGCTCAACCTCGGAGCCGTGCGCCCGGAATTTGAGCACAACTTTGTCAATCGCGATGACCGCAGACTGATCCCACAGGTGAGAGTGAGTAAGGTCGATGACGACGCGCTCAATTTTTTCATGGATGTTAAAGGCTTCGCGGAAGTTGTTGGCAGAGACAAAGAACAGCTGGCCAAAGACATGGTAGGTGCGGGTGGTGCCGTCTTGGCTGAGCTTGCTCTGTACGCGGATAAGCTTGCCGATTTTACGCGAGAAGGCGATCGCACTTAAAGCAATTCCCACCATCACCCCTAAGGCCAAGTTGTGAGTAATCACCGTTGTCACAACCGTAGCTAGCATCACAAGCGTTTCGCTCTTTGGCATCTGGCGCAGGTTCGTCAGCGACGCCCAGTTGAACGTGCTAATAGAGACCATAAACATCACAGCGACGAGTGCAGCCATCGGAATTTGGCCGACCCAGGCGCGCAGCACCAGAATAAAAAACAGTAAAAAGATGCCCGCGCTCAGGGTAGAGAGCCGCTGACGCCCGCCCGACTTTACATTGATGACCGACTGGCCAATCATGGCGCAGCCTGCCATCCCGCCAAACATGCCGGTAATTAAATTGGCCATGCCCTGGCCCCGCGCTTCTTGGTTTTTATCGCTATTGGTGTCGGTCATGTCATCTAGCACCGACGCAGTTAAAAAGGACTCCAATAGACCCACCGCTGACAGCGTTAGCGCCACGGGCAAGATAATCTCGATAGTCGCAAAGTTCAGCGGTAGATTCGGCAGGTGAAAGGCTGGCAGAGTGCTAGGCAATTCGCCCATATCGCTCACGGTGGGCAGCCGCATCCCAGTCGAAACCGAAACCGCTGTGAGTACCACAATGGCAACCAAAGGAGAGGGAATAGCTTTGATAATAGGAATGCGCCCGGTCAGTCTCGGTAGCAGATAGATAATGGCTAGACCTGCCGCCACCATCACATACATCAGCGTATTGTTGGGCCCCAAAAATTCGACTTCGCTCGCAATCGTGAACTGCTCTAGCTGGGCGTTAAAGATCAAAATGGCCAGGGCGTTGACAAAGCCCACGAGCACGGCGCGCGGCACGTATTTCATAATTCGGCCAATCCGCAAAGATCCCCAAATTACCTGTAGCAAACCCGTCAGCAGCGTGGCTGCTAGCAAGTACTCTAGGCCGTAGTTTCTAACCAAATCGACTACTAGCAGCGCCATCGCACCCGTCGCGGCAGATACCATCGCCGGGCGACCCCCCAAAAAGGCAATAGTTACCGCCATAGTGAAGGAGGCATAGAGGCCAACCTTGGGATCAACGCCTGCGATGATGGAAAAAGCGATCGCTTCAGGAATAAGCGCAAGCGCGACAACCACACCAGCGAGCAGATCTGCTGGCACATTTGAGAACCACTCGGAAGGTTTGGCCTTTGAAGCCCGATTAGCACTGATATAAGTCACATTTACCTAAAAACTAGAAATTCTGCGCGCTGTAAAGCCGTAATGCTGTAGAGCCGTAATGCTGTAGAGCCGTAGTGTGGCTTGATTCGCCAATCTCTATAGTATTGAGAAGTGCAAATATAGGCAAACAGGCTGCCCTGGCAATCACTGCGATCGCCATGTGATAACGGCCAATTGAGTTTGACGTTAGAATGGGGAGTTCATCAGCCAATATCCATCAGCCAATAGTAAAGCTGACGGGCTCCCGTCAGGCTGTTGATGGAAAACAGTCTATGGCAAAGGAGACTTTACAGAAGAATCTATAGATTAGGAGCTTGAAAAGGTATTAGGCGCTTAGGAAGGCAGAAATCATGGTTAAGACGATTGATCCCACAGACGATCCCACAAATTTGGGCACAGCAGATTTAGACACAGACGAATCGAAGCTCATAGCTCAAGATGCGACTCGTTTGGGGGGCTATGCCTATCAAATTATTCGGCAGCAATCACAGGCGGTTTTCACGCTGCGATCGCCTGTACTCGACGACACCGATATCGAAAACCTGCATCAGATGCGCATCGGCACTCGCCGCCTTCGATCTGCCCTTTTGCTCTTTGCCGATGTGGTTAAGGCCGACGCCTCAAAAGCAGGCAGCTCTGATACGGGCAGTTCTAGCAGCCTTGAGACGCTGACTGAGCCGGTAAAGCAGCTAACCAAAGCGCTGGGCAAAGTGCGCGATGTGGATGTGATGCAGCAGTGGCTAGCAGATGCGATCGCAGCTCCCAGCAAAAAAGAAAAGAAGACCATCAAAGCGCTGCTCAAAAAGCTGAAAAAGCGCCGAAAAAAGCAGTTTTCTAAACTGGAGAAAGCGCTGACGAGCAAAGCCTACAAAAAGCTGAAAAAGCGCTGCAAACGGTGGCTAAAGCAACCTAGCTTTGGCCCTGCCGCCCAGCAGTCGGCAGCCAGCAGCGCAGTTGAAACCCTAATTACGCCTCTAGTTGAGCTGTTGCAGCATCCTGGCTGGAAAGTAGCGACCAGCCAGAGAGGTCAGCAGCGAGTCCCGATCAAACGCATCACCCTCGATCAGCTAAACCAGCAGCTTGAAACCGATAGCGACTCGCTACACGATCTGCGCAAGCAAATCAAGCAAACCCGCTATCAAACCGAGTTTTTTCGCGGCATCTATGGCATTAACTACGCCGCCCAGGTTCGAGAGCTGCGATCGCTGCAAAAGGTACTCGGTCAGCTCCAAGATCAGCTAGTAATTGCTGACTTTTTGACCAATGAGCTAGGCAAAGACTGGGCCCAACAGCTTCCGACCGTTGACCAGGCGTTTCAGTCTTCTCGATTGGCGCTGTGGCACCAGTGGCAGCCACTTCAAGCCAAGTACCTGAAGCTACAAGCCGAAGCAACCACAGCAGTTGCCTAGCTACGCCTGCGGCGCTGGATCTCGTAAGGTCAGTGCAAATCCAGCGATCGCAACCGTCAGCGCCCCTGCCATCCAAAACGGCACCGAATAGCCGTAAGCCGTCACCAGCAGACCCGAAACCGCTGGGCCAATGGCATTAGACATACTCAAATAAGACGCATTGATCCCCAAAACCTCACCCTGCTCTTTTTGGTTGCTACGGGTGGATAAAATTGAGTCGATGAGGGGCATAGGAAAAGCGTTGACTAGGCCAAAGCCGCCTAGCAGCACCGAAAAAGCCACAATATTGGGCCAAGCGGGCATTAGCAAAAAGAGAACGCCCCGAGCAATCAGCGCCCCGACGAGCACGTTCACCAGGCTAAAACGCTTGCGCAAAGGCTCTAGGAAAAACACTTGAGAGACAAAGGCCAGCAGGCCAAAGGCGACAAATGCGATCGCTAAATTTTTGGCATCTTGACCCAGCACGTTTAGAAAAAAGGGCTGAAACGCAAAGGTAAAAATCGTGAAGGTAAAGCCGTTGAGAAAAGTCATCAGCAAGATACGGCCCACGACCGGGCGTCTGAGCGCGGTAAACAGGCTCAGAAAATCGAGCTGGAAGTCCTTCTTTTTAGCAGGGAAACGATCGGCGGCGGCACTATCAGTGATAGGAGGCTCGTCTAACTGCTGCGTTTCAGACAGGAAAAAGAAGCACAAAACGGCAGCGACCAAGGCGATCGCAGCCGACACCAAAAAGCTCATGCCCAAAGACGACACCCCCCAGCCACCTATTTGCAGCGGCGGCACTAGCTGTGCTACATAGCTCAATGGCGGACCTGCCACAAAGCCCAGCCGGAACAAGCCGCTATAAATGCCAAATGCCTGCGTTCGCTGTTCAGGTGACGTAATATCGCTGACCACCGCCTGCGCAATAGAGTTATTGCCCCCGGTAATACCATCGAGTATGCGAGCGGCAAACAACAGCCAGGCAACCCCAGCGATCGCAGCCACCAAATTAGCCACCACCGTCCCCAAAAGGCTGATCACCAGCAAAGGCCGACGCCCCCACCGATCAGAAAGCTGACCTAGCAGCGGCGTCCCGATAAACTGCGAAAGCGAATAGGCCGTCGTCAGCAAGCTCGCCTCAAAATCGCTCAGCCCAAACTGCTTGGCATACGGATAGAGCGTCGGAATAATGATCGTAAAACTGACAGAGTTGATGAACGCAATCGAAGCCACAATCCAAAACTGGAAAGGCAGGCGCGGCTTCGCATCCTGAGACCTAGGAGCCATAGAGCAGACTGAAATAATATGGGCGGTGAGGGACTCGAACCCGCGACATCCTCGGTGTAAACGAGGCGCTCTACCAACTGAGCTAACCGCCCGGAACCTTGCAAAAGAGTGCGATGACAAAGCCTCGCATCTGCGCCCGGATTAAGATAATAGCAGAAGAAGTGAACCACTTGCAGCGAAATTTAGAATCAGTCTAGCTGGCCTATTACTCTGGCCTATCACTCCGGCCTATTGCTCCGGCCTATTGCTCCGGCCTATTGCTCCGGCCTATTGCTCCGGCCTATGAGTGCAAATCATCCGTCCTTTCATCTTCCGTACTTTCTCGGTAGCGAGCAATTCATTCGTATTAGTGTATAGGGTATTGCTAATTTTTTCCTTGATCCCCTATGCCTTCAGGCCGCGTTCACGACCAGATCACCTACTGGTGTCTGCCATTTGTGATGGTGATAACGGCTCTAGTCACCCGCAGTCCGATCCTCATTGTGATTGTCAGCCTGTCATTTCTGGTGGGCGGGCTAATGCTGGGCCCAGATCTCGACATTCACTCAGTTCAATACAACCGCTGGGGGCCTTTTAGGTGGATTTGGCTGCCCTATCAAATGGCAATCAGGCATCGCTCCCGCCTCTCTCACGGACCGATAGTCGGCACCGCCCTTAGAGTTGTTTATCTTTCTGTTTGGCTAGCGCTCTTTGTGGTGATTGGCGTTGAGCTGCTGAATTTTTTATGGGATGCGCAGCTTTCGTGGCGTCTGTTGAGACAGCCTTTCCGCACTCTGTTGAAAGAATATGCAGCAGAGTGGGTGGCTATTTTGATTGGTCTAGAGCTAGGCTCAATCAGCCATTCTGTTAGCGATACAGTGGGCAGCTATCGGGGGCGCAGAAAGCGGCGGCGGCAAAAGGCTGGGAAAAGGTCCGATAAAAGGCCCGGCAAAAAGTCCAGGAAAAAACACTAAAGGCTAAAAGCCTGTCGGTAGCCTAGTCAGCCACTGCCCATCACAAAAAGCCGGTTACAAAACAGGATAGGCACTCTAGTTTACGAACAAACGTATCTATCCGTAAAAATGACAGAATAGTAATAAAGCTTATAGCCCTTATTTACCAGACTCTCGGTGATTTCTCACTCTTTTGACTAGTTGACAGGCCACAATTGTAACAATTAAGTTAAGCGCTTAAGGAATACATCCTACTGCTGCTGCACTCATGCAGTGGTGGTTAAAAGCTCTAAATTATTTTTCAAGGAGTCCGACATGAAAGTTAAATACATGGCTGCACTAGCTGCTGCATCTGTTTTTGGTATGACCGCGCTTACTAGCTGTGGTGAGCCTGCGCCTGATGCGGGTACTGACGCAACAGAAGTTGAGCCTGATGCTGCTGAGCCTGATGCTATGGCTGAGCCTGACGCTGCTGAGCCTGACGCTATGGCTGAGCCTGACGCTGCTGAGCCTTGCGCTGCTGAGCCTGAGACCGCTGAGTAGTTTCTGGCCCATCGCTCAAAGCTAAGTCTGCTAAGTTTAAGATCAGATTATTTGTGATCGAGCCGCTCGTAATGAACTGTTGCGATCGCTCGCAAGTCAAGCGCTAATGAACAAACTGGCTAACCAGTACTTAACGACCTGTCAGTTTGTTCATTAATGGCGCTATGAAAATCCTCGGAGCTTCCGAGGATTTTTTTGTGGCAAGTTTTTTGTGGCAAGCTTCTCTGTGGGAAATTTATTGTTTGTTTTTCTGGTTCTGTTCTTCGCAGCTTTGAAAGGACCAGTTGTTTTTGCTGACTGTTAGCGACACAATTGCGATCGACAAGATACGAACAACAAAATACAAACAACGCGACACTATGAACATTGCATTTATTGGGCTTGGGACAATGGGCACACCAATGGTGCTCAATCTGTTGAAAGCAAATCACGCCGTAACGGTATACAACCGCACAAAAAGTAAGGCCGAAGCAGCGATCGCAGCTGGTGCAGTTGACGCCGACACGCCAAAGGTCGCTGCGGCCAATGCCGAAATGGTGATCACCTGCGTTAGCGACAGCCCTGATGTGGAGGCGGTTGTGCTAGGCCCAGACGGCATTATTGGAGGCGCGCGTCCGGGCACCCTGCTGATTGATATGTCCACCATTAGCCCGAGTGTGACCAGAGACATTGCTCAAAAGCTAGCCGAGAAAGAGATTGGGATGATCGATGCGCCCGTATCGGGTGGGTCAGAAGGTGCTGAGAAAGGCACGCTGTCGATTATGGTGGGCGGCGAGGCAGCGGCAGTTGAAAAAGCAAGGCCGATTCTCAGCGCGATGGGCACGACCATTACGCATGTGGGGCCGGTAGGCGCGGGGCAAATTACCAAGGCGATTAACCAGATTATTGTTGCGGGAACCTACTGGTCGGTGGCAGAAGGCATGGCGCTGGGCCTAAAGGCGGGGTTAGATATGGAGAAGGTGGTGCAGGCAGTCGGCAGTGGCGCAGCCGCCTCTTGGGGCCTAACCAATCGATCTGGAAATATGATTGAGAATGACTATCCGCTGGGGTTTCGGGTGCGGCTGCATCAAAAGGATTTGGCGATCGCACTGGCCACAGCCCGCGAGCTAAACCTGCCGCTGCCGATGGCCGCGTATGTAGAGCAAATCGAAAATGGACTGATCGCCCAGGGATATGGCGACGAAGATATTTCAGCCATCGCGAGAAGCGTTAGAGCAATGGGCGCAATCGAGTAGCCGGGGCTTCGACGCTCAGCCACCGACTACGCTCAGCCACCGACGACGACACCGCAAGATAAGAACACCGCAAGACAAGAACACCGCAAGGCAAGAACACCGCAAGGCAAGAACACCGCAAGGTAGCTGAGCGTAGCCGAAGCTAGCGCGTCGCCTTTTGTCCCACCGTCGTAATATACAAAACGGCCTCTTGCGCTGGAATGCTCAGCAGGTCGTTTACCTGATCGTCAAAAAATCCGGCGATGCCGCTGACCCCAAGCTGCCGCCGGGTTGCGGCCAAATTTAGCCTTTGACCCAAGTGCCCAGCGTCCATATGCAAATACCGGTAGGCGCGATCGCCATACTTAGCAACGGCTGTCGCTAAATTAGCCGTATGGAAAATCACAGCGCCCGCATCGCGGCCCAAATTTTGGCCCAGGCACAAAAAGTGCAGGTCTTTATGAAACTGATTAAACCGAATTTGACGCAGCTCTTCGGCCATAGGCGCGTAGTAATAGCAGCCCGGCTCTAGGCCATCGACGTTAGAAATAGCAACAAACGTTTCAATTAGGCTGAGGTCAAAGTAGTCGGGCTGCTGGTCGAAAGACTGTGGAAAATAGTGAGCCGGGTGGTAGGTAAAGTCGAGCAGGGCAAACAGGTCGGCAGAGTGCAGCGGGGCGCGGCTGTAGTGGCGAGTAGAGCGACGGGTGAGAAGGGTGTCTTCTAAATCTGCAAGGCGATCGCCCCAGGGGATGGGCTGTGTTTTGGTCGAGACGGTAATGCCAAACGGAAAGTTGTATTTGTCGCCAGCAGGGCTTTCGGGCGGGAGCGGATCGTTTGGCGGCGGTTCAGCGCTGTCTTCAGAAGTATCGGGCAAGTTGATAGGAATTGGAAAGACGCTGCCGTTTGAAGATCCGCTGGGCGATCGCTTAGACAGATCGGCAGACGACCCGGCAGGCCAGATCAGCGTACTTTTGTCTTGCTGATGTCGCTGGCCAAAGTCAGACTCAGTGGGGATCAGCGTGTTCTGGTGCAGATAGTCCAGCAGCTTGCCATCGGGCATTGCCACAATGTCGGTGTGAATAGGGCTTGGCAGGGCGCAGCGAGCCGGTGAGAGGTTCTGATCGACTTGGAAAAGATCGGCTAGGGCCAATAGGGCGATCGCACTTTCTTCTTTCGTATCTAAATACAGCATCTGATTGATTTGCGCGTCGGCAAAGCCGCCAATCAGATGAGGCCGATAGTCGCACAGCGTCCCCGCCACTTCCAAATTGCCGAGCAGATGCCCCGCATCTAGGCACACCCGCCGATAGGCCCGATCTTGATAGCGCCACGCCGACCGCTGAAACACACTGGTTACCACTAGCGCTAGCTGAGTTGTCTCTAGCGACGGATGCCAAAAGCAGCCCGCCTGCAACGCCTGCCAGGGATGGTCGTCCCAAAACCGCAGCAGCGAATGCGATCGCACCTGATAGTTATAAAGTCCGGCAGGCAGCAAAGTCGTACCGCGAGAAACCAGATAAATTTCTGCTGGGTACAGCCCACCCGCCGACGGCGCAGAGCGCAGATAAATTGGCTCGCCCGAGCCAGTGGTCACCTTGGCAGTAAGCCCATAGCTATCAATCAGCAGCCGAGAAATTCGCTGCCACCAGCGCCACACCGCGTCCGCATTTGCCGGTGCCTTTTCTAAATAGGGCTTTAGATCAACACTGTGACCTAGCTTGTAATCTTTGTAGGGAAGGGGCTGCCGAGACCAGTCGAGGCCACCATTTGGACCCTGACGCTTTGCCGCTAAAGTCTGAGGGTCATACTTCGTCCGCTGGTGATAGTGCTGGGCAATCGAAACGTCTGCCATAGACCTTTGCCGTAGACCGCTGAGTTAAGACGAGCTTATCTATATATTAACGGGCTATAGTACCGAGGACATAGACCAACTATCTGATAACCTGACGATTCAGGTAGAATGCAATATAAAACTGACCAGCGTCAGCCACGGTAAGGGGTCACCCATGCAGGGGAATCAAAAAAATCGGCGTTTGATGGCAAGGCGTTCGACAATAGGACGTTTACGAGTAAGACGTTTGATAATAGGCCGTTTGCAAGCAGGGCGTTTGCCTATAAGCGCGATCGCCACCCGCACTGGTTTGCTAGGGGTTTCGCTGATCGTGTCGCTAATAGCCGCCGCGCCTAGCAAGGCCCAAGCCCAGGAGCAAACTCAGGGACAAGCGATTGAACTGGCTCAAAGTACTCCGCCCAATCCCACCGAGCTGCCCGCTATTCCGACTGAGCCAATCCCAGCGGAGCCAGCACCCGCTGAGCTAGGCCCAACCGATACAGCCCCCACCGCCAACACCGCCATCGTCTCTTCCCAAGCAGAAGCAGAAGACAGGCTGACAGACCTAATCTCACTCATGCTAGGGCTGCTGGTTTTGATTTTGGCCGCTGGCGTCATTATGCTGTGGTTCTTGCGCCGATCTGTCGTCAATGAGGTGGCGACCATTGTCCGCACCCAGCTCAATGAGATGACTGAGTTAGAAAATAAGGTGTACAGCGCAACCCGCAGTCTAAACCGGGTGCTGTCAGAAGCTGACGATCTATCGGGCGAGCTGCAGGGCCGATCTAGTAACTTTCAGCGAGAAATCGCAGCGCAGCGTGAAGTGCTGTACGGCCTGATTGAAGAGCTAGGTGAGTTTAAAGCGCAAACGGCTCGCAACTGGGAGCAAGAACTCGAAGAAATTAACGGCAAGCTCGCGGCCACCGCGACAGATTTTGATCAGGTGGCGGTGCAGCTGCGCGATCAGGCCAAGCAGCGCCTAGACGGTCTGCAAACCGAGGCCGAGGTCGAAGGCCAAAGAATACTTCAGCGCTTTACCACCTCCGAAGCAGAATTCTCGCGCCATGTTGGGGTGATTAGAGAAGAGACCCAGCGGCGTAAAACGGCGTTCTTTGACGAAATTGAGCGCAAAGAATCGGTGCTCTCTGACCAGATGGGCAGCTTGCAGGCCGAAACGGTCGCGCAAAAAGATCGGGTTTTGGGTGCGATCGCTCAGCAAAGTCAAGAATTTGGGCCCAGGCTTCTCGAAGCCGAAGACGCGGCGCGGGCCAAAATTGAATCGCAACGGGACAGTGCCCTTGAGCGGCTGCAAGACTCCGAAGCGGACGTGGCAAAAGAGCTTGCCGAGATTCAGGCCAGCGCCCTGGGCCACCGAGACTTGGCGCTGCAAAATATTGAACGGGCTACTAGCGCCTTACAGCAGCAGTTCAACAGCATTCGCACTGAGGTAGAAGCCCGCAAAGCCGACATGATGCAGAGCCTGCGCCAGTCTGCCGATGGATTCTTGACGCAGTTTGCGACGCTGAAGGCCGATGTAGAAGGTCGTAAAGGCACGCTGCTAGGCGAAATGGACCGAGTAGCCGGTGACTTTAAGGCGCAGATTGCCGACGTGCAGACGGGCATTGGCGAAGAGCGCAGCCATACGATTATGCAGTTGCAGGCCACCGCAGAAGGATTTCGGTCGCAAATTGCGAATATGGGTAGCGATGTCAGCACGCGTAAAACAGAGCTGTATACCGAGCTAAGCGAAAGCGCTCGCGAGTTTGCTGAGCGGCTAAAGGCGATGGGATCAGAGCTAGATGAGCGGCAAGGTGAAACCCTAGGAAGGGTGCGATCGCTGCAAGACGAGTTCACCCGTGAGGTAGAAGCCCTACAGTCTGGCATTGGCGGTGAGCGCGAGCAGCTATTGAAGTCGCTAGGCGAAGTAGAAAGCAGCTTTAGCAATGAGCTAGTGGAGGTGCGCAACACAGTATTTGGCCGTCGAGACATTATTCTGGGCAAGCTCAACAACTTTGACGCCAGGCTAGGCGAGCAAATTGGAGAATTGGCCCAGGCCGCAACCGAACGTCAGGAAGCAGCGCAGGGGCGACTTGGCCAGATAGAAGAGAAATTCGGCCAGGCGCTAGCGGCAATGCAGGCCCAAATGGATAAAAAGCAAGAGCAGGCACTAGCCGAGCTAATGCAGACAAAAGAAGAGATAGAAGCTAAGCTTGCGGCGCTAAAAACAGAAGCAGAAGGCGAGAAACAACAGGTGATGCAAGAGCTAGGCCGCGTGACGCCTGACTATGTTGCTGATACCTTTGTGAGCAGCGCCCAGACTCAGCTAGCCGATCTCTCTGAGCAAATGCAGCGGCTCAAAGACAATCGCCCGGAGCTGTTTCTAACTGCCGATGAATTTATTGAAGCAGGCGATCAGCAGCTAGAAAATAAGCAGTATGAGGCGGCGCTGTCGGCCTATGACCGGGCGCTAGAGGTGCAGCCGTCTAACGCCGAACTGTGGTTTAACCGGGCGCGGGTGCTGATTGCGCTAGAGAACAAAGAAGAGGCGATCGCAGCGCTGAAAAAAGTCACGCAGTTAGATCCAGAGAACGGTGACGCCTGGTATCAGTCTGGGCTGCTGCTAAGAGAATTGCGGCAGTACCAAGACGCGCTCAGTGCCTTTGACACGGTCATTGAAGCCGAGCCGACCGACGCCAAAGCTTGGCTCAACCGGGGCTTAGTGCTCAGCCGCTTGCGACAGCGCGAAGAGGCGATCGCAGCCTTTGACCGAGCCCTCGACATCAACCCCGAATATCACGAAGCCTGGGTCAATCGCGGCGTCGCCTTTGGCATTTTGCAGGCCCACGACCAGGCATTTGAATCATTTGATCAGGCGGTGACTTTGCAAGCCAATGACGCGGTGGCGTGGCTCAATCGGGGGCTGGCGCTCACCGAGCTTGAGCGCTATGAAGAGGCGGTAGACTCGTTTGAAAAGGCGACTCGCTTTAAGCCGGGGCTGGCCAAAGCCTGGGACAATCGCGGCTATGTGCTAATGCGGTTGGGACGCGATCGCGATGCCCTCAAGAGTTTTGATAAAGCGATCGCCGTCAACCCCAACTACGCCAAAGCCTACTACAACCGCGCCCTGTGCTATGCCCTCCAGCGCGACAACGATTTGGCCTTAGAAAATCTCCAGCAGGCCGTTCGCCTAGAGCCTAGCTACAAGCAAGAAGCCCTCGCCGATGAAATCTTTGAAGAAATCTGGAGCGACGACTGGTTTAAAGAGCTAGTGGGTCAGTAGTCCTAACTCTACAGGGCTAACCTAACTCGACGGGGCTAAACAGTTCTCTAAAGAAATCTCTGCACTCGTGGCGGTTGAAGCAGTCAATAGTTCAACTTGTCCGCTGCTATTGACTGCCCAGTCAGTCGCTTCGGCAACATCGAGAGCGGAAGAAACGGACTCAACAGGCTCATCAATTGACGCCAAAATCTCAGTGTCAACCTCAGCAGAGTCGCCCTTATGCTCAGACAGAACAGATAAATCACGAAAATCAATCCATAATTGATGACTCTCTAATTGCTGTGAAGGAGTCGGCGGCAGCCCACCGCGCCCAGAGGCAATAAACTGATTGCCATCCGCATAAGAACAGGCCGCAGCAACCTGATTATCCGCATTAGCAGGCGACTCAGAAAGCTGTATGAGAGCTGCGCCTGGGTTGGCGACGAGATTGTTGATCTCGACTGTTCCATTGAGTCCAAACTGAGAAGTTGCCGTAATGTCGCTCTTAGGGGTCGGCTGCGCTTTGAAACTTAAACCAAATAGTCCACGGGTGGTGATGCTAATGTTGCCACCATTACCGCCTACTGCATTGCCCGTAATATCACTATTTTCTAACCCCACAATCACGGGCGAACTCAGCGCAATATTGCCACCCGTCGCACTCCCCGTCGCACTCCCCGTCGCACTCGCTGTGATTTGACTGCCCTGACGCATCAGCAAACTGCGACTGGCCTGGATCGTAATGTTGCCCTCGTTGCCTGCGCTTACCTGCGATCGCACAAAACCGTTATTGAGAACAAGCCGATCTGTCAACACATTCAAATTGCCAGCATTCCCGCCACCTAAGCTACTTACCGACAGCTCTGCGCCATCGCGAACGGTAATTGTCTCACTGGTGAGATTAACAGATCCAGCATCAGCGTCAGTAACCGAACTAGAAGCGATCGCACTGCGAAACAGTCCATTCTCTGACTGACCTGCCACCTCTATCTCTCGAACCCGCACATTAACCGTGCCCGCATTTCCCTGAGCAATCGTCGAACTATTCACCTGAGCGCCACCCAAAATTCGTAGGCTATTCGCCTCAATGTCTATCATGCCGCCAGCGCCCGTCGCCTGCTCTAGTACATCAGTGACAATTCCCGTAACATAAAAAGGCGTCAGCCCTACCGTCTCCGCAATCTCTATATCACCAGCGCGAATCACAATATTGCCAGATTGCCCTGAGCCAGTCGCACTAGAGGCAACTTGACTACCGCTCACAACGCTTAGACGAGGAGTCGTAATATAGATATCACCAGCATCGCCGGTTGAATCGCTTTCTGCGCTTGCAATAAAGCCAGTTAAAAAAGCACTCTCGCCAACCCCTTCAACCCCTCTAATTTCAATAGATTCTGTTGCTGTGATGGTAAGCCTACCGCCTTGCCCGCTACCAGACGTGCCAGTTGCTACTTGGCCTTCATCGCTCAAAGCTAAGCGATCTGTATGAATGCTCAGGTCTCCAGCATTCCCTGCATCAAAAGCCCCTGAAGCTATTAAACCGTTAGATATAAAAATCTCATTAGCATTGATTGTAATATCGCCACTATCGCCAGCATCTAAGCTATCGGTTGTAATCCAAGCGTCCTCCGTCAGACGTAGCTGATCGGCATTAATCAGCACATGACTGCCCCGTCCAGATGAATAAGCATCTACAAAAATATTGCTGAAGGCACCACTAGCTTCAAGTATGCCAGCAGCGTTAATACTGACTTCCCCACCGTTAATAGAACCAAGGTTAGAAGCTTCTAAAATAGAGTCTTCAACAATACGAAAGTCGCGACTTTGCACCTGAAACGTACCCCCACCGTCGCCGCTGACGTCAATAAAAGACTCTTCTCGAAGCGTAATATCTTGAAAGGCATGGGCATCAGCATAATCGAGCAACAAAGTTTCGCTATTGATACCCACTTGGCTATCGGGTCCGACACTGCCCAGTCGCAAATTGCCGCCATCGATAGGAATATAGCTATCTGCTATCTCGATATCGCCCCCCAGTAGCGCAAGCGTTTGCTCAGGTTCTAGGCTCAGATAGCTCTGTGCCACTGTAATCGCATTTGCAGACTGGCCAAATTGCACTCCCGCTGGCGCGCTGACGGTTAGCAGAGGGGCTGCACCCGGATTCGCGCTGTCAAAGGCCAGACCACCCTCAAATAGAACACTCTGCGCTGTGCTCACAAACAAAGAACCGGGCAAAGAAAGATAGGCATCTTCTCCGAACGTGATGCCGTTGGGATTGATCAAAAACAAATCTGGACTGTTGCCGCCAGTAAGTTCTAACCAGCCATTTATATTAGAAAGATTGCCCCCGGTCACTCGGCCAATGACATACTCAACCTCGCTTTGATTTCCATCTAGTTGAAACCAGACATCGGCGGTCTTAGGAGAAAAGTCTTCAAAGCTGTGAAACAGCGTATTGAGCCGCTGACTACCACCCGTTATGGTAAAAGTAGCAGCACCACTAACCGCAGTGCCTACATCACCCATGCCCGGCGTAGGCGTTACAGATTGAGCCCTCACGGGCAATGCCCAGCACAGTCCTGCGGTCAATACTAATCCTGACTGTCTGAGCATTTCAGTTTCCTGTAGGCACTCACAGTTAAGACAGTCACATACTTAGCTAATCTTTTCAATCAGATCAACGACCCTTTTTTTGATCTCGTCGCGAATTGCTGGAAAAATCTCTGGCCTTTCTGCCGGATCCTCTAGCGCCCAATCATCAAAGTATGCTCGCGTCAGCCACGCTTTCGGCAGGCTCACGCCGCAGCCACATAGAGAAATAATCACTTCAAAATCTTTAGGATTGAAATCTGACAGTGCATCCGAGGTTTGAGCGGAAATATCAATGCCGATGGCTTTCATAGTTGCGATCGCCTCTGGCCTTACCGCACTGGCCTCCAACCCCGAACTCGCCACAGCTATCTTTCCCTCACCAAGCTTTCTCGCAAACCCTTCTGCCATCTGCGACCTAGCCGAATTCTTCCGACACACAAACATCACACTTTTCATCAGCATCGCCTGTCCTAATCTTTTGGCGTTTCAATTTCAGAAACCAGCCAAATTTTAGACCGTCCGCCGGTTAACTTACGGTTAAGTCCGTTCGATTAAAACATAACTAGACGAAACGGCCCAGTCGCTACCTGCCTATTCCTATGAAAAAATCCGTACTCACTGCCCTTATCGCCCTTCCTTTTCTTACCCTTCCCCTTTTCATAGGCGGCACGCTAGGTACAACCCTCGCCCTCAACCGCAGCGTCTTAGCCCAGTCTTGGGGCATTGACACCCCCGATCCGGCTGGACCTGCCACACCAGATACTCCATCCAATCCTGTGCCCGATCCTGAGCCCGAGCCTGGGCCGTCCGCTTCTGATAGAGAGGCCGCCCCCATCATCACCGATATCTCCGAATACCAGCAGTACGGCCAGGTCATTGAGCGCACCAAATCCATGCTCCGCGATCCCGAAGCCCAGCGCCTTGCCGCTGAGCACGATCTGCAAATTATGGACATCACCTGGGAAGACACAGGCCGTTACGATAACTCATCAGTTGGCCCCAACATCAGCGACATGACCATTCAAGTCGAACACCGCGACCCTCGCACGGGCGAAGCCCAGCTTCACCTCATGCCCGTCATCCGCTATCCCAACTTCTCCGATCTAACCGCAGATGTACCCATGCAGAGGCTCTCTGTCCTTACCGGCAATGAGAAAGGCGAAACCGTAGAACCTACCTTGCTTGCCGATGTACTTGAAGACCTGCGCAGCTACCTTTCTGAACCTGACTCCTGGGCAGGCAGAAAAAACTCTCTTTTAGCCGAACGCGATTCTCATGTTCTTGTCAGTGCCCAAGCCGCCTTTCTCCCCATCCCCACTAGCGGCGAAGCCACCTTTAACCCTGTTTTATTTAACTATCAGTCGTACCCTGGCGACCCCGCTGTAATGACGATTCTTGCCACTCGCGAAGGCACTAGCGTTACCGTCATTGACAACCAGCGCGATGGGTTTGACGCGGGCCGCACTTGGGGTCAAAGATTGTTTTTTAATAAAGATGGTGAGCGCGCTAGCTTGACGGGTAAGCGTATTAGCGACTTTCGAGCAGAACAGCAGGCAGAGCAAAGCGAAACAGATGATGGCTCTGTAGTGCTACCGCCCGTAGAGGTTTCTGAAGAAGCCGGACTAAATATGGTGATGCTAATTCAAGTGCCACTCAAGCAAAAAGACTCTTTTCAATCTTTTGGAACAGCCGCTGATTCTTCAACACTGCAAGAGTTAGCGATGCCAGCGCCACAGGCGGCGCTGCAAAGAGAGAGCAATGTAGAAGCCGCTGTGATTGGACATGGTGAAGTTGAAGGGCCCTTTACAGAAATCGACAATCTTGAGATTGAGCGCGATCCTGATTTTCCGATTCGTGTCACCGTTCAGTTTTATAAGGCAACAGATAACGGGATAGTGTCGGCAGAAGACCTAGCCGAAATTGATGAGCAGATTGCCCGCATTTACGACGATGCTGACTATGTAGGCAGTTTGGTCACCGACGGTCGCACCCGCCGCCCGACCGAATATAACGGCAACCATCAAGAGCCAGAAGACTGGTGGGAAGCTTTTTGGCAGCACAGCGAAAACCGTCAGGGTTTGGGTCGTGAGGCGGCAATGGACTTGCTGCGACGGCTGCGCGGATTGGATGAGTAGGGTTAGCACCTAAGCGCACTGCCTGAGGGCGCTCAGAGGCAGATCTTGGATTCGGATTCAGCACTGAGGTATACACATGTCTGCGCCGATCACCCAGCGCTTGGGCATTCTGAGGCTATCTCTCGGGCGATCGCTATGAAGCCATCACAACTCAACATTGCCCTGCTAATTGATGCAGACAATGCTCCTGCTGACAAAATCGAATCTATTTTGACAGAGATTGCTAAGCACGGTGTCGCTAATATTCGCCGTGCCTACGGCAACTGGACCAAGCCTAACTTAAAGCATTGGCAAGCATGTCTACACGAGTATGCCATCCGCCCGGTGCAGCAGTTCGACTATACAAAGGGTAAAAACGCAACGGATGCGGCCTTGATTATTGATGCGATGGATTTGTTGTACACGCGAAAGCTAGATGCGTTTGCGATTGTTTCTAGTGATTGTGATTTCACGCCTTTGGTTATGCGAATCTTGACAAATGGCCTGAAAGCCTACGGTTTTGGGGAAAGCAAAACGCCCTCCCCATTTGTCAGAGCTTGCTCTACTTTCTTGTATTTAGAGACGATTGACCAAACGAGTGAGCTAGAGGCCAATCAGATTTCTACTGATGCGGCTAAAAACACGTCAGGCATGAGGAAAGCAGGCAAGCTGCTAAAGCAGGATACCAAGCTAATGAATCTTCTGAGAGGTGCGATCGCTAGTACGAAAGAATTGGACGAATGGGCGCGGCTGTCGGCTATTGGCGTCCACATCAAAAATCAGGCATCGTTTGATGCTCGCAACTATGGCTATGCCAAGTTGAGCAATTTGTTTGAAGCCATTGATACGTTTGAAACGTGTCGTAAGCCCAAGGGCGTTTATGTACGCTGCCGAAAAAAGAATTGAGATCTTCTACAATCTCCTAAAATCTCCGTGGACATCGCATCAGCCATCGCATCCTAGTCACTCAGTAAAAAGATGCGTTGGCAAACCATCGATACTCGTTAGATTTTTCTGTCGCTGGTAGTCTTCTAACCCTGCCGGGCCCTTGTTTTTTGCCCACTGATTTAGCAGCTCTCTATCGCCCTGATAGTCGTACAAAGGCACTGCCATGCCGCAAGAAGTCTGGATCAAATCTACGCTCAAGTCAAATAGCTGTCTGGTTCCTGGCAGCGGCGGAAAGTGCTCTATAAGCTCCGACCACGCGGCATCACGCGGATACACAGCCTGCGCGGTGCCGTACAGCCTTAAAATTGTCGGCGCATGGTCAAACGCGCAAAACATAATCGTCATTCGATTTGTTTCGGCAATATGGGCAGCCGTCTCATTACCGCTGCCGGTCACATTCAGCCACACCACCCGGTTGGGGGCCAGCACCCGCAAGGCATCCATGCCCTTTGGCGAAATGTTAACGCGCCCTGTTGTTGCGGCTGTGCCCACAAAAAAGACCTTTTGCTGCTCAATAAAAGCCTGAAGCTTTGCATCAATCTGCGCGAACTGCTTAGCCATCGTGTTCCTTAATTAATAACCCCAGCCAATCAATATCGATCGGGAATGAAGTTTTGCGTTTCGAGTGGCGGACGATCGTAGTCAATATTTTTCTGTCGCTTTGGCAGCTTCAAAGGCGGCGGCGTTAGATCTTCATAGGCGATTTGATTGAGCAAGTGGCTAATGCAGTTCAACCGCGCTCGCTTTTTATCATCAGCTTCGACGACATGCCAGGGAGAACGGGTGGTGTCGGTGGCTGCGAACATATCGTCTTTTGCCTTTGAGTATTCGACCCATCTAGCCCGCGCTTCCAAATCCATTGGGCTTAGCTTCCAGCGCTTAGTTGGGTCGTTTAGCCGCTCTTGAAAACGCTTCTCCTGCTCTTCATCACTGACCGAGAACCAGTATTTGACCAAAACAATGCCAGAGCGTTGCAGCATATGCTCAAACTCAGGGCACGAACGCAAAAACTCTACGTATTCTTGGTGGGTACAAAAGCCCATGACCCGCTCTACGCCAGCCCGGTTATACCAGCTCCGATCAAACAGAGTGATTTCACCGGCGGCGGGCAGCTGCGCCACATAGCGCTGAAAGTACCACTGCCCTTTCTCTTTTTCGGTGGGGGTGCCTAGCGCCACTACCCGGCAAAGCCTAGGATTCAAGCATTCAGAGATACGTTTGATCGCGCCGCCTTTGCCAGCAGCGTCTCGCCCTTCAAACAAAACAACAACTTTCAGATTCTTTTCTTTTACCCAGTACTGAAGTTTTACCAGCTCAATCTGCAAGCGTCTTAGCTCTTGCTTGTAAACCTTTTTTTTCAGTTTTTTCGTTTTCTCTGAGCTGGCTTTCTCTGAGCTGGCTTTCTCTGAGCTGGCTCTCTCTGATTTTCCTAGCTGTTCACTCTTTTTCTCGCTCTTTCTTCTTTTCTTTTTTTCGCTTTTTTCCTCGTTTTTAAGAATCTTAGATTTATCTGACTTAGATTTATCTGACTTAGATTTATCTGACTTGGACTTATCTGACTTATCTATGGATGCAGCGGTTGCAGCCGTCGCGCCGTTTTCAACAACCGCTGCATCCTTTACAACAGCGGAAGTATCAGATTTCTTTTTTGCCATAGGTCGCACTCGAATAAAAAAACGAACAAAAAAATACAAACGATAGGTGATTTTCTATACATTCAGGTTAAAAGATCTTTGAAGTTGCGATCGCCTTCTTTAATGCGTCTTAATGATTAGTGCCATAGGATTTTATGATGAGAGGGTTGATTTTATAGAGCAGCAGAACGCATGAAAGTCGCAATACTAGGCACAGGGCTCATGGGCGGGCCGATGGCTTTGCAGCTACAGCAAGGAGGCTTTGAGGTCATTGCTTGGAATCGCTCACCCGAAAAGCTGACGCCTTTGCAAGCCGCAGGCATTGAAACGGTAGCAACGGCGGGGGCTGCGATCGCATCTGCACCCGTTACCATCACCATGCTCAGCGATGCCGCTGCAATCAAATCCGCTGTCTTATCTGAACCGCAGGCACTAGCCGGTAAAACAATTTTGCAAATGGGCACTATCGCCCCTGCCGAAAGTCGCGAAATTCAAGCAGCCGTTACCGCCGCAGGTGGAGACTATTTAGAATCGCCGGTTTTGGGCAGCACGCCTCAGGTCAAGGCCAAAACGCTAATTTTGATGGTAGGCGCAGCGCCCGAACAGTTTGAACAGTGGCGCTCTGTATTGGAGTGCTTTGGGCCCAAACCAGCGCTGATGGGCCCGGTAGGAACAGCCGCAGCCACTAAGCTGGCGATGAATCAGCTAATTGGCAGCCTGACAGCGGCGTTTTCAATGAGCCTTGCGCTGGTACAAAACGAAGGGCTAGATTTGGATAAGTTTATGACGATTGTGCGCGATAGTGCGCTATATGCACCCACCTTTGATAAAAAGCTGGAACGAATGTGCGATCGCAATTTTGCCGACCCTAACTTCCCAACTAAACACCTGCTAAAAGATATGAATCTGTTCGTTCAGGCCGCAGAAAGCCAAGGCATTGATGCAAGCGTGGCCGCTAGCGTAGCACAGGTGACTCAAAAGGCCATCGACCAGGGCCTAGCCGATCAGGACTACTCAGCAATTTACAACGCGGTCAATCTCAAAAAATCTTAGATGCGAATGCTGTCGTAATGTTGTTTGAATGATTTATGGAACGATCTGTTGAGTGATGTATTAGGAGATTAGAAACAAGAATGACAAGATCTAGGCTATTGGTACGGCAGTTTGTTGGAATTGGGGGCGCGATCGCTATTCTTGGCGTAGTGATGACTTTGGGTATGACGGTAGGTATCGGCACAGGCAAAACGCTGCCCGTCCCGACCCCGACTGGCCTAGTAATCAAGCAGAGCCCTCACAGCGTTGAAGAAACCGAGCGGCGATTTATCAGCATTCTGGAAGAAAAAGGGCTGACCGTATTTATCACCGTAGACCATGCGCAAAATGCAGCAGGCGTTGACTTAAACCTGCCTCCCACGCGCGTAGTCATCTTTGGAAATCCGAAGCTAGGCACCCCGCTCATGCAGTGCAGCCAAAGTATCGCCATCGACCTGCCACAAAAAATGCTGATTTGGGAAGATGAGGCCGGGCAGGTAAACATCGCCTACAACGATCCGCGCTATTTGGGCGGACGCCATCAACTCAATGGCTGTGGAAGCGACGTGATTCAAACCGTTGCCGGGGCGCTGGATAATTTCTCGAACGGGGCGATTAGTCCATAGATTCACTCCATAGGTTAGCCTATCCAAAAGCTACAAAGCTACAGCGTGCTGGGCAGCAGGCAAACCACGCGAAAACCAATGTCGTCGGTTCTACTGTGAAAGGGGTAGGTCAGACGGTGCGCAGACCGACAGTTGGTCGGCAAATAAAACCAAGAGCCCCCGCGTAGAGACTTTTTTTGGCCAGAGAGCCGCTGAATATTGTCACGCGCTGGGCTGTGCGGTTCAAAATTTTGCCAGCCGTCTAGGCACCACTCCCACACATTGCCGTGCATGTCGTAAAGGCCAAAGCCGTTGGGCGGAAAGCAGCCAACCTCGGTAGACTGCTCGCGATAGAGTCCTTTGGGGCCTTCGCCGTAGGCATAGTTGCCGTTGTAGTTGGCCAGATCTGGCGTGAGGGTATCACCAAAGTGAAAAGGCGTCGTCGTCTCAGCGCGGCAGGCGTACTCCCACTGGGCATCGCTAGGCAGACGATAGTCGCGCCCGGTCAGCTGTGAAAGCCGCTGGCAAAACTCTACTGCGTCTGTCCAAAATATGTTGTCGATAGGCTGTAGGGGCTTTTTAATCCGGTGAATGGCATTGGGGGGCGTTTGGGCATTGATCACTTTTGGCCCCATAATCGCTTTCCACTGCGCTTGAGTCACCACGTATTGCCCTATCCAAAATTCTGACAGGCTGACCGCTTTGGGTGGATACTCATTGTCGCTAGCCTCTTTTTCACCTGCTGCGGCCCCCATGATGAACCTGCCGCTGGGGATGCGTACCATTTTGAGGGTAATGCCCGCGCCCAGCTTTTCAATAAAAGTCGTCGCCTCCCCTCGGCTGCGTTTAATAATTTTGCCATGTGCGTTTACTCGCAGCGCCTTGAATTGTATGTCCTGAGACTGCAAGGGCTGAAGAGATTTTGGCGTTACGCGGATGGCGCGAACCCACTGCTGGGCGATCGCATTCTGACTGCGATTCTGACTGCGATTTTGACTGCGATTTTGACTGCGATTCTGACTGTGCCCGACAGACCGCAACCAAGATGGCGTGGGCTGATCGAAAATTGGTTGTTCGGCCTGCTGCTCGGTCTGCTGCTCGGTCTGCTGCTCGGCTGGCCCTTCTTCTGCCTCTTTTTCTGGCTCTTCTGCGCGCACTGCCGCAGGCCCTCCCGCAAGCCCTTCCACAGAAGAGCCTGTGCCTTGTTCTACGCACTGCTGACCAAAAATCTGCTGTTCAACAAAGCACACGTCCTCATCGCGCAGGCTCAGCAGCCGCTGCAAATCTTTTAAGTCTTGAATGGCCAGCTCATTTAAGGGATAGGAAACTGTTTTTTCAGCCTCTAGCGCCTGAACATACAGGGCCAAATGCTTTTGCCTTTCCCGATAGGGCTGCAAGATTTCGGCTTCAATAGCTGCCGCCTGCCTGTCTGCGATTGCGAGCCGCTGCTGCCACTGTCTGAGCACAGCCAAACCAGCGGGGCCAATCGCCCCGTTACGCACCTTCTGCTGTACCTGCTTGCGATAGCGCTGCTCATTATTGAGCTGAACGCTAGCAACTACAATGCTGTATCCCTCTTGACCATTAAAAATAGCGGGTTCCATCGCTGGCGCGGCCACTCTTATCTGCTCGGTCACATATTCGTGCAAATTTTGAACAGAAATAAAATCTTGTCCATCTGGCGCTGCACCGCCCGTTTTCAGCCCTTCTACCAGATAGCGAGTATAGACAGAAAGCGATTTTCCCTGCTGTTCTAGCGCGTAGCGAGAAGACGTAGAAGACGTAAGAATGCACCAGCCCTTGCCACCGAGCTGAGCCTCTATATCAACGCTTTCATCGCTCATCGCCAAAAAGCCATCGGCAAAAGCCGCGCCAAAGCAACAGTCTAGAATGACTACTTTGCGCTCGGCAGCGCAGTTGCTAAGTTCTCGCTTTAAAAAGTCGGCTTCTACAGCCGTTCCGGCATTTGGCCTGCCGTTAGGGAACAGCTCTGTTTGTGTCGTTGTTAGATAAAAGTCACCCGTCATGTCTTTGAGCCCGTGACCGGTGAAGTAAAACAACACAAGATCTCGCTTGGTCAGACTGGCAAAGACTTCACTAATACGCGATCGCATCTCTCCCACATCAGGGTTCAGCAAGGCAACCACTTCATCAAATCCGCCAATCTCTGGGCACTCCAATATAGATTGCATCGCGGCGACCCCGTTAGTAGGGCACTGTAGCGATTTGAGCCCAGCGCCGTAGTCGCTAACTCCAATCAATAATGCAATTTTTCTAGCCATTTGGTCAGTAGGGTGCGGTGAGAGGATAAAAATAAATCGTGACGATTTTCTTCTCTTTTCTCTGCGCGTTTTTTGGGCGTTTTCCCTAGGAAATTTTCTGGGCTGATCTTATGGACTGATCTTCTAGACTGCTCTTCTAGGCTGTTCTCTGAGAGACTCTCTAAGCGGCAGATTGCTCCGACGCTTTTAGACGCTGGGCGGCATCTACAAGTTTGTCTACCACCTCATCAAAATCGCCCGGTCGAACGTTTTTAGCATCAATCTTTTGCGACTCGCCATCAACCTCTATCGTCAGCTCCATCGGCTGGTGCGATAGACGGCTCACAACTTCTGTCGCGGCTGAGCGCAAAGCCTCAACAGAAATTTCTGCGGTCAAAATACCCCATAGCCACTGGGCACCCATTGCGCCAGGGGGCACAGAGCTGTCGGGTACACGCGTGACGGTTTCAATTGAATTTAGCGATCGCAGCTCGCGAAACAGGGTTTGCGTCTGCATTTCTTGCTGAGTATCTGGTTGCTGAGTATCTGGAATGCCGCTACTAGCCGCACGCCAGTCAATCGTTAACGAAACTGTATCTACCATAATTTTGTATGCAAATGTCACCTGCTTCGATTTTCCGAGATTTAACAATCAAAGTGCAGAGAATCGCATCAGCTTCGTTAAATATTTATCATAGATAAAGCCGCCTTGATAAGTTGAAAGTTATCTCAAGCGCGATGGAATTGCCTGCAAGCTGGCGGCTTTTACAGATTTGCGGTTGGTATCCAGCGCTGCAGAATTGTAAAGCACAGTTGCCAAAGCGATATTGTCAGTGTTCATACGATTAAGTCTGCTTTGGCATTACGACTGGCTCATTTTCTTTACAAAGCGAGAGGGGTTTCATCCATCACTTCCGCCACAGGTAGCTCGCGGCCACGGTTATTGTCATCGCTATCATCCTCAAAGGAAAAATCAGATACGTTCTCTAGCTTGGCAACAGCTTTCAAAAATGTTTTGATATCTCACGAGCTGATTTCTATGCTCTACGGCTTTTAATAATCAAACTCCGAGAGCAGCAGCTCTAGTTTCTCTAACTTTAGATTGTTGATAATCAGCTTTGCTAAATTAGCTCGACAGTCATCGGCTTGACGATCAACAGTAGGACAATCAACGATAGGACAATCAACAGTAGAGGGTGTCATTGAGCTAGAAATCACTTGACCGCTCCCTTAGTCACATCTAGCTGGAGATTCCCAAATCTCGGCGGCAAGCAGCTTTTCGCATCGGTCTCATCTCATTGGAGATCGCGAATCATATAAATATGAACAGGTAAATACAGACAGGTTCACCTTCGTCAGCACTGAAAAATCAGAACTGAAAAAGATGAACCTGTAGGGGCCAATAGTAAGGGCTATTGGCGTGTATTCAGTTGGTTTAGTAGCCGATCCGAAATGGTAATTTAGGCCCTTCCCGCTATGGCAATTCAGTAGTGCCCATCAGGTAGCGATCGCACTCCCTGGCCACGCCACGCCCTTCATTAATCGCCCACACAATCAAACTCTGACCCCGACGACAGTCACCCGCTGCAAACACACCAGGCTGATTAGTCGTATAGTCCTCATGCTCAGCCTTGATATTGCTGCGCTGCGTCTTCTCCAGCCCCAAAGCATCCAATAAAGGAGCCTCTGGACCCAAGAAACCCATCGCCAACAGCACAAGCTGAGCCGGAACTCTCTTTTCACTGCCTGGAACGTGAATCGGAGTAAAGCGACCGTTCTCATCGCGCTCCCACTGCACTTCTACCGTATGCACCGCCGCCACATTGCCCTGGCCATCATCTTCAAACTGGGTAGCCGTAGTCACATAGCCACGCGGGTCCGCGCCAAACAACGCTTTAGCCTCTTCCTGGCCATAGTCCAAACGGTAAATTTTAGGCCACTCTGGCCATGGGTTCGCCGCAGCGCGCACTTCAGGTGGCTTGGGCATAATCTCTAGCTGATTGATGCTCTTGCAGCCATGACGAATAGAGGTGCCCACGCAGTCTGTTCCGGTGTCACCACCACCAATGATTACAACATCTTTTCCAGCCGCAGAAATGTAGTCATCACCAGGCTTTTTGTCTAAGACCGCACGGGTATTTGCCGTCAAAAACTCCATTGCAAAGTGGATACCTTTCAGGTCTCTTCCTTCAATTGGCAAATCTCTAGGCCGCGTAGAGCCTGTGCAAAGAATCACTGAGTCAAAGTCATTCAACAGCTTTTCAGCAGGCAGATCTTTACCCACTTCTACCCCACAGGTAAAGATAATACCTTCTGCTTCTAAAATGTCTAGCCGACGCCGCACGATGTCTTGCTTATCGAGCTTCATGTTAGGGATGCCGTAGGTCAGCAGGCCGCCCGGACGGTCGGCGCGCTCGTAAACGGTAACGGTATGACCCGCCTTATTAAGCTGATCGGCAGCGGCCAGACCAGCCGGGCCAGAGCCAACAACCGCAACTGTTTTACCCGTACGCTGCGCAGGCGGACGCGGCACAATCCAGCCTTCTTCCCAACCTTTTTCAATGATGGAATACTCGATATTTTTGATCGTCACAGGCGGATTGGTGATGCCCAGTACGCAAGAGCCTTCGCAGGGGGCCGGGCACACGCGACCGGTGAATTCGGGGAAGTTGTTGGTTTTGTGCAGGCGGTCTAGGGCTTCGTGCCAGAGGCCCCGGTAAATTAGGTCATTCCATTCGGGAATGAGGTTGTTGATAGGGCAGCCGCTGGCCATGCCGCTAATTAGCTCGCCCGTATGGCAAAAGGGTGTGCCGCAGTCCATACAGCGAGCGCCCTGGTCTTGTAGGGCCTGGTCAGGCATCGGCTGGTGAAATTCTTTCCAGTTGCGGATGCGATCTTTGGGCGCAGTTTCAGTGGGTGCTTCGCGCAGATGTTCGATAAAGCCGGTTGGTTTTCCCATGGGTTCGTTTGTTTCAAATAGGGGTAATGAGGAAAGCAGGTCGGTGGGGGTTGGCTATCCGCTACGCGGACACTTCGTAAGCGACTACGCTCAGTCACCGGGACAGACTGGGTCAGAATTCGTCAGAATAATCGGCAATATATATAGACGATCAAGGCGGACGCTTACTGCCCGAGGGCTGAGCGTAGCCGAAGCCCGGTTATTTAACTGCCGCTAACCCTAGCCAAATCGCGGGCATTTTCTTCAAACGCAGCAGACATGGCTTCGTCGTCACTCAGTCCAGCGTCTAGCGCTTTTTGAATGTGTTGCAAAACGCGCTTGTAGTCACGAGGCATCACTTTCACGAACTTGGGCAGGGCAGCTTTCCAATCTTCTAAAAGAGATTTTGCTTTGGGGCTGCCAGTGTAGTCAACGTGGCGCTGAATGATCGCTTTGAGTTCATCGCTCTCTTTGTCGGTTTCAACGCGCTCTAGTCCTACCATTTCGGTATTACAGCGAGAGGCAAAGTCTCCGCTTTCGTCGAGTACGTAGGCGACACCGCCGCTCATCCCGGCAGCAAAGTTGCGACCCGTACGGCCCAAAATAATCGCCTTGCCGCCAGTCATATATTCGCAGCCGTGGTCACCAATCCCTTCTACAACCGCTTCTACACCAGAGTTGCGAACGCAGAAACGTTCTCCGGCTTGGCCGTTGATGTATGCCGCGCCAGCCGTAGCGCCGTAGAAGGCGACGTTACCCGCCACAATATTGTCAGCAGCGACTAAAGGAGAGACTTTGGGCGGATACACAATTAGCTTGCCACCGCTGAGCCCTTTACCGATATAGTCGTTGGCGTCGCCTTCTAGAGTGAGGGTCATGCCGCTGGGGATGAAGGCCCCAAAGCTTTGGCCAGCAGTGCCTTTAAAGTGAAGCTGAACGGTGTCTTCGGGCAAGCCTCCCCAGTGTTTTTTGGTGATTTCGTTGCCGACGATGGTGCCGACAACGCGGTTGATGTTGGTGATGGGCAAGGTGGCCTCAACCTTATCACCGTTGTCGATGGCGGGCTGGCAAATCTCTAACAGCTTAGTGATGTCGAGAGATTTGTCGAGGCCGTGGTCTTGAGCTTGGGTGCAGTAGCGACCCACTTCGGGGCCTGCGTCTGGCTTGTGTAGCAAAGGCGATAGGTCGATGCCTTTGGCTTTCCAGTGGTCGATGGCCTGCTTGGGAGCGAGCATTTCGGTGCGGCCCACCATTTCGTCGAGCGTACGGCAGCCTAACTCGGCCATAATTTCACGAGTCTCTTGGGCGATGAACTTCATGAAGTTGACGGCGTAGGCCGGATCGCCGTTGAACTTGCTGCGCAGATCTGGGTTTTGGGTGGCCACGCCAACCGGGCAGGTGTTGAGATGGCAAACGCGCATCATGATGCATCCTAAGGTGACTAAGGGCGCGGTGCTAAAGCCAAACTCTTCTGCGCCGAGCAGGGCCGCGATCGCAACATCTCTGCCTGTCTTCATCTGCCCGTCGGTTTCAATCACGATCCGACTGCGCAGATTGTTCAATACCAGCGTCTGGTGCGTCTCAGCGAGGCCCAGCTCCCAAGGCAAACCAGCGTGCTTAATCGAAGTCTGCGGCGATGCGCCCGTACCACCGTCAAAGCCAGAAACCAGAACAACATCCGCGTGGGCTTTGGCAACACCAGCGGCAATTGTGCCGACCCCTACTTCAGAGACAAGCTTAACGCTGACGCGGGCCTCTCTGTTAGCGTTCTTCAGGTCGTGAATCAGCTCTGCAAGGTCTTCGATTGAGTAGATATCGTGGTGCGGCGGCGGTGAAATTAGGCCAACGCCTGGGGTGGAGTTGCGAACCTTGGCAATCCACGGGTATACCTTTTTACCCGGCAGCTGTCCGCCTTCACCGGGCTTGGCTCCCTGGGCCATCTTAATCTGTAGCTCTTTGGCCTGAGAGAGGTACAGGCTGTTGACCCCAAAGCGACCAGAGGCTACCTGCTTGATAGCGCTGTTTTTAGAGTCGCCTGTTTCGTTGGTCCAGGTATAGCGATCGGGATCTTCGCCGCCTTCGCCTGTGTTAGAGCGGCCCCCAATGCGATTCATTGCGATCGCAAGCGTTTCATGCGCCTCCTGCGAAATTGACCCGTAGCTCATTGCCCCGGTCTTAAAGCGCTTCATAATCGCTTCGACAGATTCTACCTCTTCAATCGGAACCGGCGTTTGGGGCACAAACTCCAACAGATCGCGCAGACGGAAGAACTGTTTGCCCTGCTCGTTAACCAGCGCCGAGTACTTTTTGAACAGATCGTAGCTGCCGTCGCGCGTGGCCTGCTGCAACAGATGAATACTTTGAGGGCTCAGCAAATGCGCCTCACCATCTTTTCGCCACTGGTATTCACCGCCCACATCTAGCGTGGCCGCGTTGCTGCTACCGGCTGCCACCCGAGTCGGAAAAGCGTGCCGGTGCCGCTGAACGGCCTCGGTCGCTAGCACATCTAGGCCCACGCCCTGAATGCGAGAAGCCGTCCAGGTAAAGTACTTGCCAATTACCGATTCATTCAGGCCAATCGCCTCAAAGATCTGTGCGCCGCGATAGCTTTGTAGGGTCGAAATACCAATCTTTGCCGCGACTTTGACCACGCCTTTGGTCGCCGCTTTAATGTAGTTTTGGCAGGCTTTTTCTAGCGTGACGTCGAGCAGCAGATTCTCTTCTATCATCCGCTGGAAAGTCTCGAAGGCCATGTAGGGATTAATCGCCCCGCAGCCGTAGCCCAGCAGTACGGCAAAGTGATGAACCTCACGCGGCTCGCCCGATTCGAGCACGATGCCAACGCGGGTACGAGAGCCGTTGCGAATCAGGTGATGGTGCAGGCCAGCGACTGCCAGCAGTGCCGGAATCGGCGCTCTGTTTTGAGCGATGTCACGGTCGGAGAGAATCAGCAGCTCGTGTCCAGATGCGATCGCCTCGTCAGCTTCCATGCAAAGCGCTTCTAGTGCGCCGCTTAGCCCGGCTTCACCCATATCCGGGTCGAACAAAATAGACAGAACGGCTGTCTTAAACTGAGTGTTGTGCTTGATTTTTGCTAGCTCGTCGTTTGTAATAAACGGCGTCTTAAGCTGAAGCAAACGACAGCTTTCTGGCGTAGGCTCTAGCAGATTGCGCTCGGAGCCAACCGTGGTTTTGGCAGAGGTAATAATCGCTTCACGAATGGAGTCAATCGGCGGATTGGTGACCTGGGCAAATAGCTGTTGAAAGTAGTTATACAGCAGCTTTGGTCGCATAGAGAGCACGGACAGCGGCGTGTCTGTGCCCATCGCGCCAATCGCTTCGACGCCATTTTTACCCATCGGTGCCAACAGCATCCGCAGCTCTTCAAAAGTATAGCCAAAGGCCATTTGCCGCTGGGTAACCGCAGCTGGGCTGGTATCTACAGACGGGGCTGTGGCATCGGCAGGGGCCTGCAACGTCTCTAGCGTGACTAGGTTTTTATCTAGCCAGGTTTGATACGGCTGCGCGGCGGCAATCTGCTGCTTGATCTCAGCGTCAGGAACGATGCGGCCTTCTTGGGTATCCACCAAAAACATTTTGCCGGGCTCTAAACGCCCTTTTTCCACAACGTCTTCGGGCGGTACGGGCAAGACGCCTGCTTCAGAGGCCATAATCACCCGGTCGTCTTTGGTGACATAGTAGCGACCGGGGCGCAGACCGTTGCGATCGAGCACCGCGCCCATTTGCGTGCCGTCAGTAAAGGCAATAGAGGCCGGGCCATCCCACGGTTCAATCAGGCAAGAGTGGTACTCATAAAACGCTTTCTTCTCGGCGTCCATAGTCTCATGCCCGCTCCAGGGCTCTGGCACCATCATCATGAGCGAGTGAGGAAGCGATCGCCCGCTCAGCGTCAACAGCTCTAGCGTGTTGTCAAAGATGGTCGAGTCGCTGCCGTCGGTGTTGATCAGCGGCTTGGCTTTTTCTAAATCGTCACCAAACAGCTCAGAAGCGAACATCGACTGACGAGCCGTCATCCAGTTGATATTGCCGCGCAGGGTGTTGATTTCACCGTTGTGGGCGATGTAGCGATAGGGATGGGCCCGCTCCCAGCTAGGGAAGGTGTTGGTACTAAAGCGAGAGTGAACCAGCGCGATCGCACTTTCCATATCCGGATCGCTCAGATCTAGGTAGTATTCACCCACTTGCACCGGCATCAGCATGCCCTTGTACACAATCGTGCGGCAAGACGCGCTCGAAATATACCAGTAGCTATCCATCTCAATAATCTGCCGATGCGCCAGCTTTCGCACCAGATACAGCTTCCGCTCTAGCGCCAGCTCATCCGCTAATTCATCAGCCCCCTGGCCCAAGCTGCCGCGACCAATAAAAGCCTGCTGCATAAAGGGCTCGCTGCCTTTTGCTGTTGGTCCTAGCGAAGTGTTATCCGTCGGCACATCTCGCCAGCCCAGCACCTCTATCCCAGCCGTTGCCGCAACCGTCTCAAATATTTTGCGACCCTTGGTCCGCAGCGCTTCATCCGGATTGGCATACACCATCGCCACGCCATACTGACCCGCTGCGGGCAGCTCAACGCCCACCGCCTGAGCAGCCTTCGCCATAAAGCGGTGTGGCATCTGCATCAATATGCCTGCACCGTCGCCCGTGTTGGGCTCAGCGCCCACCGCGCCCCGGTGATCTAGGTTCAGCAAAATGGTTAGCCCCTGCTGCACAATGTCGTGAGAGACTTTACCTTTCATTTGCACCACAAACCCAACGCCACAGGCATCGTGTTCGTACTGTGGATTGTAGAGCCCCTGCTGAGCCGGGCCGGTGGGTTTTTGCCCAGGCTTTTGCAGGCGGGGCTTTTGAGAAAAGCGGTTTCTGAGACTGGTTACAGTTGGGTCGGAAGGAGCCATCGCAAAAAGACCGGGAGAAATAATAGAGTACCGAAAGCAAATCAAAATCAAAGCAGCCTTTCAGTCATTCCGGATACAGAAAAACTGTCAAGAATGAAATATTCACTGCATAGAGAATATTACGGTGAATGGTCGCAGTGAAGTGGCGCTTGACGCTCATCCAAGCTGTACGAATAGGTTCATTCGCCAACGAGCAAGGGATATATATTGTCTATCAATAGAAGGGATAGACTTACAGGGCTTAACAAAATCAATAGATGCCTTAATAAAAACACCAGTTTCGTTACAAAAAGTTCCTGTTCTAGTTGCTTGTACGGGTGTTTTTGTGCTTTTTGATACAGAACAAATGCGGCAACAGGTTCGCTCAGCTAAAAATTTTTGAACAACGCTGCGGTTGAGCTAGCTGGTTTTGCCGGAATTCATACTGTCGCCTTTTTGTCATGTCGCCTTTTTGGCATGGTGTCTTACTGTAGATTGGCCTGCTAAGCCCAAGTGCAGTTATTTAGGTGCAGTTATTTAGGCACAGTTATTTAGGCACTATTATTTAGGCACTAATGGTATTGGCGAGTGTTTTGTTAACTGACGAACACAGCTCAACAAGTGACGTTGATAGGCCTTTAGCACGTTCGTTTGGGTTGCGATCGCCCGCACCAACAGCCCATGACAGCCGGGTAAAGACGACTCGCACACCTGCATAACCGACTCATTTATCACATACTGTTGCAATAGCATCACTAGCTGCTCTAGGGAAACGCCAGGTACAACAATAATAAAGTTCGCCAAAATAGGAAAGCCCGTAAAAAAGTGGTTGTCTTTCAGTCGATTGGCCTGACCTAACAGCCGTAAGTTATCAACAAAACATAATTTACCTTCTAGGTTTTCTATGCGCAAACGACTTTGAAAGTGTTCAAAGGCATAAAGCTCTCCTCTAGCCATTCGCCCTGGCACAACTATCTCGCTTAGCAGCATTCGCCCTTGAGGATGCAAAGTCACGTTCATTTTATGGGTAAGCGCAGCTGAAGGAAACAGAATTATCGGCTCTGGCATAAATTCAAAATAGGCATCGGCACCCACTCGAATAGTCCACTCTACTTTGGCGGCAGCGCCCCCTACTGGTTTGCTGTGTACTTTGGTCGCTGACTGATCCGTAAGATAGAGACTGGCGCGATCGCTCACCTCAACGCTCAGGCGCAAATCATCCCCCGCCAAAATCCCTGGCGAGGCGTTCATGATATAGGCATAAACCCTGTTTTGATCCGTTGGGTCTAGCCGCAGATTTCCCGACAGGCGAAAGGGATAGGTTGCATACTGATGGGCAATAAATGAAGTCTCCGTGCCTTTTGCACAGGCCACCCGCAAAGAGAGCTGCGGCTGTTCCGGTTGCAATGACGGCAACAACGCAGACTCGCCTTCGCTCACAGGCGAAGGACTTGGGAGAGAAGCGACTGAGAGATGAGGGGAGCAGACAATATCAACCATTAGCGAAACACATAAAGCCGTCCTAGCGGCACCTCGTCCACCGGGTCACAGGTCGCTATCTCGCCATCGACTCTCACCTGAAACGTATCGGGGTCTACCTCAATCTCGGGGCAAACATCGTTGTGGAGCATGTCTGCTTTGCTTAGCTGACGCGTGTCTTTTACCGGCAGCAGCTCTTTTTGTAGGCCTAGTCGGTCAGCCAAGCCTCGTTCTAAGGCGAGCTGCGTAACAAAACAAGCCGAGGTAACAGCGGCAGCACTGCCAAAACTGCCCCACTGGGGGCGATACACAATTGGTTCACAGGTCATCAGCGAGGCATTTGATTCGCCCATAGGAGACCACGCAATAAACCCCTGCTTCATAACAAGCTCTGGCTTGATGCCAAAAAATCCGGGTTTCCAAAGCACAATATCGGCCATTTTGCCCGGTTCAATCGAGCCAACATAGTCAGCGATGCCACAGGTGCGCGCGACGTTAATCGTGTACTTGGCCAAGTAGCGTAAAACACGGTTGTTGTCGTTTCTCTCATTGTCTTCTGGCAGGGTGCCGCGCTGGTCTTTCATCTTTGAAGCGAGCTGCCACGTCCGGCAAATGACTTCGCCAATGCGGCCCATGCCCTGAGAGTCGGATCCGAGCATACTGATCGCACCCATGTCGTGCAGAATGTCTTCAGCAGCGATGGTTTCAGCGCGAATACGAGACTCGGCAAAGGCCACATCTTCAGGAACACGAGGGTTGAGGTGGTGGCACACCATCACCATGTCTAGGTGCTCGTCAAAGGTGTTGACGGTGTAGGGATTTGTGGGATTTGTGGAAGAGGTGAGACAGTAGGGAAAAGAGGCAACTTTGATAATGTCTGGGGCATGTCCGCCGCCTGCACCTTCGGTGTGGTAGGTGTGAATGGTTCGCCCTTTGATCGCGGCTAGGGTATCTTCTACATAGCCCGATTCGTTCAGCGTATCGGTGTGGATTTTTACCTGAAAGTCGTACTGGTCAGCAACCTGCAAGCAGGTGTCAATCGCAGACGGCATGGCTCCCCAATCTTCGTGAATTTTGAGGCCCATTGCACCGTTGGCAATTTGTTCTACGAGGCTCTCAGGGAGGCTAGAGCTGCCCTTGCCTAAGAAGCCAAAGTTAATCGGAAAGGCTTCGGAGGCTCTGAGCATCATTTCTAAATTGTGCGCACCGCTAGAGCAAATGCCCACGGTGACTGGGCCAAGCCCGCCGCCTAACATTGTTGTTAATCCACTAGACAGCGCTTCTGCGCAAAGCCCTGCACTGTCAAAGTGAACGTGCCCATCTAAACCGCCGGGTGTCGCAATTAAGCCTTCCCCAGCTCGTACGTCGGTATTGGCGCTGATCACCAAATTGGGGTCAACGCCTTCCATAATGCCAGGATTGCCAGCCTTCCCAATGCCGACAATTTTGCCGTCTTTGATGCCAATATCTGTTTTTACGATGCCTTGAACCGGGTCGACCAGCAGCACGTTGGTAATCACAAAGTCGAGCGCGCCGTCTGCTGCGGTAACGCCTGGGGCCATTCCCAGGCCGTCGCGCAGAGTTTTGCCGCCACCAAATACACATTCGTCGCCATAAGCGGTGTCGTCGCGCTCTACTTCTATGACTAAAGAGGTGTCGGCTAGGCGAACGCGATCGCCTGTCGTCGGCCCAAACAGCTCAGCGTACCGCTCGCGGCTAATTTCCATTCATATCCTCACTGTTTCTAGAAGGGCTGCTTTTAGAAGGGCTGCTTTTAGAAGGGCTGCTTTTAGGACTGTACCCCTGCACTTGCATGCGTTCTATTGCGGCGGCTTGAACCTGCGGGTCATCTAGTGAGCCGTTGACCAAATCGTTCAAGCCTTGAACGGTGCGATCGCCTGCCAAAGCCACCAGCGTCACCGTTTTGGTATCACCCGGCTCAAATCGCACCGCCGTGCCTGCCGGAATATCCAACCGAAAGCCTAGCGCCTCGGTTCGGTCAAATTGCAGCCAGCGATTGACTTCAAAAAAGTGAAAATGGGAGCCAACTTGGATAGGGCGATCGCCCATATTCGTTACGGCTAGCACTTTCGATTCGCGACCAGCATTCAGCTCCAAAACGCCAGGCTCACAGATTACCGCGCCCGGCACCAAAGGATTATTAGAGGCTGCACCTGCCATACGCTAAGCCTCCTGCGGTCGAATCGGGTTGTGAACGCTCACCAGCTTAGTCCCGTCATTAAAATGAGCCTCTACCTGAATCAGCGGAATTAGCTCAGGTACACTGGGCAATACATCTGCGGTGGTCAGCAGCGTTGCACCTTCTGCCATTAGCTGAGCAACAGATTTATCTTCTCGCGCGCCTTCGACAATGTAGTCGCTGATAAGTGCGATCGCCTCCGGCACATTCAGCTTGATGCCCCTGTCTTTACGCCGCCTAGAAATTTCAGCCGCCGTAAACAATGTCAACCGCTCAGACTCTTTAGGCGTTAAATACATCGCTAGCCGCTATCCAACAAGACATCTTAAATAACCACACTCTACTATCTAGCCAGCAGTTCCTTGATGCTTTGATCAATAAACTTCGTATCCACTGGGTTAATGCCGCCGCCAGCAAAATGCCCCCAAATCGAAGGAATCACTTGAAACTCAGCATTAGGCATGTG
>Ga0209194_1000302_pt1 | contig 41611 bp, 32 predicted proteins | sample COGITO_mtgs_1004_FD_184787 | JGI IMG/M metagenome (GOLD analysis project Ga0209194, IMG submission 184787) | Pelagic marine microbial communities from North Sea - COGITO_mtgs_100413 (SPAdes) (version 2) | ecosystem: Environmental > Aquatic > Marine > Epipelagic ... | reverse complement strand
TTCTGTGGTGGGGCTGTATCTGCTGTTTTCGCCGATTGGTTTGGTGGATGGTATTAGCGTGGCATTTTGGCCACTGATATTAATGTTGGTTGGCATTAATATGTTGGTTTGGTGGAACGCGGCCGGACAGCAATTTGTGCCAACAGAATAAAGAACAAAATAAAGAGCAGGATAAAAAGCAGAATAATAAATGCGGACTCCAGATTGAATAATTCTAACAAGACTAAACCGAGACTGCGCTTCTTCGAAGATGCGCCGGGGCAGCAACATATAGTTGAATCTGATCAGTACCTCTATCAGCGCCCGATACCGAATCACAACCTAGTGGTAATTGGCACCGGCACTATTGGCCAAGAGCATATGCGTGTGGCGACTTTATTGGGTCGTGCGCAAATCTATGGCATCTTCGATACTCAAAAGCACAGCATGGATATTGCCGAGGCTAACTTTACTGGCTATTCCCATAAGCCACTTGTCCGTTATCCAGACCTAGAGTCCGCCTGTAATGATCCCGCTGTTGATGCGCTGTTTATCTGCACGCCCAACTATACCCACTTCGAGATTTTGCAAACCGCGATCAAGTCGGGCAAACCGATCTTTTTAGAAAAGCCTATGGCTACAGACTTACAGGATGCCGCGGCTACTGAAGCTATGGCGAGAGACTATTCCTCGTTTATCCAGATCGGTTTGCAGTACCGGTATAAGGCTCAGTATGTGGAGGCGTTTCACGAGGCGTTAGACAGGGCCTCTCTGGGTGATATCAAAACCATTAGTCTCAGCGAATACCGGCCGCCGTTTTTGGATAAGGTGGCACAGTGGAATAAATTTAATAGCACCAGTGGTGGCACCTTGGTGGAAAAGTGCTGCCATTATTTCGACCTAATTAATCTGCTGGCTCAGTCTCAGCCGCTGAAGGTCTACGCTAGCGGCGGTCAGGCAGTGAACTTTATCGACTTTGAGCGCGATGGTAAAAAGTCAGATATTGATGATCATGCCTTTGTGGTGATTGATTATGCCAATGGCACCCGCGCCAATTTCACCCTGAATATGTTTTGTCATGAGTTTAGTGAAGAGCTGGTAGTCAGTGGTGACCGCGGTCGCCTCAAGGCTACAGAAGTGTTTAATTTTCACCAGCAGCAGGGTGCCAAAGTAACCCTGGCCATTGAAGCTGGCGAGTTGGGTCCCTCGAAAACCATGGATGTGACTTATCCTGCACTGATAGAGCAGAGCGGCCATCACGGCGCTACTTATTTTGAACATATTGCCTTTGTCGACCAGCTTGAGAAAAAGTCTGTGTCGGCGGCGACGCCACTTCAGGGACTTTGGTCGATGATTGTTGCCAGTGCCGCTCAGGCGTCTATCGCCAGTGGCGGGGCAGTGGATATAAACCAATTTATGGCGGCCAATGATTTGGCCCATTACACAAACGATTAGGAATATTATGTCTGACGCTATTCAAAACCCTGCTATTCAACCTACTACTATCCAAGCACCGGCGATTAAAGTCTCCTCCAAGTCCATGCCCGCTGTGGGTCTGGGTCTGTGGAAGATCGATCAGGACAGTGCTGCAGATGCAGTTTACGAAGCTATCAAGGTGGGCTATCGCCATCTTGATAGCGCGGCTGATTACGGCAACGAGCAGCAGGTGGGTGAGGGCATCGCCAGAGCGATCGCCGATGGTCTCTGTAGTCGCGAAGAGCTGTGGGTAACCACCAAGCTGTGGAATACCTATCACCGTGCGGAGCATGTTGAGGCGGCTTGTCGCCGATCAATGGATGACCTGGGCTTGGATTATATCGACCTCTATCTGGTGCATTTTCCTATAGCGCTGCGCTATGTGGATTTTAATCATCGCTACCCAGCGGAGTGGATCTTCGATCACAGCGCCGAGAACCCGGGTATGGAGCTTGATCAGGTTCCACTGAGTGAAACCTGGGGTGCTATGGAACAGCTGGTGGAAAATGGCCTGGTGCGCCAAATTGGCGTCTGTAATTACAGCGCAGCTCTGTTGCATGATCTGATGAGCTATGCCCGAATCAAGCCGGCCATGCTGCAGATTGAATCTCATCCTTACCTTATTCAAGAAGCCCTATTGCGCACCGCGCGCTCTTACAATATGGCCGTTACAGCGTTCTCGCCACTGGGTTCTCTGTCCTATGTGGAACTCAATATGGCCGGTGCCAATGACACAGTGTTAACTGATCCCTCAGTACTGGCCGCGGCACAGCGAACCGGTGCCACGGCGGCTCAGGTGGTGTTGCGCTGGGGTATTCAGCGGGGCACGGCGGTGATTCCGAAAACCAGTAATCCCCAACGTCTGATTGAAAATTTAACCCTTACAGAATTCAGCTTAAGCGATGAGGAAATGGATGCTATTTCCGCGCTCAATCAGAACCGTCGTTTTAATGATCCGGCACAGTTTTGCGAAGCCGCGTTTAATACTTTTCACTCGATTTACGATTAATCACTATGAGCCAATTAAACGTTGAGACAATCAATCTGCCCGGGCAACAGCATCACGCTGAGACAGTTTTTCCACTGGCGTTTTGTTCTGATCAGCCAGTGAATAAAGCTGTTATAGCAGAGTGGGTCACTGAACATCGCGATCAGATAGAAGATCAACTGGCGCTCACTGGTGCGATTTTATTTCGCGGTTTTGGGCTTAAAGATGATCGCGACTTCGATGATTTTATTCGCGCCTTTGACTGGCCCAACTTTACCTATGCCGAGTCTCTCTCTAATGCCGTGAGACGCAATCGCACGGAATTGGTATTTACCGCCAATGAAGCGCCGCCAACAGTGTCGATCTTTTTGCATCACGAGATGGCTCAGACGCCGGTTTATCCCTCGAAGCTATTCTTTTTCTGTGAGCAGGCCGCTGAGAGCGGTGGTGCTACACCGATCTGTCGTTCAGATATTTTGCTGCAACAGCTTAGAGAGCAGCTGCCAGCGTTTGTGACAGATTGCGAGAACAAAGGTGTGCGCTATTCCCAGACCATGCCTTTGGTAGAGGACCTGGCCTCAGGTCAGGGTCGCAGTTGGCAGAGCACCTTGAGTGCCGAGAATCGCCAGCAGGCTGAGACTAAGCTTGAGCATTTGAATTATGACTGGCAGTGGCAGGAAGACGGTTCACTGAGTGTGACCACCCCTGTATTGCCAGCGGTACGCCAACTCGATGATGGCCGAACCGTGTTTTTTAATCAGCTGATCGCCGCCTTTCGCGGTTGGAAAGATGCTCGCAATAGTGGCGAAAAATCCATCTGTTTTGGCGATGGTTCGGCGATCGACAGCGCCCATATGGCCCTGGCTATAGAGCTGGCGGACCAGCTGACGTTTGATATTCCCTGGCAGTCTGGTGATGTTGCTGTGTTAGATAATTTTTTGGTGATGCATGGACGGCGGCCCTTTCAAGGCAAGCGTGCTGTATTGGCGTCATTGGTTGCTTAAGTAGGATGTGGTTATGAAAACGATTATTTTAGGTCTTCTGCTAACAGTGGCAGCGCCCTTCGTGAGTGCCGAGTATTCCCGTAGCTATATCGAATCCCACCCATTGGAAACAGTCGCGGTCAATGGCATTGAAATGGCCTATCGAATTGTTGGGCAGAACCCAGATAGCCCTAAGATAGTGATCATCATGGGTCTTGGTGGCTCCAACCTTGTGTGGGGCGATACTCTGGTCAAGGGCCTTGAAGAGGGCGGCTATGAGCTACTGATGTTTGATAACCGTGATGTCGGCGGTTCTACGAGTTTTGACGATTGGGGGCAGCCGACTCTGTGGTTGCAGCTGATTAAGCAGAAAATCGGTTTGCCAGTAAATGCACCCTATACATTGGATGATATGGCGACTGATACAGTGGCTCTAATGGATGCGCTGGAGTATCAAGATGCCCATATTATCGGCACCTCTATGGGCGGCATGATCGCCCAGGTTGTCGCCGCGCAATATCCCCAGCGCACTCGCAGTTTGGTGTCGATTATGTCCTCCACTGGTGCCCGTCATCTGCCCTGGCCGACGCGTCAGGCCGAGGGCAATTTGCGTGAGCTTGCAGGTGGTGATGCGGCAGCGGAGCGGGATGCAATGATGCGCGCTCGGGGCTTTTATCCCGAATCAATGCCGCGCCAGCTGATGGCGATTTTTAAGTCCGGTGACCGCTCTGCGGATGTTGCCAGTATTCAGGCCAGCACCCTGGTGATGCACGGTGTTGATGACACACTGGTGCCACCGCCACATGGTGTGCACACCGCGGAGTTAATTGAGGGCTCTGAGTTTGTGCTGTTGGAAGATATGGGCCACAACATGCCCGACAATGTCATGCCTGAGCTGATCTCACGGATGCGTGGGCATATGGATAAGTTTGAGGCTGCCGCCGACGCTGGTAGGCAGTAGAAGTCTGGATGGCTAAACGGTCTTATAAGCGGCCTAAAGCGATTCAGGCACAGTCTTGAGTTGCAGCCGCTGGCGCAGATAGCGGGCAAATTGATCGACGCTAATATTCAGAGCGGCACTGACTAGAATCAGCAGTAGGGCCACATCAAAGCGAAAGGTTTCAAAGGCCGAGTCAATATAAAAGCCCAATGTGGCAATGCCGAGAATTCCAAGAATCGCGGTCTCCCGCAGAATGACTTCCCAGCGATAAAACAAGAACGCTAAAAACTGCCGGTAAATTCGCGGCAGCACTTCGTAGAAATACAGAGTGACTCCACGACTGGCATCCGCACGCAGATTAAGTTCTTCAGTATAGCGCCCAAGCAGATGGCCGATAATCGCACCATTGTGAATGCCCAGGGCCAATATGGCCGGTAACATTGAGGGCCCCAAAATCAGCAGTCCGATAAAGGCCAGCAGGTATTCCGGCAAGGTGCGCAGCAAAACTAAAATTGAATCGCCGATGCCACGCTTCCAACGACGCTGGATAAAGCGCGAAGAATTGAGTGGCAGCAAGGCGAGAGCTAAGAGCCCGGTAAAGACCAAGCTGATCTGCCCCAGTAGCACTGTATTGACCAAGCCCGGCCAGACCTGCTGCTGCCATAGCAGGTTGCACCACTGGGCAAAATCATTGATGGTTTCCCCGCTGAGGAATGCTTGACCACGGAGTGGTGCTGGCACTATATCTTCAGTGACAAAGCGCACCAGTAGCTGCCAAGAAATTGTCGCTTGAGGCGGCAGGTAGTAGAACACCGCCACCAAATAGATCGGCAGCAGGCGTTTGTGCAGCCACAGGCGCAATGTCCCTATAAGCAGCAATAGAGCATAAAAGAACGCCGCCGCGTCACTGTAGTGGCCATCACTAAGGGCGGTCTCAAGGTGAAAGCCTAGGGTCGGTAGACCGACAAAACCGAGAATGGCGCTAGAGCGAATGGCGCACTCAAATCGGTAGCTGGTGTAGGTGGCCATGGAGCGCCATGCCAGTGGCAGTACCGAATAGAAAAAATGGCTTAATCTGCTTGGGGTGCGGGGCAGGTTGTTGGCCGGTGCTGGGTCTACCTCTTCAAACAGTTCGCCATAGATTTTCGCGAGGGTGCCAGCATAGGGAATAGCGATGGCCATCAGGCCCGTCAGAGACGAGAGCCCGGCCACCTGCATAAACAGCAGTGCCCAGAACAGCTCATGGATTGAGCGGATAAAGGCGCAGAATGCCCGCACCAAGGTAAAACGGTAACCCAGGGCCAGAAAAAAACCGGCGATGGCTGCGAGAGTCACTCCCTGAAGGGCAAAGGCAAAGGTATTGGCCAGGCTGCTAAGCAATGTGGGCCAGGACCAGACCGAGGGGCTTAGGGCGCCAGCTGTCATCAGTCCCAGTTCCGCCCAGGGATCGGCAGTGCTGATATCTATATCCACTAATAGCAGGCAGATCAGGGCCGAGACGGCAAACCAGAAGCTGATATTGCGCAGGGCGCTGGCGGAGCTATTGATCGAGTTAGGGGCTGAGAGCGCCATCAGCTGGCGCCATAGAGGCCGGCGAGATCACTGGCCTGTAATTGCTCGCTGGGGGCGTCGAGGACAATAGCGCCGTCTTGTAGGCCAATAATACGCGTGCAAATGGACAGGGCCTGGGCAATATCATGGAGTGCGAGCACAACAGTGTTATGGCTTTGGCAGATCAGTTGCAGCAGTGCTTCACCCTGATATTCATCGACATTGGCCACTGGTTCGTCACCGAGAAAAATCCCTCGCTGTTGAATCAGTGCGCGGCCGATACTGGTGCGCTGTTGCTGGCCGCCGGAGAGCTTATCGGTGGAGCTAAACAGGTGCTGCTCAAGCCCCAGCTGCTTGGCGATAGGCTGAACAATGTTCAGTGCACCGGGTAGGGGTTTGATCAAATTGACCAGATTGTAGGCCAGAGAGTGGGAACTCAATGCACCCATATAAATATTGTGAAAGGTGCTGAGTATAGGCACCAAACCCGGTTGCTGGGGACACCAGGCAACCTGATCCGGACGTTGCTCGCGCAGCGCCTTGAGCAGTGTCGATTTACCCGCACCGCTCTCTCCAATTAAAGCCACGCGCTCGCCACTGGCGATGCTCAGTGAGAGATTGTCTAGCACCGTACGCCCCTGATACTGCAGGCATTGGTCGCTAAACTGGAACAGCGCTTTTGGCTGTTTAATGGCGTCGTTCAAAAAAGGTGCCTACTTGCCTGCATCAATGATACCGACGCTAATCGCGGTATCTAAAATCGGCTGGTAGAGTTCGTTGTCAGCGGCAATAAAGCCACTGCGCGGGAAACTTGCCAGCAGATCGGGGTCGTTCATACCCAGTAAGGCTTCAGTTAGGCGCGCCTGAAAATCTGGGCCCCAGCTGTCATTCACGTCACCGCGTACAGTCCACTGATAGTCGGGATAGCTCGGCGTGCGCCAAATTACTTTGACTTTGTCGCTGTCGATTTTGCCTGCGGCTAATTGCTTGTCCCAGACTTTGTAGTTCACTGCGCCAACTTCGTAGGCACCAGATTGAACTAGGGCAATAGTGCGGCTGTGGTCGCCGCTGTAACCGACCTTGCTGAATAAGTTATTTGGAGTGTCGCCTAAGTTTTTGCGAATAAAGTGTTCGGGCATCAGGCGTCCAGAGGTTGACCCCTTGGAACCGAAGGTGAAGCTTTTACCGGTTATGGCTGCTGGCAGGCTGTCGCTGGGCTCTATGCCAGTGCTGCTGTGGGCAATGATATAACTGGTGAAAAACGGATCCTCTGTGCCCTGGGCAATGGCTTGGCTGCCGGGTACTAGACGTCGTGCCTGAACACCTGAGAGTCCACCAAACCAGGCCAGTTGAACCTGGTTGTTACGAAAGGCGGTGACTGCTGCGGAGTAGCTCTTAACCGGAATGTAGCGGACTTCTATGCCTAGCTGAGCCTGTAAATAGACGGCAACCTTATCAAAGCGCTCTTGAAGGTTGGCTTCGTCTTGATCGGGAATGGCGCTAAAGACAAATGTCTTGGGGCTGGCCGAACTGGTTTTGGCAGAACTAGCACTGACAACGGCAGCCACGGTGCTGAGGCCAAAGGGCGAGGCACTGGAAATAGAGGTTACAAACAGCAGGGTAAGCGCAACAAATGAGCGCAGTAGCTGAATCCGCATTGAGAGATCCTTTTAATGAATAGTTGGGCCTGTGATCGCGCGAAATGGGCGGACAGGTTACGCCGGCGGCGATTGTACCAGTGATCAGGGCTGTGGGTAACTGTGGGTAACAGGGAGTGGCGTTAATAAGCTTGTGGTGAAAGGTCTTTAAATGAGGGTCTGGCGGGAATAGAGGGCTAGTGGTAGAGGGCTTTAGAGGACTGAGCCTGACAAATTTCTGTCAGACCCAGTTGATCTAGCCTGTAAGTATACTGCGATAGCTCTAGCTCTAGCTCTAGCTCTAGCTCTAGCTCTAGCTCTGAGACCACTTGGCAAAACTGCTGCCGCTTTCGGCCAGAGTCTTGATCAAATCCGCTGGCTTCCAATAGTCTTCACCGCTCTCCTGGTGCAGGGCGCTGAGCTTTTTATACACAGCATCCAGGCCTAGGTGATCGGCATATTGCATTGGCCCGCCGTGATAGACCGGGAAGCCATAGCCAAACACATAGACAACATCTATATCACCGGAGCGCTGTGCTATACCTTCCTGAAGGATTTTTGCCCCCTCGTTAATCAGTGGCAGTAGCAGGCGATCGCGGATCTCTTCGTCGGTGAAGTCTCTACGCTCAACTCCGTATTCCGCTGCTTTGGCTTCGACCAGAGCGCTGACCTCAGGGTCGCTGATACGAGCGCGAGTCTGGGGATCATATTGATAAAAACCAGCACCGCTTTTCTGTCCTAAACGACCCTGATCGACTAGCGCGTCGGCAACACAGAAGCTTCGTGGGTCACCTTTTTCTTCTTCGGATAAGCCTTCACGAACCTTGTAGCCAATATCAATACCGGCGAGATCGCTCACGGCCAAGGGCCCCATGGCCATGCCGTACTCTTCCATCACGCGATCGATCTGTTCAGCGCTGGCGCCTTCAATCAAGCAGAGTTGGGTTTCGCGACCGTACTCGCTGAACATACGGTTGCCGATAAAGCCAAAGCAGACTCCTGAAAGAACCGGGACTTTGCCTATGGCTTTAGCTACTGCCATCGCAGTGGCAATGACTTCATCAGAGGTTTTATCTGCGCGGACAATTTCCAGCAGCTTCATGATGTTGGCGGGACTGAAAAAGTGTAGGCCGATAACATCTTCAGGTCGCGTGGTGACCGCGGCTATGGCATTAACATCCTGATAGGAGGTGTTGCTGGCCAAAATAGCACCTGGCTTGCAGACTTTGTCGAGCTGGGTAAATACCTGCTGTTTGATCTCGAGGTTTTCAAAAACCGCCTCAATTACCAGGTCGGCATTGGCCAGATCCTGGTAGTCAGTAGTGCCGCTAATCAGGCTCAGGCAACCTTGCTTTTGCTCTTCGCTGAGTTTGCCTTTTTTAACGGTCATGGAATAGTTTTTGTCGATAATTCCCAAGCCACGCTGCAGCGCTTCATCGTTAATTTCCAGCATGGTCACGGGAATGCCGACATTGGCAAAGTTCATGGCGATGCCGCCACCCATGGTGCCGCCGCCGATAATGGCAACAGACTTTATGGATCGCTTGGCTGTCTCTTTACCTATGCCTTTAATCTTGTTGGCTTCGCGCTGGGCGAAAAACATATGGCGCATAGCAGCTGACTGGCTACCGTCTTTGAGTTCCATAAAGAGACGGCCTTCAGTGGCTAAGCCTTCATCGAAAGACAGTGTGGCTGCAGCTTCAATGCAGTCGACAATACTCTGTGGTGCCAGCTGACCGCGGGCGCGACGGCTGAGTTGCTTGCGTGAGTTGTCGAAAATAGCGGGATCAAAAGAGGCGGGGTCTATGTTGATGTCACGCACTTTGCGCAGCGGAGCATTGTCTGCAAGCAACTGATGGGCATAGGCCATAGCGCCTTCAAGCAGGTCGTCGCCTGCAATGATGTGATCGATCAGGTTTAAGTCGACAGCGGCTTTGGCTTTGATTGGGTTGCCGCTGGTAATCAGCTTAATAGCGGCCTCGACACCGGTGAGGCGCGGTGCGCGCTGAGTGCCGCCAGCCCCCGGCAGCAGGCCGAGTTTCACTTCTGGTAGGCCAACCATGGCTGTGCCAACTGCGCAGCGGTAGTGGCAGGCAAGGGCGGTTTCTAGTCCGCCACCCAGTGCGGTGCCATGAATCGCGGCGACCATAGGCTTGGCTGACTGCTCTATGGTTTCGAGGATTTTATTAAACGAGGGTTCGGTGGGAGCTTTGTCGAACTCAGAGATGTCGGCGCCAGCAATAAAGGTGCGGCCCTGACAGATCAGTATTAAGGCTTTGGTGGCGTCGTCCTGTGCGGCGTTAACTGCGGCATAGATACCGTCGCGCAGTGCCTGTGACAGTGCATTGACCGGTGGGTTGTTGATCCAAATGATTCCGATATCGCCGCGTACTTCATAGCTAGTAACTGACGAGCTTGTTACTGAAGAGCTTGTAACTGACATACTGTTCCCCCAAATTGAATTGTTATTTATTGTTATTGTTAAACCGCTGCAGTCTAAATTCTGGTTACTTTTCTCGACCTAATGATGGCGGTGGTTGGCCAGTCACTTTCTCAAAGTCCTATGGGTGCCTTAGGCTGATATACTTTTGCCCTGAGCAATTTTCCTTTCACTCCATAACGAGAATAATAACAATGCAGAGTAACAGAGAATTAGATGTAGTGGTCTACGGTGCCACAGGTTTTACTGGACGGCTGGTCGCGGAATATTTAAATAACCAATACGGTGTCAATGGTGAGATTAAGTGGGCTATGGCGGGACGCAGCCAGGCCAAACTTGAGTCTGTTCGCGATGAGATGGGTATCTCTGCGGATGTGCCCTTAATTGTAGCCGATGCTGCTGACTTGCCTTCTTTAAATGCAATGGTGCTGAGCAGTAAGGTTGTTTTGACCACTGTCGGCCCTTACCAGCTGTATGGCAATGAATTGGTTGCGGCCTGTGCTGAGCACGGCACTGACTATGTTGACCTTTGCGGCGAGCCCGCTTGGATGCATCAGATGATTGCAGCGCACTCGGCAGCGGCTGAGGCCAGCGGTGCACGAATTGTCTTTTCCTGTGGTTTTGATTCGATTCCTTTTGATCTGGGTGTGCTGTTTTTACAGCAGACGGCGGAGCAGCAGTTGGGTGCCATGGTGCCGCGAGTTAAAGGCCGTGTGCGTTCAATGAAGGGCACTTTTTCTGGCGGCACACTGGCGAGCTTTCGCGCCACTATGGCAGCTGCAGGTAAAGACCGTGAGCTGATCAATGTGTTGCGTAACCCCTTTGCACTCACTGAAGGTTTTGTTGGAGCTGACCAACCTCGTGGCGATAAGCCAATGTTTGATGATGCGCTGCAGAGCTGGGTTGCTCCCTTTGTTATGGCGAGCATTAACACTAAAAATATTCACCGTTCAAATAAGTTGATGGGCCATGCCTATGGTTCTGATTTTGTCTATGACGAAATGTTAGTTACCGGTCCTGGTGATCGCGGTGAAGCTATTGCTAAGGCTGTGACTGAAGATACCTCTATGGCCAATGACCCACGTAAGCCAGGCGAAGGGCCTGATTTGGACGAGCGTGTTAACGGTAATTATGATTTGCTGATAATTGGTGAAGCTACTGACGGTCGCTCTGTGCGCGTTAGTGTTAAAGGTGACATGGATCCTGGTTACGGTTCTACGTCGAAGATGATTGCTGAGAGTGCGGTCTGTTTGGTGATGAATCCTGATTTGGCATCTGGCGGTATTTGGACCTCGGCACCGGCTATGGGTACGGCGTTGATTGAGCGCTTGCAGGCTAATGCTGGATTAACGTTCACTGTTGAAACAGCATAGTTTTTAGATTGAGTTTTAGTTAATAATCGGTGCGGCTTCTGCTATGTTGGTAGAGGCCGCACTTGTATATAAGGTTATTTTGGAACACTGTTATCATTCTGTTGTAACTATTTTGTAAAAAAAGGACTGTATTTAAGAAAGGCTGTATTTAAGAAAGACTGTATTAAAAATGATAATAATGGGGCAGTCAGTATGAAATTTCACCCACAAAAAAATGCATTAATTAAAGAATTACACAACCGAACTTTTCCGGTGGTGCAGCTGCCAGCTCAGGTCTCGAGTTTGGTTATATTCAATCCTGGTGATCGCCAGCTTGAACTGGATCGACTTACGGATTTAGCCAAGCAACAAAATGTTACTCCACCTCTGGCAGATGAAAGCTGCTATTACCAAAGTTTTAAAGATTTTGATTTGCGCTGGGAACGGCACAATGAGTTTTCGACCTATACGGTGATTTGTCAGCGCCAAGGGGAGGGTGAGTTCTTTCGGAATCTGTTTTCGTTAATTGATTCTGAGTGGCTAGAGGCTATGCCCGGTGAGGTGATAGCGGCGAATCATATTGATCTGCGTCCGACGACGCTGAGTTCGGAACAGTTGCCCGAGTATTTTGAAGGTAAGCGTTTGGTGGGCAGCAAGATTTATGATGGTTTGGCAACGGTGTGGACGTCGGTGCAGCATCATAGCGACGGCTTTATTCGCACGCTGGTGGTAGATGAGGGAATTGATGCATTGCAGGCGGGTCGGGCGATTCGTAATCTTTTGGAGATTGCCGCCTACCGGGCTATGACACTGTTGGCACTGCCTATTGCGCGTAAATTGATTCCTGAGGTAACGAAGTTGGAAGGGCGTTTGGTTGGTACCAATGCTAAGTTGAATTTGCTGGAGACGGTGGAGGATGAGCAGAAGTTGATGACTGAGTTGATTGAAGAGGCTACTCAGTTGGAAAAGTTAGTTGCTGATCATAATTTCCGTTTTTCTGCGACTCAGGCGTATTTTAGTTTGACTGAAAGTCGTTTGGATATGTTACGCGAGCAGCGCTTGCCAACTTTTCGTACGTTGAAGCAGTTTCATGTGCGGCGTTTTATTCCGGCCTTTCATACCTGTATGTCTGTGGTTAAGCGTAAGGAGGATCTGTCGAAACGGATTAGCCGCACGACGGAGTTGTTGAATTCTCGGTTGCAGTTGTCGTTGGAATTACAGAATCAGCGTTTGCTTGCTTCGATGGATAAACGCAGTGCTTTGCAGTTGCGTTTGCAGCAGACGGTTGAGGGTTTGTCGGTTGTGGCGATGACTTATTACAGTATGAATTTGATTAAGTTGCTGATTGCGCCGTTGCCGATTGAGCAGTATTTGTTGATGTCTAAGACTATGGCGCTGGCGATTATGACGCCGTTTGTTTTTACTGGTGCGTTGATGTTGGTGAAGAGGATTCGCAATAAGTTGGAGAAATGAATTGTTGGGGGTAGGGTGTTTTGTTAGTTCAGGCGGGTCTATCTGTGAGTTCCCAAACGCCAACACTGTGATCCCGACAGAGCAACTTTTTATGTCATCCCGGCAGAGCAACCTTTTATGTCATCCCGACAGAGCGTAGCGACGAGGGATCTCGGCTTTGCTATTGGCGACTAATTTGATTGCTGAGAGCTGACTGTTGGGTGTGAATAGACCCTGCCCCTACCCTTGAGATCGGTCCCATGGATGCCATTATTTTCAGCGTTCGCACAACTCGCTGTCGCTCAGACAAGTGCTCTCTTTTTCTGAAAATAATGGCATCCATAAGCGGGCCCTGATTGATCGCAAGGGTAGGGGCAGGGTCTATCTGGGTTTTCGCAGTACTGCCGTAGACCCCACGCGGTGATTCTGGCGCATTCTGCATTTATTTTGTCCGGCAGAGCCCTTTTGTGTCATCCCGACAGAGCGCAGCGACGAGGGATCTCAAGCTGACTTTTGGTAACCAAGTTGTGTGTCGGGTGCGGATAGACCCTGACCCTACCCTTGCGATCGGTCCCATGAGTGCAATCATTTTCAGCGTTCGCACAACTCGCTGACGCTCAAACAAGTGCTCTCTCTTTCTGAAAATAATCGCACCCATAAGCGGGCCCTGATTGATCGCAAGGGTAGGGGCAGGGTCTATCTGAATTATCGCAGTGCGGTCTAGAAGCCGTTTTGTTACCTTGGCGCCTTTCTCGTTAATATCATCCTGACAGAGCATGGCGATGAGGGATCTCCTGCTACTTACTCCGAGATCTCTCACATTCGTTCGAGATGACAAGAGGCTTATGGCAAGGCTGCTAATACGCTCAGGGCTGTCTATTTGCTCAGGGCTGTCTATTCGCTCAGGGCTGTCTATCTGCTCAGGGCTGTCTATCTGCTCAGGGCTGTCTATCTGCTCAGGGCTGTCTATTCGCTCAGGGCTGTCTATTCGCTCAGGGCTGTCTATCTGCTCAGGGCTGTCTATCCGCTCAGGGCTGTTGATTCCAGCGCACGCATTCCTCAAGCGTTACACCAGAACCACCAAAGATATCCAAGGCACTGCCAATAGTAAGGTCGACTTTGCCGTTTGAGAGTGATTTCACTAGATCGAGATCGGCGAGGCTGCGTGCGCCACCTGCATAGGTGGTGGGAAGGGTGCAGCAATTGCCGAGTAGGCTGACAAGGTCGCTGTCGATTCCTGCTTGGAGTCCTTCAACATCTGCTGCATGAATTAAAAATTCTGCGCAGTGGCTTTCCAGTTCGGCAATGGTTTGTTGGTTAATCTGCATGTTGGTAATGGTCTGCCAGCGGTCGGTGGCGATCATCCAGCCGTCTGAAGTTTTGCGACAGCTTAGATCGAGGACTAATTTATCGGCTCCGACTTCGGCTTTTATTTTTTCCAGTCGCGACCAGGAGAAGTCGCCGTTTTCAAATAAATAGGAGGTCACAATAATCTGTGATGCGCCGGCTTCTAAATAGCTACTGGCGTTCTCAAGATTGACGCCGCCGCCAAACTGCATGCCATTGGGATAGGCGGCCAGGGCTTCGAGAACTTGCTGTTGATTGTTTGGGCCTAGGGCAATGACGTGGCCGCCAGTGAGCCCCTGCTGCTGATAGAGTCTGGCATAGTAGGCTGCATTGTGGCTGCTGACGAAGTTAGTTTCGGCGCCGGAATCATTGAGGCTGCCGCCGACTATCTGTTTTACCTGACCCTGATGAAGGTCGATACATGGACGAAACGCGGTCAAGGAGCCTACTCCGGATGGGATTGCGAGGGCGCTAGTATAGCTTACTGGCCTGCAGTGCCAACTGTTTGGCGAGGCTGCAGGCCAAGTTTTTGTTTAGACTTTGGCTATTTCAAAGGCGAGTAACTCTGCTCCGCCATCGACCAATTCACCCGGCTGATAAAAGAATTCACTGACCTTGCCGTCTTTAGGCGCAGCGATGGTGTGTTCCATTTTCATCGCTTCCATGACCAGTAGTGTTTCACCTTTGGCGACGGCTGCGCCGACTTCTACCAGCAGGGTGACTACTGTGCCGTTCATGGGAGCGGTGAGGTTGCCGCTGCTATCTTGGTCTTGGTCGAGTCCCAGGTTAGGTGGGGTTTCGGCGCAGTGAAAAACACCTTTTGGGGTGAATAGATTGAACCCGTTTTCGTCGCTGACGGCTTTGATGTTGGCTGGAATTTGAGTTCGGTCTTGAGTTCCGTATTGAGGCCCGAATTGAGAGCTGTCTGCAGTTACTTCAACCTGTTCTGTGCCGACGGTAATGTTTAGCTTCTGTGGGCTGCTGTCACTGGCGCGCCAACCATTGGCTAGATGCCAGGGGGAGTTGGGTTCACTGGACTGCTCGGCGATCTGTTGGGCGCTCTCTGCTCGCGCTGTCAGAATGGCCTGAGCGGCTAGCGGTGCGGCATAGTCGAGGTCTTCTTGGCGGCGGTGGAATATCTCTTGTTCATGCTCTTCGATAAAGCCGGTGTTGACCTCGCCGCGCTTAAATGCGGCGCTGCTAGCGAGGTTGTAGAGGAACGGAATATTGGTGGTGACGCCGACGATTTTATATTCGCTGAGGGCTTGGGTGAGCCGCTGTAGGGCGCGCTCACGGTCGAGATCCCAGACGACTAACTTGGCGATCATGGGGTCGTAGAATACTGAAACTTCGTCTCCTTCGACCACACCGCTGTCGATGCGCACATGGGTATTTTCTGTTGGTGCTTGAAGCACTTTTAGTTGACCTGTTGAGGGCAGGAAGTCCTGCTCTGGATCTTCGGCATAAACCCGTGCTTCGAAGGCGTGGCCTTTGAGTGTTAGTTGGTCCTGGGTGCAGGGCAGGGGTTCACCATTAGCGACGCGCAGTTGCCATTCGACAAGGTCTTGGCCGCTGATCATTTCGGTGACTGGGTGTTCTACTTGGAGGCGGGTGTTCATCTCCATAAAGAAGAATTCGCCGCTGCTGTCGAGTAAAAATTCTACGGTACCGGCACCCTGATAATTGATTGCGCTGGCGGCGCGAATCGCGGCTTGACCCATGCGCTGGCGCAGTTCTTCGCTCATGCCTGGGGCCGGTGCTTCTTCGATAACTTTTTGGTGGCGACGCTGGAGGGAGCAGTCCCGTTCGAAGAGGTGTACGGCGTTGTTGTGCTGGTCGCAGAATACTTGAATTTCAACGTGGCGGGGTTGCTGGAGGTATTTTTCGACCAGCATGATGTCGTCGTTAAAGCTGTGTTTAGCTTCGCGTTTAGCGGCGGCTAGGGCCTGGTCAAATTCATCGGCATGGTAGACGGCGCGCATGCCTTTGCCACCGCCACCGGCGGCGGCTTTAAGTAACACTGGGTAGCCCATGTCGTCTGCGGACTGTTTCAGTATGTCGGGGTTTTGGTCGTCACCGTGATAGCCGGGGACTAGGGGGACGTCGGCGTTGGCCATGATTTTTTTGGCAGCGGATTTGGAGCCCATGGCTAAAATAGCGGCGACTGGGGGGCCGATAAAAATTAGGTTGTTGGCGTCGCACTGGCGGCAGAAGTCGGCGTTTTCAGAGAGGAAGCCATAGCCGGGGTGGATGGCCTGGGCACCGCTGCTTAGAGCGGCTTGAATGATGTTGTCGATCACTAAATAGGATTCGCTTGAGGGGGATGGGCCTATGTGGACGGCTTCGTCGGCTTGGCTGACATGCAGTGCATTGCGGTCGGCGTCGCTGTAGACGGCGACGGTTTTGATGCCCATTTTTTTCGCTGTCTGGATGATGCGACAGGCGATTTCACCACGGTTGGCGATTAGTATTTTGTTAAACATTTTTCAGTCCGTTTTGTTGCTGGTTATGGTCTGGTTTGTCTTACCTTGTCTTGCGCGCTTCCGGTGTTGGTGGCCATTCTGAAGTAGATTCTTCGTCGCTGCGCGCTGCCGGGATAACATAACAAAAGCACTCTGTCGGGATGACAGGATGCGGATGTCACATCCGAAACACGCCAAACTTAGTCTCTTCTATCACCCGGTTGTGGCTCGCCGAAATCGACAGTCCCAATACCATTCTGGTATCCGCGGGATCAATCACGCCATCGTCCCAGAGCCTTGCGGAGGCATAATAGGGATGCCCCTGGTGCTCATAGTTGTCGACAATCGGTTTTTTAAAGTCCGCTTCTTCTTCGGCACTCCATTCAATGCCGTCGCGCTCATACTTGTCCCGGGTGACCTGGGCCAAGACACCAGCGGCCTGTTCTCCGCCCATCACCGAGATACGCGCATTGGGCCACATAAACATAAATCGTGGGTCATAGGCGCGACCACACATGCCGTAGTTGCCCGCTCCAAATGAGCCGCCAATCAGGACGGTGAATTTGGGGACGTTGGCGGTGGCGACGGCGGTGACCATCTTGGCGCCATGTTTGGCTATGCCATTATTTTCATATTGCTTGCCGACCATAAAACCGGTGATGTTTTGTAAAAATACCAAGGGGATTTTGCGCTGGGCGCAGAGTTCAATAAAGTGCGCGCCTTTTTGTGCTGACTCGCCAAAGAGAATGCCGTTATTGGCCACTATGCCCACTGGGTAGCCAAATATTCTGGCAAAACCACAGACTAGGGTGGTGCCGTAGAGGGCTTTAAATTCATCAAAGTCAGAGCCGTCGACTACTCGTGCAATGATCTCGCGAACGTCGTAGGACTTGCGCGAGTCACTGGGCACTACGCCGCCGATTTCGTCGCTGTTATAGAGGGGTTCTATGGCGGCTTTGAGGTCGCCGTTAACTGGCTTAACGCGGTTTAGTCGTGCCACAGCATTGCGGGCTAGTTCGAGGGCATGGTGATCGTTGTTGGCCAGATGATCGGCTACGCCTGAGGTGCGGCAGTGAACATCGGCACCACCCAGCTCCTCTGCTGTCACCACTTCACCGGTGGCGGCTTTCACGAGGGGCGGGCCGGCGAGAAAAATGGTGCCCTGATCACGAACAATTATGGATTCGTCGGCCATGGCTGGCACATAGGCGCCACCGGCGGTGCAGGAACCCATTACCGCGGCTATCTGAGGAATATTTTGGGCTGACATGTTAGCTTGGTTAAAGAAGATGCGACCGAAGTGTTCGCGGTCGGGAAAGACTTCATCCTGACGCGGTAGGTTGGCACCGCCGGAATCCACTAGGTAGATGCAGGGCAGATTGTTTTCCGCGGCTATGGCTTGGGCACGGAGGTGTTTTTTCACAGTTAGAGGGTAATAGCTACCGCCTTTGACTGTGGCATCGTTGGCTACGATGACGCATTCCTGACCACTGACTCGACCTATGCCGGTGATGATGCCAGCGGCTGGTACGGATTCGCCGTAAACCTCATGGGCGGCGAGGGCAGAGAATTCGAGGAAGGGTGAGCCTGGATCAAGCAGTCCTTGGACGCGCTCGCGGGGGAGTAATTTACCCCGAGCGACGTGGCGTGCGCAGGCTTTTTCGCCACCCCCTTGGCGGATCGCGGCCAAGGTGTTGTTGAGGTCGTCGACCTTGGTCTGCATGGCTGCGGCATTGGCCGTAAAGTCTGCGCTTTTGTTGCTTATTTTACTTTTGATAATTGACATAATTTTTTTCTACTCGCTATTTTCTACTCGCTTTGGGCGTTTTTTATCAGCTTTGGGCAAACAGTTCACGACCAATCAGCATGCGGCGCACTTCAGAGGTGCCGGCGCCAATTTCATAGAGCTTGGCGTCGCGCAGTAAGCGTCCGGCGGCATAGTCATTAGTGTAGCCATTGCCTCCCAGTGCCTGAATGGTTTGTAGGGCCATCTGGGTCGCTTTTTCGGCGGTGAATAAAATCACTGCGGCGGCATCTTTGCGCGAGTCTTGGGCCAGGTCACAGGCTCTGGCAACGGCGTAGAGATAAGCGCGAGAAGCGTTTAGGTCGGTGTACATGTCGGCGATCTTGCCTTGCATTAATTGGAACTCTCCAATGGCCTGACCGAACTGGGTGCGCTCGTGGATATAGGGCAGCACAACATCTAGGCAGGCTTGCATGATGCCCACTGGGCCGCCGGATAATACGGTGCGCTCATAGTCGAGGCCGGACATGAGTACGGCGACACCGCGGCCTTCGCCACCGAGAATGTTTTCTGCTGGCACTTCGCAGTCTTGAAAGAGTAGCTCACAGGTATTGGATCCGCGCATACCCAGCTTGTCGAGTTTTTGGTGGCGGGAAAACCCTGGTGCGTCGCGCTCGACAATAAAGGCGGTGATGCCTTTGGAGCCGGCGCTGGTGTCGGTCTTAGCGTAGATGATGTAGGTGTGAGCATCGGGTCCGTTGGTGATCCACATTTTGTTGCCGTTGAGCAGGTATTTATCGCCCTGTTTGGTGGCGCTGAGTTTCATGCTCACCACATCGGAACCGGCGTTGGGCTCGCTCATGGCGAGGGCCCCTATATGCTCACCAGAGCAGAGTTTTGGCAGGTATTTTTGTTTCTGTTCTGGGGTGCCGTTTTTTGCTAGCTGGTTAACACAGAGGTTGGAGTGGGCGCCGTAGGAGAGGCCCACTGAGGCTGAGGCTCTGGAGATCTCTTCCATGGCCACGCAGTGAGCCAGATAACCCATGCCGGACCCGCCGTACTCTTCGTCTACGGTAATGCCGAGCAGGCCCATATCGCCAAACTTGCGCCATAGGTCCATGGGGAATTCATTGCTCTGATCGATCTCGGCGGCGCGGGGAGCGATCTCGGCCTGGCAAAATTGGAAGACGCTGTCGCGGAGCATGTCGATGTCTTCGCCGAGATTAAAGTTTAGGCTGGGATAGATTGTGTTCATAAATTATTGGCTTCCATTAGTTTTAAGCGCGTCGATGCAGTCGGCTTCGGCTTGGTTGAGGTCTTTGAGCAGCTTGCTGATATCGTCGAGCTGTTGATTGAGTTTGTGACGTTGCAGCTGAATGGCGTCGATGAGTTTTTTCAGCTGGTCGATATTGGTTTTGCCCGGTTCGTACATGTCGATAATTTCTCTGGAGTCTTCCAGGGATAGACCGAGGCGCTTGCCGCGCAAGATAAGCCGTAGTCGAGTGCGGTCTTCTTGGCTGTAAATTCGGGTTTGTCCGCGACGGGCAGGGGAGAGCAGGCCTATATCTTCGTAGTGGCGTATGCTGCGGGTGGTGATATCAAACTCTTTGGAGAGCTGGGATATGCTGTATTCGGTGGCGCTTTGTGGCTGTGCTTTTTCCATGAGAGGTCGATCGGAGTAGAGAACAGACCGGCAGTATAATTATTATCTAACGTTTACGTCAACGTAAGCTTTATGATTTTTCTCGACGAGATGGCTTGCAGGGGTCTGTGCTTGGGTTAATCCAGTTTGAGGTCCATCTGATATTGGAACAGCTCGGAGTTGTAGAGCGCCAATAGATAGTCCACTAGCTCTTCTTGGTCGCCATTCTGCTTGTAGGAGCGCCGCACCAAACGGAGTAGTGGTGCCCCTGGCTCTATATTGAGGTGCTTGGCGATTATTGGGGTTGCCGCGATGGCACTGAGGGATTGCTTGATATGGCTGATTCGCATGCCGTTGTCACGGAAATAGTGATGTCGCGATTCGTGGATAAAGATGTCGCTGTTAGGGGGCACGGTGACCCCGGCGCTCCAACTGTCGAAGTAGCCAAAGGCGCTGCCTGCGCGCTCTCGGATTCTGAGCAAATGCAGCAGAGTATCGCCGGGCTTGAGGCCAAACTCGGTGGCAATAGTTTGCGGTGGTTTGTTCTCGGCACATTGAATAACGGTGGCTGTTGAGCTTTCGGCAATGCTTTCGATTTCTTCTAATACGCCGATCATCGGTGCGTTGACTGGCTTTGGTGAATATTTGTAGACCACATGAGTGCCCTTGCCGCGGGCCCTTTCAACCAGCTGTTCTGCGGCCAACTCATTGACTGCGCGCTTGGCGGTAATACGCGATACATCAAACAGTTTTGTCAGTTCCTGCTCACTGGGCAGTTTGTCGCCATAGTGCAGAGAACCATCGAGAATATAGTTTTTGATCAGGCTATAGAGCTGGTGATAAAGGGGCACTGGCAAGTCAGGGGAAATGTGATGGCGCAGGTTCCGACTAAAAAGGGTTGCGCTCGGGACAGTGCTCATTGGATTACCTTACTGGGTCGCGGCTACAGTTTTAGACAGTCAGTGGGTTGTGCTTATATTAAATATTTGATATAAACGTATACCATTATGCTGAATTTTTTTTACCATCATTAGGTTATACGAGTATTTGCCGCGCGGGTCAATGGGTAACTTCCCGTGGTCAGCGGTTGTAGAGGTCTCGATAGCACTGGAATTATAAAAATTTACATTCTAAATCATTCGACTTTACTGGTCGGTATCGCTGTTTGCCCAAGGCGACCCACGGGCCAGGTTACATAACAAAAGGGAGACTCTGTGAGTCAGCCACTTAGCGGTATCCGTGTTCTCGACCTGACTCATATGCTATCTGGTCCATACGGCAGTATGATTCTTGCTGATCTGGGCGCCGAGACCATCAAGGTTGAGCCCCTCACCGGTGAGGGCACGCGCAAGCTGTTAGCTACAGATCCGAATAATTCCCTCGATGGCATGGGTGCTTACTACATTACGTTGAACCGCAATAAAAAGAGCGTTGCGGTGGATCTTAAAACCCCTGAGGGTTTGGCTCTGTTTAAAGATTTGGTGGTTAATGTTGATATTGTGATCAGTAATTTTGGCGCTGGAGTTCCTGAGCGCCTGGGTATTGATTACGACTCGTTAAGTGCCGTTAACCCACGCATTATTACCTGCACCGTGTCGGGCTTTGGTTCCGATGGTCCTGGTAGCAAGCGACCGGCCTTTGATCAGGTTGCTCAGGCCATGGGCGGCGGTATGTCGATTACCGGGCCGGATTCAGAGCATATGGTTCGTGCTGGTATTCCTATAGGTGACCTTGGCGGCGGCATGTTCGGCGTGATGGGTATTTTAGCAGCGCTCTATGAACGCGAGCGCAGCGGTCTGGGTCAGCATGTGGATATCTCTATGCTCGATTGCCAGATATCAATGCTCAACTATATGGCAACCATGCATTTTCTCTCTGGAGAGGATCCCTATCCCATTGGCAATAGTCACTTTGTTCATGTGCCCTACAACACGTTTAGCTGCTCAGATGGATCGATCGTTATCGCGGTGATCACGGATAACTTTTGGACCAATCTCAAAGGGGTGCTTAACTGTGCTGAGTTCGATAATGCCAAGTACGATACTCAGCCCGGTCGCTGGGAAGACCGCGAGATGATCAATGCCCGACTCAATGAGTTGTTGAGCGTGAATAGCTGCGCTCATTGGCTGGGGTTATTTGAAGCGCAGCGTATTCCTTGTGCACCGGTCAATAGTCTAAGTCAGGCCCTTTCTGATACCCAGGTGCTGCACCGCAATATGGTGATCGATTTAAAACATCCGAATGGCAGCTCCACCAAAGGCCCAGGCAATCCGATTAAATTATCCCGTAGCAGTGCTGAGGTATTTACTGCCGCGCCTACATTGGGGCAGCACACAGATGAAGTTATGACCCAATTACTTAATTTAAGCGTAAAGCAGATACAACAGATGAAAGATCAAGGGATTATTAAATAATGTCGGAAACAGTTGTGATTACAGATGTTGGGCCAAGAGATGGCCTACAGAATCAGCCAAAGATTCTCTCTGTTGAGGAGCGCCTTGAGCTGGTGCATGCCATTGCTGCTGCGGGCGTGCCGCAGATTGAGGTGGGTAGTTTTGTCTCGCCCAAGGCGGTACCCGCTATGGCTGGAACTGATCAGGTTTTCGCTGGTCTAGAGGTCACCGATTTTGCGACGCCGACCATTGCCTTGATTCCCAACATGAGGGGCTATGAGTTAGCCCGCGCCGCTGGGGCTAAAACCGTGACCATGGTGCTCTATGCCAGTGATGGCATGGCGCAAAAGAATGCCGCCATGAGTATGGCTGAGGCGGAATTGGTCACCCTAGAGATTCTCAAATTAGCTAAGCATGATGGGATAGAGGTTATCGCCACTATAGCGGTTGCCTTTGAATGTCCATTTGATGGTCCCACAGACCCCGCAGTTGTAGAGGCTATAGTGGCCAAGTTTATGGCTGCTGGTGCCGATCAGATAGTGTTGGCCGACACTATTGGCGCTGCTCATCCTCAGCAGGTACGGGAGTTAACGGCCGCGCTGGTCGCCAGTCATGGCGCAGAACGGCTTGGCTGCCATTTTCACGACACCAGAGCTATGGGTCTGGCCAATGTCTATGCCGCGGTGGAGTCGGGTATCCGGCGCTTTGATAGTTCTATTGCTGGATTGGGTGGTTGTCCATTTGCTCCAGGAGCATCAGGTAATGTTGCCACTGACGATATTGCGATGATGATGCAGCAGATGGGCTTTGACACCGGTATTGATTTAGATAGACTGATGAGCGCCTCAGATTTAGCGCAGACTTTAACCGGCACAGCGCCAGGTGGTCGATCCAAGGCTTGGTTGCAGGGTTATTTGGCAAAGCAGGTGGGATAAAAAAGCAAGTAGGATAAAGAGCAGACCAGTTACAGAATATTGATAGCGGCAGCAAAAAAGGCCGCCACAAAAACAATAACAATAAACCATAAAAAATGCTCGGAGACGAAGATGAGTTATAGGTTAGGGGTAGATGTCGGGGGAACGTTCACAGACCTTCTGCTGATCAATGAAGCGACTGGAGAAACCCATACGGCCAAGGTGCCGTCAACACCGGAGGATTCCTCCATCGGTGTACTTAATGGTATTGCCCGCATCTGCGACGAGTCTGGGGTTAACCCAGCTGAAGTGAGCAGAGTGATGCACGGTACTACTGTCGCCACCAACGCGGTGCTGACTGGACGCGGTGCTAAGGTTGGCTTAGTCACCACGGCGGGCTATGAAGATACTTTGCAAGTAGCGCGATCATTTTGTCCCGGCGGACTGGGTGGTTGGGTGAGCTTTGTTAAGAAACCATTACTAGCGCCTCTCGAGTTGACCATCGGTGCCCATGAGCGAATGAGTGCTGAGGGTGAGGTGGTTCGAGAGTTAGATGAAGATCAGCTGCGTGCCGATCTCACAACACTACATGCCACCGGTGAGGTGGAGGCCTTAACCATCTGCTTTATCAATGCCTATATCAATGGTGCCAATGAACAGCGCGCTAGCGAGATAGCCGCTGAGATCTTTACCGATACGCCAATTTCCATTTCCAGCGATGTAGTGCCTGAGATGCAGGAGTATGAGCGTACCGAAACCACTGTTGTGAATTCCTATGTGCGTCCTGAAGTGGCCAGCTATGTGAGTAACTTGCAAGCGGCCCTGGACGACAAGATGGGTCCCGATACTCAATTGTCGATTCTGCGTTCCGATGGCGGTCTGGCTTCGGCTCGCGCCTCGGCGGAGTCTCCAGTGAATATGTTGATGTCTGGTCCTGCTGGGGGTGTCTCTGGCGCCATTTACTTCTGCAGTCGCGCTGGATACGACAATATTTTGACCTGCGATATGGGTGGCACCTCCACCGATGTGGCCTTGATCCAAAACTCTCGTGCTCGCGTGCGTCGGGAGACCATTGTTGCGGATGTGCGAGTTCGTGCTCCCTCAGTGGATGTGCGTACTGTAGGAGCTGGCGGCGGTTCCATTGCCTTTGTTCCAGAGTTAACTAAAGCACTGCGTGTAGGCCCTGAGTCTGCCGGTGCGGTTCCCGGTCCTGCCTGTTATATGAAAGGTGGCGTTCAGCCTACTGTCTGCGATGCCAATGTGGTGCTGGGCTATTTACCCTCGGATGTGCAGCTTGGCGGCAAGATGGAAATCAATCGCGAAGCCTCTGTAGCGGCAGTACAGTCGGTTGCTGATGCTATGGGTATCGACCTGATGGCTGCGGCTGAAGGCATTGTTAAAATTGCTAACGAATCCATGTTTGGCGCACTGCGTCTGGTGTCGGTTGAACAGGGTTACGATCCCCGTGACTTCGCTCTGGTTGGTTTTGGTGGAGCAGGACCATTGCATGCCAATGCACTGGGTGTGCTCACTGATGCCTGGCCGGTGATTATTCCACCGGGACCCGGTGTTCTCTGTGCCTATGGTGATGCCACCACTCAGGTGCAGGATGAAGCGGCGCGAACTTATCTGACCATGGCCAATGATCTCAGTGACGCTCAGTTGACGTCGGATCTGATGGAGTTACAGGTAAGGGCTGGAGACGCGCTGTTAAAAGACAATATTCCCGCCTCCGAGCATGAAATTTCCTATCAGGCTGATCTGCGTTATGCGGGACAGGCTTTTCAAATCACTATCGACTTTACCGAAGCTGAGCTGAAGGAGAAGGGCGTTGCGCTGTTAACCGGTCAATTTGATGCGGAGCATGAGCAGCTATTTACCTTTAAGTTGGATGATGGTCACGAGATTCTCATGATTCGTGCTCTCGCCAAAGCAAAAGCCAAGGCCATTGCCGAGCGCCAAATTGGCCAGACCGGTATGAGCCTTGAGGAGTGCAAGATTGCCAACAGCCGTTTCTATTATGAGGGGGACTGGTACGACTCCACCATCTATGATCGCAATAAGCTGAGCACTGGATTGGAAGTTGCGGGTCCGGCGATTGTCGGGGAGATGGACTCTACTACCGTAGTCTTACCGGGCTATATTGCCACCGTAGATAAGGTCGGCAATCTGCTTATTAACCCACAGGCATCAGCCACGCACTCTTTAAACCAGCAGGGGAGTAATTAATCATGACGGCAAGACTATTAGAAACTAACCATGATCCCCTAAAGCGTATTGATGTAGACGGTGTGACAGTCGATATTATTGAGAATGCGCTGCGCAATGCTCGTGAGGAGATGGATGCAGTGCTGTTTAGAACGGCTATGTCTCCAGGTATCCGTGAGCAGGGTGACTGCTTCCCGATGATCGCTAATAAAGAAGGCAAGATGGTAGTGGGGCAGTTCGGTTCCTTTATTGGGCCCTTTTTAGAAGCCTATGACGAGGAGATCGAAGAGGGGGATATTATCCTCACCAACGATCCCTATATGTGTAATGCGGCAGTTTCTCACTTGCCCGATTGGGTGGTGTTGGTACCCATCTTCAAAGATGGCCGCCATATAGCCTGGTCGGCGATGTTCGGGCATATGTCGGATAACGGCGGCATGGTCCCGGGATCGATTCCTATTCAGGCGACGACGATCTTCCAAGAAGGTATTCGTATTCCGCCCACTAAGCTGTATAAAAAAGGTGTTTTGCAGGCGGATCTTCTGGAGCTGATTCTGCATAACGTGCGCACGCCCCAGTGGAACCGTTTTGATCTGAATGCATTGGTTGCCGCCTGTAATACAGCAGCTAAACGCTGTGTGGAATTGGCGGTTCGCTTTGGCGACGATGTGCTGTTCTCCACGATGGATATTATGTTGCAGCGTAACTACGAAGCGATGAAGCATATTATCGGTATGTTTATTCCCGAAGAGCCCCGCGAGTTTGAAGACTATATCTGCGACGACGGCATGGGTATGGGCCCCTATAAAATTAAGTGCACCATGTGGCGTGAGGGGGACAAGGCGATCTTTGATTTTGCCGGCACCGATCCCCAGGCTCAGAGTTCGGTGAACTTCTTCCTCAACGAAGATATGTTCAAAATGTTCTTTGGCTCTTTCACTATTAATGTGGTGGATCCACAGATCGTGTTTAACGATGGTTTCTATGATCTGGTGGATGTGCGCATTCCTCAGGGCACATTATTAAAACCTAACTATCCTGCGGCACTGTCCGGCAGAACTCATGCTCTGGGTCGTATCTTTGATGTGCTCGGTGCCCTGTTGGGTATGGGCGCACCTGAGATGATGTTGAACGCAGCGGGCTTCTCCGATTCACCCCACCTGTTCTTTTCCGGTTACGACAGCCGTGAAGGTAAGGGCAATGAGTGGTTCCAGCTATTCCAGATTGGCTTTGGTGGTGTTCCCGGTCGCCCAGTGGGTGATGGGCCAGACGGACACAGTCTGTGGCCTGGCTTCACTAACGTACCCAATGAATTTATCGAGTCCTATTTCCCGCTGCGTATCGAGCGCTATGAAACCATTACGGATTCTGGGGGTGCAGGTTTGCACCGCGGTGGCAATGGTTTGAGTGTGGCCTATCGTTTCCTCTGTGATGGCGATATTGGTATTCACGACGACCGCTGGCTGACCTATCCCTGGGGTGTTCTCGGGGGTGAAACTGGACTGCGTTCGACCAAGAAGTTGGTCCGTGTGGATGGCTCTGAAGAGTCGCTGCCGGCCAAGGTCGAAGGCATCAAAGTTAAAACCGGCGATGTGCTCTATTTCAATACCTGGGGCGGCGGTGGCTGGGGCGATCCCTTTGCCCGTGATCCTGAGTTGGTACGCCAGGATGTGGCGCGACGATTGGTCTCTGTTGAAGGTGCCAAGCGTTACGGTGTGGTTATGGCAGTAGATGCTAGCGTGGACCAAGCGGCCACAGAGATCCTGCGTGCTGAGCTTATTGCAGCCCGTGGTACTGACACTGCGCTGTTTAACTTCGGCGGTGATCTGGAAGATATTCGCAGTCGCTGTGAAGCGGAAACCAATTTGCCCGCGCCGGTGAAACCGACGTTTGTGGGTGCAAAGTAATTAATTTAAATGCAGTAAAAACATAAATATTAAAACAATAGAAAAAAACCATAAAAAATGAAAGAGGGGAAATATCATGAAACCAATTAACAGTAAAAACGTTATGGCAATGGCGATATTGGCCAGCGTAGCAACCACCTCGGTGGCAGAAATCACTATCGAAGAAGTTGTAGTATCAGCACGTAAGCGTGCTGAAAATCTTCAAGAAGTCCCTATAGCAGTAACCGCTTTTACCGAAGCTCAAATTGAGAGTGCCGGTATTCAGCGTCCAGCTGACTTTATTAGCCTGATGCCCAATGTGACCATGGTTGACTCCGCTAACGTGGGTGATACACAGGTCAGTATTCGCGGTATTGTTTCAACCCGTGATGCGGAATCCACCTTTGCCTATGTGGTCGATGGTGTGCTGGTAACCAATCCTAATGGCTTTAACGAAGAGCTGATGGATGTGAGTCAGATCGAAGTGCTTAAAGGCCCTCAGGGCGCACTCTATGGCCGTAACGCAGTGGCTGGAGCTATTATTGTCACCACTAACCGCCCCGATGAAGAATTTGAAGGCAAGGTTAAAGTCGGTGCCGGTAACAATGGCTCTAAGAATGCCAGTTTAACCCTAAGCGGTGGTTTGGCTGAGGGTGTTCTGGGTCGTGTCAGTGTCAGTCAGCGTGAGACCGATGGTCATTACAGTAATTCATTTACTGGTGCCAAATCTGTTGATTTTATGGAAGACACTACAGTTCGCGGACGTTTGATCTGGGACGTTAACGAAGAGTTGTCCTTTGATGTTCGTGCAGGTATGAGCGAAGTCAGTGGCGGTGCGATTAACTTTAATGCGGTGTTTGCATTGCCTGCGTTTGCCAATGACTTTGGTCTTGGGCCAACCTTCTTTGCCGACGTTAATGATCAGGAATTTATCTTTTCCAATAATGTTCCCGGTGAAAATGAGCAGGAAACCTCTGAGTTTTCGGTCAAGGCAGATTGGGATCGCGATGGTGTCGATGTCAGCCTAGTGCTTAGTTACAGTGATTTGGAAGAGTATTTGCTGTCCGATGGCACCAGTGCCACATTCTATGGGTATGAATTAACCGATGCCTGTCAGACCGATCGGGCCACATTGAATAATATGCCTACCGAAATAGGCGGTGCTGGACGATCTGATTTGTTTGGTGACTTCTTCTCCCCATTCGGCGTATTCCCGTCGGGCATAGGGCAAGAATTTACTGGTATCTATGGTCCCTATACCCCAACAGCCTGTGATGGCTATCAGTATCAGGAACGCAATCAATCCGATACCAGCTTAGAGCTTCGTCTGACGTCAGATGATGATGCTGAAATCAGCTGGATTGCCGGTGTCTATGCCGCTGAGATCGAGCGTGAAGTTACAGTTTCCTATGGTGCTGATACGGGCAATGGCTTCTTGCGCCAGGGTTATGTAGGTCCAACAGGCCCTAATCCAACTGACCTAATGTTCAGTGATCAGTTTGATACTTCGGTAATGGCTGTATTTGGCCAGCTTGAGTTTGATATCACTGATGATATGGAGCTGGCTTTTGCTGCGCGCTACGATCGTGAAGAACGCGATGTGACTAATCAGGTGCCTAATGAAACTGGATCAGGCTTGTTGTCACAGCCAACTGGTTCTATCAATCCTGCATTTGCTGCAAACCCAAATGGTATCCCAAGTCGAAGCGCAACCTTTAGTCAGTTTCAGCCCAAGGTTACCTGGAGCTGGAGTGCTGCTGAAGATCTCAATCTCTATGCAAGCTGGGGTGTGGGTTTCCGCAGTGGTGGCTTTAACTCCATTGGTAGCGAGGCGCTGATCGACTTCTGGTACAACAATAATGGCGATGGCACTAATCCTGGTGCTCTGGTCGATGGCAAGCTGTCAGTGAAAGATGAGTATGACAAAGAAGTGTCTACTAGCATCGAGTTTGGCAGCAAGATGGAGTTCTTCGATAACCGCTTGCGAGTCAATGCATCGATCTTTTCTACCGATGTTGAAGACAACCAGTTCTTTGAATTCTATGCTGGTCCCTTTGGTTTGATGCGCGTAGTAACCACCATTGAAGACTTGCAGATTCAAGGTTTTGAAATGGACTTTAACGCCGTGCTCACAGAAAACCTCTCAATGTTTGGCGGTATGGGTATTCTCGACAGTGAAATCAAGCGCAACAATCACCGTCCCGCAACCGTTGGTAATGAAGCTCCTCAGGCGCCAGATCGTACTTATAACCTAGGTGCGCAGTTTGAAACCGAAGTGAGGTCTGGGATTAATATGACGGCACGCCTGGATTGGCAGTATGTTGGTGAGATGGCATTCCACACCTTGCAGGGCGAGGCTACGCCGAGTATCTGGCAGGTATTCTATCCTGGTGCCAGCATTACTCAGGACTTCAGTAAAGCCAAGCGTGATGCCTATGACACACTCAATGCTCGTATCTCCTTTGATGCGGAAAACTGGGGTGTGACTATCTGGGGCCGCAATGTCACTGACGAAAAGTACCTGGAAGAGATCATTCCAGCGCCTGAGTTTGGTGGGTCTTTTGTTCACCCGAGTGCCAAAGACTCTTACGGGATTGACTTTAACTACCGTTTCTAAAATAGCGTAGTATCAGCAGCGGGCTGGGCTCCTTGTAATGGGAAGCACAGCCCGCTTTTTTACGACTCAAAAATACTGATGAGAATGGCTATGACCTCGAATGATCTGCAGCAAAATACTCTCGGCCTAACCGCTAGCCCGGCTTTGCTATTAGTGGATATGATCAATGGTTTTACTGATCCGACCTGTGCTCTGGGATCTGATTGTCCTGAGGTGGTTGCGGCTAATGTGCAGTTGCTCACAGCTTTTAGAACTCTGGGTCTACCAGTATTTTTTACCACCGTGGTCTACCACAATGAGCATCAGGCCAAGGTGTTTCGTCAGAAAGTACCAGCGCTAGATGTGCTGCAGCCGGATAGTCACTGGGTAAAAATTGATCCGGCATTAGAGCCCTTGGACGATGAGCCGGTCATAGAGAAACAGTGGGCCAGTGCTTTTTTTGGTACGGATCTTAACCGGCAGCTCTCTGCTCTGGGTGTGGACTCGTTGGTTGTGACGGGGTTGACCACCAGTGGCTGTGTGCGTGCCTCGGCGGTGGATGCTTTACAGAATGATTATCAGGTAGTGATTGCGGAAGAGGCTGTGGGAGATCGGAATCCTGAGGCCCACCGCGCCAATCTATTTGATCTGAATGCTAAATATGCTGATGTGTTACCCGTTGCCCAGGTACTGAGTCAATTGACAGCACTCTGCGCTGTCAAGGGTTAACCCGAGAGCGAAAAGCGTGTATTTAAGAGAGTGTAAGGGAGTGTATTTACAAGCCTGTATTTACCTGTATTTACCTGTATTTAAGAGCACCTATTTAAAAGCGTCTAATTAAGAGCTGCGTATTTACCGCGATTAAAAATCAGTGGCTCTAGACCATTGTCTCTAAACTCAATCACTCGGCCGACTAAAATAATATGGTCGCCGCCTTCATATTGGTTCTCAATCTGACATTCAAAACAAGCGCTGTAGTGAGGCAGGATGGGCACGCCCGCTAAGCCGTCAGTACATTCTAAATCAGCAAATTTATCAGCACCGCTTTTAGCGAAGCGATTAGACATTGCTTCTTGGTCTGCCGCGAGCACGTGAATGGCAAAAGACTCTGCGCCGATAAAGTCATCAAAACAGTTGGCATCGCGAGCGACACTCCAGAGCACTAGTGCTGGGTCCAGAGAGACCGAGTTAAAGCTGTTGGCGGTCATACCGACCTTTTGTCCGTCTTTACCCAGTGCGGTAATAACAGTGATGCCAGTGGCGAAGCTGCCCAGTGCATTGCGAAAGTCTAGGGTTTGCTGCTTTTTATCAGACATAATTCTTCTATTTGAGTAATTCAGTGAGATCTGCCTAAGAGGCAAACTTTTATAACGAGCTTTTTATAACGAGCTTTTCATAACGAGCTTTTCATAACCAGGTATTGCATAAAAAGGGCCTGCAACGGTGCGCGCCTTTATTGTGCGCGCATGATCCGTTGCCTGCCCCTATGTTGCAAGGATTATTGCTGGGTTTTTATTACATCGCAGCCGCTAGGCGGGTGCCCTGGTCGATGGCGCGCTTGGCATCCAGTTCCGAGGCTAGATCGGCACCGCCAATGAGATGATGAGGAATGTTTAGTCCCTCGACCAATTCGCGCAGAGGATCCTGTCCGGCACAGATGATAATGGTGTCTACATCGAGTATTTTCTGCTCGTCGCCCACGGTGAGGTGGAGCCCTTGATCATCAATTTTCTGATAGTCACAGCTAGGCATCAGGCGTACGCCTTTCATTGCTAGACCGGCACGGTGAATCCAGCCTGTGGTTTTACCTAATCCTGAACCCACTCTGGTGCTCTTGCGCTGAAGTAGGTAGACCTCGCGAGGGGAGGGCTCTGGTTGGGCTGTAACGCCTTCGATACCTGAGCGCGAACCAAAGGTCATATCAATTCCCCATTCCTTCATGAAAGCAGGGATGTTCTGGCTGGTGGCTTCGCCGCTGTGGGTAATGTATTCAGCTGTATCAAAACCAATACCGCCGGCACCGATAATCGCCACTTTTTTGCCAACATGTTTTTTGGCACCGATCACGTCGAGATAGTTGAGTACCTTGGGGTGATCTATGCCTTCGATATTAGGCATTCTTGGTGCAATACCGGTTGCAATAACCACCTCATCAAAGCCGCCGTTGTTGAGCTGCTCTGCGGTTACTCTTGTATTGAGCTTTAGGTTTACGCCGTTGAGTTCGATCTGCTTGCCGTAGTAGCGCAGGGTTTCAAAAAACTCTTCTTTGCCTGGAATCTGCTTGGCAATATTGAACTGACCGCCAATTTCATTGGCAGAGTCAAACAATGTCACGTTGTGACCTCGTGATGCAGCGATGGTGGCGGCTGACAGGCCAGCTGGACCGGCACCGACGACGGCAATGTTTTTTACTGCGGTGGCGGGGTTGATGAGTAATTCAGTTTCGTGACAGGCCCGAGGGTTAACCAGGCAGCTGGTCATCTGACCACCGAATACATGGTCGAGACAGGCTTGGTTGCAGCCGATGCAGGTATTGATCTCGTCGGCGCGGTTTTCCTGAGCCTTGATCACAAAATCTGGGTCAGCCAAAAACGGCCGCGCCATGGAGATCATGTCGGCATCGCCGCGGGCTAATACTTCTTCAGCCATTTCTGGGGTATTGATACGGTTGGAAGTAATAACCGGCACCGAAAGTTCTTTTCTAAAGTGTGCGGTAACCCAGGTGAAGGCTGCGCGGGGCACTTTAGTGGCAATCGTGGGAATCTTTGCCTCGTGCCAGCCGATGCCGGTATTGATAATAGTGGCGCCAGCTTTCTCTACGGCTTTACCTAGCTGAATCACTTCTTCAGCTGTGCTGCCGCCCTCGACCAGATCGAGCATCGAGAGGCGGAAAATAATAATAAAGTGCTCACCTACGGCTTCGCGCACACGGCGAACCACTTCAATGGGCAGACGAATGCGGTTCTCATAGCTGCCACCCCAGTCGTCGTCGCGCTGGTTAGTCCGTGCTGCGATAAACTGGTTCAGAAAGTAGCCTTCCGAGCCCATGATCTCAACGCCGTCATAACCGGCTTTCTGGGCCTGTACGGAGGTGAAGACAAAGTCGTCGATCTGCTTGTGAATACCTTCTTCGTCTAGAGCGCGGGGAGTGAAAGGGTTGATCGCAGATTTGATTGCCGACGGAGCGACCTGATCTGGTGAGTAGGCGTAGCGACCGGTGTGCAGAATCTGCATGCAGATTTTGCCGTCGTGGGCATGCACTGCATCGGTAATCATTTTGTGCCCAGCGATATCGTCGTCAGTCTCCAGCTTTTTAGTGTTGGGATGAGTGCCGCCTTCTGAATTGGGGCCTATACCACCGGTAACGATCAGGCCGACACCGCCTTTGGCGCGTTCGCCAAAGTAGGCTGCCATGCGCTCATAGCCATCAGCTGCTTCTTCCAATCCAGTGTGCATGGAGCCCATCAGGACGCGATTTTTTAATCTGGTAAAGCCCAGGTCCAATGGTTCAAGAAGCTTGGGGTAGGTGCTATGTGGCATGATTAACTCCGGTTTTTCATTATTATTTTTAATTTTTATGGGTCGCTACCGGTGCTCGGAAGACGAGGCGGGGCAGTAGCTGTTAAAGCAATAGTCGGTATACGAAAATGGCTACGCTTTGGTTGATCTGTGCAAAGAGATTAATGATGCATTTTGACACTGTCAAGATGTATTGCTACATTGGCCCTCATGAGTCCAAGCACATCACAAAAAATTGTCCGCCCAAGCTATCACCACGGTGATCTGCGACAGGCCCTGCTGCGCTCGGCAAAACAGCTCATAGCCGAAGCTGGAATAGAGAATCTATCCCTGCGCCGACTGGCCGAAAGGGCGGGGGTTTCCCGCACCGCCCCCTACCATCACTTCTCGGATAAGAATGATTTGCTCTGCGCCATTGCCGCCGAAGGTTTTCGCCGCCGGCATCAGACTGCTGCGGCGGGGTTTGATGATATGGCTAAGACCATGCTGGAAAAGTTTCACGACTATGTGAATGGCTATGTGCAGTTTGCCGTGGATAATCCAGAAGAGTATGAGTTGATGTTCGGGCGCAGTATCTGGAAGCAGCAGAACAGCACTGAAGGGCTACGTGATGTAGCCTACCCCTGCTTTCAGCATCAGGTCGACATGATCCGCTGCTGGCAGAACTGTGGGGTGATTTCTGGGGATAACGCCTTACGTAGCGCTCAGGTCATTTGGGGCGCCTTGCATGGCATCGCCAAATTATATATTGACGGTATCTATACAGATACGGCTCAAATTGAAGAAGTAACTCATTGTGCAATCACTATGTTCGTTAATCAGTCAACCTAACCCTCCGCTTTATGTTATTCCTCTAATAAATTGTTTTTAAAGCCTATAAATATTTTGAGCTGTCAAAATTTGACAGGCTATCTCGGCGATCTATTCGGTAGTGAATTCTGTTAAACAAAAACCTTGTCAAAAGATAGCTTTATTTTTTGACATTCCAAAAAATGAGAACTACGTTTACTTAGCCTGTTAAGTGGTTTTAAATTAAGTTTCAAAATGTGGATTTGGTCGCATTTACCCATGAATTGATCGTTCTGGATATTGGGCATTTATGCGAGGTTTTATTAGGAGTTATTAGGAGTTTTAGCGATGAATAAGAGTTTTATTAAATTACTGCAATCATGTGCAGGCGTCTTACTACTGTCTACGGCTGGTTTGTCAATGGCAGCAACCTACGATTATGATTTTGATGGCGATGAAAATGAGCGTGGAGGTCAGCCGTTAAGCTTTGGTGATCTTAATGTTAAGGGCTATACCGATGGCAATGAAAGCTATGCCTATTTGGATTCGGGATATCTGGCTGGCTTGGGTGTTTGTGATGGCCCAATTCTTCCTGGCACTACAGGTACTGACAACAAGTGTAAGACGATTACTGGTCCAAATACGGGAGCTTCGGACGATAACTTGCAGTTAGGTGAGATGCTTGAGTTTGTATTTGGTACCAAAAAGCAGATCGAGGTTGGTATCAACGGTGCTCATATATCTGCCAATGGAGAGAATGTGCTGTTCTGGACTGATGTTGGTGGTTGGGATTTGCTGACTGTAGCTGCCGGAAAAATTACTCTGGGTGTTCAGCATGCTGGTTTAATGACCTTAAAGATTTTTGGTCAGGGTGACTTTGGTCAGAAAGGTAGAACTACAGCTAACCTCTATGTTGCTGGCATCAACGAAGTACCTCTTCCTGCAGCGGCCTGGCTGTTTGGCTCGGCTTTATTGGGCCTTGCAGGATTGCGTCGTCGCAAAATCGCAGCCTAAGGTTAAGTACTCTACTAGCTGCATGCTAAGGCAGCTAGGTAGTGCATAGCTTGATGCAATAGCAAAACAAAAAACCCCGGTGAGAACCGGGGTTTTTTGTTTTAACTGCTAGTGTTTTTACGTTGCTAGTGATTGGCGCTCTGGTGCAGGTTGATTACTGATCCATCTTCTTCATAGCATCAGAGAGGTCTTTCTCAGCATCGTCACTCATATCTTCCATCATTTGATCAACGCTGTCAGAGGCTTCATCTACTGTATCTTCGATGATATTAATCGCATCGTCGGTGGCATTCTCAATAGTAGTCGGCATGTTTGATTCCTCTACTGCTGGAACAGACCCTTCTTCAGGTGAATTTCCACTATCACATGCGCTCAGGCCCAAGGCAGCCAGTGTGGCAATTAGCAAAACATGGTGCTTCTTCATATCTGTACTCCTTCCTAGGTTATTTGAATAATATGTTTTTTCTCATCAAGCATAGTTCAGGAGAGCCCTAAATGGCGGCGAATGCAGGGAAAATATTATTACCTGGCTCAATCAGGCGAGGTTTTATCCAGTCCAGCAAAAATAAGGCCAAAATTTATCCCTTAATCAGCTCTTATCGGTTGCTGATTGCCAATCGCTGTGGCAAACTTCACGCCGCTTTTAGAGGGGTCTTTGAGTCGTATTTAAGACCCCGAAAACTACCTACTACTAAAAGTTCTTTTTAATGCGAGAGTGGCGGAATTGGTAGACGCGCTGGATTTAGGTTCCAGTGGGGCAACCCGTGCGAGTTCGAGTCTCGCCTTTCGTACCAAATTTACCGAGTATCATCGTGAGGAAAATCCATGCAGGTTTCCATCGAGTCTAGCACTGGTCTTGAGCGTCAACTTAAGATTGGTGTCCCTGCCGACCGTATAGAGAGTGAAGTCGCTCAGCGTCTTCAGAAAGCCACTAAAACCGTCAACATCAAAGGTTTTCGTAAGGGCAAAGTGCCTCTCAAAGTGGTCAAGCAGCAGTATGGCAAAGGTGTACGTCAGGAAGTGATTGGCGAAATCGTCAACTCAAGCTTCTACGAAGCCATTGCTCAAGAAAAACTGCAGCCAGTGGGTCAGCCTCGAATCGATGATATCAAGGATAGCGAAGGCCAGGATCTAGAATTCTTGGCAGTATTCGAAGTCTACCCAGAAGTTGCATTAGCTGACCTGAGCAAAGTGTCCATCACTCGTCCAGTGACCGATCTCAGTGATGCCGACTTGGATAAGATGATCGACGTCTTGCGCGATCAGCAAGCCACATTTGAAGCCTCAGACAAGCCTGCTGTAGATGGCGATCAGTTGAATATTGATTATGTGGGCACCAAAGGCGGCGAAGAGTTCGCTGGCGGCAAAGCTGAAGGCCAAGATTTAGTGTTGGGTTCAAACAGCATGATTCCTGGCTTTGAAGATGCTCTTGTTGGCGCGATTGCCGGTGATGAGAAAGTTCTCAAGCTTAAGTTTCCGAAAGATTATCACGCAGAAGAGCTCAAGGGCGCCAAGGTTGAATTCGCTGTTGTGGTTAATTCTGTGTCCTCTAAGCAGCTTCCAGAGATGGACGATGAGTTCTTTAAGCTCTACGGTGTCGATGCAGGCGGTGTAGAGAAGTTCCGCGAAGATGTGCAAAACAATATGGAACGTGAACTTCGCAATGCGGTTCGCACCAAAGTTAAAAATCGCGTGATGAACCAGCTGTTTGACCTAAACAAGGTCGAGTTGCCAGCTGTATTGGTCGATAACGAGATTACTCAGCTGAAGCAGCAGATGGTGCAGCAGTTTGGCGGTGGTCAGCAAATCGATTTAAGCATGCTTCCGGACGATATGTTTCGTGAGAAAGCCGAGCGTCGCGCAGCATTGGGTGTGATTGTCTCTGAAATTGTTAAAGTTGAAGAGCTTACTCCCGATGAAGATAGTGTCCGTGAAAGAATTAACGAGATCGCTTCAACTTATGAGCAGCCTAAGGAGGTTGTCGACTACTATTACAGCCAACAGCAGCTTTTGAGTTCTGTAGAGGCCGTGGTATTGGAAGATCAGGTAACTGAATTGGTATTGTCTAAGGCGAAAGTTGCTGACGAAACATGCTCCTATGAAGATGCTGTGAAGCCCGATCCAGAGCCAGGTGCTTAAGCTGCCTGATGCACGGAAACGGACTATAGTTATATTAATCTCGGGCACTGGGATCTGAGTGCCCGATTCGATGCGTATAGAACAGCGTAAGCATTGAAGAATGATAACGATAATAGCGAGGAAGCGATGAATTTTCAGCAACCAAATGCCGGGCACATGCACGACGTTCAATCCAGTGGCCTAGTGCCAATGGTAGTAGAGCAGACCTCACGTGGTGAGCGAGCCTATGATATTTACTCTAGGCTTCTAAAAGAGCGCGTGATTTTTTTGGTCGGTCAAGTTGAAGATCACATGGCCAACCTAATTGTTGCTCAGATGCTGTTCTTGGAATCCGAAAATCCCGATAAAGATATTCATCTCTATATCAATTCCCCTGGTGGCTCAGTCACTGCGGGTATGTCTATTTATGACACCATGCAATTTATTAAGCCAAACGTCAGCACTATGTGTATTGGTCAAGCAGCAAGTATGGGTGCTTTCTTACTCGCCTCTGGCGCAGAGGGCAAGCGCTTTTGCCTGCCAAACTCGCGCACTATGATTCACCAGCCAAGTGGTGGTGCTCAGGGTCAGGCGACTGATATACATATCCAGTCTCAGGAAATCCTTAAGATCAAGGCGCGCCTTAATGACTTAATGGCCAAGCACACTGGCCAGTCGGTTAAAAAGGTTACTGAAGACACTGAGCGTGACAATTTTATGAGTGCTGAAGAGTCTAAGGCCTATGGCCTAGTCGACGAAGTACTTGATAGGCGTGAACAGGGTAGCTAGACTTTTCTTTTAACCTCTAATGTTGAGGTTATCTGGCTGTTCTATATTGATTTTATTGGAGGCATACAATGAGCGATGATGACACTTTAGGGGAAGGCGGAAAGCTTCTCTTCTGTTCATTCTGTGGCAAGAACCAGAATGAAGTGCGACGTCTTATTGCAGGACCTTCAGTCTATATCTGTGACGAGTGTGTTGACCTCTGCAACGATATTATCTCTGAAGAGGCGGTAGTCGCCGAATCCACCGATGGCAATGATGAGCTGCCAATACCCTCTGATATTAAGGGCAATCTCGATGCCTATGTTATTGGTCAAGAGCGTGCCAAAAGAATCCTTTCCGTAGCGGTTTACAATCACTACAAGCGTCTGCAGGTTAGCGAATCCACTACCGACGGCTCTGAGGTTGAATTGGGCAAGAGTAATATTCTGCTGATTGGTCCGACGGGCAGTGGTAAAACTCTGCTGGCTGAGACTTTGGCGAGGATGCTAGACGTTCCTTTCACGATCGCCGACGCCACCACCCTGACAGAAGCGGGTTATGTCGGTGAAGATGTTGAAAACATTATTCAGAAGCTCTTGCAAAAGTGCGACTACGATGTCGAAAAAGCCCAGCGTGGTATTGTCTACATTGATGAAATCGATAAGATTTCACGAAAGTCTGACAATCCCTCAATCACTCGCGATGTGTCAGGTGAAGGCGTTCAGCAAGCACTGCTGAAGCTAATTGAGGGTACGGTTGCCTCAGTTCCACCTCAGGGTGGGCGCAAGCATCCACAGCAGGAGTTCCTGCAAGTTGATACCTCCAACATCCTGTTTATTTGTGGTGGTGCATTTGCCGGACTTGAGAAAGTTATCCGAGATCGGTCTGAGAAGGGCGGAATAGGCTTTAGTGCTGAAGTCAGCAGCAAAGACAGTCAGAAGTCGATTGGTGAAACACTGCTCGATGTCCAGCCTAGTGATTTGATTGGCTACGGTTTGATTCCTGAGTTTATCGGTCGTCTGCCTGTAGTGGCGACACTTCAAGAGTTGGATCGTGATGCGCTGGTTAATATTCTAGTAGAGCCAAAGAACGCGCTGTTCAAGCAATATCAAGCCTTGTTCTCTATGGAAGGCGTTGAACTCGATTTGCGTCGTGATGCGCTTGATGCCATTGCTGAAAAAGCTATTGAACGAAAGACCGGTGCCCGTGGCCTACGTTCTATTCTAGAAACTGTGTTGCTCGACACTATGTACCGAATACCTTCTGAACCCAGTGTGGTTAAGGTTGTGGTGGATGCAGCAGTGATCAATGGCGATAATGAGCCGTTGCTTGTTTATGAGCAAAACGATCAGAAACAGGCAAGCGATGAGGCCTAGGCGTCTGCTCTAGGGTGAGCTGAGTTAAAACTGTAGATCTAAAAAAGGCGACGTTAGTCGCCTTTTTTACGCCCTGAAAATTCGCTGTCAATTCATGCCTGAGTGAAAAACTGAATTTTCGTCAATTAAGCATGCCGCTAAGGTTGTTTTTCCTTCGCGAGTCCCAATATAAAAGATTAATCTGATAATAAAACTGAATTGGAGCGCAACGCTGCGCTCCCGACAATCTGAGGTAACCATGGCCGTTATACCTACTGAAACTACCGATATGATCTATCCGCTTTTGCCATTGCGTGATGTGGTTGTCTACCCGCATATGGTTGTGCCGTTGTTTGTTGGTCGCGAAAAGTCGATTACGGCCCTAGAAGACGCCATGGAAAATGACAAGCAAGTTGTTTTACTGGCGCAGCGCAATCCTGCAGACGATAACCCTGAGCTCAAAGATCTTTATTCTGTGGGCACTCTAGCGACTATTTTACAGATGCTGAAACTGCCAGATGGCACTCTCAAAGTCTTGGTTGAAGGCGCTTCAAGGGTCAATTTGGTTGATGCTGCAGAGAGCGGTGCCTTTATGCAGACCAAGATTGAAGAGCTGCCCGATGGCGATCTTGATGAGCGCGAAGCTGAGGTCTTAACCCGCGCAGCTATGTCGCTGTTTGAGCAGTATGTCAATCTAAGCAAAAAAATCCCTGCTGAAGTAATCGCCACAGTTAGCGGCATCGAAGACGCTAACCGACTTGCCGATACTATTGCCTCCCACATGACCCTGAGTATTGAGCAGAAACAGGATGTGTTGGAAGTGGCCGACCTTACCGAGCGCTTCGAGCATCTGATGGGCTTAATGGAATCTGAGATTGATCTTTTTCAGATCGAACAGCGGATTCGCGGTCGCGTTAAAAAGCAAATGGAAAAGAGCCAGCGTGAGTATTACCTCAACGAACAGATGAAGGCTATTCAGAAAGAGTTGGGTGATATAGACGATGCTGGTTCTGAGATTGACCAGCTTGAAGCAAAAGTTGAAGAGGTGGGCATGCCAAAAGCCGCCCTCGAGAAGACCAAGTCTGAATTGAGCAAGCTCAAAATGATGTCGCCGATGTCAGCTGAGGCCTCGGTTTTGCGCAACTATATCGATTGGATGATTGGTGTACCCTGGAAAAAGCGAACCAGGGTTAAGCACAATTTGGTTGAAGCGCAACAGACTCTGGACCAAGACCATCATGGTTTAGAAGAAGTCAAAGAACGCATTCTCGAATTTTTGGCGGTTCAACAGCGAGTTAAAAAGCTTAAGGGTCCGGTATTGTGTTTGGTTGGGCCTCCTGGAGTGGGTAAGACGTCTCTTGGTGAATCCATAGCTCGAGCCACAGGTCGACAGTTTGTTCGTATGAGCCTCGGCGGCGTGCGCGACGAAGCGGAAATCCGCGGTCACCGCCGAACTTATATAGGTTCTCTGCCGGGCAAGGTGATTCAGAAGCTTTCAAAAGTGAAAGTTAAGAACCCTCTGTTCCTGCTTGACGAAATTGACAAGATGGGCATGGACCAGCGCGGCGATCCGGCATCGGCACTTTTAGAAGTGCTTGATCCAGAGCAGAACCATACTTTCAATGATCATTATCTGGAGGTGGATTACGATCTCTCTGATGTGATGTTTATCTGTACCGCCAACACAATGAATATTCCCGGCCCGCTACTGGACCGTATGGAAGTGATTCGTATCCCAGGCTACACCGAAGGTGAAAAGGTCGCTATTGCTGAAAAGTATCTAGTGCCCAAGCAGCGTAAAGCCAATGGTTTAAAAGAGTCTGAACTGGAGATTACTGAGGGCGCACTGCAAGACGCCATCAGATACTACACCAGAGAAGCCGGAGTGCGCGGACTGGATCGAGATATTGCTAAGATCTGTCGCAAAATTGTTACTGAGCATGTTCGTGATGGCGCAGCCTCAACCGACAGTGTTGGCTCTGAGCAGTTAGAGGCTCTGCTGGGTGTTCGACGTTTTGACTATGGTCGTGCAGAAGCTGAAAACCAAATAGGGCAGGT
>Ga0209194_1000301_pt1 | contig 41820 bp, 47 predicted proteins | sample COGITO_mtgs_1004_FD_184787 | JGI IMG/M metagenome (GOLD analysis project Ga0209194, IMG submission 184787) | Pelagic marine microbial communities from North Sea - COGITO_mtgs_100413 (SPAdes) (version 2) | ecosystem: Environmental > Aquatic > Marine > Epipelagic ... | reverse complement strand
ATATAATAGGGGTGGTCAAAAGGTTTACATTGTAAACGCCACCGCCTCCCAAACTACCTCCCTCAACTTGGATCGCCTTCGGGCGGTCCTTTTTTTGGGTTTTCGATCATTCAAATTGAATTTGAGCAAAACCCTATCATCCCTATCATATTACCGCCTGAACGTCTTACCGCCTGAACCCATACCCTTGGGTTCTCTTGGGCTGCGTAGGGTGGGTGTATGTATTACCCCAGAAAGATTACCCCATGCTTAAATCACAACCTTTAAATATAAGTGGATGGTACGAAGGTGCGAACGGTGTTGAGCTGTTTTATGTCCAAGGCGAGACGCTCCGTAAAGCGGCCCGTGCTTTAGTTGAATTAACTGATGGCGACTGTATCGGCGTAGACCTTGAGGCCACAGGCGAAGACGGCGAGGACCTAACGCCAGATTTTGTACGCTTTTGTGGTGTTTGATTGACATATCTCACTAGTGCAAGTAGATTAAACACATCACCTAAATTCAAACCTACTGTAAGCGTTGTGGCCACCACATTCGCAGCGTTTACAGTGTAAACTCTAAGGACTATCGCAATGCCTAAGAAAACATATGAAAATAACCCATTCAACATTGTAGGTTGCTACTTCAGCGCCTCAACTGAGGAAAAAGTAGCGGGTCTTAATTGGTACCCGAATGCAAAAGCAATTGCCTCACGGATTGGCGATATTGTTAACATCCGCGACGAGATTGTGGAGGGTGTAATAGCCGCCCTATCACCTAATGTCCGCTGGGAGCGTAATTGTAAAGACGCTGAGACCCTGTTGACGGCTATGGTTTCTTCCCAATCAGACAGCACAGACTGGCGCGAGACTCGCTTAAGTGCTTACCCACTAAATCGTGAAAAAGCGTGTAAGATTCTTTCGGTCACTTACTTTGGTATGGGTCCTGATCTTATTAATAATATCCGTAGCATACTGAACGGCAACAAAACTAAGGCGTTCTTTCAGTGCATTAATGACCCTGCGAACCCAACGGCTGTTTGTGTTGATGGCCATGCCCGTAACATCTTTTATGGTTCCCGTGTTGCCCTTAAATCTAAATCAATGGGCGATAACGAGTATAATCACATTGCCAACGCCTATCGCGAGGCCGCTGATATTATTTCCAAAGCAGAGGACCGCAAAGTCCTTCCAATGGAGGTACAGGCCGTGACGTGGACCCACTGGCGTGTACGACATGGCATTGCCTAAAGATACCGACGGCATGGGCTGGGAGCTACGGGACTTCCTATCAGATTTCCTTGGCCCAGCGCCTTCCAAAAATTACCCCGAAGACGAAACCAAGGCTCCTTTGCCTCACCGTGCGTGGAAACCTTCACACATTGGCGAAGAGCCTCCCTTTTAATTTGCATTAGTGTAAGCTATGAAACAAACTTAGGAATTAACATGACCAATAAAACACAAGTTCAGACACTTCTTCACCACTTCAAGCAAACCTCAACAATTACCGTCCGTGAAGCGGTGGTTGAATATAGCATATCAAGTTTAACACGGCGCATCCGCGATCTACGCGAATTGGGACATAAGATTGTCTCTACTCACAAAACTCACCCTGTCACTGGGCAGCGCTACGTCCGTTACGTCTACATAAACCAAGTGAAGGGGGCTTAAGACGTCTTTACTATCTGAAATTTACTACTAAATGAGAAATTACAGGCTTAATGATGTTTATCAAAACCAAACGCATCGAACTATTCATATCAACTGACGATTCCGCGCCCTTGCTTCCTAGTATAGAGTATCATACTGGCACCAGTCGTGGATTTAGCATAACTTTAGGAGGACTTTGGCTCTGTGCCAGTGTAAAAAAGAAAGATGAGAAATCTAAATCTAATCCTTGATCAATTTAGGCACCATGACGACGGTGTCCGTGTAACCACAGTACAAGTGTTTATGGCCATTGCCTATAACGAGAGTACCAACGCAGCTCCTCTGATTATTTCTGATATTGTGGATAAGCTGCACATCACTATGGCCTCAGCCTCACGCCATTGCAAAATGCTGTCCGAAACAAGACGGCAAGGCGATGAAGGTATGGCCTTAATTACCATCACCAGAGACGTTGCCTATGGTAACCGAAAAGTTCTTCTATTAACAAACAGAGGCAAGAAGTTGTTTCAAAACGTGAGTACGCTTCTTGAATAAATAATGACCGTATCAAAACGTGGATCAAAGTACCAAGCCTACATCTCTAGCAATGGTACAAGGGTTCGCAGGAGTTTTGATACCAAAGTTGATGCTTTGATTTGGGAAGAGCAAGCACGTGAAGCGCTTGTCTTGGGCAAAGACCTACCCACCCTATCATCTAAATTACCCTCTACTCAGTCGTGGACTCTTAAAGACGCTGGTGACCGTACTTATCAGGTTGCTTGGCGTGGGTCCCGTTCTGAAGCCAAGATGGTATATAACATGAACAGAGCACTTAAATTCTTTGGTTCTAAAATCCCTGTGAAAGACATTTCAACCGAGCTGATTGATGAGTACATTCTTGAGCTCAAAAACCTCTCCAAATCCAATGCCACAATCAATCGACACTTAGCGGCATTGTCCAAGATGCTTACTGTATCTTTGGAGTACGATAAGATTGATAAAAAACCTAAACTGCGACGGCTTCAGGAGACTAAATGGCGCATGCGCTGGCTCACTGAAGACGAAGTGGTTGCGCTAATCAATAAAGCTGAATATTTGGGTTATAATGATCTGATGGATGCTATTGTAATTGCCGTGGACACTGGTATTCGTGCAGGAGAATTACATGCGTTGAAAACAGACAGCATGCGAGACGGTGGGTTACTAGTTGATGGCAAGAACCACGACTGGCGATCCATCCCCCTGACCAAGAGGGCTAAGGCTGTGATTGCTCGAAGGTGTCGAGCTCTTAGCGATAGTCCGCAGCCTGAGTACCTATTCCCCCGCGGATCGTGGTGGAGAAGTGGGTGGGAGCGTGTCAGGGGACTTTCAGGACTAGGCGAGGATGTGGTGTGGCACACGCTCCGGCATACTTTTGCATCCCGCCTAGTGCAAAAAGGGGCCCCCTTACAGGTGGTCCAAGCCTTAATGGGTCACAAGACGATCCAGACCACCATGAAGTATGCCAAGATTTCCCCTCTAAACTCGCAAAATGCGATTGCTTCTTTGGAACAGTAGAGGGTATATCTACGGCCTATCTAGCCTGTGGCGTAAGCTGTGGCGCTAGTGGCCTTCAGTGGCGTTGCCCGTGTGATGGAATGGTAGACATAACAGACTTAAAATCTGTGGCCTTCGGGCGTGCCGGTTCGAGTCCGGCCACGGGTACCATTATGAAAACAAATACTTTTCCAGTCTTGGTGAAGTAGACTTGACAGTAGATATTTACTGTTTATGAGTGCTTAAATACAATAACGCCCACAACCCCACGGGAGACTTAAAATGTCCTGCTACCTCCTATCACCTGTGCAAGTGTACGCCGCTTCCCTTATTTATATGGCAACTCCTCGCGTTTACAGTGTAAACTCAGACACTCTCACATGTGCAATAGATTTCAGGTTTCACGCCACACCTCAGACTGTGGTGGCGTAAGTAGTGGTGTCCAATAAATGCCACTATCGCCCTAGGTCCCCCAAACATACCTATAGTAACCTTAAGGATACCATCACATGACTGACCTCTTGGAGAAACAGAGACAGCTTGAACTGCAGATGCACCAACTAGGTGTTGAAGCTTACCGAAAGAACGTAAACAAAAGCTTACAAAGCCAAGCCGAAAGCAACACTGCTTATGGTGTGATATTACTTAAGAAGTCTGTTGATGATGTATCTGCAGGCATTACCGAGTTTGTGACTACAGCCCTATCAGGGGCGACTACTAAAGCCGCTTACTCTGCTGTGACTCTGAACAAGTTTGATCCAGAGATTGCAGCTTACATTGCACTAAAGAAATGTGTGGACAGCGTATCGACAACGACAACTTTGACACGTCTTGCAATGGGTCTGGCAAGTGCCCTTGAGGATCAGTTCAAATTAGAATTTGTGAAAGATCAAGACGGGTTTGTCTTTTCAAAGATTTACAAGAACGTAACACGCAAGACGACTAACCGTTATTACCGCCGTTACAACATGCTTAGAGAGTTTGGGCGTCTTGAGCTTACCATGACGAATGCTTGGACAAAGCAGGAAAAGATGTCGGCAGGTGTTAAGCTTATTGATCTTGTCATTCAGCACACAGGTTTGATCAAAGTCGAAAAGCATTCGATGGGTCGCAACAAAACAGTGATGTTTGTACGGGCTACCGAAAAAACTTTGGACTGGATTAAGCAGGTAAATGAACGAGGTGAAAACCTTAACACTTCCTACATGCCCTGCTTGGTGCGTCCTAAGGAATGGACCACACCCGTTAACGGAGGTTACTACACCCCAGAATTGTTCTCAGTTCCCATGATCAAGACTTCTAACCTAAATTACTTTCAGGACATGAAGCATTACCCAATGCCGGAAGAATATTCAGCGGTGAACACGCTTCAGGGTACTAAGTTTGCAGTAAACAAAGAAGTGCTAGAGGTGATGCGTCATTGTTGGGACAGCGGACAGTCATGGGCTGGCTTACCGTCTAAATACGACAACCCTGTGCCTCCTTTCCCCTTTAGTCCTGATGTAGATACCAAAGCGCTGGGCGAGGCTGATCAGATACGTTTTAAGGATTGGAAAAAGGCTGCAACACGTGTGTACCAGTTCAATGCACGTGCTTTGTCTAAACGTATTGCCACCGAGCGCACCCTAAAGGTGGCCGAGCAGTTTTCTAAGGAGGATAGCTTTTACTTTGTTTATCAGAATGATTTCCGGTTCAGAAAGTATGTCTGCAGTACCTTTCTTAGCCCACAAGGCAGTGATCCCACCAAATCGTTACTACACTTCTCTCAGGGGCGTCCTTTAGGCGACAGAGGTGCTTTCTGGTTAGGCATACAGGGTGCCAATACTTTTGGTAACGATAAGGTGACCCTTCTAGAGCGTTATGAATGGTCTGAGGCGAATACGGACAAGATTGTTGCTTGTGCTAATGACCCCCTGACTAACACCCTTTGGACCCAAACAGATAAGCCTTGGCAGTTCTTGGCATTCTGTTTTGAGTGGAAAGGCTACAAAGAGGAGGGGACTTCTTACCTTTCACGCCAGCCTATTGCCCTTGATGGCTGCAACAACGGTATCCAGCATCTTAGTGCCCTTGCACGTGACGAGCGTGGTGGCGCTGCTACTAACCTTATACCCAGCGAACGTCCTAATGATATTTACCAAGAGGTGGCTGATGTTTGTCTTAGGGCTCTTGAGGCCCGCAAAGATGATAGGATGGCGCAGCTTTGGCTGGACTTCGGGGTAACTAGGAAAACCTGTAAGCGTCCAGTCATGGTGGTACCCTATGGGGGAAAGATGTTTAGCTGTCGTGGTTACATCGAGGAATACATTCACGATCAACTGGAAGCCGGGAAGCCTGATCTTTTCGAAGGTAAGTATTTTGAAGCATCCAACTACCTAGCTCATATCTTATGGGAAGCGATCAGCGAAGTGGTGGTCTCAGCCCGTGAGGTTATGAATTGGATACAGAGTGTAAGTGGTCTTCTAAGTAAAGAGGGCTTGCCTACGTCTTGGACATCACCCTCAGGTGCCTACGTCACTCAGTTTTACGAACAGGTAACCAGTAAGCGCATCAACACCCACATTGATGGTACTTTAATTAAGCCACAATTTAGAGAACCAAAGGAAGGTACAATAGACAAGCGCCGCAGTGTGAATGGTAGCTCTCCAAATTTCATTCACAGCCTAGATGCTGCGGCCATGACAAAAACAGTTAACATATGTCACCAACAAGGCTTGTCTGATTTCTGCATGATCCACGACAGTTATGCAGTACATGCTGGACAGCTAGGCGATGGCCAAAATTGCACTGACATCTTATTTGATGCCCTGCGTGAGGCTTTTGTGGATATGTACGAGACCAACGATCCCTTGGAAAATTTCAGACAAGCAGCTTTAGAGGTTTTGGACGAAGTTCCTGAACCGCCTAAACGCGGTAATCTAGACATAAGAGGTGTACTGAAGAGCGAGTTCTTCTTCAGTTAAAACTTACATATCTACTTGCACAAGTGAGAGCAAATAAAGGACACTATAGTCCTACCCAACAGAGAGGCATCAAATGAACGATATAGCAGTAGCAATAGTCCTGCTTAAGAGACACCAGCATTTGCCTTTGGATTTAGCCGCCAAGCTTTTAGCCCAAGGCATAGACGTAACCGCGCTTGAAAAGAAATATGGCGCTTAGTTTACACTGTAAACACTAACCAACGAGGTAACACATGGTAGTAAAACAAACACCTAAAGGCTCCGCACTTTGGGCTAAACTCTTTCGTCCTGATACGAAATTTGATGCAGACGGAGTTTACTCTATTAAGCTTCGACTCCCTAAGGACCAAGCTGGCGCAACCACCGATTATATCAATCAGGTTATGACAGAAAGCCTAGCGACGGCGAAGGAAGAGAACCCTACCAAGAAGGGCTCGATCAAGTCAGGCAACCCTCCATACACAGATGTGTTTGATGAACAGGGTAATGAAACTGGCGAGGTTGAATTTAACTTTAAACAGAAAGCTGTAATCAAAACTCGACGCGGCACGATGGAAAAGAAACCAGCAGTATTTGATGCTAAAGGTAAACCCATCGTTGAAGAAGTAGACGTAGGCAACGGCTCCACAGTCAAAGTTGCGTATGAGGCTATCCCTTACTACACAGCGATTGCTGGTGCAGGTGTGTCTCTACGACTAACGGCTGTCCAACTAGTAACACTAGTGCAAGGAGGCGGCGGCTTTGGCAGCTTCAAGTTCGAGGAAGAGGAAGGTTATGAGTTTTCAGAAAGCGACGTAAAGCAAACCGATGAAATCTTTACCGAAGGCGACAATACTGAAGACACCACTGAAGACGGGGACTTCTAAAGAGACCAAGTTCAGGTCAGGCTTAGAGCTACATATTGCGCGAGACTTAGATAAGTCCACAAAGGAATACCTGTATGAACAGGAGAAGTTTCCTTACACAGTAGAGCGTACATATTTGGCAGACTTTGTCTTACCAAACGGCATCGTTATCGAGGCCAAGGGCTGGTTTAAATCTGCTGACCAAAGGAAAATGAGAAACCTAAAGGAACAGTACCCAGACCGAGACATTCGGTTTGTGTTCCAACGTCTCGAATCCAAAGTTCAAGGAAGCACTATGACATGCCGCAAGTGGTGTGAGCGTTACGGCTTCCTGTACGCAGAAGGTTATATCCCAAAGGAATGGATAAATGAGAAAAATTGATCTTATTGCCGTCCACTGTTCGGCTACTAAGGCCGATCAGGAGTGCAACGCTGCTGTAATTGATAAATGGCATCGAGCACGTGGGTGGCGAAAGATAGGCTACCACATCGTGATTACCCGCGAGGGTATGGTGGAAAAAGGCCGAGCCTTAGAGGAAGTTGGTGCTCACATTAAAGGGCACAACACTCGAAGTGTCGGCATTTGTATGATTGGCGGACTAGACGAAAATGGTCAGCCTGAAAGCAACTTTACTAAGGAGCAATGGAAAACACTGGATGAGACCGTTGATGGGCTACTCGAACGGTTCGGAGACATTGAAGTCGCCGGACATAACGAGTTCTCCAACAAGGCTTGCCCGTGTTTCAATGTAAAAGAATGGCAGAGCAACAAGAATCCGAGTTCTTAACGCATGCGCCATGTCCTAATTGTCCAAGTTCAAATGGCTTTGCCATATTTGATGATGGGCATGGTTACTGCTTTGTGTGTCACCATTACGCTTCAAATGCGTTAGGTGGCGAAACCCCTAAAAAATCTGAGGTGAATATGGCAACTACAGAGTTAGTTGAGCGTTCTAATTTCCAACCTCTAAGTAAACGTAAGTTGAGCTTAGACACTTGTAAAAAGTGGGATTATTTCATTGGAGACTACAAGGGCCGACAGGTCCAAGTAGCAAATTACAAGGACGCACAAGGTGTAACCGTTGCGCAGAAAGTTAGATTTCCTAACAAGGATTTCCTCTTTCTGGGCGATACAAAGGCTGCTGGTTTATATGGCCAAAGCCTTTGGAGAGATGGTGGCAAAATGGTCACTGTATGTGAGGGCGAAGTTGATGCCCTCTCACTCTCGCAAGCTTTTGGAAACAAATGGCCTGTCGTGTCCATCCCAACGGGCGCAGCAGGTGCAAAGAAAGCTATCCAAAAGCAACTCGAATGGCTCAATAAGTTTGAGAAAGTTGTGTTCTGTTTCGACAATGACACCGCAGGTATTTCAGCCGCTAAAGAATGTGCAGCTTTGCTTCCTCCCTCGAAGTCGCGCATTGCTAACCTACCGCTGAAAGACGCTAGTGAAATGCTGGTACAGGGTAAGACCCAAGAACTTATTGACGCCATTTGGAGTGCCAAAGAGCACAGACCTGATGGCATACTTAACGGGGCTGACCTGTGGGACTCTATTAATTTAGAAGACGACATTCAGTCTTGGGATTACCCCTTTAAAGGGCTTAACGCCATGACCCAAGGTGTCAGAAAAGGCGAGATCATAACTGTGACCGCTGGTTCTGGTATAGGCAAAAGCCAGATTTGCCGTGAGTTTGCGTATCACTTGTTGATACAGGGCGAGACCATAGGAATTGTAGCTTTAGAGGAGAGTGTAAAGCGCAGTGCCTTGGGCATGATGGCTATTGCTGCAAACAAACCTCTACACTTACAGAACGTAGAGATTAGTCCTGAAGATAAAAAGCAGGCCTTCGATGATACCCTAGGGACAGGCAGAGTATTTCTGTACGATCACTGGGGCAGTACAGACAGCGACAACCTGTTAGACAAGATACGTTTCTTAGCTAACGGGTGTGACTGTGGGTGGATCGTATTAGACCATATTAGTATTGTAGTTAGTGGTATCGAAGGCGGTGATGAAAGACGAATTATAGATAACACCATGACAAGGCTTCGCGCTCTTTGCGAGGAATTGAACGTCACTATTATCTTAGTATCTCACCTTAAGCGTCCCGAAGGTAAGGGACATGAGGAGGGAGGCCAGACTTCTTTGTCTCACTTAAGAGGCTCAGCAGCAATCGCTCAACTCAGCGATCTGGTGATAGGATGTGAGCGGAACCAACAAGACGCTGAGAATGCGAACATCACTATTCTCAGAGTGTTAAAAAATCGACACACTGGTGAGACAGGCATAGCAAGTTTGCTTGGTTTTGACCGCCATACCAACCGAATGACAGAAATGGCAATCACTGCTGACGCACGTGATGATGCTGAAATATTTACAGTTGAAGAGGATTTCTAATGACTAAGTATGAACCAGATACAAAATACGACGTAGAAGCTGACCTGTCTGTGGAAGGCGTGTCAATTTATGTCTTCTCTGGAGAAGATGAGGATGCCGAAGAAATCCCTATTTCTTGGGAAGAACTGATTGCTGATACTATCGGGAGCAATGATCGCGCTGACCTTGCCGCTCTTTCCCAGTGCTTTCTACTGTGGGCGGAAGAGCTAAGGCTTGCCAGTTTTAACTACGACTAATTAGTTGCACACGTGCAAGTTGTTACTCCAGCGAGAGGACGTAAATGAGACTAATATACGACATTGAAACAGATGGGTTAGACCCCACAGTCATCCACTGTATCGCTTGTCGAGACATAGACACTAAGGAAGCCTACAGCTTTTATGGTGACACTCTCGACGAAGGTGCTTTGTTCCTAAGTAAAGCTAAAGAACTAATAGGCCACAACATCATGGACTATGATATGCGTGTTCTGCGTAAGTTTTACCCAGCGCTCTTTAATGAATATGCGGGTAAAGTTACGGACACACTGGTTCTGTCCCGTCTAATCTGGCCTGACCGCCGCGAGAAAGACTTTAAGCTTTATAGAGAAGGTAAATTAACCCCCAAGCTTATTGGTTCCCACGCCTTGAAGGCTTGGGGTTACCGGATGGGTACTCTCAAAGGGGACTTCGCTGAGCAAACAGACTGGCAAGAGTTCTCAATGCAGATGCTCGAATATTGTGAGCTCGATGTTGTCGTTAACTTGAAACTTTTTCTATTAATTGAAAAGGCTAAGGTAGCCAAAGACGCCGCTGATCTCGAACATGAGATACACCGTATTTGTTTAAAGCAGACACTAGACGGTTTCCCTTTTGACGAAGAAAAGGCCGTTAAGCTTTACTCTAAGTTATCCGCCAGACGCCAAGATATTTATGATAAAGTTGTAGAGGCTTTTGGTTCTTGGTGGGAAGAAGAGGGTATTGTGACCCCCTCTAGGAGTATCAAATATAAGTCTGTTAGTAGGCACAGTGTTACCGCAGGTGCTCCTTATACAAAGGTAAAGTTTGTTACCTTTAACCCTGCTAGTCGCTTTCACATCGCGCGTTGCCTGTCCAAGAAATATGGTTGGGTCGCAAAAGAGCACACAGATACTGGCGAACCTAAAGTAGACGACAGTGTGTTGAACAAGCTTGAGTATCCTGAAGCAAAGTTACTTGCAGAATATCTTCTACTTCAAAAGAGGATAGGCCAACTGGCTGAGGGTAAGCAGGCTTGGTTGAAACTCGTCAAAGACGGTAAAATCCACGGTAGGGTTACTACTATGGGTGCCGTGACATCAAGGTGTACGCATCAAAACCCAAATACAGCCCAAATTCCGGGAGTAGGGGCTAAGTATGGCAGTGAGTGCAGAGCTCTTTTCCATGCTCCTAAAGGTTGGATGCTCATGGGCTGTGATGTTTCGGGTTTGGAGCTTAGAGTCCTTGCCCACTTCGTTGCTGCATGGGACGAAGGTAAGTACGCCAGTATCCTGTTGGATGGCGATATTCACCAAGCCACTGCGGACGCTACAGGTCTGTCGCGTTCGGGGGCCAAAACATTCCAGTACGCCTTACTTTATGGTGGGGGTGATGAAAAAATTGGTTCGATTGTCGGCGGGGGTAAAAAGGAAGGTGCTGCGCTTAAGCGTAAGTATTTCAAAGCTACGCCAGCCATTAAGAAGCTACGTGATGCTGTCCAAAAGAAGGCAGAACAAGGCTACTTAAGGGGCATTGATGGGCGGCACGTTCCTATTCGACACACCCATGCAGCACTCAACACACTGTTACAAAGTTGTGGCGCAATTATCTGCAAACGCTGGGTCGTCACATATCACAAGTTACTCAAGGAAAATGGGTACATAAGCGGGCGTGACTATATCCAAGTGGCCTACGTCCACGACGAGATTCAGGTCCTAGTTAAAGAGGAGTTAGCCGATGAGCTTGGGCAACTCTGCATCGAGGCAATTAAGCTTTCTGGAGAGTATTACAACTTCAGAATCCCCCTCGATGGAGAATACAACACAGGCGGGAACTGGGCAGACACCCACTGACCCTAACGTGCTTGGAGACATATCTGAGTATTACGCAATCACTTATTTACTAGACAAAGGCTACATGGTGTTTCGCAACACTACCTGTACTGGTCCGGTAGATATACTAGCGATCACCCCTGCGGGGGAAACAATCCTAATTGATGTCAAAACAGTCCGATCCAACACTGATTACAACATAGCCTCTGTACGTTCTCCGTTACAGAAAAAGCTAGGTGTTAAGTTGTTGGACTTTGACGTTGCGACACGATCTTTCTCTTGGAAAAAGCACCGTGATTAATGAAATATAGACAAAAAGCAAGAACACGAAACGAGTCTAAAGAAAAGTTTTACGTCCAGCGTCAGCTTTCAAGGATCGAGTTACACCCCAAGACAGAACGACAGGCTGAATACATTCGAGCCATTAATCACAACCCTCAGGTAATCTCTGTTGGCTGTGCAGGTACTGGTAAGACTTACATTGCTGCTTCAGTTGCTGCGGACCTTTTGCGCCGTAAGGAGATCAAGAAAATTATCCTCACACGCCCTAACGTGGCAGCAGGGAAATCTCTTGGGTTCTTCAAGGGCACGATGGAGGAAAAACTAGAACCTTGGGTGGCTCCCTTCACGGAAGTGTTGAAGCTGCACATGGGTCCTAATGCTTATGACATTGCACGTAAGAACAATGAGATTGAGATCGTACCGCTAGAAGTTATGCGCGGACGTTCCTTTAACAATGCTTTTGTCGTGCTGGACGAGGCTCAAAACACCACCATAGGGGAAATCAAAATGTTCCTCACTCGTATTGGGGAGGACACCACAGTCATCATCAACGGTGACGTGGCACAGACAGACCTCAAAGAAAGCAGTGGTCTAAGCAAGATCATTCACATGTCAAAAAAGTACGCCATGCCAATCCCAATCATTGAGTTTGATGAGGATGACATTGTGCGTTCAGACATCTGCGCCATGTGGATAAAATCGTTCAATCGAGAGGGTATTTAAGTGGCTAAGAAACCTACTGATAAACAACGTGAATGCCAAAGGTGCATCCAAATGGAAGCCTCTTTAAAAGAGGTTGCCCGACTAGCCAAACTAGGGGAGGGCCCCGCGTGGTGGTACATCCTTGAGGCTGTCAAGAAAGGTCTCAAGGAATGGAAATAACCTTTGTTCTGCATCTTATAACAGTGTGTGCCTTCCTGATCGTCAGCATAGCTCTGTCCTTCAAGTTCATCGTGGAAGCCGTGCTTGATTACAAAGAAGTTACCTCTGGCATTAAATTTGTACTGGAAAATAGTGGAGAAGATAGCGATGAAGATGAAGATACTTCTAGATGGTGACATCCTAGTTTACGAAGCAGCAGTTACCGCTGAGAAAGAAATAAACTGGGGCGACGGTCTTTGGACAATCCACGCCCGTGAGGATGAAGCCCTAGGTATCTTTAAAGATAAGCTAGGCTTTATCTTGGATAAGTCAGGCATCAAAGACTACACAATCTTCCTCACGGGAAGTACGAACTACCGTAAGTTTTTGCATGAAGACTACAAAGCAAACAGGGCTACCAAGCGTAAGCCTATGCTTATCAAATGGCTTCGTAAGTACCTCATGGAAAACTATGACGCTGTCCTGCACGAAGGCATAGAGGCCGACGACGCTATTGGAGTTTACAGTGTAAACGAGGGCTCAGTCATTGTGTCTAAAGACAAGGACCTTCTGACAATTAAAGGTGCTCACTGGAGTGCTGACAAAGGGTTCTACGAGGTCACTGAGCAAGAGGCCGATTATAACTTATTAATGCAAACTCTCACAGGCGATGCGACAGATAACTACAAAGGTTGTCCAACCTACGGACCTGTAAAAGCCAAGAAGGCTTTAGACTGTGAAGACCCTTGGGCGGCTGTAGAGGCTGCGTTTCTAAAGCAAGGGCTCACAGTTGAAGACGCAATCACACAAGCACGGTTGGCACGTATTCTACGTCCTAATGAATTTGATATTTCAACAAACGAGGTAAAGCTTTGGACACCCAAGACACAGTCAACAAACCCAAACATTATACAAACAGTAGCATTGAGTGCATTGACTACATGAAGGACAGCATGGAGGTAACCATGTTCCTTGGATACCTCGAAGGTGCAGTTAAAAAGTATGTACATCGTTATCGCTACAAAGGTCGTCCAGTTGAGGACTTAGAAAAGGCCGCTTGGTACCTTGATCGTTTGATTACGGAGTTACGCCAAGATGGATAACACAAATAAACATGACCCTAAAGGTTACGACTTTTCGGTGGCCCTCGCGGCTACTAATCCAGCCTCATACATCATCATAGGTGCTGACAACTGTATACACTGTGCAAGAGCCAAGCAGTTCTGCGACAGACACGGCCTCTCTTACACTTACTATGATCTAGGGGTTAACGCTTGGCTCAAGACTTTGCTTCAGAAAACAGAGCTCACCACCATCCCGCAGATATTTACAACAACAGGTCTCCATGTCGGGGGCTATTCTGATCTGGAGCATTTCAATTGATCGAAGCCACCTACATCACCCACTGCGGTACAGACCTTTCAGTAGTTAATGCTGCCCGCGTTTCGTTCGGGAAAACATCTAAACTTATATGTACTGACTTGATCCAAGGCCGCTATGATATGAGCCCACGCGACAAAAAACTCATTCGGTACCTAGCTGAACATAAGCACATATCACCCTTCGGTCATGCCTTTGCATCCTTCCACGTCAAAGCACCTGTCTTTGTAGCGCGTCAACTCGTTAAGCATAAGTTTCTACGTTGGAATGAGATCAGTCGTCGTTATGTAGATGAGGAGCCTGAGCTCTACACACCTGAAGTGTGGCGGGGTAAGTCTGCTGATAAGAAGCAGGGTTCAGAAGGTGTACGCCAGCCGCCTCTACATCTTGGCCCACTCATGAACCAAGTCTTAGACCTGTATGACCAAATGATCCATGATGGTGTTGCCCCAGAGCAAGCCCGCATGATCCTCCCTCAGTCCATGATGACCGAGTGGTACTGGTCGGGTTCCTTAGATGCCTTCAGTGACATGGCTAAGCTACGCTGCGCATCTGATACTCAATACGAAAGCCGCCTAGTCGCACGACAGATCAGCGACAAGATGGCTAAGTTATTCCCTGTAGCATGGGAGGCCTTGGTTGCTGACGGTTGAGTTCCATGACGACTGCACAGCAATAACCGTTTTAGATGAAACAGGTGAACACGACGACATCTTGTTAATTCAAGACGGCACCAGCGTGGTTCTGAGGCAGTATGATGAAGACGAAGAAGAATACCATCTTATCGTCATCTCCCTTCAACAATTTCAAAGTCTAATCGTGGCGCAAGACCTGCCCGCAGGGACGTACAAGGTAAAATAATGAGTACACTTAATAACTACCAAGAGAATGCAGCAAAGACTGCTCTCTACCCGAAAGACAAGGCCCTCGAATACTTAACAGCAGGTCTTGCAGCAGAGACTGGGGAAATAACAGGCAAGGTGGCTAAGTATTGGCGCAAGGACCAAGCAGAGCTTCCTAAAGAAGACCTAAAAGCTGAGCTAGGGGACGTACTTTGGTTCGTCTCTGAGTTTGCTCGTTTGCTCGAAACGCCCCTCGAAGAAATCGCAGATGAAAATATTAAGAAGCTGGCTTCCCGTCACGCACGTGGGACAATTAAAGGTGATGGAGATAACCGTTGACAACTGATGTAAGAGCACAGGTGGTAACACGCCGCACCTATAACCGCCCTCTCAATGATGAGGGCACAGTATTTGAGACATGGCCGGAAACGGTAGGCCGTGTAATCACCCACCAGCAGTGGCTGTGGGAACGTGCCAAAGGTGAAAAGCTTAACCAAGGAGAAGTTGGTGAGCTTGAAGAGTTCCGTGAGTTGATGCTTGAGCGTAAGGCTACAACATCTGGACGAACATTATGGCTTGGTGGAACAGGTGTGGCTAAGAAGCATGAGGCTTCACAGTTCAACTGTAGCTTCGGGCGTATCGAGACAGTCCATGACGTGGTAGATGCCTTCTGGCTTCTGCTACAGGGATGTGGCGTAGGCTTCGAGCCTGTAGTCGGAACACTTAACGGCTTCGCTAAGGAGACTGAGATTGAAACATTTCGGTCCACCCGTACAACCAAGGGCCACGAAGGTAACGTAGCTGAGACGAGGACTGTCGGTGACCAGCGTATCTACAAGCTGTCCATCGGCGATAGCGCAAAAGCTTGGGCCAAGGCTCTTGGGAAACTGATGGCTCTGAAGGAACCTGTAGACAAGATCATCTTAGACTACACAGAAATCAGACCAGCGGGTACACGCCTGAAAGGTTACGGCTGGATTTCGTCTGGGGACGACACGCTGCATGTCGCGTTGAGCCGCATCTGCGCAATTATGAACAAACGTGCGGGTCAGCTTCTTACCCGTATGGATATTCTAGACCTGCTGAACCACATGGGTACTACGCTATCCTCACGTCGTTCTGCAGAGATTGCTGTGATGCCTGTGACTGATATAGAGGTCGATGATTTCATCTCAGCTAAGAAAGATTTCTGGCTGCATGACAATGCTCACCGTCAGCAATCCAACAACAGCCTGATGTTCTGGAACAAGCCCACCAAGTGGGAGTTGTCCTACATCTTTGACCGTATGGTCGAGGCTGGTGGTTCTGAGCCGGGGTTTATCAACGCAGAAGCAGCTAAGAAACGTGCTCCACACTTCAAGGGCGTTAACCCGTGCGCGGAAATCTTGTTAGGAAACAAGAGCTTCTGCAACCTAGTAGAAATTGATTGGGGTAAATACCTCAACGACTTCCAAGGGTTGAACAAGGCTGTATACCTAGCAGCCCGTGCAAACTACCGGCAGACTTGTGTGAACTTGGATGATGGTATCTTGCAGCGTTCATGGCATGAGTTGAATGAGTTCCTACGTCTATGCGGTGTAGGTGCTACAGGCATCGTGAAGTTCTTGGACCACAACAAGCACAAGAACATCCCAGCGATGCTGCAACAGCTCCGCGCTTCTGCACGAAATGGCGCAAATAAGATTGCTGATGAACTAGGTCTACCGCGACCAAAGCTAGTTACCACAGTCAAGCCAAGTGGAACCCTGTCAAAGATCATGTCGACTACGGAGGGCGTCCACCGTCCCCTAGGCAAGTACCTGTTCAACAACATCACGTTCTCTAAGCATGACCCCATTGTGCCTATCATGCAAAATGCAGGGTACACAGTCATCGAGAAACCTTTTGAGCCCGACAGTGTCTTAATTACGTTTCCTGTAGCCTATGAAGACGTTGAGTTTGAGGTTGTTGGTGGTAAAGAGGTTAATCTTGAGACAGCAGTAGAACAGCTAGATCGTTACAAGCTGATGATGGACAACTATGTGGACCATAATTGCTCAGTGACGATTAGTTATGATCCAACAGAAATCCCAGCGATTATTGGTTGGATTATGACCAACTGGGATAGCTACGTGGGTGTATCGTTTATCTACCGTAATGACCCGACCAAAACCGCGGAAGACCTAGGCTATGCTTATCTTCCACAGGAGGTTGTAACAAAAGAATTGTACGACGATTACATGTCTAAAATTTCTGAAGTTAGCCTCGATGAAGCAAACTCTTTGGATGAGTTGACCGACGACGAATGCGCCACTGGGGCGTGTCCGATCCGCTAGGGTAACGCTCTGTCCGAATAAAGTACACTATCGGTGAACCCAATGGAAACAACAGTAATTAATAGTCTCAAACTCAACAATGTTGAGGTTCTCAGGCGTGAATTAATTAGCCTTTTCCCTGATAAGCTACCACGGACAGAGCTCACGCCTTACCAACTTGGCGTACTCGTAGGACAGCAACAGGTATTAGATAAAATCAACCTACTTTTAAAATAAAGAGAAACACAAATATGTGCATGTCTACACCTAAGATGCCAGAAATGAAGGTAACTGCGTCCAAGTCGAAAGCTTCTGCTAAAAATTTGGACCCAAAACTTCAACTGGCTGATCCCCAATCTGAAGCCGATATGATCCGTAAGAAAACAAAGGGTAAGCGTGGTCTACGGATTGGCCAAAGCCCAAAATCGGTACAAGTGGGAACAAGCGGATTGACTAATAAGTCAGTCTCCATCCCAACTAAATAAGGAGCTACATGGTGCATAGTTCCGAATACCAGAGCGTAGCCCAGCGCTATGCCCATCTTTCCACATCCAGAGAAAGCTATCTCAGACGGGCTAGGGAGGCAGCAACGCTAACCATCCCGTCTTTGATACCCCCTGAGGGACATAGCGAGTCAACAGAGTTTGACACACCTTATCAAGCTGTAGGTGCGCGGGGCGTAAACAACCTAGCCTCCAAACTCTTAATGGCTCTTCTCCCTCCTAATGCGCCTTTCTTCCGGCTGACCATTGATGACTTCGATATTGTTGAAGTTGCGGGCCCAGACGCCCGTGGGGCAGTAGAAGAGGCTTTAGCTCGTATTGAGCGTACAGCAATGGGCGAAGTTGAAGCCCTAGCTTTACGTGTTCCAACCTTTGAAATCCTTAAGCATCTTTTAGTAGGTGGCAACGGACTACTTTACATGCCTAAGAAAGGCTCTGTGAAGTTCTACAGGTTAGATCGTTACGTTGTTAAGCGTGACTACATGGGTAACTTGATGGAAATCATTACCAAAGAGTCCGTCAGTCCTATGATGCTTCCAAAAGAAGCCCAAGAAATTTTAGGCGACGACAGCGATACAACAAAGAATGTTGATTTATTTACTTGTGTACAACGCACTGACCGAGGTTGGAAAATCCACCAAGAGGTTAAGGGTGAAGTAGTACAAGGTACCGAGGGGACATACCCTGAAGACAAAAACCCGTTTATCCCGTTACGTCTAAACCGTATTGATGGTGAAGATTACGGACGTGGTTTTGTAGAGGAATACCTAGGTGACCTTCGGAGTTTAGAGCAACTAACACGCGCTATTGTCGAAGGGTCTGCGGCCTCTGCGAAGGTGCTATTTTTAGTAGCCCCTAATGGTACAACAAAAGCATCTACCCTAGCTAAGTCACCCAATGGTGCCATCGTTACAGGTAGTGCTGCTGATGTATCGACTCTGCAAGTGCAGAAAGGAAGTGACTTTGCTGTTGCACTTCAAACAATCCAAATCATTACAGAACGTCTCTCTTTCGCATTCTTACTTAACTCCAGCGTCCAACGTAACGCGGAACGAGTAACTGCTGAAGAAGTACGCTTTATGGCCCAAGAATTAGAAAGCGCCCTTGGCGGCGTCTATTCCATCTTGAGCCAAGAGTTTCAGTTACCGTTGGTCAAGCTGTTGCTTAATCGTCTCGCGTCTCAAGGTAAAATGCCTAAGATGCCGAAAGACAGTATTAAGCCTCAGATTGTAACAGGCATTGAAGCCCTTGGACGTGGTCAGGATTTAAACCGCCTAGCTCAGTTGTTGAATTACCTTCAGCCGTTAGGTCCTGAGGTTATCCAAAAGTACATGAATGTTGATGATTATATTGACCGCCTAGGTGCCTCTTTAGGTATCGACACTGGTGGGCTAATCAAGTCCCCTGAGGAGTTGCAGGCTGAACAACAGCAAGCACAACAACAACAGCAACAACAGATGATGCAAGCCACAATGGGTAAAATGGCAGAACGTGCCGCCCCTGAGTTGGCAAAACAATCACCTGAGCAACAATTACAACAACAGGCACAAGAGCAGTAATGGTAGAAAAAGTTAACACTTACGAAGCACCTAAGGCTGAAGACCCAGCTTATATTGATGAGATGGTTAAGAAGACCGAAGGTGCTACTGCCGAAGCCGATGAAATTTCTCAGGAGGACCGCCCAGAGTGGCTTCCTGAGAAATTTCAATCAGCCGAGGACCTAGCTAAAGCTTACTCAGAGTTAGAAAGTAAGCTTGGAACAACCCCAGAAGAGACGTCTGAAGTCGAGAATGTAGAAGAAGCAGCCCGTGAAGTTGTTGAAAATGCAGGCATGGACTTTGAAGCAATGTCTAGTGAATTTTGGGAAAACCAAACTCTTTCCGATGATACTTATGACAAGTTAAACAATGCTGGCATTCCTAGTCACATTGTTGATGCGTTTATTGACGGACAGATGGCCGTAGCAGACAAGGCTCGAAACGACGCTTTTGCCACTGTAGGCGGCGAACAGAACTATAACGAAATGGTAGAGTGGGCCGTTAACAACCTAAACGAACAGGAAGTTAGTGCTTACAACGCTGCCGTTGAAAGTGGTGACCCGAATGCTACAAAACTAGCAATTTCTGGTTTAAACGCTCAGTACCGTATGGATAATGGTCAAGAACCTAACTTGATTTCTGGTGAGGCTAAAGCAGCATCCTCTGGGTCCTATCAATCCGTAGCCGAACTCACAGCGGCTATGTCGGACCCAAGGTACCAACGGGATTCTGCGTATCGTAAGGTAGTTTCAGATAAACTATCCCGATCTTCAGTTCTCTAAGTGCCAAGCGTTTACACTGTAAACGTAACTTATCTAAAAAGCTAAACACTAAACTAGTAATTATGGCCCCTTGCGAGGGACAACCCTAGTGAATGTGACTGTGTGGTGCTGATTAGGAAAAATCTCTAAATCAACATCATATTGAAGGGCCTAACTAATGGCATTCCCAACAGATCAGACCGTATCACGTATCGGTCAAAAGAACGGTGCAGGCGATGCACGTTCCCTATTCCTAAAATTGTATGCAGGCGAAGTGCTTACAGCGTTTGAAGAGAAAAACATCTTCATGGCGTTGCACCGCGTCCGCTCTATCTCTAACGGCAAGTCCGCTCAATTCCCAATGACTGGTACCGCCAGCGCAAAGTACCACACTCCCGGTGCTTTGATCGAAGGTGACATCATCAAGAAAGGTGAGCGTACTGTAACTGTTGACGATCTACTGATCTCTACACAGTTTATTGCAAACATCGACGAGGCTATGACGCATTTTGACGTCCGTAGCATCTACTCTTCTGAAGCTGGCCAAGCGCTTGCTAACGCTGCCGATAAGAACGTAGCTCGTATGGTTGCTAAAGCCGCTATGATCACTGACGGTGCTTCTGCTGCCGCTGCTGGTCTCGAAACATTCGACGGTGAAGTCTTCACAAGCAACGTAGCAGTAGCCAACGCGGCTGCTTCCGGTAACGATATTGTTGCTGCGATCTACGGTGCACTCGAAGAGTTTGACAAAAAGGACATCACAGGCGAGAAAGTTTGCGTCTTGGGTCCACAAGAATACTACAAATTGTTCGGCGCTGGCCAAGCAGTAGGTAACCTTGGTTACATGAACCGCGATATTGGCGGTACAGGCTCCATTGCTACTGCAACAGTACCAGTAATTGGTGGTGTGCGTATCTTGATGTCTAACCACTTGCCATCAGGCGATGAGTCAGTAACTTCAGCAACACCAGAGCCTTTGTCACGTCCTACACAGTACAAAGGTGATTACTCTACACTTAAAGGTGTAATCTTCTCAGGTGACGCAGCAGCTACTGTTAAGTTGATGGACCTAGGTGTTGAATCTGAATACCAGATTGATCGTCAAGGTACTTTGATGGTTGCTAAATATGCAATGGGACACAACATTTTGCGTCCAGCATGTGCAGTCGCTTTGACAGCGGCAGTAGTCTAAATATTATTGGGGGGCTCCTTAGGGGGGCCTCCCTTTTTTTCTTTTAAGGATACAACATGACTCCGACATCCAAACTAGAAGCGGTAAATGTGATGCTGTCCTCTATTGGTGAAGCCCCTGTTAACTCTTTGTCGTCTGGATTGTTGGACGCTGAGCTTGCTGAGACAATTCTCAACAACGCGAACAGGGAGGTTCAATCAAAAGGCTGGCATTTTAACACTGAAAATGGCTACCCATTAACCCCTGATAACGTAACCAAACAGATTGCTTTACCCACAAACACCCTTGGTGTGGACGGTGACGTACAGTCTACACAACTTGATATAGCCCAGCGCAGCGGTAAGCTTTACAACCGCGTAGGACATACATTTACATTTGATAACGCGGTTAAAGTGACGATCATCCTTCTACTGGATTTCGAGGATATTCCAGAGGTCGCACGTCGCTACATTGCCTTACGGGCAGCCCGTGTTTTTCAAGATCGCACTATCGGTTCATCCGAGCTCCACGGCTTCCAACAACGTGATGAAATGGAAGCTAAGCTAGAGCTAGATGAACAAGAAAATCGTGACGCTGATTACAACATTTTTAATGGCGTTGACACTTATAGCATCATTAACCGTAGGGGATAAGAATGGCTCTAATTTCAGGCGCGATCCCTAACGTAATTAATGGGGTATCGCAGCAGCCTCCTAGCTTAAGGCTGAATACACAGGCCCAGCGCCAAGTTAACGGCGTATCCAGTGTAGTTAAGGGTCTCTATAAAAGACCACCCACCGAACACGTTGCTTTACTGAGCTCATTTACTAGTAACTCTTTTATTCATACCGTCAGGCTTTTAAGCGCCGAAAACATTTTAGAGACCTATTTTGTTATTGTGGCTCCTACAGGTATCCAAGTGATTAATGAGAACGGAGAGCCTCAGACAGTTACCGCTGACAACATTGAATACCTTACAGGTACTACAAATGCCTCAGAAGACTTTGGCGCTACTAGTGTAGCAGATTACACTTTTCTCGTTAATAAAAAGAAAAAGGTAAAAGTAGGTTCAACACGTAGTGCCCCCTTAAAACAAGAGGGCATGATCTTTGTTAAGCAAGGTGATTACAGTTCAGACTACTCTGTAACTATTGCATTTGCAGGTACAGACTATACCGCAACTTACAGCACACGGAACAGCTCAGATGTCCTGCACGAGCCTGATGTCAAAACCACAAACATTGCATCCCGCTTAAAAACAGCCCTTGAGGGCGCAGTACCCGAAGGGTTCACCTTTGAGCTCCTTGATAACATTATTTATGTGTTTCGAGAAGATAATGCCGTGTTTAGTCTCGACGCTACGGACTCCTTTGGTGACTCGCACATCACAGGTATTAAAGGCGTTGTAAGCGATCTAAAGAGCCTACCTGCACAGGGTAAACTAGGTTTCCGAGTACGCATTAATGGTGACAATACAAAGGGTCAGGATGATTACTTTGTTGAGCTACAGCAGCCCGAAGACGGTTCTGACTTTGTTTGGAAAGAATGCGTAGGCTTCGACGTCCTATTAGACTTCGATGCTGAAACTTTACCTCACCAGTTAATTCGAAACGGTGACGGTACTTTTACTTTTGAGCCTGTAACGTGGACACTAAGAAACTCTGGGGACGATGAGACAAACCCGTACCCGTCTTTTGCCAACTACGATGCTACAGATTACCCTCTTGGGCGATATACAATTAACGACGTGTTCTTTTACAAAGACCGCTTGTGTTTCTTATCGGATGAAAACTTAATCTCCAGCCAAACTGGATCTTACTTTAATTTCTTTCAGACCACTGTTCTAACACTACTAGATGATGGTGTTGTAGATATTGCGGTGACCAACAACACAGTAAGTATCCTGAAACATGGGGTACCTTTTGACGAGAGTATTATCCTGTTCTCAGACCTTGCACAGTTTAAGGTTTTAAACGCGGATATTTTCTCACCAGCGACGGTATCAGCTTCGGTTACCACGAACTTCGAGGCTTCGTTGAGGGCCAAACCTGCCTCTGCCGGAAAGTACGTGTTCTTTCCCTTCTTACGGGGCTCTTGGGCAGGCCTACGGGAATACTTTGTAGATAGCGATAACGATACTAACGATGCTTCAGATATTACATCTCACGTTCCTAATTTTATTGACGGGGAAGTTACACAGCTTCTGGCTTCGTCTAACTTAGACATGTTGTTTGCAACTGCGCAGAGTTACCCAGACCGTATATACACCTATAGCTACTACTGGAGCGCAGGTGAAAAGCTTCAATCTGCTTGGAATTACTGGACCATAGGCGCTCCGGTTGTTCACATGTCAGTAGAAAACACAACGCTTTACCTCTTGGTGGAACGTGCTGAAGGTGTCTGCTTGGAGACTGTTAACCTAAGCGTTGATACAGCGGTCACAGGTGGCTTGACGTACCCAGTGCTTATTGACCGTCGCATTGAGGTTACAGCAGTAGATCAGGTGTTGCCTTACACTGGTTACGTCCTTTGTACTAACGATGGGCGACAGGTGACTGAGGCCGAAGCTGTTCTAACGGCTAGTCTGAACGCCAAAGTTTATGCAGGCTTTAAATATAACTTCGAATACGAGTTTTCACCTATTGTTATGAAGGCCAACGACAAGCCTATAACTACGGGTCGCTTACAGCTCAAACGCTTCAATCTGGTTTTTAGTGATACAGGAGCCTACAACTTAACGGTACGGCGAAAATCCCCAAATCAAGAGTTAAACTTTGTAGAATACAGAGCTTCTAACGATCTTGGATCGTCACTGGTTACTGGGCAGTCAAAATTAGAAACAGGAAACTTTCAAGTCGGTATTCAATCTGAAGCCTCTAACACAAGTATCCTGATCACCTCGACATCCTTTCTACCCGTGGTTCTTCAATCTGCTGAATGGGAGGCTGTCTTCCACATCAGATCAAGGAGATTAGATTGATCGAGTTTAAACACTCAACAGTAGAACATTGTTTCGAACTTGCCCCCAATATGCGAGAAACAGATGCAAAAGAAGTTTTAGCTTCGAATGGTTTAGACCCTCTGAGCGCCTTAATTGCTTCTATTAAAAACTCCCGCAAGCCTGAGACTATTTATGCCAATGGTAAAATGGTGGGCATGAGGGGCGTAGGTCACGCAGGGACTGTTGGCTACCCTTGGCTTTTAGGGACACCTGAAATGGTGTCTTTTGCAAAATCGCTACACGCGACAGCAAAGCCTTGGGTAGACAACTACCTTCTCGAATACCCCCTCCTTTATAATTACGTTTCAGAGGATAATCGCGCTGCCATTCTTTGGCTTAAGCGTCTTGGTTTCGTGATGATCCGTTACGTCCCAGATTATGGGATAATGAAGAAACCCTTTTATGAATTTGTTAGGATAAAATAAATGTGTGTAGTCATGTTAGGCGCAGCATTGGCTCCTGCTTTAGGTATCACCCTTGGCACAGGAGCCGCAGCATCAGCAGCAGCCTTAAACTTAGGTATGGCTGCTATTAGTACAGGGATTGGGGTTGGTTCTGCCGCTCTATCCCACAGAAACGCATCAATTCAAGCACAACAACAGGCCCGTCAAAACGATATTAACGCCCAAAGCGCTATTAAAAGTCAGGATGAACAGTTCCGTCAATTAAACACACGTGTGATGGAAGAGGCAGGGGCGGCTGTAGATGATAGGGTTGACAGTCTGCTACAGGCAGCACGTATTAAATCCCGCATGAGAGCATCCGCTGGCGAAGCGGGTATCTCAGGAATGGGCCTTGATCACATGCTTCGTGACGTACACCGCACGGAAGCCCGTAACATCTCTCAAATCAATAGAAATCAAGACGCTATACGCGCTCAGGCAACTTTTGACGGCATGGGTGTTAAAGCAGCGACTGAAAGTCGAATTAGCAGTCAACCGATGGTCGAGCGTCCTAGCCTACTAGCTACAGGACTCGCAATCGGTGGTTCTGCCGTAGGCGGGTATAACCAATATTCGCAATACACCACATAATTAGGATTAAAAATGGCAAGAGTTCCAACTGATACCTCTTCCCTGCGGGGAATGAGACAGGGTAGCCGCATCGTGGCACGTCCTGTGGACACGTACACGTCTGTCAGCAATCAGGTGAGCCGTAACTCTAAGGGTATGCAGATAGCTAATGCGTTAGCGCAGGTCGAGCCTACCCTTACAAGTTACTTTGACCGAACCGCAGAGACAAACAAAAAAGATGCAAAAGAAGAAGGCCTTCAAAGTTATTTAGAGGCATCTGCAAAAGAGCGCAAAGCCTACGCAAGCAAGATTAAATCAGGTGAAATTGATGAAATCGAAAGCCCCTTCTTTATTGAGGGTCTCTCACGGGGTATCCTAAGAGATAAAGCACGTGAGTTTGGTAACGATCTAATGCGTGACTGGAACAGCAACAAAAACGGTATCAAAGACGTAAGCAACTTTGTGGCTACACGTCAGGACGAGTTTATTAAAAAGAATGCCTTAGAGTTATTTGACGCTGAAGTCTTTAACGCTGAGTTTGGTACACGTGCTGAAGCTTTCGCCAACATGGTAAACCAACGTGCATATGAGCACGGTATTACACGAGCACGGCAGGCCCAGCTTACCAACTTAGGTAAGGACATGGTCGCAGCACGTAACGACAACTTTAATACGGAAACAGGACAGCTTGATGCTGTAGCTTACACCAAAGCCTCAAACGAAGTAATTCAAGATTACATCAATCAAGGCCTTGATCCGTCAGCGGCTATTAGTAATACTCTTTCCCACCTCGAAGCTGCAGGCCTTGAGGACCTTGAAAACCGCGACGTTTATATAAAGGCCATGAAAGGTATTAAAACACGTGTTGGTACCTACGGTGAAACAGGGACGGGAGCGCTTTCAGTTACAAAGCTTTCTGATCAGTTAGACAGTAAGTACGAGGCTCAAGAAGATAAAATTTACGAACAGGATATTAAAGACCAACAGCGTGAATTAGATGTTTTACAAGAAAACGCCTACACTCAACTGGTAAACGAAGGTCCTGAATATTTTGAAACTGAGGATGGTAAAAACCTACTGTCAGCTATTTTAGTTAATCCTCAAGGTGGGCAGGGTGTTGTAAACAATATTCGGTCTGAGATTGAATTTAGAGAAACGATTGTAAGTGACCCTGAGACGGTGGCTGATTTACAAAGCCAAGCGCTTTTAGGTCGAGACATCACGTCTGAAGTCTTAACCTCACGGGAACTGAGTCCTCAAGATAAAGTCAACTTGCTAAAGGCTAGTCAACAAGGCCAACGTCTAGGTAACATTACCAATTCACTAGGTACTAACCACGTTGCAGGCTTTGTTAGCAACGCTACACGTTCAGATGCGAGTAACCCTCTCTCCTTTATGGAAGGCACTACTGCTTACACTAAACTGAAATCTGAAGCGCAAATAATTGCTAACAAGATTGTCTTAGCAGCGGCCAGTAAGTATGACCTTAATAACCCTGAGGAACAGGCAGAGGCTAATAATTACATCATAGATCAGCTTAGTAAGCAGGAAGCGCTTATCGAAGCTAAACGCGCAGAGATTAAAGGTGCGTCTGCGTACACAGTGGTAGGTAAACCCCCCGGCGATGTGGTTGAAATTGAAGAGACAGGACTGTCCCCTGATGTTAAGAAAACACTGCTTATTTTACCGCAATCATTTACTCAGACAGCATCTAAGTTAGCCGTCGAGGCAAATCGTCCCACATTTGTAATCCCCGAACCTGACTTGAAAGGTACGAATACCAACCCTCTGGATGGCATTGACAGTCTTGAGGACCTTGAGGGTCTTATTTATGAGTACAATCAGATTTCTATTGACCCAACAAGAGACTGGGGACAGTCGAGAGCCTTTGTTATGGCAGCGCGTCTAGGCGTTTCTGTTGAGGAAGTGCTGGGACAGGTAACGTCAAAAATCGTAGCTAATGCACCAGTTCCTGAAGTTGATGAGGATGTAGTCAATGACAAGATCCAAGTACGTGAGGCTCAAAACGAGCAGGACCGTATCCGCGCTGACATCTTTATGGGTCAGGCAAGAGCCTTATTCCCCGATCTTGTACCAGAAGACTTGCCCCAAGGACTTATGAGTTTCCTTGTGCAACCTGAAATAGCACGGCTTCTAAGGGTACTGGAATACGATCTCGCAAATCAAGGGCCTAATTTCGGAAAAGAAATTGAGCGTCTAATCTTAAATTACGAAGGAGGACAGGAATAATGCCCTTTGATAAAAACGGCAAATGGGTCCTCGACGAAGAGGCGCAGGCCGTCGTTGATAACGACATAGGATTCTGGGACGAAGTGGGTCGTGGTATAACCTCAGGCACAGTTGATGCTGTTGAGGAAACCCTACAGTTTGGTAAATCAGCTATCGACACTGCGATTGAGTTCACAGGTTATGAAGGTTTTGAGGATACTCGGACGCCTATAATTAAATACCAACCTAACCGTCCCCGAACAATGGGCGGTAAAATTGTTGAAGACCTTACTCAGTTTGGCCTAGGATTTATAGGTGCTGGTAAGATCAAATTGGTAGGAAAGCTTGGACGCGGTCTTGATAACGCCTTAATGGGTAAAGGCTGGAGCCGTAACATTCGTCAAGGTGCTGTAGGTGATACAATCGTATCAAACCCCTATGAAGAGCGGTTGTCTAACGTCTTGGAGGACGTGCCTGCTCTTGATAACGTGGTAACACAGTATCTAGCTGCGGACCCTGAAGACAGCTATGCTGAAGGCAAGTTTAAAGCAGGTATCGAAGGTGCCTTAACAGGTGCCGCAGTTGAAGCTGTGTTCAAAGTAGCTAGGGCATTTAAGCGTACTGAACGTGCTATTGACGCAGGCGAAGATATTACTGAGTCCGTCGCTAAACAGGATTTAGAGATTGATGCTGCGGTTAAGTTAGACGTTGAGGAGGTGGCTACAGAAAATGCAGTTACTCAAGCACTCAAGGCTGATTTAGTTGCTGAACAGAAAGCTAAGGGTACAACTAACACCCCACAGACTATTCTAGATGACGGTTTAGAAGAGGTAGGTGAGACTGTAGTTCCTAAGCTAACAGCTACAAAAGAGTTGATTAGACGTAAACTAGATGACGGCCTTAAGAATAGAACCAAGGACGAAGTCATAAAAGGCACGTCTAAAAAAGAGCTGGTTAGTTATGCTGAAATGCTTGGCATTAAACTGTCTTCTAAAAACTCAAAAACTAAAGCTACTCTTCTCAATACGATTGTTGACGATCTTTACAAAGGAGTGGACGTTCCTAGCAAGGGAGCGGAAGTTCCTAAAGCAAATAAAACTGTTAACTTAGAAACCAAAGTTTCTGATAACGGTGTTAAAGCGCCTACTAAGGTTAAACTAAAGAAACTCGACGCTGCTCAGCTACAAAACATTGCTAAAAACCCAGAGCAACTCGGTGATTCCTTAAAGAAGGGTAACCTGTACGATCCTAAAACTTGGGACCCTACTAACCCTGCGGGTGTTAAAGACACAGTCTCTAATCTTATTAAAATCAACGCAAAAGAATTTCAGGCAGTTCGAGGCACTCAGTCTTGGAAAGATGCTGAGAATGACATTGCTGAACGATTTGGAGATATGTTTGGTCTTAAAAACGAAGAGATTGCTGGTATCGTAACTAACTTTACAAAGGCTACTGAGGACGCCTCATTTGTTCTTGGGGCTGCTGAAAGCGTGGTAAAGAAACAGTATGAAGAGCTGTATGACAAACTATTAGATGTACGGTTTAACACTGAAGATGCGTTTACTCAGACAACTTTAGAAGCGCTTGAGAGTTCTTCAATGTTGCTCAAGTCCCTTCAGGGACAAGAAACAGCCTTTGGTCGAGCTTTAAACCTTCGTAAAAAGCCAGTAATGGATGCTGATCAGCTTAAGAGAAACTCACTTGAACGTGACGACATCGTAGAACTAGATCATGTCCTAAAAGCTTACGGCGGTAAGAAAGGCTTAGAACAGCTTCGAGCCTCCTTTGTTGCTGCTGGTCGTGGTAACTATAAAGCCATGAACAAGGTTATTAAGGCTACTCAAGAAAGCAACGCCACTAAAGGTATGCGGTCTGTAGTTGAGCTTTTCCGTTCTATGATCTTGTTAAACACTAAGACGCACGTAACCAACTTGGCGTCGGGTGGTATTGAAACCTTCCTGCGTCCAATGGAGGGCTATCTTGGGTCCTTTATGGGTAAAGGTGCTTTCTCAGCGGAAGCCGCGGCAGCACGGAGTTACTACGGTGCGCAAGTAGAAGGGCTCTTTATGGGCTTTGATGCTGCAATCGTTCAAGCGTCTAGAGCGTTTACGCTTGAGAAAAACCTCCTAGATACTGTTGGTAAGGTTGATGACATCACTCAAGCCAATAAGATTACTAGCGAGTATTGGGATGTAGCGTCTGACACGTTCCTTGGTGGTTTCTTAAACTACACAGGTAAAGCAAGTCGCATGTCCTTACGGGCTTTGGGGGCTGAGGATGAGTTCTTTAAACAAATCAACTACCGCTCGGCTGTCTACGCTTCTTCAAAGCTAGAAGGCGTTGGGCGTGGTCTTAAGGGTAAAGAGCTTACGGCCTTCATCTCAAAGAACATCGACGATGCTTTTGACGCCTCAGGAGCGGCTGCTACTGCTAACGGTAAATTTAAGCACTCACAGGCTGTTGATATGGCCCGTCGTGTTACCTTTACACAGGAGCTTCGTAAGGGCTCCCATGCTCAAAAGCTTCACTCGTTTGTGTCGAACAACCCCTCGTTCCAGATGGTGTTACCCTTTGTACGGACCCCAACTAACTTAATCACCTCGGCAGTCCAGCGTACCCCAATGCTTAGTAAGCTTTCTAAAGACTTACAGGAGCAGCTTAATAGCACTGATATGGTTATACGTTCGCAGGCTCAAGGTAAGTTGGCCACCGGAATGGTGATTTACGGCGGCGCACTAAGTCTTGTTTATAAAGGCCTAGTGACTGGCGCAGGCCCGTCCGATCCAGCACAGAACCGCACATGGCGACAAGCAGGTAACCAACCCTATAGCATCAAAGTAGGTGGTAAATGGGTGAGCTACCAACGCATGGACCCTAATTTCATGCCAATCGCTGCAGTGGCAAACATGTATGACTCTGTAGCTTATTCACCTTCATTTTCTGGTGACCCAAAAGACATTGCGAGTGTACCCGTTGGTGACCTAGCTATCTCTATGATCTTAGGTATTACAAAGACTGTGGAGGATAAGGCGTATTTTCAAGGCATCTCTAACTTGATTGCTGCTTTAACAAGCGAAAACCCTGCACAGAAAAACTCGTTACGCCGAATTGGTGAGCAATATGTGAGCTCATTTGTACCTACAGCCCCTGAACAAATTTACGAAGGGATGCAGTACCTGATGGCCGGACAACCTGAAGAAATGAAGGAAGCAGTAGGTCTAATAGACAAAATCCGACGTAGATGGGTTACCTCAAACGACGAGTTGCCAACAAAGTATAATTGGTTAACAGGTAAGCCTATGATTAACTACGGGGGCTTCTCAGGTATTCCAGTAAGAGATGTGACGGAAGATAAAGTTTTAGAAGAGCTGGTAAACCTAAAAGTAGGTTTCCGCGGCCCAACTAAGACTATGTCAGATTTAAAGTTCCAACTTAATACTGAGGAATTTGCAGCGTATCAACGCCTTACAGGTACTTCTAAGATAAATGGCAGGAACCTTATGGGCAACCTTGAGAAACTGTTTGCAAGTGAAGCTTATAGTGCTGCGGCAAGTGACTTTGAGTTGACAGCCGAAGGCTTCAATAAGCAGGCGGATTTAACCCGTAAGGTCATCTCTGCTCATATCCAGAACGCAAGGGCAGAACTTATACAAGAGTTCCCAGAGCTCAGAGATGAGTATGTTGCCCGTAAAGTAGCAAAACAAACTGGACAGCAACTCCTCGATTTCAATCGTTAACGAACGGCCCCTCTTCGGAGGGGTCTTTTTCATACAGGTATTAAATGGCTATTATTGCTAATTACACTGCCGACGGCGGTGCTTCGACGTTTGCCGTGCCTTTTGAATACATGAACGAAGCTGATGTTCTTGTACTCGTTAACGGTACTGCAACTACAAATTTTACTTTTACCTCTACAAATACAATCGTACTCAATACCCTGCCGGAAGCAGGCGCTTTGGTGGTTATTGAGCGTTCCACCTCAACTGCACCTGTCGTTGTTTTCACACAAGGATCAAACTTAAACGCTGAAGACTTAAACCTTTTAAGCCAGCAGGCTCGTTTTCTATCTGAAGAGGCTAGTTACAAAGCTGGTTTAGGCATCAGGCTTAATCCCAACACCAATACGTGGGATGGCCAAGGGTTCAGCTTTAATAATATTGGTAACCCAACTGAAGACGATGAAATTGCCACCCGTGGGTATGTAGATACGGTTGGAGAGTCAGTTATTGGAACAGCAGTTTCAGTACGTGACCAACTTTATGGTCTTACTACCTCGCTGGTCCGTCTGCCTTATGGTTCTGATGGTTATAGTGAATACGATCCAAGCAGCGGGAACCTAGCGTTCTTCTTATCTGAAGGTCCTCAAGGTCCTACAGGTGCCACGGGCTCCTCCGGCCCTACAGGTCCTCAAGGCCCTGATGGTACAGAAGGCCCTCGCGGTCCTGAAGGTCCTAGGGGTCCTGAAGGCGGCTTAGGCCCTCAAGGGGAGACAGGTAGCCAAGGCGTTACAGGTATCCAAGGCCCCGTCGGTCCTCAAGGTATCCAAGGCATCACTGGTGACCAAGGTAACATAGGCGAAACAGGTCCTACAGGTCCTCAAGGCATTACAGGTCCGACAGGTACTCAAGGCCCTGAAGGCGCTGAAGGTGCTACAGGTTCCGTGGGTCCTCAAGGTCCTACAGGTGATCAGGGTCCTATTGGTGCTACAGGCTCTTCAGGACCGATTGGCTCCCAAGGTGCTGAAGGTATTCAGGGTAACCTAGGACCGACAGGTCCCACAGGGCCTCAAGGTCTTACAGGTGATACTGGCCCTCTCGGTCCTCAAGGTGATCAGGGTCCTACAGGCTCTACAGGTGCTACAGGCTCCACAGGTCCTCAAGGCCTCATTGGTGATACAGGTCTCACAGGTGCTACAGGCCCTGAGGGTCCTACAGGTGCCACAGGCTCCCAAGGTCCTCAAGGCCTCATTGGTGATACAGGTCTCACAGGTGCTACAGGCCCTGAGGGTCCTACAGGTGCTACAGGTTCCCAAGGTCCTCAAGGCCTCATTGGTGACACAGGTCTCACAGGTGCAACAGGCCCTGAGGGTCCTACTGGTGCTACAGGCTCTACAGGTCCTCAAGGCCTCATTGGTGGTACAGGTCTCACAGGTTCTACAGGCTCTGAGGGTCCTACAGGTGCTACAGGCTCCACAGGTCCTCGAGGCCTTATTGGTGCCACAGGTGATACCGGCCCTCAAGGTCCTCAAGGTGATCAGGGTATTCAAGGTCCTCAAGGTACGACAGGCTCTACAGGGGCCACAGGTGATCAAGGTCCTAGAGGCATCCAAGGCGTTGAAGGTTCGCAGGGCCCGTTGGGCCCAGAAGGTCCAACAGGTCCAGAGGGCCCAGAAGGTCCATTAGGCGGACAGGGTGATGTAGGCCCTACAGGTCCCGAAGGCCCCACAGGTGTAATGGGTTCTACCCCGTTAGGTTTAGCTTTTGGCACGTTCTCCATCAATTCAGATGGGGAGCTTCAGATAGAATATTATGGAGATGCTAACGACAACGATTTCTCAATCGACGCCAATGGCTTTCTCTATGTAACAACGGTGTAAAATATATGGCTCAGATAAATATTGGTCGTGTGCGAATGGGTTGGAAGGGAACTTGGGTTTCCTCTACTGCTTATGTCGCGCAGGATGCTGTTTACTATGACGGCGAAACATTTGTTGCTAAAATCAACGTCCCCGTTGGTACAGTAACAACTAACACAACCTACTGGCAGCAAGTTGCTCAGAAGGGTACAAATGGTGCCAATGGTGCTGATGGTTCTACCGGACCACAGGGTTCTGTAGGTCTTCAAGGGCCTACGGGTCCAGAAGGTCCAGAAGGTCCTCAAGGTGACACAGGTCCTACGGGTCCTACAGGTCCTGACGGTCCTCAAGGTTTAATAGGTCCTATAGGCTCTACAGGAGCTACAGGCTCCACAGGTACTCAAGGTCCTGAAGGTCCAGACGGTCCTACAGGTCCAACAGGTCCTCAAGGCCTCATTGGTGATACAGGTCTCACAGGTCCTCAAGGTGGTATTGGTCTTACAGGTGGTACAGGCCCGACAGGTCCTCAAGGCGACGACGGTCCAACAGGTCCTACAGGTCCTCAAGGTGGTATAGGTCTTACAGGTGGTACAGGCCCAACAGGTCCTCAAGGCGAAGATGGTCCTACAGGTCCTACAGGTCCTCAAGGTGGTATAGGTCTTACAGGTGGTACAGGCCCGACAGGTCCTCAAGGCGACGATGGTCCTACAGGTCCTACAGGTCCTCAAGGTGGTATTGGTCTTACAGGTGCCACAGGACCTCAAGGTCCTCAAGGTGACACGGGTGCCATAGGTTCTACAGGTCCTCAAGGTGCTACAGGCCCGACAGGTCCCACAGGGCCCACGGGCTCGACAGGGGACACAGGCTCTACAGGTCTTACAGGTCCTACAGGTCTTACAGGTCCTACAGGTCCTCAGGGCGACGATGGTCCTACAGGTCCTACAGGCTCTACAGGAGCTACAGGCTCCACAGGTCCTACAGGTCCTGAAGGTCCAGACGGTCCAACAGGTCCTACAGGTCCTACAGGCCCGTCGGGTCCTAAAGGTGATAAAGGGAACATAGGCTCTACAGGTTCTCAAGGTGCCACAGGCCCACAAGGTCCTACAGGTCCTGAGGGTGATGCAGGACCTGCGGGTTCAACAGGTTCTCAAGGGCCCACGGGGCCTCAAGGACCTGAAGGTGATCAGGGTGCTACAGGTTCTACAGGTGCTACAGGTCCAGCAGGCGGTACAGGCCCTGCGGGTGCTGCAGGTCCTCAAGGTACCACCGGAGCGCAAGGCTCTACAGGTGCCACAGGTCCTACAGGTGCCACAGGTCCTTCAGGTGCTACATGGGCAGTAAACAACTCGTGGCGCGTTACGCCTGATGGTGATCAACGCTTCTACTTCGCTACAGACAGTCACACCTATATCAAGTCAGCTAGTGATGTTTACATCAGGGCTGGTGGCGACACTACACGCTTTACCGTGGCTTCTAATGGTAACTGCACAGCCACAGGAAACCTTACAGCGTATTCTGACGAACGATTAAAGACAGATATTGAGACAATAAATGACGCTCTCGGTAAAGTCGAAGCACTTCGGGGCGTAACCTTTGTGAAAGACGGAACGAACAACATAGGTGTTATCGCTCAGGAAGTTCAAGAAGTCATACCAGAGGTCGTCATTCAGAATGATGAATATCTTTCGGTTGCTTACGGTAACCTTGTTGGTCTCCTTATTGAGGCCGTTAAGGACCTTTCTCAACAGGTAAAGGAAATAAAGAATGGCAGTTAAATCAAGTGGTTCACTTGCTATGACTGATATTGTTAATGAGTTTGGGGGGTCCGCCCCTCATTCTCTTAACGAATATTACGGAGTAGCCGCGGGTATCGCTACTTCAGGAACAATAACGTACAGCAGCTTTTATGGTGCCTCAGCAGTAATATCATTAACTTATCCCGCTGGTAATCACCAAAAGGTAAACCTACAATCTTGGGTTACAGGTTTGGGATATAGTGTCCCTAACAATTTTGAAATCACAATTAACAGCGGTACTACGTTTTGGTCCAACGACATAGGTGTTCCCGCGTTAACAACAGGCAATTTAGGCACCCTTATTCTTAATAATAACGGTATCATTATGGGTAAGGGCGGGGATGCTGTTCAATATAACATTCCAGACGCATTTAGAAAGCAAACAGGAAGCAATTGGGGTCTTACTCTAACAGCGGCTGGATGGCGTGCAAGCGTAGTAACACCCGCTCAAAACGGTGGGCCTGCTCTATCAGTTAATTGTACAGCAACAATAAACAACTCAGGCTACATTGCAGGTGGAGGAGCTGGAGGTGTTCTGGCAACAAGTGCTAACACCGTCGTAGGTAGTCAGTATGAATTTTGGGACGCCACCCTAAAGCCTATCGTTGTGTACGGACAGTACGATAGTTCAACACCCATGGCCTCAATATTCTATGGGCCTTACTGTAATTACGTCCCAGCCTCTAGGACATTTTCAGATAACACTGTTTCATCTGGTGCTACCATTAAAATTACTCCCATAGCTGGCTTTGGTCAGGGAGGAGGAGCTGGTGGCGGACGTGGCGGACGCTCTTTGTTAGCAGAGTATAGAGTTATTGGGGAAGATATCCCGTACTGGGCAACGGAGATACCCCCTGCACTTACGGGCATAAACCAGACAGGAACGCAAGCGTTTAGACAACTGGGAACTGACGCCAATTACTTAGTAAACGATACAGGTAATGCTGCAACTATTGCAGCCACGCCTTCCGACGGAGGGGGCGCAGGCGGTGCTGTCCACTGGAGTTCTCAAACTAGCTCAGGCGGCGGGGAAAATTATTAAATGGAGAAATTATAATGTGTGGTGGAGGCGGACAAGATACTTTTGTTGTCAAATTTCAACGAGGATTTTCAGGAGCCAGCGGTGGTACAGTAATCCCTACAAGGGTCTACGACACCAACGACGGTGCTTATGTAAGCACAGGATCAGGAAATTATACAGCAAGAGGACTAGCACCAGTAATAAACAACCAAGGTAACAATGGTTATGGACAGCGTTCACCAACGATGACGTATTCAGAGTTTACAAACCATATTAATCAACAAAACCTTAATGCAAACGCTCTTGGCAATAATAACTACCTTTTCACTTATGAGTTTGATAACGGAAAACTTGGAGGCCCTGCGGTTGTAACTAATGGAAACTCAGTAACGATCAACAACACTACAAATGTATGGGGGTCAGTTTCCTAATGCGAATATCCTTACAGCTACTTAAAGACCACGGCTTATCAGGAGATGCCTTAACAATTATCTCTACTTGGTTTGAAGAACAAGAAGCTGATGTTTTAGATTATGATGAAACACTTGAGACTCTTATAAATTCTGAATATTTAGTTACGAGCAAGTTAGAAGAACTAGGTTCAAGCGAAACCCACTCTTATTACGTTACATGGTTTCAGGGTCTTGTAAACTTTCCAAGTGTTTTAACATATTTTAATGACCATTCTTTAGAACGTGTTTGGCGTTTAGACTCTGATCGTGAGTTTACTAATTACGATGAGCTAGTTAAAGAAGCTACCCTTCTTAAATCATCAAGGGTCAAAGCTGCTAAAACTATTAGTAATATTTCTGGTGTAGTTGATAACCCAGATGGTACAAAAACATTTAAAGGTTTTAGTTTTGAAGAAGTAGAGACAATTGACCCCGAGGCCTTCGACGCTTTTGAGTGGTTCAATCAACAAACAGGGACACAAATGCGATCCCTGTCGCCTACTCTAGCCGTAATGGCGTTAAGCTTGCACTACAAAGAGTATGAGATTGAGTTGCAAATGAACCCTAGCGTGGATCAAAAAATAACAAACGGAGGCTACGAGGCATGGACCCCAACACCCTTAGAAGTACCCTTTATAGAATAGTAGCTACAGACACTCCTGTTTATAGTATGGATCATAAGTATATTGTACGCGGGGCGGATGTGGGAGATGTCACACGTGAGGAGCCCCCAGAGGGAGATGTTCCTTACTTTAATCCACCAGAAAACGATCTATGGTTTAAATGTACAGATACGGTAATAGACCATAATGAATAACCCTGATCTAGAAAACCGTATATGTAAAATCGAATGGACTATCGGACGCCAAAACGACAACATTAAAGAGCTTTTTGATACTTCAGAAGAGCTAAGGACTACTCTCTGTGGTATCCATCAAACCTTAGTACAGATCAAATGGTTTGCTATAGGGGTCTCTTGTCTGTTCATGGCCGATCAATTCGGATTAACAGCAGTCATCAAATTACTAGGATAATAAATGTTAGCAGGTCTTATGACTATCCTGCCAAACATTGTAGCAATTATCGACAAAACATTACCTGACAAGGCGCAAGCAGAATTAGCTAAACAGCGCATTGAGTTTGAAATCTTATCAGCAGTTAATGAAGTCAATAAATCACAAGCAGAAACCAATAAAGTGGAAGCCACTCACCGATCCTTATGGGTCGCTGGGTGGCGTCCCGCTATTGGATGGGTAGCAGCTTTAGGCGTCTTTTGGGCGTTTATCGGTCAGCCTGTTTCTGAGTGGTGCGCTACTTTGTACGGCATTCCAATCTCATCCTTCCCACAGTTTCCAATGGAACAAGTTCTAGAGCTAGTCCTAGCGATGCTTGGTCTATCGGGCCTGCGTACTTGGGAGAAAATGAAAGGCGTTTCTAAATGAGCCGCGACTACAAAAAGGAATACCGCGAATACCACGCACAACCAGAGCAAAAGAAACGACGCGCTGGGCGTAACGCGGCACGTAAGTACGCAACTAAAAAAGGCTTGGTTCGCAAAGGAGACGGTAAAGAGGTGGACCACAAAAACCACAACGCTACCGACAACAGACCAAGCAACCTTAAGATTATGACCGCAAGTGCGAACAGATCAAAACAACCGAAGAGGTCGTAAAATGAGCGGTAAAGCTTCTTTCGATTTATTGGAGGCCCTGCATGCAGCAGTGGCTACCGATCTACTCGACAAAATTAAATCAGGACAGGCAACAGGTGCTGAAATAAGTGCAGCCATCAAGTTCCTAAAAGACAACGGTGTTGAGTCCATTCCAACAGGTGACAACAATATGGGCCGCCTTTTCGAGGCTCTACCTTTTGACGACGCAGATATTCAACAGGCATTCAACCAATGAAAAAAATAGTAAAGTTTTGGCAAGATTATAGTTACCACCGTCGCGCCGACTGGGCGGCTGATAAACTACGCATGCACAGTAACCATGAGTTAAAAGATATTGGTATTACACGACAGGACATATCTCGAATGGCCCATGACAAGTGCCCTTGGTGTATGCGATGGGAAAAATAATATACCAAAAATATATCTTGTTTATTCATAGGTTTCGAGAGGCTTGGTTAGCCTGCTTGCTCTGTATGGTGCAGGGCGACTTAACCATCATAAGTTTAAATCACGCTGTTACAGCCGCCAAGACAGGTACTATTGCTGGCCTTTCTTTCATGGCCTTGAGCTTTTCTAAGAAACTAGAAGGCAACATAATTTTATCAACATGGACTATCGGTACCCTGACAGCAGGCGCTGATTTCCTGATACACCCCACCCATTTTGGACCTGAACTAGCGGAAGCTTTGTGCACAGGGGCAGGCGCTGCCGCCCTAGGGTTCTGCATGATGAAGTGGCAAGACAAAAAATAAAGGTAATCTACTTTGAACCCAGAAATTCCAAAGCAACTTCACGACTTTAGGAATTTTCTATACCTTGTTTGGAAACACCTGAACCTACCCGAACCAACTCCGGTTCAATACGACATGGCCGAGTACCTTCAAGGTGGTCCTAGACGTATGGTGGTTCAGGCTTTTCGAGGTGTAGGAAAGTCATACATCACATGTGCTTATGTAGTGCATCAATTACTACTAAACCCCGACATGAAATTCATGGTTATCTCAGCTTCTAAATCGAGAGCCGATGACTTCAGTACCTTCACACAGCGTTTGATCGTTGAGCTACCTTTCACCCAACACTTAATTGCAAAAGACGAGCAGCGGTGGTCCAAGATCGCCTTTGACGTTGCACCTGCAAAAGCCTCAGGGTCTCCTTCAGTTAAGTCTGTCGGTATTACAGGACAGCTTACAGGGTCTCGCGCAGATATTATCATTGCAGACGACATTGAGGTTCCTAACAACTCAGCAACACAGATGATGCGTGAAAAGCTTGGGGAAAGCGTTAAAGAGTTTGATGCTGTTCTTAAACCCGACGGACGTGTCATTTACCTAGGAACACCTCAGTGTGAAATGTCGCTCTATGAGGAGCTAAGAAATCGTGGATACAACCTACGCATTTGGCCTGCAAGGTACCCGACGGTAGCCCAAAGAGAAAAATACAATGACCGCCTTGCTCCTATGGTTGCTGATGCTCTTGACGCCGACAAAGTAGAAGCAGGTAGTCCTATGGACCCTCTACGCTTTGACGAAGAAGACCTTACAGAACGTGAGCTGTCCTATGGTCGCTCAGGCTTCGCCTTGCAGTTCATGTTAGACACATCACTAAGCGATGCTGACAAGTATCCTCTCAAAGTGAGTGACTTGATTGTCATGGGAGTAGACAACGACAAAGCACCAGAGAAAGCAGTCTGGGGTAAACAAGTAGAGGTCAATGATCTGCCTAACCTAGCCTTAGCCGGAGACAGGTATTACGGCCCCGTACAGACCCTTGGGGACTGGCTGGAGTATAGTGGCAGCGTAATGGCCATTGACCCCTCTGGTAGGGGCTCAGATGAGACAGCATACGCCATCGTAAAGATGCAGAACGGTATCCTATACGTTGCAGACGCAGGGGGTATCTCTGGAGGCTATTCAAAGGACACTTTAGAGCACCTTGTGTCTCTCGCTAAGACGTATAAAGTTAATTACGTGACCATCGAGAGCAACTTCGGTGATGGCATGTTTACTGAACTGATTAAACCATACTTCAACAAGTCATATCCTTGTACTTTAGAAGAGGTTCGTCACAGTAAACAAAAGGAACTAAGGATCATTGATACCTTAGAGCCTATTATGAACCAACACAGGCTAGTCATAGACCCTAAGGTCATTGAAAAAGACTGGAAGAGTGTACAACACTACCCACCTGAGAAAGCTTCTCGCTATACCCTCATACACCAGATGACACGTATGAGCCGTGAACGAGGCGCTGTAGCACATGATGACCGTTTAGACGCTCTGTCGATGGCTGTAGCATATTGGGTCGATCAGATGGCCGCAGATGCCGATAGGCAAATGCTAGACCGCCAACAAGACATCTTTATGCAAGAACTAGACAACTTTAAAAACAATTCTCTGTTCCTCAAGGGCCCCAAAGAAGACCAAACAACCACTTGGATGTAGGGGATGTCTAATAAATGACGGTATCGGAAGGAGTCCCTCCCAGTCCCCTTTACATACCTAAGGTAAGCATTAGAATCCAGTAGGTCCTAGGGGGATACAACACAAGACATACTCAATATCATTAGTGCAAGTAGTTATTTAAGAGAGCCTCAGGGTCTTTAGGGACCTTGGGGCAATTTACTCCCAAAAATCCGAAAGGGTTATTAAGGGAAGGGCTGATGCTGGTTACCCCATAGGGGGCCGCGGGTAGCCTGTGGATCGAATGCAAGGGGGGTGGGGGGTCCTATCACAACCTTCAGGCCACCATTTAGGCCACCAAAGGAACCATGGGCCCTTTAAAACATAGGTACACGGGAGACTTTAAGTCGCTTGTCGATCCATCAAGGCCCATAGGTTCCGACAACATAGCCCTAACCTTTTATTCCCTATTATATAGTGTGTGTGAATGTGTGATTGATCTGTGGGTTTCATTTGGGAACCTTTAGAGCCCGCGCGGTTGGCTATTTGTTTACAGTGTAAACTCTATCTATTTTTTTTGTGTCCTTTTGTATTTGGTCCTTGCACTAGTGAGAATAGCTGCTATTGGTTAGTTATCGGGTTCACCACAACCTGCTCACCTTATGATTCCGGAAAGGATCACACATCATGAAAACTTTTATTCAATTCAGCCTTGCTACCCTATCACTAGCAACGACAAGCTTAGCCTTCTTTATGTTGGGCTCCTTTGGGTTGCAGTTTGAAACTTTTGCCGTCGCCAGTGCCGCCTTAGTTGGTTGGGCGATGCTAGTTATTAACGCAACAGAAGTTTGAGGGGGATTAATCAAATGACTATTCAAAACATTCAAAAGACAATCAAAGCATTCGTAACAGCCGAAAGCGCAAAAAGTGCTGCAATCCTTGCGGCCCTCCAAGGTCACATGTCGGAGGATAAGGCGTTCAAGGACGATAGCCAAAAGGCCTTCAGTCATATGATTGACGTTATCAAGTCCACAGCCAAGGATGCTTCAGAAGATAACGCTATTCCAGCCACCATTAAACAGTATTGCACACATTTGGTTGGCGTTGCTAATGACGCAGATCACGGGATTGAATGGATAATCCGTCAGGGTACCTTTGGGGCCATTCGCAAAGCATACACCAACATTCAAGAAATTAAACGCGGCGATGAAAAGCCTAAGGGTGAAGCAAAGCCTAAGGCCGCAAAGGCTGAAGCGGTAAAGCTGGATCCTATCATTCAAGCGCTTGCAACCTTTAGGAACCAATTGAAAGCTAGGGGCGAAACAAAGGCCCTTCAGAATTTCGACTACATGTTGCAAACCACCCTTCAGGATCACGCGACGGGCAACAAGCCAACGCAGGAACCTAAGGCCCCCATCAAGGTTCCCAAGGTGAAAACCAAACCACAACAAGCGGCCATGATATAATAGGGGTGGTCAAAAGGTTTACATTGTAAACGCCACCGCCTCCCAAACTACCTCCCTCAACTTGGATCGCCTTCGGGCGGTCCTTTTTTTGGGTTTTCGATCATTCAAATTGAATTTGAGAAAAACCCTATCATCCCTATCATATTA
>Ga0209194_1000299_pt1 | contig 41873 bp, 35 predicted proteins | sample COGITO_mtgs_1004_FD_184787 | JGI IMG/M metagenome (GOLD analysis project Ga0209194, IMG submission 184787) | Pelagic marine microbial communities from North Sea - COGITO_mtgs_100413 (SPAdes) (version 2) | ecosystem: Environmental > Aquatic > Marine > Epipelagic ... | reverse complement strand
CAGCCACAGGATTCTTCACGAGCTAGAGCATCTTGGGCCATCACTTCGCCTAGCTCCATAAAGTCGGCAACGCGGCCCGCAAACTCCAGGTTTTGATTGAGCGTAGTTGCTTCGCCGGGGACGCGCAGGTTTTGCCAAAATTCACTGCGCAGCGATCGCACTTTCTCAATCGTCTCCTCCAGCTCACCTTTACTACGAGTCATCCCAACGCCCTGCCAGATCAGCTGACCTAGCGAACGGTGAAAATCTAATACGGTGCGATCGCCCTTAATGCTCAATAGCTTCAGCGTTCGCGCTCTAGCCGACGCCTCAGCCTCACCAAAAGCGTCGTCGTCAGTGGTCACTTCTGGCAAATCGGTCGTTGCAATGTAGTTCCCTAGCGTGTACGGAATGATGAAGTAGCCATCGGCCAAGCCCTGCATTAAAGCGCTCGCTCCCAAGCGATTCGCACCGTGATCGGAGAAGTTTGCCTCGCCTAACACAAACAGACCAGGCACTGTGCTCATCAGGTGATAGTCCACCCAAAGGCCACCCATCGTGTAGTGAACCGCCGGATAAATTCGCATCGGCTCAGCGTAAGGATCTTCGCCCGTAATGCGCTGATACATTTCGAACAGGTTGCCGTAGCGCGATTCGATGGCGGATTTGCCCTGCTGAGCGATCGCATCGCGAAAGTCTAGATAAACGGCAAGCCCTGTGTTCCCCACGCCACGACCTTCATCAATCACCTGCTTGGCATTGCGAGAGGCCACATCTCTAGGGACAAGATTGCCAAACGTGGGATAGCGCGTTTCTAAGTAATAGTCGCGGTCGGCCTCTGGGATATCTTGGGGCGATCGCGTCTCTCCTGCTTTTTTGGGCACCCATACCCGGCCATCATTACGCAAGCTCTCACTCATCAGCGTCAGCTTAGACTGAAACTCGCTGGCCACCGGAATGCAGGTAGGATGAATCTGCGTAAAGCAAGGATTGGCAAACAGCGCCCCCCGCTTATGCGCCCGCCAGGCCGCTGTTACGTTAGAGTTTTTTCCATTCGTAGAGAGATAGTAAACGTTGCTGTATCCGCCGGTTGCCAGAATTACCGCATCACCTTCATACCGCTCAAACTCGCCCGTCAGCAGATTGCGCACCACAATCCCTCTCGCCTGACCGTCTACAACCACCAAATCCAGCATTTCCCGCCGAGGAAACTGCTCCACTCGCCCCGCCGCGACCTGTCGCATCAGCGCACCATAAGCGCCTAGCAATAGCTGCTGTCCGGTTTGACCTTTGGCATAAAACGTACGCGAAACCTGCGCCCCCCCAAACGAACGATTTGCCAACAGTCCGCCATATTCGCGAGCAAACGGAACGCCTTGGGCAACGCACTGGTCAATAATCTGATTGCTAATTTGCGCTAGACGATAGACATTGGCTTCTCTAGAGCGGTAGTCGCCGCCTTTAATCGTGTCGTAGAACAGTCGCCAGACGCTATCGCCGTCATTCGGATAGTTCTTAGCAGCGTTAATGCCACCTTGAGCCGCAATGCTGTGAGCGCGGCGCGGCGAATCTTGAATGCAAAAGCTTTTGACCTGATAGCCTTGCTCGGCTAAAGTGGCCGCTGCCGCTGCTCCCGCTAGCCCGGTGCCAACCACCAGAATCTTATGCTTGGGCTTATTGCTAGGGTTTACCAGCTTGCAGCGATCTTGAAAGGTTGTCCATTTCTCACTGAGCGGGCCATCCGGAATACGAGCGTTCAGTTGCATATCGACCTCAACCAATCAATCCAAAGTAGATAGACAAAGGCAACCCGATGAATCCAAGCGCGATCGCACTACCCAAAACAGCACTCGCCGCGTAAGTCGCTGGCTTAGTCGCCATCCCGATAGACTGCAAAGCGCTCCAAAGACCGTGACGCAAATGCAAACCCAGTAAACTCATCACCACGACGTAGCCTGCGGTATAGGTCGGCTGATGAAAAGTCTCAAACACTAAGCGAGACAAATCCCGGCGAGCCGTGCCTGGAATAGCATAGTAAGTCCCAAACTTGAAAGTGGCTAAGTGGGCGACTAGAAAGAGTCCTAGCAGCAAGCCTGAGAAAATCATGGTGCGAGAACTCAAGGTTTGACGGCTCGGCTCACCGGCTGATTCATATTCGGCATAGCTTACCGGGCGGGCTTTGCGCTTGCCCAGGTAAATCTGGGTGCCGATGTAGATATGTAGTAGAACAACCGCTGCCAAAGTCAGCTCGACTAAATAAGTGAGCGGGCCTAGCTGCTCCACAACGTAAGCAATTTGGTTGTAGGCCGAAGCGCTAAAAAAAAGCGTCAGATTACCCAGCAGATGCACCACTACAAACGCGACTAGCCCTATCCCTGTGACGCCCGTGAGTAGTTTTTTGCCGATGGGCGATCGCACTATCGCCCAAGCGCTAGCCGAGTCTACGCGCTCGGGTTGGGTGCCTGCAGTAGAAGCATCTAGCGCTTTCTGCGGGATTCGAGTAGGTTGTGAGTTAGAGACCATATGAGTGAGATCGCACAGCGACTCTGGAAAAGCATCGTCTGCGACTAAAACCCTGTGAATTTCAGATGGTTTTAGACTAAACCATTTAGCGGCGCTCTGCTTTAAACCTAAAATGCCTGAGAACGTAGAGCAGTCTCGTTCTCAGGCAGATTTGAACCCTTGTTCAGGCAGCAGATTTAGTCTTCAATCTTTACAGATTCGATAGTGTCACCCTTCTCAATTTTGTTCACCACGGCCATATCTTCGGTTTTACCAAAGACCGTATGCACGCCATCTAAATGAGACTGAGGCGCGTGGCAGATAAAGAACTGACTGCCGCCGGTATCTTTGCCAGCGTGAGCCATCGAAATGCTTCCGGCTTGGTGCTTGTTATCGTTAATTTCGCACTTAATTTTGTAGCCAGGGCCGCCAGTTCCCGTACCCTCGGGGCAACCGCCTTGAATCATAAAGTTAGGAATGACCCGATGAAAGTTGAGGCCGTCGTAGAAGCCATCTTTAGAAAGCTTCACAAAGTTCTCCACGGTTTTGGGAGCATCTTTTTCAAACAAGTCCAGGTTGATAGTACCTTTGCTTGTTTCCATAATTGCGCGAGTCATACGGGAGTCCTTATCTTTTCGTTCAACAGTAGCCATTCTATAACCTGTAAAGGTTAAGCGGTTAGCCTTCTCTTCTATCGACCTTCTCTTCTATCGGCATTACCAATGGCATGCGTGATGGCGTTACTGAGGCAACTGCTTACCCTGTCCCATCAGCGCTAGCTCTCGGTTATAGGCATTTTCAATCACTGCTAGGCGCGTTTCAAACTCTGCTTCTTTTAGCTCAGACTGAATAATTTGATCGTCCTGGTAATACTCAATTTTTTCGGCCAGTTGCCCTTCGTAGTCTGCCTGCAGCTGATCGGTCGCCGTACGCAGCCGAATCTCGTGCTCGTTTTCTAGCTGCTGAAGGCGGCGCTGGTTATTTTGCAGGGCGCTCGTTAGCTTTTCGATGCGCTGCTGCATTAGCCAGTAAACAATCGTGGCGGCTAGCACGCCTATCGTGAGGCCGATAAAAAGACCGATAATCAAAACAGGCAGCTCCACTCATCTGTAGGATCGATCCAAAATGTAGCACCCAAAATGCAGCACAAGGTCTGCGGCGCTCCTTTTTGTAAGGAAATATTGCGAGAGGTTTTGATTAAACCAAAGCAGGTAGCGCAATATCTAAGAAGGGGCTTACCTTCAGTAAACTAATTTTCGGTAGACTAAAGAGGACACTTTTTATCTAGGCTTTTTAATCTAAGCTTTCTAATCTCACAGTTCTCTCTAAAAGGAATTGAGCTTTTGCGCGATCTCGACAAGGTAACGGCTGAAAAAACGATGGTTAATATTTCTGCTTTTGAAGATGACGGTCATAGCGTTGAACCCTATGGGGCTGACGGAGAGCGGGTGGACAATCGCCCTAGTGCGATCGCCCCTGAGGACTCAAACGACGAACCGTATCCCGTAGATGAATCGGCAAAAGCTCTGGCGCTAGCGATCGCAGAAGCTGCTGACGATCGTAAAGCAGGCGATATTACGATTCTAGAGACTGGCAATGTTTCATATTTAGCCGATTACTTTGTGATTGTGACGGGTTTCTCGAACGTGCAGGTGCGGGCGATCGCAAACTCGATAGAAGATGGAATAGAAGCGCAGCTAGATCGGCAGGCGCTGCGCACAGAAGGCATGAGCGAAGGGCGCTGGGTGCTAAAGGACTATGGCGATGTGATTGTGCATATTTTTATGCCAAGCGATCGCGAGTTTTACGATCTGGAAGCCTTTTGGGGCCATGCCACCCAAATCGAATTTACCCCGCAGAACCTTTCACCAGCCCCTAGCGGCGGACAATTTGGTCAACCCTATAGCGAGTAGTCAAGCGACTAACGAGTGCAATCACAAATGAATGGCGATACAAAGAAAAGCTCTATTCCGGCGCGTTGTCCGGTTCCTGTAGAGCAAATTCCGATTAAAGAATACGAGGGCATGAGCGAATCTTGGTTTTATAGCTGGGGATCGCGCAGCTTGAAGGGTTACTTAATCCCAATTGTGTCGCTGTGGCTACTGAGTTGGATAGTGGTTGGCCCTATGGCAGCGGTTAGCTTTGCGCCAGATAAAGCGACCCTATATTTTTTGCTGAGCGGCACATTGGGCGCACTGCTGCTGCCAACGCTGGTGCTTGTTCAGCTTTATATTGGTTGGCGGCATGTGTGCGATCGCCTAGTGCAAAAGTCGGTGTTCTACGAAGAGTCTGGCTGGTACGACGGGCAAATGTGGGAAAAGCCCGAAGAGCTGTACAATCGCGATCGCCTGATTGCCGACTACCAGGTAAAGCCTTCGATGCTGCGAATGCAGAAAACGTTTGCCGTCATCATGGGCATTATCTCGTTTTGCTTAGTGACCTGGCAGTTTGTATAGCGCAGCCGCTCACAGTTTTTCCGCGCTCACAGTTTTTACACTCACAGTTTTTACACTCACAGTTTTTTCCACTCACAGAGTAACTTTATGAATAGGGTGAGCCGTCATTCGTCGCTGCTAAACGTTCAACTGCTCAGAGAAGGCATTGTTGAATCGACCCACAAAGTCCATGCGGTCGCCTGCGACAGCCGAGGCAGAACGTTAGCCAACGCAGGCGACCCAGAGTTTGGCACCTTTATTCGTTCGGCGCTAAAGCCCTTTCAAGCTTTAGCCCTACTCACCACAGGCACCCTCGATCACTTCCATTTAACCGACAAAGATCTGGCCATTATCTGCAGCTCACATCAGGGCAATATCGAGCAGGTTCGTCAAGCTTTCAATATTTTGTGGCGCTGCGATGTAGAACCGGGTGCGCTGCAATGCCCAACCCCGCCTGGGAAGAACACCCCGCTAGCTCACAACTGCTCGGGCAAACATGCTGGAATGCTAGCGGTTTGCAAGCAGCAAGGCTGGTCCTTAGATGGATATGTGGGGCGATCGCACCCCTTACAAAAACTAATCATCAAGCAAATTGCCGAACTGATCGGTATGCCCGCCGATGAATTTATCTGCGCTCATGACGATTGCAGCGCCCCCACCTATTTAATGCAGCTTAGCCAAATGGCCACGCTGTTTGCCAAGCTAGCCTCCGGCGATAGCCTACAGCTAGAGCGCATCATCCGAGCCATGACGCACTATCCCATGCTAATTTCTGGCCCAGATGGGTTCGACAGCCAGCTCATGCAGCTTAGCCAGGGAGATTTGGTGAGCAAATCTGGAGCAGAGGGCATTCAGTGCATCGGGCGCGTCGGCGATGGGATGGGAATCGCGATCAAAGTGGTAGACGGATCTAAGCGAGCTAAATACGCGGCTGCCGTCTATTTGCTAAAGCAGCTTGGCTGGATAGAACCCGACGTATCAGAAGCGCTAGAAGAAAAATTTATGCTAATTGGCAAGTACAGTCGATTAGAAGTGGTCGGCGAGCTTGCAACCATCTAAGAAATTCTTTAAAAGAAACTTTCCCAATAGAGAGCTAACCGGCTATACTTGTTAAGCGCGAACGTTCTAGAAAGAACTTACTCGCAAATACGTCGCGGGGTAGAGCAGTCTGGTAGCTCGTCGGGCTCATAACCCGAAGGTCCACGGTTCAAATCCGTGCCCCGCCACCAAATTGATCAACAAAATAAGTACATTTACTTTTTATTCGGTGCTCTTTTATGAGCATCGTTTTTTTTCTTTGTTCTTCGGTTTTATCAAGTCAGATCATAGAGATCTGTATTTGTTCTTCCTAATCTAGTAGTTTTAGATACATTTAATCCTTGTGACCTATGTCACTTTTTTGTTGCTCTTTAAAGGCAACCTCTACCTGTCTTAAGCAGACAAATCGTTTACACCCAACCATTTGCCCATTGCCCAAACTGGCTATGTTCTGGGGGTTGATTTTACGGTAGGTAGAAAATCACAATTAGCCTCTACTTTCTACCTTGAGGAAGATGGTTGCTGTGCTCTGTGAAGAAGTTGAAAAGCTAAACGCGTTTTACAACAATATTCTTTGATGATTCGTGAAAGTCTGTTCGATCTACCTTGCTCGTTCCTAACCGTTATTTCACGTATTGATAATTATTTGTATGTAAACCGGAGATACTCTGTCATAAGCCATAGCTAGGCGGCATTCTAGATTGAAGGTATCTAGAAAATTCCTATTTAGATAAATATCTTACTGATGTCTTAGAACAACAGAGTAAGACTTTCTAGAAGGAAGCAGTGTGCATAGCGCACTTCTACGGCTCACTGCCGTATTAAATAGAGCCTTCTCAACGAGGGAACACTGGTGTGCGACCTCACAGGCAATATGCCAAACCTGCAGAGCGACACATTCGGCTGTAGGCAACCTCTACTACTACTTTAAAAGTTGCATGATTGCATGGCTTTCACCGTAAACATTTTGACTCCTAAAAAAGCGGCGACTGACAAAGCGGTTGATTCTAGCACTCGAGCCATCGAGTCTGTTCAAACTGCTGCTGCTGAGAATCCTATTATTCTAGATTTTGACGAAACTCTATTTTTACGAAACTCTACCGCAGAGTATTTAAACGCGATTAGTCCGCGGCCTCTTGGAGCAGCTTACTTACTAGCAGCTACCGTCATTCAGCCCTGGCAGTGGTTACCGGGTCGCCGGGCCAATGAAGATAGTCCAATGGACTGGGTTCTAGTCGTGCTGGCGACGCTCCTGTTCCCCTGGACACCGCTTGTATGGCGAGCTAAAGCTAAGCACATAGCTCAGGCAAATTGGAATGAGCAGTTGCTAGCGGCGATCGCCCAAAACCCCAGCGCAAAAGTCGTCATCGCCACTAGCGGCTTCAGTTGGATCGTCAATCCGCTGCTTAAGCATCTACCTAGCGAGGTCGCTGATAAGATCGAAGGGAAAGCTATAGCCTGTCGCTTCTGGCAAGGCCTAACCGACCGGGCAAAGGGCACCTTAGCCAGATTATCTGAGAAACTCGACCAGCAGACAATCGCTCGCGCTATCGTCATCACGGCTGATCCCCAGCAGAGTGCAGCACTATTATCCGCAGCGAAAACAACTTATTGGGTTCAGTGGCCAGAAGCCGAATGCGTTCCACCCATGGCCGATGTATACGCGCCGCTAGTCTACTCCGAGCGAGTTAAAAATCCAGGCAAATCGCACGTTATGAAGCGGGTGATTGCAGGTCATTGGGCCTTCCTGGTCATTGCCTTTAGCTTTTTGAGCAGTCATTTTTTGCTAAACGCAATGGGACTGCTGTTGCTGACGATTAGCTACTGGTGCGTATACGAGATTGGCTATTGGGAAAACGATATCATCGGCGCCAAATATGAGAGCAAGCCGGTACTGTCTAAAGCCTTTACGCAATACAAGGACAAGCTCAGACTCGATACCGCTGCGCCCTGGGGTTGGGCAGTTGGCCTAGCTGTACCTGCGCTGATTCTACTAGAAGCTAGCAAGCTCGAACAGACCGCCTTAGCAGCTATCGAAACGGCTGCTCATAGCTGGCGTATACTCGCTTTTAACGGCATAATTTGGGTTTGTTTCCTAATTGCAGTTCGCGCTACGTTCTGGATGTACAACCAGTTCAACGAGGAAGCTCGCATCTGGATCTACCCATTTTTACAAACGCAAAAGCTGTTTGGCTTTGCCATGCTGATCAGTACAAACGCGGTGGGCGTGGTGCTATTGCTTTCTCTGGCGGTATCTAGATGGCTTCACTACACCATCTATCGCTGCGGTGGAGATCGCGATCAATTTCCACTCAATGCTTGCTGTCTAGTGCTGTACGTTTTGGGCTTTTCGACCACTATGTTAAGCAGCGTAGATCCTGCAGTGCTACTCACCTGGCAAGCAGGCGCAGCCTTTGTTTACTGTTTATTTAGGGGCATTAAAGGGTTTCACAGTGTCCCTGTCCCTATTAGTCTAGTCAGCCAGCGGTCTGTTGCTCCAACAGCAGCATCCGGCGCAGAAACAGAAACGCAGTCGCTACCTAAAATCGCGCGCAGTGCGATTAAGCACACCGTTCAAGACCAAGCCGATCGATTAGGGAAGTAGCAATTTAGCTAAGCCGCTAAACAGTGGCCCTAGCGCCAACGCAGGCAGAAAAGAAGCGACGCGAATCGCCTTTATCTCTAATAGATTAATCCCTAGACCCAAGATCATAATGCCGCCGGTTCCGGTGATGAGCAAAACGCTAGGGCTAGCTGCGGGATCCGAAATAGACTGCTTTAGAATACTGGCGAGTAATGAAAGGCTGCCTTGATAAATCAGTACAGGCAGTATCGAGAACGCGACGCCGATACCATAGGTTCCCGTGAGGGCGATGGAGACCAGTCCATCCATCGTACTTTTTACAACCAGAATGGTGCTGTCATTTAGCAGGCCATTGTTGAGGCTACCTAAAATGGCCATTGGCCCGATGCAAAAAAGTAGGCTCGCAGCGACAAACCCCTCAGTAAAGCGACTGCCTCCTTTAAATCGCGCCTTCAGCCAGTCTCCCGTTACGCCTAGCCGCTCTTCTATTTGCAGCCATTCGCCGAGTAGTCCACCGAGCACCAGGGATACCAAAGCCAAAACAATGCCATCTACTTGACCAACGCTAGCTTTGGCGAGCGACTGAGACATCAATAAACCAATAACGATGGTAGTTAGCCCTACTGCTTGCGTAATCACGCTTTGCATCTTTTTTGAAAGTCGATTGCGCAACAGCAGTCCGCAGCCGCTACCTAGCAAAACTAAGGCAACGTTAATCCAGGTGCCGCTAGTTTTGGCCCAAAAGTCGAACATACAAATATAACCATACTGGTCTGTTTACAGGCCCCTGCTGCTGCTAAATAGCCGACAGTAAGATGCAGACAGTTTATTATGCAAGGATGCGAGCCATATTGTTGGCCAAATAACTGAGATGCCGCAGCCGTACAGGAATTTTTTAGATGCTAGAACAGATGCAGCCTACCGTTAGCCTACTCAAAGTAGACACTTACGAAGTGGAGGTTTTGCAGCAGCGTTTGACCGCATTGCTTGAGCCGATGGGCGGTATGGCCCATTTTATAAAGCCTGGCGATCGCGTCCTGCTCAAGCCCAATTTGTTGACGCGATCGCGCCCTACAAAAGGATGTACGACCCGCCCTGAAATTGTTTACTGCGTGGCAAAAATGGTTCAAGCAGCAGGGGGCGAACCCTTCTTAGGCGAGTCCGGCATTTGGCAGTGCAAAAGGCGTTGCCGAGGCGAATGGGCTGATGGAATGGGCGCATAAAGCCGGTGTACCAGTAGTAGAAATGCACGGTAAGCGCTATCCGATTGCAGGCAATGAGTTTGACAACTTTTTGCTGTCTAAAGAGGCGATGGAAGCCGATGTGGTCATTAACTTACCAAAGCTAAAGTCTCACGTGCAGCTAACGATGAGCATGGGCGTGAAAAATCTGTTTGGCTGCGTACCTGGGAAAATGAAAGCTTGGTGGCATATGGAGGCGGGTAAAGACGCACAGCGCTTTGGCACGATGCTGGTAGAAACAGCTAGAGCGATTTCGCCCGAACTGACGATTATTGATGGGATTGTGGGGCAAGAAGGGAACGGGCCGGTTAACGGCGAGCCTAGAGAGTTAGGAATTTTGGGGGCTTCTGATAACGTGTTTGCGCTGGATCGGGCGATCGCTCAGATTTTAGACATCGACCCTCAAATAGTACCTACGCTCGCACAGTCTATGCGGCTAGGTCTATGCCCAGAAATCGCTAATATGGCCTTTCCGCTGCAGCATCCGACTGAGCTGGCCTTTGCCGACTGGCAGCTACCCGACAAAATGATGCCGATTGATTTTGGTGCCCCTAGAGTGCTGCGCTCTACCTTTAAGCATTTGTACATTCGATTTATCAAAGAACCCATGGCGGCTTACGCAACGCGATAGGTTTTGTCTCGATAGATCTTGTAGAAAAGCAAAATGAAAAAAGAACCGCAGCGATCGTCTCGTCTGCGGTTCTTTTTAACGGCCCTCTATAAGGCTTTCATTAGATAAGTTATCTAGTTTTTCAACCGAGGGTTGGTGTCTCTAGCCATGTTTTTGTAGTTTGAAAAGCTAGGCCCTGGGCGGCGACGGCCCCGGTTGCCCAATGGCATCAGGTAGTCGGTGGAGAAAGTGTCGGCTGCTTCTGGATCTACAGGCTTGCCGTCTGGCGCTTTTTCAGTTTTGGCGATCGCCTCTCGAATAATGTCTTCTGGATCGCGGCTAGCCTGTGGCGCAGAAGCCTCGGGCTGGTCATTCGATATCACTTGCTGAGCACTCTTATCAGAAGGCTTGCTGCCTTTGTCTGTTTCAATGGCAGTCGCCTTTATCTCGCCGGTCTCTTCGTCCGCCTCAACTTTTACCTTAGCGTCGCCGTCCTTGATTAGCTTATTAGCCTTTTTATTGAACTTAGCGGCTTTTTTATCGGCCTTGCTTGCGGCTTTATCGGCTTTATCGGCAGCAGCTTTACCGGCCTTACTAGCGGCCTTGTCTACTTTCTCAGCCTTATTTTTAGCGTCCGCTTTTGCTTTATTCGCGGCGCTCCCAGCATCATCAGATTTAGACTGAATCGTCTCCACAACGTCGCTAGATACATCTTTGGCAGTTTCTACCGCCGAGGCCGCAGCTTTTTGTACCTTACTAGCCACTTCTTCGGCGGCGTCATCGAGTTCTAGAAAATACTTTTCTTTGCCGATACCCAGCGTTTTTCCAATCGTCTCGAATATTCCACCAATCATGGCAACACCAAACTAGTTCTTGTTAAGTTAATTATTGAGTTTCATTGCTTAACAAAGCAAGTGGGCGTTACGTCTATTTACAAAACTTCTCGCCTTTGCCGGTTGGGCACTGTAGCGGTGCGCGAAGTTAAAATGCGCGGCCTGGTGCGATCGCCGCTCGCCCATCGCCTTGATAATTATGAGAACCGGCGATCGCTGAAAAATTACCGGCGGCGCTGAAGCCGCACTAAAAAGCGCCCCAAGAATTACATCTCAGAGCGCCTTTGTTCAATCAAACGTTTCAAGCGAGTGCTTCAGGGCAAATAAGCACCTATTACACAAGCCCATTACGCAACGTTAGTCAGCCGCAGAAACCAGTTCGCGATTCTCAGACTTTGCCGAGGTCACTACGATCTTGTTGTCTTCGCCCACATCAACGGTAGCGGTATCGCCGTCCTTGATACGGCCCGACAGAATCTCTTCAGCCAAACTATCTTCTAGCAGGCGCATGATGGCTCTGCGTAACGGCCTTGCTCCGTAGCTCGGGTTATAGCCTTCTTCCACCAGTCGGTCTTTGAACTTCTCGGTAACATCGAGCGTAATGCCCTGTTCCTCCAAGCGGCCAAAGACTTCCTTGAGCAAGATGACCGAGATCTCTTTGACTTCCTCCTTGGTGAGCTGACGGAAGACAATGATTTCGTCTAGACGATTGAGGAACTCGGGGCGGAAGTACTGCTTGAGTTCTTCGTTGACCAAAGAGCGAATGCGGTTGTACTGCGATTCCGCCTGGTCGGCTTCGAGCTCAAATCCGAGGCCGCCGCCGCCTTTCTCGATGACTTTAGAACCAATGTTCGAGGTCAAGATGAGCAACGTGTTCTTAAAGTCTACGGTGCGGCCTTTGGCATCGGTCAGGCGACCATCTTCCAAAATTTGCAGCAGCATATTGAACACATCGGGGTGGGCCTTTTCAATCTCGTCGAATAGAACGACGGTATAAGGGCGACGACGAACCGCTTCTGTAAGCTGGCCGCCCTCGTTGTAGCCGACGTAGCCTGGAGGCGAACCAATGAGCTTAGAGACCGTATGACGCTCCATGTACTCAGACATATCGAGGCGAATCATCGCTTCTTCTGCGCCAAAGAAGTAGGTAGCTAGAGACTTAGCTAGCTCGGTCTTACCAACGCCAGTAGGGCCAGAGAAGACAAAGCTGGCAATCGGACGGTTGGGGCTTTTGAGGCCCACTCTAGCTCGACGAATCGCTCTAGAAATAGCGCGGACAGCTTCGTCTTGACCAATTAAGCGCTGATGGAGAACGTCCTCCATGTGCAGCAGCTTCTCGGATTCGCTCTCGGTGAGTTTGTTAACGGGAACGCCCGTCCAAGACGCGACAATGTGTGCAATATCCTCTTCGGTGACCTTTGGCGAATCTTCCTTGGTGGTTTCATCGGCTTCGGCCTTTTTAGTCTGAGCGATTGAGCGGATTTCAGTTTTGATCTCCATCTCTCGATCGCGCAGCTCACCGGCTTTATCGAAGTCTTGAGAGCGAACCGCGTTGTCCTTATCTTTGAGAACCTGACGCAGCTCTTTGTCTAACTCTTTAGCGGCGGGTGGCAGCTGGGAGTTTAGCAGGCGCACTCTAGAACCGGCTTCGTCAATCAGGTCAATTGCTTTGTCTGGCAAGAACCGATCGGCGATATAGCGGTCAGAGAGCTTCGCGGCGGCGTCTAACGCTTCGTCTAGAATTTGCAGCTTGTGGTGCTGCTCGTAGCGATCGCGCAGACCATGCAGAATCTCAATCGTCTCATCGACGCTAGGTTCGCCCACCATTACAGGCTGGAAGCGACGCTCTAAGGCCGCATCTCGCTCAATGTGCTTACGATACTCATCTAGCGTCGTTGCACCGATACATTGCAGCTCGCCGCGAGCTAACGCTGGCTTCAGAATGTTCGCTGCGTCAATGGCACCTTCTGCAGCACCCGCACCAATTAGCGTATGCACCTCGTCGATTACCAAGATGACATTCGCAGCCGTGCGAATCTCATCCATAATCTTCTTCAGGCGTTCTTCGAACTCACCGCGATACTTAGTACCGGCAACGAGCAAGCCAATATCTAGCGTCACCACGCGCTTGTCTTCGAGGATATCGGGGATATCGCCGTTGCCAATGCGCTGTGCGAGTCCTTCGGCGATCGCAGTCTTACCCACACCCGGTTCGCCAATGAGAACCGGATTGTTTTTCGTACGGCGACCCAGAATCTGAATCACGCGCTCAATTTCTTTTTGACGACCGACGACAGGATCGAGCTTGCCTTCGCTCGCCATCTGAGTCAAGTTAGCGCCAAACTCATCTAACGTCGGGGTCTTTGTCCGGCCAGCGCTGCCGCCGGAGCCGGAGACTTCAGCGGTTTCACCCAGCATTCTAATAACCTGAGTGCGGACCTTAGAAAGATCCACGCCTAGATTTTCTAGAACGCGAGCGGCTACGCCTTCGCCTTCGCGAATCAGGCCCAAAAGCAAATGCTCTGTTCCTATATAGTTGTGTCCAAGCTGACGCGCCTCTTCGAGCGATAGCTCTAAAACACGCTTTGCCCTAGGGGTAAACGGGATCTCGACGGCCACAAAGCCGGAGCCGCGCCCGATAATTTTTTCAACTTCAATACGGGCGTCTTTAAGATTGACGCCCATCGATTTCAATACTTTGGCGGCGACTCCAGTGCCTTCACCAATGAGTCCTAGTAAAATTTGCTCTGTGCCGACGAAGTTGTGGCCGAGGCGGCGAGCTTCTTCTTGGGCGAGCATGATGACCTTAATGGCCTTTTCGGTAAAGCGTTCAAACATGGCGGTATTCCATCACCTTGCTGCGGGCTGAGTTAGGGTGATTCTAACACAGCAAAATTTCGGAGGCGGTGGGCGGTATTCACTACATGCTAAGGAATTGGCCGGAAATCCCGGTTTAAATGTTCCTTGTGTCGGATTGTTTTTTGTGCTGCGGCCATTAAACGCTCAAATTGCTTCTGATACATATCAGCGCTACCAGCAAAGAAAATCTTCAAATAACTTTTTGTCAGAAAATAGTGACGCGATTATTCGGATTTTTCGGTGCTCGCCCACATAAACACTTGCTGGAACTGGCTGTGCAAATGAGTGATCGCGCGATCGCGCTGCTGGTCAATTAGGGTTTTCATTGCCTGATCTTGCAGGCCGCTGCACCAAAGAATGCAGGCATTTTCGCCATCTGAGTAATAGCGCTTGCGAATGCCCGCTTCTTTGAACCCGAACGTTTGGTAAAGGCCTAGCGCCTTTTGATTTGACGCTCTTACCTCTAGCGTGGCGCGGGTGAGTCCTCGGCGGCAGCCCGATTTTAATAAATGGCAGAGCAGCAGTAGCCCGAGCTTTCGACCCTGCCAAGACGGTTCGACTGCTAGCGTAGTAATGTGAGCCTCTTCGAGAATGGCCCACAAACAGCCCATACCTAGCAGCGTAATGTCTGCCGATGTCGCGTCAGAGATATCTTTAGCAGCCAGGGTATTGTCAGCCAGAGTATTGCCAGCCAGAGTATCAGAGCTGTTTTGACCGGGCATCGCAGGATCTAGCTGCTGTCTATCTAGCCGCTGTCTTTGGTGAATTAGCTCAGGTGTTGTCGCCGCGACTAAAACGAAGAGATCGCTACAGTCACTGTCTAATTCGCGCTGATAGCCCGAGCCTGTCCAGAGTCCGCCTAGGCATCTTTCATCTAGCGAGAGCACGGCGGGAATATCAGCGGCAATGAGCGGGACACAGGCTAAGAAATTCAAAAATGAAACTAAAGGTAAGACCACCGGAAGGAGCGGCCAATTGTACACTGATAACCAGAGTCTATATTGTTTTGCCTCATGGTTTCCACCGCTCCAGTCGCACCGAGTTCAGCGAATAGTTCAAAAAACAGTTCAAAAAACAGTTCAGCCGAGCTAGACGAAATCGCTTCTAGCCTTCAGTATCTATCTCCAGCATCGGCTGATGATTCGCCCAACCAGCGACTGCTGCCACTCACCGCCGACGTGAATGAAAAAGACCATTTGGTGGTCGGGGGCTGTGATGTCGTGGACTTGATTGAAGAATTTGGTTCACCGCTCTATATATTAGATGAGCAGACGTTGCGAACGGCCTGCCGCCAGTATAAGGAAGCCTTTGAACGGCACTATCCAGGTGAATCGCTGATTGTGTACGCGTCGAAAGCTTGGAACTGTTTGGCAGTATGCGCGATCGCAGCCCAAGAAGGGGTGACTATTGATGTGGTTTCTGGCGGCGAGCTAAGAACTGCCGTAGACGCAGGTGCTAATCCCGCTAATCTCTATTTTCATGGCAACAACAAATCGCTGGATGAGCTAAAGCTGGGCCTAGAGCACAATGTCCATGTGGTGGTAGATAATTGGCACGAGCTGAAGACGCTGAACGCGATCGCCAACGAAGCGGGCAAGCAAGCCACTATTTTGCTACGTCTAACACCAGGCATTGAGTGCCATACGCACGAATACATTCAAACGGGCCACATCGACAGTAAGTTTGGCTTTGACCCCGAGCAGCTAGAAGAAGTCTTTGACTTTATCTCTAAGCAAGGAAAGAGCCTGAACTGCGTGGGCCTTCACGCGCATATCGGCTCGCAGATTTTTGAGCTACAGCCCCATCACGACTTGGCTGAGGTAATGGTGCGCTGGTTCCAGGTCGCGAACCAATACGGCCTGCCTATTCAGCAGTTAGATATTGGTGGCGGTTTGGGCATTCGCTATACCGAATCGGACGATCCTCCGAGCATTGACGAATGGTCGAAGACGGTTTGTGAAAGCTTGGCGGCAGCTTGCGAAAAGAACGACTTGCCCCTACCTAAGATTTTGTGCGAGCCAGGGCGATCGCTCGTAGGATCTGCCTGCGTAACGGCCTACACCGTTGGCGGCCAAAAAACCGTGCCAGGGATTCGTCAATATGTATCGGTCGACGGCGGCATGTCGGACAATCCTCGTCCGATTACCTACCAGTCGGAGTACCGGGTGCTAGCAGCCGATAAAATGTCTGCGCCGCTGAGCGAAACCATGAGGCTTGCCGGTAAGCACTGCGAGTCGGGCGATGTGATTATTCAATCGGCTAGCCTACCGCCGCTAGAAGCAGGCGAGATTTTGGTCGTACCGGCCACGGGCGCATATAACTACAGCATGTCCTCTAACTACAACCGAGTGCCCAGACCGGCGGCGGTACTGGTTAACCAGGGGCAGGCAGATTTGATTTTACAGCGCGAGACTTATGAGGACTTGGTTCGGCACGATCGCCTGCCTGAATCTTTAAAGCCAAAGAAGTAGATAGCGATCGCAGTAGTCAATACCTATGGCGGAGTAGTAGGGTACGGTCATAGGCGTCTGAACTAGCAATTTTTGCGCACTAGCAAACGTTTTGATGGATTGAAACGTTTGCTAGTTCCTTTGCCCGCTGTTATGTATAGGTTTCCAGCCGATAATAGTGCTCTAAGCAAAGAAACAGATGTTGCAGTCAACGAATCTTCGCGGCAGTAAAGGTAAAGCAGGTTGAAATCTGTAACCCCCATTTTCATCCATATTATTGATATTTTGCTGGTGTTCTCACTGGTTTATATGGTGCTGCTGATTGTGCGCGATCGCCGCACGATGTGGATGGTGCAGGGGCTGATGGTGCTATTGGGCATCTCACTACTTAGCCATGCCGTGGGGCTAACCGTCTTTTCTATCGTGATGGAAAAGCTGGTGTTAGGCGCTTCGGTGGCGCTAGCCATGATGCTAATTCCAGAGTTTCGACGCCTGCTAGAGCAGTTGGGTCGCGGTGAGATTGTTCAGCTTTTTACCGCTAGCGAAGGCCATCTTTCGACCGCAAATAACGTGATTGACGAGCTAGTAGAAGCCGTTAAGGGACTCTCGCAGAACCGGACTGGGGCGCTGATGATTTTGGAAACCGACGCGCCGATTGAAGAAAGCGATTTTTCGGTGCCAGGCGTCAGGCTAAATGCTGAGCTGAGTCGAGAAATTTTGCAGACAATCTTTCAGACAACGACGCTGCTACACGATGGGGCCGTGCTGATTCGCGGATCGCGAGTCCTCGCGGCGGGCGTGATTCTACCCATATCAGAAAAAGACGCGTCTCGACAGTTAGGAACGCGGCACCGGGCGGCTATGGGCATTACCGAACGAGTAGAAAACTGCATTTGCGTCGTTGTTTCGGAGGAGACTGGATCAATCTCGGTTGCCGAGCGCGGGATGTTAAACCGTCCCCTAACGAGCAGTAAACTGAGAGAGCTTCTGCTTGATAAGTTTTCGCCCAAGGCGGATAGTGATACGGTGGCCCCTCAGCTTCGCAGTTTGGGACGACGGCTCAGCGTTAAGGGCATCAATTTTTTAAACGCTTTCAAGCGCAGAGCAGGGCGCAAACTGCCTCGTCCGACCTCTCAGGAAAAGAAATGACCGCTGATTTTGTTTCTAGCCTCTCCAACGCCCTCCCCTTAGATTTAAAGCAGAGCCGAATGCCTGCCCATGTTGCGGTGATTATGGATGGCAATGGGCGCTGGGCGAAAAAGCGGGGCCTGCCGCGAATTATGGGGCATCGCAAGGGCGTAGACACGCTGAAAAAGCTGCTGCGCTGCTGCCGAGATTGGGGCGTAGAAGCGCTGACGGCCTATGCGTTTTCGACGGAAAACTGGGGTCGGCCGACGCGAGAAGTCGATTTTTTGATGACGCTGTTTGAGCGGGTGCTGCGCAAAGAGCTGCAAGAAATGATGGAAGAGGACGTGCGGATTCAGTTTGTGGGCGATTTGACCGCGCTACCGGATACCTTGCAGCAGGAGATTGACCGAGCGGTAAAGGAAACTGAGAATAATCGGGGCATTCGCTTTTCGGTGGCGACGAACTACGGCGGGCGACAGGAGATTTTGCAGGCTTGTCAGGCGATCGCACAGCAGGCCAAATCTGGACAGCTCCAACCCGAAGACATCACCGAGGAGCTATTTAGCCGTCATCTCTACACGTCTAATATCAGTGACCCTGACCTACTCATTCGCACCAGCGGCGAAATGCGCATTAGCAACTTTCTGCTCTGGCAGCTCGCCTACTCCGAGTTTTACATCACCGACACGCTGTGGCCCGACTTTAACACTGACGAGTTTCATCAGGCGATGAAGGCATTTCAGGCACGCGATCGGCGCTTTGGGAAAGTGGATGAGGCTAAAGGTGAGTAGGTGACAATATTTAAGTGGCAATATCGAATTTAGCAGTCAGCGTAAGAGAAAACAGTCGCTACATTAGCTTTAGCGCGAGATGGTTGCTGGTAGTCGCTTCAATTTCAGCCGCAGCTATTTCGTCTATTGCTGACGAAGAGAAAATTTTCTGAATATCTCGTTCGTAGCCTGATCCTTTTTGAGGAAACTGATAGCCAATGACAGAGAAACCCTCGTTTTGCGCTTGTAGCTCAATTCTGATAGGCAGCGGAAATGTAGCTTTGAACTTTTCGAGTCTTTCGTTTAGTGAGCTTCGATGAGAGATAGCGGCGCAAATAACCTTTGCATAAACAACCACGGAGGAAGCCTCTTTGCTGTGATCGCGTCCTTGATGGGTTTGCTGATGAACGCAAGCAGGTCTAAGCGCACCGTAGTCATCGCTATCTATCCCCAGTGTCGGAGGAGAGTCGCGGTAATATTCGTCTAGAAGGGCGATCGCAATCTCTTTATTTAGTGCGCTATCTATCTCGCGATCTAAAGCTGTTTGGTCGTAAACTAGCTGTCCATCGATATCTTCGACGCCTCCATTCATAACCCTTGGGCCGTACACCAGCTCATACGTGTAGTTTCCATTCGGAATTTCGTACTCGCCTACGAAATCTGTCACGCCCATTCTTACTCGTTCGCCTCCGACGATTGCTTCCATAGGCACATAGCGAAACGAGCCGTTTATCAAGTGATAGTTGCTCACCTCTGTCGGAGCAAGATCGCCATAGGCCTCCGTCTGTTTCGTAACGTTTTTACCTTCCGTATCAATAGAAGAAAAATGAATGATGGCATCACCTAAAGATCGATCACCGACATTCGCAGCTCGAATCATTAGCTGATCTGCCTGTTGAACCTGAGTTGAGCTATCGGTACGCTCTACATCATCCTGATTTGTGCTACAGCCACACAGGGGTAAGAGAAAAGCGGCAGACAAACCGACACAGATTTTCAACATTTCGAGCAGGTCAAAGAAACTATCTACAGAATAGAGCTGGCTGAAACCTTGTTGCGAACCGTTTCCAGTTTTGAAACAGCGGCGAATGAACAGACAGAATTCTTAGGTCATTGAGTAGTCTGCGAATTGGTTAGTTGAAGAGATCGATCGCGCTTCTATTGAAAGAGGTTGGCGATCGCACATTCAAATTCAGGCAACATCGGAGAGGTTAGCAAATCGCCTGTTATCAACGTTGCGACTAACTTGAGCTGCGCATTCTGCCGCCTGTAAACTTCGAGTGTCTTCAACCGCCAGTTAGCAATCCAGTACTCCTGCACGCCATAGAGAGAATAGAGTCTGAGCTTAACTTCTCTATCTTTTTGCTCATTCTTACTACCTGCTGAAAGCACTTCTACCGTTAGCTCTGGGGCAACTGTAAAATGGCCAGCCTCGTCAATGCCATTTTCTAAACGCTCATTACTAGCCCACACCACATCTGGAATAACCGCATCAAATTCTGTAAAAACGAGTCCCGGTGCCTCATAAGACTGACCCAGCCCAGTTTTACGAGACCATATTGCTAGCTCAACGTGAATATTTCCGCCAGCACCCTGATGCCGAATGTGAGGGGCACGGGTCACAAATAGCTCTCCATCGAGAATTTCATAGCGCTTCTGGCCCCAGTCGTCGGGCATCACGTCTAAGTCTCGAACGGTCCAGCGAGTAGCATCGACAACCATAATCTTTACTGGCGTAGCTATTTCGATAAGCTTGTAAGCCTTAGTGTAGTTGAGCGTAATTGATCTGTCGCATCGGCTATTCGCCTCAACGTATCGGAAAGAAAGGGGAAGCCATGTATAGTTCATAGTAGAATGACCTGCCGCTAGAGCACACCGCGCACCAGACAATTACTATGTCGGATACGCCCGAACTGACGCCGCCTGACCAAACCCCCGAGCCACGTCGGCGGCGGCGGGTCTATAGAACTTTAATCAAGGTTGGCGTTGGGTTGGGGGCGGTAGCGGCGACCGTTGGCATTGTGGGCGCAATTTGGGGCGATCGCATTGTCACCGAACTGCTGCTCCCTCGAGTAACCGCCTCTGTAGACAAAGCCATCAAACGCCCCACAGAGCTAGGCGAGGTAACGGGGTTCACCTTTTGGGGCGTAAAGCTAGGCAAAACGATCATTCCGCCGACCGATACAGATGCCTCTTCGATTACGGTTGATGAGATTGAGGTAACCGTAGGGTTGCGATCGCTTATTTTTCAGCAAACCCTTAAGTCCAACATTGTTTTAGTTCGGCCCCAGGTTTTACTGGTGCAGGGCGAAGATGGGAAATGGACTGATTTTGAACTGCCAGAACCCAGCGAAACAGAGAACCGGGTAAAGCTAGAAATTCAGTCTATTGAAGTTGAGGATGCGACCGTTAGAGCAGCGCCTTATGTAGACCCGGAGGCGCTGGCTATCGTGCCAAGAGAGCCTGTACTGATTGATGAGACTCAGGTCACGCTTGAGTTTTTTGGAGAAGAGGCGAAAGAGATTAGCTTTGAGCTGGCGGGCGAGCTGGACGATGGAAAGTTTGATATTGATGGCGAGGCAAATATAGATGAGCGGGCGGTGAAGGCGAATGCCAGGCTGCAAGACTTGCCTGCTACGAGCGTGAATTTGCTGCTGCCCAATGCGTTTGGAATTCGCTCGGGAGAGCTAGATGGGAATTTGACAGCGATCGCAGCGCTTACTGAAGATGGAACGCTAGACGAATCTGTAACAGACGTGAAAGGAACCGCACAGTTCGCAAACGGTGAGTTTGTTGCCAGTACGCTACCTGCACCACTCACGAACATTCGCAGTCAGCTTCTATTTAAGGGGCAAAAGATCACGCTAGAAGATACCGGGCTTCAGCTAAACGATAACGAGCTGACCGCATCGGGCGACGTAGATATAGACGAAGGTTATGATATCACCGCACAGATTCCAGCCATTAGCGTAGCGGAAGTGCAGGCGTTAGCGACCTTAGACTTACCAATAGCGCTAGACGGGACTTTTCAGCTAGATGCCCAGGTAACCGGAGAACTAGAACAACCTCAACTGCGAGGTCAACTAGCTAGCTTACAGCCGGTGCTCGTCGATAAGCTGTTGTTAGACTCGGTTGTTGCTGACTTTGGACTAACAGAATATGCCGAGGGCATCAAGATACCTTCGCGGTTCGATTTGAATGAGCTGCGCGTACGTCCGCGAGCAGGCGGCGTTGTGGTGGCTCGCGGTCAGGCTGATTTGCGAGATTTGGAGAATCCTGATTTTCAGATGACGGCTGAAGCTGATGTGCCGGTAGATGCGTTTGCTCAGCTCTACGGCGTTAACTTGCCAGAAAATATCACAGTGGGCCAGCTCGTCGCTGATATTGAGGCGGGCGGCAATTTGAAGTCGCAAACGGCATTCGCTCAGTGGCAGCTATCAGAAGGAACTTTTCCAGGAACAGGAGAGGTTTTGCTAATAGATAATCTAGTTGTTCTAGAGAATACTCGCCTGCAATCGGAGCAGGGAACGCTAGCGGCAGAAGCAGTTTTAAATCTAGACAACGGAGACTGGCAGGCGAGCGCGAATACTCAACGGGTATCGGTGCAGCAGTTTGCGGCTCAAGTGAGCGGATTGTTAGATGCGGATGTTCGAGCTTCTGGAAATTTGAACGCCTTAGATTTACAACAGATTCAGGCCAGCGGAACTGCGTTTATCGCAGATGCTCAAGTTCGGTTGAATGAGACGACCGATTCGCTATTAGATAGAGGCGATTGGACGACGGCTTTTGAGTGGCAGGGCGATCGCATTGCCGTAGACTACTTCACCGCACCGGGAGTTCAAGCCAACGGCACCATTGGCGTAGATCTCAGCCAGCCAAAACTCATCGACCAGATAGATCTAAACGTGGCGCTGCAATCGTTTGACCTTCAGCCCCTCAACAGCTTTGCCCCAGCAAATGTCCGGCAGTATGCGCAGCTAGCTGGACTCACCAGCTTCAACGGTCAGCTCTTTGGCACCTTAGAAAATCCTCAAATAGTTGGCAATGCCCGGTTAAATCAACTAGCCGTAAACAATCTGTTGTTTGAGCCACTCGCTGGCCCTGTTTCTTTTTCTCTAGCGCAAGGCGGCAGACTAGATCTACAAGGGCAGCAAGATCGCCTGCAAGTCGCTCTAAACGATTCTCCGGGTGGAAAAATTCCCTATTGGCCCTCGTCTTTTGCCGTACAAAATCAGGACTTTATCGCTAACGGCTACGGTTCGGGCAGTCAGCTTCATGCCGAGGTTCAACTACCGCTAGAAAGACTGGACATTCAGCCCACGCTTCAGTATGGGTTTGGCACAATCGGCGGCTTATTAGCGGCCAGCGTAGACGTAAATTTGGCTGACTTCTCCAATCCGGCGGCAAACGGCACCTTAAAGGTCACGCAGCCAACGCTCTCTCCGATTGACGCCGAGCAGATAACCGCTCGCTTTGCCTATGCCAATAGCACAGCCACCCTAGAGCAAGGAGAACTGCTGTTTGACAACAGTCGCTATCTGCTGACCGGCAGCGCTAACCTAGCAGATAGCATTCAGTATCAAGGCGCACTCACGATTGCAGAAGGTCGCATAGAAGATCTGGTGCCGATCTTTGAAAAGCTCAACCTGAGTGCGTTTGGAGCAGGAGATCCGCCTACGCCATACGGATCAGCGGCTGATTTAGCGACGGCGTCTGTGGGCGTACCGGCTGCGCCTTTGCCAAAGAAGCTAGAGAGCTTTATGGCTTTTCTGAGGGCGCACCCACCTGAGCAAGATGGACTAGATGCGCGATCGCTGCCGTCATTAGAAGATCTAGAAGGCGCATTTACCGGATCTGTTGCAGTTGCGGGTAAATCTCTTGCATTGGCCGACGCGACGGCCGACTTTAATCTGAAAGGAGATAGCTGGCAGTGGGGCGCGGATACGCCGCCGAACAAGTTTGCGCTTGTGGGCGAGGTAAAGCAAATGGGCGTAGACATTGAGACGGCCTTTGTAGATGCAGGAGAGACTCAGATTAACCTTTCGGGCGGCGGGACTCTAAACCAGCTAGACGGGAATCTACAGGTTGAGAACTTGCCGGTAGAACTCGCTGAGCTGTTTTACCCGCTACCTGCGAGAGTAATTGGCGATTTGGATTTGGCAGCTACGTTTGGGGGGAGTTTGGCAAATCCGATTGTGCAGGGAGAAGCGACGGTTGAGAACACAGAGGTTAATGACTATGCAATCGAAACAGTAGCCGCAGACTTTAACTATCGCAATGCCGTTTTGAATCTGAACAGCGAGGTTGCGCTGGACTCGGCCTATGCACCTGTCACTATTCAAGGAAACGTGCCTTACGCGCTGCCCTTTATGACGGTGCAGCCACCAACTGACCGACTGGCGATTAACGCGGTTATTCCCAACAACGGGCTGGAAGTGATTAATGCCTTTACAGATGGCCAAGTGCTTTGGCAAGGCGGACAGGGCAACGTTTCGGTAGAGGTGGGCGGTACGTTGGCGCAGCCTGCGGTGGTGGGATTAGCCAGCTTTAGAGACGGCACGATTAGCAGCCCGCAACTAGGCGAAGATATCACCGGGCTAACGGGAGACGTGCGATTCAATTTGGAGCGGGTAGACGTTGAGCAGCTACGGGCAAATATGGGAGACGGGCAGCTAGTGGTGAGTGGGCGACTGCCGCTACTACCGTCGGGCCAGCCAATTTTTGGAGACGCTTTTTCATCTGAGGTGTCGCAGAGCGCGCAGGGCGTGGTGGTTTCGCTAGAGGGGTTGCCGGTTGACTACAGCGATATTTTGCAGGCGGTGCTCAAGGGGCAGGTGCTGGTGACAGGGGCGGCTTTAGCCCCGACCGTAAGCGGCAACATTGAGATTGATGAGGGCCGGGTTCGAGCGACTAATCTACTGGCCCAGGCGGGGTCGATTAGCTTACCGACCCAGGAAGAAGTGGAAGCGGTGAGTCCTTATCGGGTGGAGTATCTAGGGGCCGCTGCGCTGCCGTCGCAGCCAAACAATCAGCCACAGGGCTTGCTCGATCAGGTGACGTTTCAAAACTTTGACGTGAGCTTTGGCGATCGCCTGAACATCCTCGGACAGCCTTTTTACAACATCACTGCGCTAGGCGGTCTTAGCGTTAGCGGCCCCGTCAGCAACTTGCAGCCAACCGGCACCATCAGGCTGAAGTCAGGCTGGATTAATCTATTTTCTACTCAGTTTCGTCTAGATAAAGACGCGCCGAATACAGCCACTTTTTCGCCTGAGACTGGGCTGAGTCCGCTGCTAGATGTGGTGATGACAGCGAGAGTGCAGGAGGCTGATATTACGCCTGCACCGACGGTAGCGGGTGGATTCGCGAATGCTGAGATTAACGAAAGCCAAGTGGAAACGCTGGGAAATGTTGAATACATTGAAGTACGCGCGATCGCTCAAGGGCCTGTTAGCGATTTACAAGATAATCTCATCTTGACGAGCGAGCCTGACCGCGATCAGGGCGAACTCTTGGCGCTACTAGGCAGCAACGTCGTTACCGGAATCACCAGTGCGTCCTACCTTCAGGTGGGCGAGTTTTTGGGCGCGGGCAGCCTGACGAACTTTGGCGATCGCATTGCAGATATTGTGGGACTAAAATCTTTTAGCGTTACGCCCACAACAGATACGGGTGAAGCAGGATCGACCAGCATCGGCCTCGAAGTTGCCGCTGCCGCTAGTCTTAGCAAGCGATTCGACGTGGACTTTCAGCAAACGCTCAATAGCAACCGACGGCCTTTGCTAGGCACGCAGTACCGCCTTACCGACGAGCTAAAGCTACGAGGCGCATCCAATCTAGACGAGGCTGAGTTCGAGCTAGAGTATCGCATTCGCTTTTGAAAGATAGAGTTCTTCTCGCGATCACGACACGAACTTTCGGCAATAAGACCTTTCGGCAAGCAAAGCAAACGCTAGGGCATTGCATAGCTAGCGACTCTAACGGTAAGCTCGCCCAAACGCGGATCGCGCACAAAGATAAATGCGCCTTGGGCCTCTTCTTTTCTAGAGAGAAAGTCAATTTTTTGCTCGCCCCATTCTACGACCTCGCCGTTCATTCTGAGCTCGGCAATAATCTGAACGGTAGTTGCCGTCTCGCCGCCCGTATTGGTAACGGTAAACGGCACGTAGAACTTATCTTGGCGCGGCTCTAGGCGGGACGAAACTTCTAAAGCAGGCGGGTCTTGGTTGCGATCGCTGATCCACAAATAGCCGACAGCGCCCAAAATTGCTATGAGCATAGCCGACGCGATCGCAAAGCTAATTAGTTCAGCCGTAGAGCGCGATTCTGGTTGATCAGCCTCTGATTGATCTTCAAATTGTTTTTTATCTGGGTCTTTATCTGAGTTTCTATCTAAGTTTTTAGAAGAGCCGCTCACAGCACCAGCCTCCCGGCCGCACCGCCAATGGTAGCAGGCAACCCTAAAATCAAGACTTGCCGAAAAGCAATCTCTAGCGGCCCCGTCAGATCTAGCTTTTGAAAGAAGCTCAGCATCAGTCCGGCCATGAGCAGTGAAAGCAGATAAGAAAAAACAGTCTCACTCAGCGGCCTTTGGAATAGACCTTCTTGCAGTCGGCGCTGGCCCTGACGGGTGAAGTTAGCTTGGAACACAATGCTATAAGAAAGTAAAAGAGAGATCAGCACAACCGCCATTAGCCACGGGCCGTGAACTGCCGCAACTAAAACAGTTACCTCATCGGTTGGCGCAAGGCTAAAGGCTACTACAACCGCACCGAGTAGCGTGGCAGAGACATCGGAAATAGTCTCGTTTAAGTTGTTCTCTGGAAAGAATCGCTCTAATTTTTTGGGGGCCTTAGGCTGATTCTGTGCATTTGAAGCGTCAGCGCCGCCTTGCAAAAACTGATTGGACAGGGCAACTCCCAGCGAAAAAGGCACGCTTTCAAAAATAACCTTGCCAATGGCTTCGCTAAGCCGGGTGTCGAACGTCACTTGCCGCAAAACAATCAGCATTAAAGTCGCGCAGATAATGCCAAGTGCGATCGCCTCTACAGCATCACCAAACGCCTCTTGCTTTGTGGCTGCTTGCGCCTTGCGAAACCCAGCCGTACTGCTAAGCAAATAGGTGCCTAGCAGCGTTGCTGACAAAATTCCTAACAGCCGGGGCGGGGAAACCGACGAGCCAATCCACCAAACTTCCATGGTATAAAGCACCGGAATGCCAAACAAGAAGCCGCCGCACACCCCCCGCACCAAATCATCAAATTCGCGCTTTAGGTGCGATGTCTGGCCCTGTTTTGATATTTGGCGCTTTGAGTCTCGCCTAAATTTAGGCGGGTTAGACCTATAGTGCTTAGGCTTGCGCTGCTTGGGCTTTACCATGATCTGAGGATCGCAATTTGAGCATCTAACCATCATAGCGATCGGTTGTACCGCAGCTTAGCCAATACCTTCAATCACAGGATGGAAATAAAACGACAGGCAAATGACCGCATAAGTTGCCAACAACAACGTGCCTTCTAGCCAGTTAGACTTACCATCACCGCTAATAGAGTTGGCGACTAATACCGCAACTGCAACAGAAAGCAGCTCGAAGTTGTTAAAGTCTAAGTCCATCGGCTGACCCATAAACGCGCCGATAATGACCAGCAAAGGGCCAACAAACAGCGCAATTTGCATACTGGAGCCAACGGCTACATTCAAAGACAAATCCATTTTGTTTTTGAGCGCAACGGTCACCGCAGTAGCATGTTCTGCGGCGTTGCCAATAACTGGCAAAATAATCACGCCGGTAAACAGTTCCGAAAGGCCAAGCTGCTTAGAGGCCACTTCTAGCGCCCCCACCAAAAACTCCGACTCAACGGCGACCACAACGGTTGCCGCTAGCAGTACGCCAATCCATAGCTTCAGATTAATCTCGTGCTCAGCTTCGTGAGCTTCGTCAGGATCGGTAAGCGCTAGCGTATCTGTTCCTTCATCCGCAATGCCTACATCGTAAAGGTAAGAGTGCGTTTTCATTGAAAACAGCAGCGTCAGACCGTAGACCAGCATCAGAACAACGGCAACGGCGATTGAAAGCTTTTGCAAGACAGGTTCTTCAATGCCGTTGGAAGTAAAGTCTACGGCGGTGGGTAGCAAGATGGCGATAACGGCCACGTTCATAGATGAGGCGTTGAGCCGGGCAATAGTGGGTTGAAAAGTTTGTTCTTTAAACTTGAGTCCGCCGAGCAGCATAGAAAGGCCCATCACCAGCAGCAGGTTACTGATAATAGAGCCGGTAATGCTGGATTTAACCACGTTAATGAGGCCCGCTCGTAAGGCGAAAATGGCGATAATCAATTCTGTAGCATTGCCAAAGGTCGCATTCATTAGGCCACCAAGCGAAGGCCCTAAAACAACGGCAATTTCTTCAGTAGCCCGGCCCATCCATCCGGCCAGCGGCACAATAGCTAGCCCCGCCGTAGCAAAGACAATCAGATCTCCCCAACCTAAGAAGCGAGCGGCGATAGAGATGGGAATGAAAACGAGAAAACCGTAGAAAATGACATTTTTAATTGACATGCGATCGCTCTAAGCAGTGTGAAGCCAGCAGATAGGTCGCAAACGGCGAATAGATCGGCTGTTTGCTCACTGTTTGCTCTATGACTCTGTGTAGGTTACCCGGCAGATCGTATCAGGATATGTTGTATTGAGCGGACTGTCGAAATAGGTAGGCTTTTAGGATGAAAGAGAGTGCGATCGCATGAAGGCATTAAAGTGGCTAGGGTTACTAATTGGGCTGCCCTCAGTGGCGATCGCTATCTTCTACATCTGGGCTAGTGCCAGCACCCAAGATTCACAGACCTATGCAGAAACCGTTAGCTACGCGCCTGCTAGCCTCAATCCTGCGAACCTCAGCGAAGGCAAGGCAAGAGAACTAGACCAGGGCTACACCATCGTTAGCTACAACATTGGCTATCTGTCTGGTTTGGCGAACAATACCACCGAGAAGATAGACCGGTCTTTTTACGAAGAGAACCAGCAGCGGGCGATCGCCGCCATAGAATCGGTCAATCCAGACATCGTGGCCTTTCAAGAAATCGACTTTGATTCTAAGCGCTCTTATCAGGTGAATCAGGCAGAGGCGATCGCCCAGGCCACCCGCCTCTACAACGGAGCCACCGCCACGAGCTGGGACAAAAACTATGTTCCCTTTCCCTACTGGCCACCCGCCGCTCACTTTGGCAAAATGCTGTCTGGGCAGGCCATCTTGACTCGCGCTTGGCTTCCCATTCAAGAAAATCACCGCCTGGTTTTAGAGCAGGTAGCCGACAAGCCCTTTTTCTACAAGGCTTTTTACCTAAACAGACTCGCCCAGGTCACCCAGATCGATTTGCTCGGCCAGCCGGTAATGGTGATTAACGTCCACCTAGAAGCTTTTGAGGAGCAAACCCGAGTAAACCAGACAAAGTTTGTGCGCGCCCTAGCCGAAGACTACGCCAAAACCTATCCGGTAATCGTCGTCGGAGACTTCAACAGCGCCCTAAATCGAAGTTCATTCGTCACAACTCAAGACGAAACCATTCAGGAAACTCAGTTTTCTATTAAAGAAATGCTGGCCTCCGAGCAGCTAGCCTCAGCCGTACCGCCCTCAGAATGGATTGGCAAAAACGCCACCTTTCCATCGGACAAGCCCGAATACAAGCTCGACTATATGTTCTACACGCCCAGCACGATTGAGGTACTCGAAACGGGCGTACTCACCGCCGCTGGAGAATCATCCGACCATCTCCCGATTACGATGCGATTTCGGCTAAAGTAGGCCGCTAGCTGCGAGTCCGCACTTTCTTAAAGGGATCTTGTTTGGCAATCCACTTCAAGAACTTTTCCATATTGGGGTGAGACTTGAGCAAGTCGGTAGAATGCAAATCGGCGGCGAGTTCCTTATTCGTAAATAGCGTATGGATTTGCTTGTGGCAAGGCGGGCAAATATCGATAGTAGGGCCTAGATCTTGGCGGTGGCGCTTGTTCTTGCGCTTGGTGTGCTGTTTAGGGGTGAGGTGATGGGCCGTTAGCCTAGGACAGGTGCGATCGCATAATTCGCAAATAGATTTATCGGTGAATGACTTATCGGTAAATTGAGAATTGGGCATAGGCTCAGTCAGCGCCACGTGGCATGATTCATAAGGACTTCTCTGCTTTTATTTTAGTGATTTCATGCTTGGCCTTGCCATTCACACCACCAGTCCACAGCTAGGTCTGATGCTTCAGAGCCTAGATCCTGCCGCTGAAAATCTAGTAAAACGGCATCAGGTGTGGGACTTGGGCCGAGAGGTCTCTAGCCATCTGCATGTGAAGATGGTTGAGTTCGTCGCACCCTATAGCTGGCAAGATTTAAGCTTTGTAGCTGTTGCCAAAGGGCCTGGCGGATTTACCGGAACCAGAATTGGCGTAGTGGCAGCCAGGACGCTGGCCCAGCAGCTAGAGATTCCCTTGTTTGGCGTGTCTTCGCTGAAGGCGTTAGCGGCTAGCCAGCCCTTTGAGGGTAAAGATATTGCCGTGATGATGCCTGCGAAACGAGCGGCGGTCTTTGGTGGAATCTATCGGTCTGATGGCCAGGGCGACTTGCAGGCTGTGCTAGAAGATGCGGTGATCTCTGAAGATCAGTGGGCGCGATCGCTAGAAGCATGGGAAAAGCCGCTACAGCGAGTGACCACAGAAATTGGAGCGGGCCTTGCCGAATCTGTTGTGGGCGTAATGCGTTTGGCCCAGACGAGGTGGGCGCAAGGCAACCGCCCAGACTGGTCGTCTGTCATGCCTTTTTATGGTCAACATCCGGTTAATCGATAGCCTTCGGATCAGTCATAGCTTGGAAATAGATTGAAATAGATTGAAATGCACCTACACTTTCTTCTCTTCTACTAAGGTCAAGCTCACCCAAGCGCCAGACGCATCATAGGTGCGGATAATCCGCTGGCGAGTGTTCGCATCTAACAGCCAGCCCGCTTCTAAAATTAGCGGCTTACGCGGCGTAATACAGCGCGGACAAGTGGCGGTAGCACCGTCGGGCAGTAGCAGCACCTGCATCAGCTGAGAGCCTTGCGTAAACGAAAGTCGATTGCCAATTAGCCGCCCCGTTGTAGACATCAACCGCTGTTCCGATAGCATGAGCGTTTGGCGAACTGTGCTGTCGGCTTCCTGCTCGATTTTGAGCTGGGTCGATTGCGTTTTTTCAGGTCTTAAGTCCGCATATTGCGTCACGGATTCGCCCTGCCAGGTGCCTAGCAAATCGGCTATTTTCAGCGGCGCTCTAACCGGCGCATCAGAGCCTTTCAACTTTTCTCGAATTAGCGTAACTTGGCTCAGTTCGCCCGACTTATCAAAGAGTTCTACTACGCGCAGCCGTCTTTGGCCCGCGATCAGGCCTAGCTCTGCGCCAAACTCAGAAAACGGCCCCCACTGCGTAGATCCTTGGGAGAATGCGCCGTCCTCAAAAAAGAGCGTAGAGCGGCTTAGCGATCGATAGTCCAGCACGGTTTCGCTAGGCTGGCCCTGATAGTCTGCCTGCGGGTAGCGGCGAATTTCTTGACGCATGGCTCGATTTTCATCGTAAGGTAGCAGCGCGACTTCCGTGGGCGTATCAGAAAGCTGTAGGCCGTCGGGAGAGAGTTGTGTGAAAGAGCCTTGCCAAGTGCCGTTATTTTTAAGCAAGCGCTGCCACTGAGAGGTTGGTTCGCTCATGGGAACGGAATAGGAAAGAACGTTTTCTCTGTCTATTAGAGAGGAGTGCGATCGCCTTTTTAAGCCCCACAAGTTGTAGATCGCGCCCATTAAAACGGTCTTAAAGGCGAAATTAGCGTACACAACCCCGTATTTTCTAGATAGGCTTTTATTCGCACTCTCGAACAGCACAGTAGGATAAACGCTGATATCTTCTTATAAAGCAGTTGCTTTATGGTTCTTACAAACCTAACGCCAGCGATCGACTGCTGACTGCGGGCAATTTTTACAAATTCGCTTTTTGAGGCCCCTATGACTTCAGATTCAACCACCGCTACGTCGCTCCCGGCTAAGGACGAAGCCACCGGCTTAGGAACGTTTGGCGGCGTATTTACACCCTCGATTTTGACTATCTTGGGCGTGATTATGTATCTGCGCTTTGGTTGGGTTGTCGGCATGGTGGGCCTACCTAAGACCATGCTAATCGTGACGATTGCCACGTCGATTACCTTTTTGACGGCGCTTTCGATTAGTGCGATCGCCACCGATAAGGTGATCCGAGCGGGCGGCGCATATTACATGATCAGCCGCTCACTGGGCATCGAAACCGGTGGCGCAGTTGGCATTCCGCTGTACTTTGCTCAGGCGCTGTCAGTGGCGCTCTACACCATTGGTTTTGCCGAGAGCGTAAAAAACGTTTTCCCTAGCGTCTCTATCGTCGTAGTGGCCCTAATTACGACCGTTGCTGTTACGGCGTTAGCACTGATCTCGGCAGACTTTGCGATCAAAGCGCAGTACGTCATCATGGCGGCGATTGTCCTTTCTCTGGTAGCCCTCGTCTTCGGCCACGATGTTGTTCCCATCCCTTCAGACGCAGCTTCTGTCGACATCCCTATAGTTGGGTTTTGGACGGTGTTTGCGGTCTTTTTCCCGGCGGTCACCGGCATTATGTCGGGCGTAAACATGTCGGGCGATCTCAAAGATCCGATTCGCTCTATTCCTCGGGGCACCATTGCCGCTGTCGTGGTGGGATACATCATCTACATGCTGATCCCGTTCATTTTAGTCACGCGTACGCCAACGGCCTCACAGGCACTGCTCAATCCCAACGAGCTAGTGATGAAGCGAATAGCCTTGGGCGGCCAGTACATGATCGACTCGATTGTGCTGGGCGTATGGGGAGCCACGCTCTCTAGTGCAATTGGCAGCATTTTGGGCGCGCCGCGCATTTTACAAGCCCTAGCGCGAGACAATATTTTGCCCAGCAGCCTGCGCTGGCTGGGGAAGGGCAATGGCCCTACTGACGATCCGCGTTTAGGGACCATGTTTACGCTAGGAATTGTACTGGCAGTGGTAATGCTGGGGAGTTTGGATGCGATCGCGCCCGTTCTCTCCATGTTTTTCCTCACAACTTACCTAGTTCTCAACGTCGCCGCTGGCCTCGAAGGCTTCTTACAAAGCCCCTCTTTTAGGCCCACCTTCAAAGTCCACTGGTCGCTCTCGCTACTCGGCGCACTAGGCTGCATCGGCGTGATGTTTTTGATCAACGCCATCGCTACGATTGCCGCCCTGGTCATCGTCGGACTGATCTACATCTGGCTAGAGCGCCGACAAATTGAAAGCACCTGGGGAGACGTGCGTCAGGGCATCTGGATGACCATCGTGCGAACGGCTTTGCTCAACATCGATCGCAGCCCCGATCCTAAAAACTGGCGACCTCACCTGCTGGTGCTCTCAGGAACCCCTAGCAAACGCTGGTATCTGATCGAATTTGCCCGCGCCTTTACCCACAATCGGGGTCTGATTACCGTAGCGAACATTTTGCCTAGCGGCTCACGCAGCATCGCTCAACAAGAAACAGCCGAAGGCGTTCTACGAGACTTTTTAGACCGAAAAGGCGTCCAGGCGTTTGCCAAAGTCATCACCGCCGCCGACCCATTTGACGGCACCAAGCAACTGTTAGAAACTTACGGCATGGGGCCGCTTGTTCCCAACACGCTGCTCATTGGCGACTCTGAAGATCCAGCACCGGCTAGCATTGAGCGCTACTTCAACACCATCAAGGTCTGCCACGGGGCCAAACGCAACGTCGTCATCATTCGAGACGAAGACAACCGCGAGGAGGTGCCAGACTCTACCGCACCGCCTATGTTCTTAAAAGATGAACATAAGCGAATCGACGTATGGTGGGGTGGTTTACAGTCTAACGGTGGCCTGATGCTCATTTTGGCTTACCTGCTGCGCACGAGTTGGCAGTGGCGTTCTGCCGAGATTCGGCTTAAATTAGTGGTTCCCAACGAAGCCGCAGCTCAAGCCGCCGAAGCCAACCTCACGAACTTGACCAACAGCCTAAGAATCGGCGCAAAATCAGAGATCATCATGGCTGAAGGCCGCTCTTTCAACAACATTTTGAACGATTCTTCTGCGGACGCGGATCTGGTGTTTTTAGGACTAGCTGTACCTAAAGAAAATTCGGAAGAGTACTACAAAACGCTGCAAGAGCGCGTCGCAGGTTTGCCGACAACAGTCATGGTGCTAGCTGCCGAAAATCTCGACTTCTCGGAAATGTTGCACAAGAACTAAGCTACCAAGGGCTAGGCCACCAAGGGCTAGGCTACCAAGGGCTAGGCTACCAAGGATTAAGCTACGCGGCAGCGCCAGTCAAAATTGAGTCTGCCGTTACCCGGAGCAAGGGAAAAGCTGCCGATGAGATCGTCTTATCGCCTGCATATGCCGATTCTTTATAGACGCCCTCAGCCAGGGTCAGCACCGTAATTTTGGCTCTGCTTGGGTCGATAATCCAGTACTCAGGAATCTGCCACCATTCATACTGCTCGCGCTTCCAAACATAGTCTCGCTTGTAGTTGACGCTAGACTCGCCGCCGGGACTCACAATTTCGGCAACAAAAGCCGGAGGTGGCATATCGAAGACGATAGCTTTGTCGATTAGCTCTAAATGTTCGGGTTTTAGCAGCATTAAGTCGGGTTTGCGGTTTACCCAGCGATCGCCCAATGGCTTTACCTGAAGCTCTTGATCGCCACGCCGTAGCAACCGAATAAGGCCAAGACCTTGCGATTGAACGATAAAAGTCATCAAAGCGTAGGCAATTAATCGATTAATGCTTTCTTCTGAGGCCAATTCGATGACTTCTCCAGTGTCGAGTAAGCGGTAGTCTTTTTCCTCCAACAGCTCTTCAGCATTGAGGTACTCTTCATAGCTTTGATAGCGCTTAAGGGTGTAGGTCACAGGTGTAGCCTCGCGAAGTCTAGCTTTATTGTAGAGAATGCAGGAGATAGGAACTAGGTGAGAGGGTAGGCACGTCAACCGATATGATCGAAGGGTTCGCTTACGAAGATGGAAGCACAGCACTATGAAACGATTACGCGCGTGGATAGCTCAGGTTGAAAGAGGTTTCCTACTAGGACTGCTGGTTCTTGGTCTAGTCTTTAGCAGCTCGCAAATCGCACTCGCGCAAGACAATATGGTGGACTATACGCTAACCAATCAGGCGGGGGAAGATTTTTCAGGCAAGAATCTTTCGGGCACTTCGTTTGCAGCGGCTGATGTGCGCGACGCCAACTTTGAAGGGGCCGATATGAGCGGTACTATTTTGACCAAGGCAACGTTTTTGCGGACGAATTTGAAAGGGGCTGATTTTACTAAAACGTTTGCCGATCGGGTGCTGTTTGATGGAGCAGATATGACGAACGTGGTGTTTGTAGAAGCGATCGCAACTAGCAGCTCATTTGGCGATGCCATTATCACCGGCGCAGACTTTTCCGACTCCATTCTCGACCGCTTTCAGGTAAAGAAAATGTGCGAGCGAGCCGATGGGGTCAATCCAACCACCGGCATGGCAACGCGAGATAGCTTAGGCTGCTAGACCGCTGCACCAGAGCAAAAAAGACCGGATAGCAGTGAATCTTCGCTATCCGGTCTTTTTAATGATTAGGCTGCTTCGCAAAGGGCCTAAAGCTTGCGCTCTAGCGTTTCATTAAGCATCAGCATCGTGGCATCTAGCTTTTCAGTAGGAGTCGGCTCAGCCACCACTTCCTCAGTTCGCTTAAAGCGCTCAAAAGCGCGAACAATTAGGAACAGAACAAATCCCACAATGATGAACTTAAGCACAGCAGCAAGAAACAGGCCGTAAAGAATACCGTTATAAGACAGGCCCTCTATATTTTCCGCGCCTGCTGCTGCCAACGCTGGATTGAGCAGCAGCGGTGTGATGATATCTTCTACCAAAGAGGTGACAATCGCGTTAAACGCCGCACCCAAAACAACGGCAACGGCCAAATCGACCACATTGCCACGCATTAAAAACTCTTTGAAATCGTTGGCAAAACTGCCTACAGAACTTGTTGCCCGATTTCGCGTCTGCCGATTAGCCATTTTCTAATACCTTATTTAGTAAGCGAGGTGTGTCCAGCATGAGGACAGTCGTTTAAGCTTCCTGATAATATTCGCTGTTTGAGAGTAAGGACAAGTCCTTTTCGCACAAAGCAACCGTTAGTCTTAGCCAGGAAGATTAGCTACGCCACAATATCAGTGTTTTCTCTCAATTCCAAGTAAGTATTTAGTAGAAATGCTACCAAGTAGTAAATATCTGTATCGTATACATATCGTATCGGGCACAGCAGACGGCTCCACCTTTGAGTTAAAGTCGCCGTCACACCTGTTATCAGAGTCAAAAATCCAAGGAACAACCAGATACATCGGGTAGATTACGTAAATATACGGATGCTTAAACAATTGTTTTTGACAATGAGTAAGCAATGAGTAAAGCAATGGCCCTAATTTTTTAGGCAGGTTAGTTGCCCGATTAGTCGCATAAATATATATGCATTGGCAGAATGCATGGGCTGAGAGAGCATTTGGGCGGACAGGGCGGAAATTTATCGGTAAGCTATCCAAAGAGCAACTTAACCAAACGTTGCAGACCTTATTTGTTTCAAGAAAGAACTTAAAGAGAACCCCAAGACCTATGATTGCAACCGGCACTCGCATTCCAGACACCGCTCCTAAATCCAACCAGGACTACAAAGTCGCTGATATTACCCTGGCTAACTGGGGCCGCAAAGAAATTGCCATCGCTGAAGGCGAGATGCCCGCGCTGATGACAATTCGCGCCAAGTACCGCGACAGCAAGCCTTTGGCAGGTGCCAAGATTATCGGCTGCATTCACATGACTATTCAAACAGCCGTCTTAATTGAAACGCTGTGCGAACTTGGCGCGGAAGTTCGCTGGTCTTCTTGCAACATTTTCTCTACTCAAGACCACGCGGCGGCGGCGATCGCTGAGGCGGGCATTCCCGTTTTCGCCTGGAAAGGTGAAACCGAAGAAGAGTACATTTGGTGCCTAGAGCAAACCTGCCGCGACGCTAGCGGTGAGCTGTGGGATGCCAACATGATTTTGGATGACGGCGGCGATCTCACAGGCCACATCCACGAAAAGTATCCTCAGATGCTCAAGTCCATTCACGGTGTCACCGAAGAGACCACGACAGGCGTGCACCGTCTGTACGAAATGATGGAGAAAGGCGAGCTGAAAGTACCCGCCGTTAACGTTAACGACGCTGTTACTAAAACCAAAAATGACAATAAGTACGGCTGTCGCCACAGCCTGAACGATGCCATTAAGCGCGGCACCGACCACCTGCTTTCGGGTAAAAAAGCCTTGGTTATCGGCTACGGCGACGTGGGCAAAGGCTCAGTTGCATCCCTTCGCCAAGAAGGCATGATCGTCAAGGTCGCTGAAGTTGATCCTATCTGCGCTATGCAGGCTTGCATGGACGGATTTGAAGTTGTTTCTCCTTACCTGAACGGCCAAAACAACGGTACGCCTGAAGCGTTGAACAAAGCGCTGCTAGCTAACCTCGACTTGGTGGTTACAGCAACCGGTAACTACAACGTTTGCGATGCTGACATCCTCACCCACTTGAAGAAAGGTGCTGTCGTTTGCAACATCGGCCACTTCGACAACGAAATTGACACGGCCTACATGCGCAAGAACTGGCGCTGGGAAGAAGTCAAGCCTCAGGTTCATCAGGTTTACCGCAGCGACGACGAGAAGGACTTCTTAATCTTGCTTTCTGAAGGTCGCCTGGTGAACTTGGGTAACGGCACCGGTCACCCATCGCGGATTATGGACGGCTCTTTTGCAAACCAGGTGCTGGCGCAAATGTTCTTGTACGAGCGCAAGTTTGCAGACCTAGCTGATGACAAGAAAGCAGCGGCCATTACGGTTGAAGTACTGCCTAAGAAGCTAGACGAAGAAGTTGCTCGATACATGGTAGAAGGTTTCGGCGGCGTGATGACTAAGCTCAGCAAAGAGCAGGCCGACTACATCAACGTAGCGGTTGAAGGCCCCTTCAAGACCGATAGCTACAAGTACTAAGTCGACAGGTACTAAATCGACAAGTACCAAATCAACAGGTACTAAAAGGCTATTCTCCAAATTTTTGTAAGAGGAGAAAGCTAGCTGATTAGAGATGCTGAGGAACGCGTGAAGTTCCTCAGCATTTTTTGCGATCGCACGCCGATCGTACTGAAGCTATAAGGGCTTGCGGTATATTGCTATAGACCTTTTTTCTAGCGCCGGTTTGGCAGTGTGGTTTCATGGCAAAACTTTCGACAGAATTGCAGCGATATTTTCTTTCTGAGGAAGGTGCGATCGCGACACCCGCACCGATCGCTGCAACGCCATTACCTACCAACGCGGTGCCTAGAGATCGCAATGCGCCGGTAACGCTCAACGAAATTCTAGAGATTGCAGGCGAGCGCACGTTTGGCTTTTTGTTTGTGCTGCTCGCCTTGCCCTCGGCGCTACCGATTCCGGCACCAGGCTACTCTGTGCCGTTTGGGATCGTTATGCTTTTGCTGGCCGTGCAGATGATTGCTGGATCCGAGCAGCCCTGGCTACCCGAGCAATTTCGCAAAAGAGGATTTGAGCGCAAACAGGTTCAAGGACTGCTGCGCAAGGGCATTCCCTGGCTGCAAAAAATTGAGCTAGTGGCACGGCCCAGGCTAACGCCTGTCTGTACGAGCCGGTTAGGTAGAACCATCATTGGCTGCGCGATCGCCCTTATGTCCATTTCCATGATGATTCCGATTCCGCTCACCAACACCCTTCCCGCCATTGGCATCTTCGTCACCGGCTTTGGCCTGCTCGACGACGACGGCGCCATTAGCCTAACCGGAATCACCATCTGCGTAATAGGTCTTGCGACGACTAGCACCATCCTCTACTTGGTTTTTCGGTTAGGACTCGCTGGCATGGAGCAGGCCGTAGAGGCTGCTAAAGACTGGGTTAAGCCGTAGCGCGAGCCGCAGCACATCTCCAGACAGTAGAAACAACTTTACTCCGCGTCTGTTTCAATTCTTCCTAGCGCCGTACCCGGATAGTAATGGGCCAAAATTTCGGCGTAGGAATAGCCCTGCTCGGCCAAATCTCTAGCGCCTAATTGGCTCATACCGCTGCCATTATGCGCATCGTCCACAATGTCTTGCGAAGCGGCGTATAGCGATTCCACAATGCCGCCCTCGTGGCTAATAAACTCGCCAGCAGTCGATTGAACCGCTGCCTGGGTGGTATTCGCTTCGCGGTCAATTCCTTTATAAGCCTGAAAGCGCGGCGTATTATCTAGATCGAAATAGGCGTCACTAGCCGGATGAATGTTGTGCGTTAGCGCGTAAGAGCGAGCCGCAACGGCCTGGGCTTTTAGCGATTCTAGCGACCAATCTGGCGACATTTCGCTGCCGACTACGCTGTAGAGATAGTCGCCGAGGAAGACATAGTTGACGGCAATAAGGCCGCGATCGCGCAGAGCCACTAATACCCGACCGCGATACCAGCTATCGCCAATAGCCACATAGCCGCCGTTTTCTGGATAGATCCAAAAGACGCCGCCCGCAACCGGTTCGCCATCTATAGTTAAGCCATTGCTAATAGATGCGAGAGAAGCGGTTTCGGCTGAGAGCGACTTTAAAACGTTGCCATTTAAGTCTGTAACCGTACCGCTAGAAGAGGTGGCAAAGCCAATAGCACCTACGTCTTTCGCAACGGCGACGCGCATCTCTAGCACGCTGTCGATGGTGGTGCCCGTGAAGACAGTTTTTTCAGGCGCTGGCGCTGGCGGTGCGATCGCGGTTACCTTCTCAGCTTGTGCCTGGGCTGCCTTATCGGCTTTAGCCTTACTGGTGCCACTTTTTTCAGTCGCCTTTTTATCAGCCTCCCCGGTCGATCCAGCAGACTTTGACGTAGACTCCCCGTTTACTATGGTTGCCCCCGCTAATGCTTCTACTTTGCGGTAGAAGATTTGGTTCGTTAAGAATAAGTCGCGAGTGCTGGTAAAAGGCTGCACTTCTAGATCTTCTGGGCTGCTCACTGGGGGAATAGCCGATTGACGCTCAGGGACAATGGCCGCCTGTAGCTCGGCCTGTAGTTCTGGAGGCGCCTGAGTAAAGGCAAACGCCGTGCCGCTGCCGAGAAGACCTAGGGCGATCGCGACATACCCACCTGTGCGCAGTCTTTTGGCCCTAACAGAAGCAGTCTTTTCTTTGCGTGATGATTCAGTATCGGTTTTAGTATCGGCCTCAGTATCGATTTGAGTATCGGCCTCAATATCAACCTCAGTATTTGCTAAGGGATGGTCTTTTGGGGCGGGCTGTTTGCCAAGAGTCTTTAGCGCGATCGCCTTGGAAGCGAGCAGGCGAAGTAGAGCGGTTCCTTTAGACGATTTGCCATCAATAGAATGAGCGGCGGCTTTCGATGAATCAGCGATCGCAGATTCAGAGTGGCTAGTTACCGGAGGGCGCTGCTGATCTTCAAGGGGCTGTTCGCCGGGCTGAGGCACAGAAGAATGGTTCAAGACTGGCTTGGAAGGAGGCTGCTTGAGCATAGATTCGGTGTTAGATATTTCAGAGTAAAGCGGACAGGTTTAAGCGGACGGGTTTAAGCAGACGTATCATTAAGATGGCCAACTAGCCAAGTCTTTCAACCAGCAGCAAGTAAACCCAGACAATCGTGAATCTTTATCGATTAAACATCTTATATCTTACGAGGTCGCAAGCTTTATGACGATGAATGAACGTGCCTAGCCGCTGAACTTTATACAAAGCTGGCTCCTTTTGTCTGACTTCATACACTGATTTCTACGCTAGCTTCTACGCTGGTTTCTAACCTACCCACTATCGCTGCTACATTTATGACCGCCTCTACAGCCCCCCTGCCAAACAGCCCTGAAGACCCTTCAAAAGACAGCGCGCTCATTTTAGTTGCCGGAGCGACCGGCGGCGTTGGCCAACTAGTAGTGGCCGATTTGGTTACTGCCGGGTACAAGCGAATACGCGTACTCACGCGCAACGCAGATAAAGCCAGCAAAATGTTTGGCGACAAAGTAGAGGTTGCCATTGGCGATATTCGTGAACCCAGCACCCTAGCTGCGGCCACCGAGGGTATTACGCATCTCATCTGCGCCACAGGAACCACCGCGCTACCTTCGGATCGCTGGGACTTTAAGGCGTCACTGGGCAGCAATCCGATTGAGCAGGCAATCAGCTGGGCCAAAATTTATGTAGATGCAGACTTTAGAAAGGCAAATGCTCGCAATACGCCAGAAGCCGTAGATGCGCTGGGCGTGAGTAATTTGGTGCAAGCAGCCCCTAAGAGCCTGCAGCGATTTGTCTTTGTCTCTTCCTGCGGGGTTACCCGCAAAGACGAGTTTCCCTACAGCCTACTCAATGCGTTTGGCGTGTTGGATGCCAAAGCCAAAGGCGAAACGGCCATCTTACGCGCTGGGGTTCCCTACAGTATTTTGCGCCCTGGGCAGCTCACCGATGGGCCTTACACCTCTAGAGACTTTAATTCTTTGGTGCAGGCCAGTACCGAGGGTAAGCTAGGCATCGTGGTAGCAACCGGCGATACGCTTAACGGACAAACCAGTCGGATTGACGTGGCGGCGGCTTGTGTAGCCTGCTTGGCAAGTGCAGCGGCAGAAAACAAGGCTTTTGAGCTGGTTAGTAAGGGCGATCGCCCCACTCAAATCAACTGGGAGATGCTGTTTGCAAACGCCTAGTACAGCTTTGGGCAGAGCGAGAGATCTGCGACGTCAGGTCTGCAAATTGTTTGCCGTCTGCGGCAAATAGGCAGCGAGCGTTTGGGCTATTTCTTCTAATAAATAAGGCTTTAGAAGACAGTCGGTAAACCCGGCCTTAGAGATTTGGGCTAGATCTCTAGGTGCAGATAGCGCGGTAACCGCAATGGTAGGAATATGGGCCGTTTGGACATGCTGTTGCAGCTGGCGAAGCACGTCGAAGCCGGTCGTCTCTTTTAGCCGAATATCTAGCAAAATGAGGTCGGGATTGTAGGCAAGGGCCAGCGGCAGCGCCATCTTGCCCAAAGCTGTAGAAGCCCACTGATAGCCCATATCTTCAACGGCGCATTCTGCGTAGAACAAATTGTCTGCGTCATCTTCGACGATGAGAACGCGGTAATTTTGAGTTAGTCTTATTGGCGCAGGTGCCCGGTGGGTGGGGATAAGCCCATGATGCTGCGAAGGTTCTTGTTGCAAAAACCGCTCGGTAGGCGGGAGTACAGAAGTCTTCTGCGCAGAGGCTGAGACATCCGTAGAAGCTATCCCTTAGGCAGAAGTGGCTGAAAGCAATACAGAGCCTATGGTTTCTTAACCAGTTGAGCGCCTTCGAGTAGGTGCTGAAGCTTCGTATAGCCTCGCCATAGCGTCTTGAT
>Ga0209194_1000295_pt1 | contig 42374 bp, 35 predicted proteins | sample COGITO_mtgs_1004_FD_184787 | JGI IMG/M metagenome (GOLD analysis project Ga0209194, IMG submission 184787) | Pelagic marine microbial communities from North Sea - COGITO_mtgs_100413 (SPAdes) (version 2) | ecosystem: Environmental > Aquatic > Marine > Epipelagic ... | reverse complement strand
TGTTTTGTAGCGGCGTCTGCTTGTAGAGGTTGTTAAGGACGACTTTGGGATAGGCATCGCGCTTAAGCTCGATGACGATACGCATCCCGTCTCTGTCGCTCTCGTCGCGAATATCGGAAATTCCGCCCAGCTTAAGATCGTTGACTAAGTCCGCAATCTTCTCGATCAGCGACGCCTTGTTCGTTTGGTAAGGCAGCTCGGTGATGATAATGGTTTCGCGGTCGGGGCGGCCTCTGTTTTCCTGCGTTTCGATGGTGGCAACACCGCGCATGGTGATTGAGCCGCGTCCGGTGGTGTAGGCGTCTTGGATGCCTTGAGATCCCATGATCTGCGCACCGGTAGGAAAATCTGGCCCCGGAATGAACGCCATCAGGTCGGTGCTGGTGAGTTCGGGGTTGTCGATCAGGGCAACGAGACCGTCGATGATTTCGCCTAGGTTGTGTGGCGGAATGTTGGTAGCCATACCGACAGCGATGCCGGAGGAGCCGTTAACCAGCAGCTGCGGAATCCGCGCGGGCATAACGACGGGTTCTTGCTGAGAGCCGTCGAAGTTATCGGCAAAATCGACGGTTTCGGCTTCGATATCCTGCAGCAGGGAGTCGCCAGTGAGGGCCTGCAGACGCGACTCGGTATAACGCATGGCAGCGGGCGGATCGTTGTCGATAGAGCCAAAATTTCCGTGCCCGTTGATAAGGGGATGGCGCATGGAGAAGTCTTGGGCCATCCGCACGAGCGCGTCGTATACAGCGGTATCGCCGTGGGGGTGGTATTTACCGAGGACTTCACCTACGACGCGAGCGCATTTTCTAAAGGGGCGATCGGCGGTGAGTCCTAGCTCGTGCATGGCGTACAAGATACGTCTGTGCACGGGCTTGAGGCCGTCCCTAGCATCTGGCAATGCACGGCCTACAATCACGCTCATGGCGTATTCAAGGTAAGACCGAGACATCTCGTTGCGCAGATCTGCGGGGACGATGCGCTCTTGAGGACTACTCATGTAGAAGGCTCCAGGATTTTCGAGAGATTTGATAAGTTAGTCTGCGCGGACTGTGAAGCGTTTTTAAGCCGGAGCGTTTTAAAACTAAAGCGCTTTTAAAGAATGATTTTCAAGCTGCCGTTTAGTCGGAAAAATAATTGCAAAACAGCTTGTAAGAAACTGTTCATTGAATTGAGTCGTTGGGTTTATATTGTTGTTACGCAAGGCAACAACATTTTTAATAGAACAGTTTGCTTTATAGGGGCGCAGATAGACTTCAAATTAACGATATGTACGCTTAAAATTCTATCATATTAAGGGCTTTTTGAGTGGCGATCGCCCCTGGCCGAAAAGGGCTGCTATCGAGATTTGTTCAATTCTCTAGAAACGCTATGGCTTATGAGTTTCCCGTTTTTTACAGCGATCTCTTTTTGGCTCACGATACGGGAACGGGGCACCCAGAAAATGCGACCCGTTTGACGGCGGTCGTAGACTATTTGAAGAAAAGCCAAAGAGTCGGGATTAAAAGTGACTCGAATTTGTCTGCGGCAGCCGGTTCTTGGAAAGATGGTCTAGCTGAAAAACAGGATTGGGCTAGTCGGATTGTGTGGCGCGAGCCGTCTAGTCGCTCAGTGCTAACCGATGTGCATCGCGTTCATGATTTGGAGTATGTAGCCGCGCTCAAGGCATTTGCAGAGAAAGGGGGTGGCTATTTGGATGCGGATACCATCGCTTCGCCGCGAAGCTATGAGGTGGCGCTGCTAGCGGTTGCGGCTTGGCTAGATGGTGTGGATGCGGTGACTCAACGGCAGTCGCCCGCGTTTTCGCTGGTGCGGCCACCGGGGCATCATGCGGAGCGCGATCGCCCAATGGGTTTTTGTCTGCTGTCGAATGCGGCGATCGCAGCTCACTATGCCTTGACTTTGGGCGTTGAGCGAGTAGCCGTGCTCGATTGGGACGTGCATCATGGCAACGGCACTCAGGCGCTGATCGAAGAGAGTCCTCATCTTGCCTACTGCTCTTTTCATCAGAGTCCGGCCTATCCAGGTACGGGAACTGCGGCGGAAAAAGGGCGATATCAAAATGTTTTGAATTTGCCTGTGCCGCCGGGTAGCGTGCTAGCTGACTATCAGGCGCTGTGGGATGACCAGGCCGGGGCTTTTTTATCAGAGTTTTTGGCTGGGGCTAGGTCTAGCCTGCTGATTGTGAGCGCGGGCTACGATGCGAATCAGGCCGATCCGCTGGCGGGTGTGGCGCTACAGCCGGAAGACTATGGATGGTTTACGCAGCGGTGCATGGAATTGACGCCAGCCGTTTTGTTTGGGTTAGAAGGCGGATACGACTTTGCGGCTTTGGCTGAGTCGGTGGCGGCGACTATTCGTGTGGCGATAGCAGCGACCGATAAATGAAGCGACCGACAAGCGTTGATAGCAGCAGGGGTGTGCGGCCCGCGAGGAGATCACAAGGTCGGCGAATAATTCTGGTAAGTTGAGGTCTATTAATTCGAGCAGGGAGCGGTAGGATGTTTCGTTGGCTACGTCGGTTGTTTGGAAGGTCGCGTAAATCTAAGCGATCGCCCAATATCGCTCAAAAAGCAAACAATCAGCTTCCCTCGCCGCCTGATGCCGGCATCCCGGCTGCCCGTTCTCTCTCGGAGTCTGCTGTGACTGATAAAAACGCGCCCAACAAAAACGCGCTCAATAAGACTGAAGCTGAAAAAAAGTCTGTTTTGGATGATTTGAAGCCGGTGCTGAACGTACTGCGGGCCTACGTAGTGACCTTTGGACAACCCGCGTCGGAGATGGAACTGCGGGCGGTGGTAGGTGCGGTGGTGGCGAATATTCCGACGGTGATCGTTGAGAATGCTCGGCTTGAAGCGTTCACGGATGAGGCGATCGCAGCTTTTGAAAGCTTGGGGGTCGATCCGGCGCTAGTCGATGTTGGATCGCAGCTTCTCGCTGAACAGGTGGCCTTATGGCGACGTGAGCAGGAGGCGACGGTGACCAACGTAATTAGCGCTTATTTGCAGCAGTTTGCGCCGGATAACGTGGACTGGGAAACAAAAGCCGTGCTCAACTTGGCCCAGACCGTGGTGGCAACTTTAAACGATGGGTCGCTAAGTCGCTCGGGGGGCCGAGTGCTCATTGATCGCGTGATGGCAGCTTTTGATTTGGAGCAAGCGCTGAGCCGGTGGGTTGCGCCTGAGTGGATCGCGCTGGCTCAGCGGGTGGCGAATTATGCTGAGAAGGGCGATTTGCAGATGGAGCTGCGTTCGATTGCCTGGGCGTATGTGCAGCAGTTTCAGTCGATTTTGAGTCCGCAGCTCATTGAGCAGATTATGGAAGAGGGCACTGTAACCGTGTCGCCGACGGATTTTTTTAGCGGTAGCCTAGCTGATTTTTCGCGGATGCTTTACTACAAGTTTCAGCTTTTGCAGGCCGATCCGGTAGTAGAGAAATCTCACCGGGCGATCGCCCAGGATACCCATGATGCGATCGCTCGACATCAGGCGCAGCAGCCACCAGGTTTGGATGTGACAAAAGCGATCAAGATAGGCGACTTGGAGATTAGCAGTCCGTTTACCCGCAGGCGGCGGAATTAGGACGGAGCAGCTAGTAATGCAACAGGGAACCGAGCTGCCGCCCACGCCAGTAGCCTAGCGATAGTACGAGGCCTGCAAGGCAGACTAACCCTAGACTCAAGCTGCTTGACTCGGCGTATAGCGCTGCGCCTAGTCCGGCCCAAGTCCAGGTTGATCCGGACTCTAGTAGCCCTAGAAACAAATCTGTTTTGCCGAGCTGCCTTTGCCGAAACATTTCTTTGCGAGCGACCGGGCGCGAATTCCAAAGTCGTAGAAAGGAGGCGCTGAATGAGGCTCCTATGGTGACGAACAGGCCCGGTAGCCAAGTATATCCCTGCCAAATGAGCAGCGCAAATACTGGAAATAGCAGCGTCCAAACGGGGATGAGCGCGGCAAGCTGTTTGCGCCAACGCAGCGCACCAACCGCAACTGGCGCTGATTTAAGCAGGTCGGCGGCTTCTTCTCCCGATAGGCAAACGTAGGTAAAGGCGTAGGTGAGCTGTCCGCCGAGAAAGGGCGTGGCAAAACTAGCGGCTCGGTCGATGCTGAAGCTGCCGCTGCCGCCTTGTAAGACGACCCAGGTGAGCGGTAGTACCAACAGCACCTGAAGCGCTGCTTGCGAGATAATGTACGGACTGCGGCGCATCATCCGCCATTCTTTGGTCAGCACGACTCGGTTAAATCCGTCTTTGAGGATAGCGCCTGCGCGGGTGTGGGCGCGGCGAGTGCGAGTGGTGGATTGCTGCGTTCCTTGAACAAAGGATTGGGCAAGGGTGTAAATCGTAAAGAGGGCGATGGCGCTACTGACTACAACCGTGAGCAGTACGGCGGTTGGGTCTAGCCAGATGGTTCGCGCTAGAAACCAGAGTTGGCTCTCTACGCCCAGAATATTTTCGAGTGGGCTACCGGGTGCTACCCAACTCTGCGCGCGCTGCTGCAGTTCGCTCAGGTCGAAGCGGCTGGTTTGAAGGAAGTTAGGAAGCTGGAAGCCTAGCAGCACGACAAGGGTCGTGACCAAATTTAGAATTTGCACCCAGGTTCGCGATCGCCTCGCACCGATGATTCTGACTAAGCCCAGGGTGACCAACATGCCAAGACTCGTAGCCATCAGGCAGATGCCGATGAGCGCTGGATAGATGCCTAGCAGCTGCGGTAACCCAATGAGGATGGCTAACAGACTAGCGGGTACGGCAAAAAGGCAAAAACCGGCAAATACAGTCAGGGTGACGCTCAGTAGCCGAACGGCGAAGATAACGCGACCAGAAATGGGTGAAGAGAGGAGTAGGTCTAGATCGCCGCGCTCGAATAGCACAACGACGCTTTCGCTGACTGCTTGGTTGAAGGCGAATAGAAAGATGGTGAAGCAAAGGGCGATCGCAATCCAAATAGCGGCCTCAGGTAGTTCGGTGAGCGCTGCTGACGCCATTTCTGTTCGCAGTGCGTCTAGGGCAAGCCATAGCAAAGTAAGGCAGCCGCTGACGCCTAAGCCAACCATGACAACCCAGATCCAGAACCGCTTAGATTCGGTTGTTTTGCGCCACCATAGCCGAAATTCGTTGCCGAGCAGCCGCCTAAATGAGCGAGCTACCGAATGAATACTCATAAGAAATCAGAAACTGTTTGATCGCGATCGGACTGGTCAATCAGTTCTAGAAAAACGCTCTCTAACGTACCGCCAGACTGGTCGCTGCGTACTCTTAGCTCTTCTAGCGTTCCGGCTGCAACAAGCCGTCCGCGATTGAGAATGCCGATTTGCTGCGCCATCCGTTCGGCTACGTCTAAAACGTGGGTAGTCAGGATAACGGTGTTGCCTTGCTCGGTGAACTCTAGCAGCATAGTTTTGACTAGCCTGGCGGCGGCGGCATCGAGTCCGCCAAGCGGTTCGTCCAAAATAATGAGCTGCGGCTCGTGGATGAATGCACCGGCTAGCGCTAGCTTTTGCCGCATTCCTCGAGAAAAAGTCTCAATGTAGTCGGCGCGAACTGTCCACAGATTGAGCTGCTCTAACAACTGCTGGGCATAGGGCTGCGCTCTAGCGGCTGGAATATTCCACAGCCCGGCGACAAATTCTAGATACTCCATGGGCCGCAGCTTGCTGTAGAGCAGGGCGTCTTCGGGGAGGTAGGCTAATCTTTGTTTTGCCTGTTGGGGCGATCGCAATATGCTGCTGCCAAAAATAAACGCATCGCCTTTGTCGGGCTGCAGCAATCCGGCAATCATCCGCAAGGTGGTCGTTTTACCTGCACCGTTTGCACCTAAAAAGGCGTAAAGCGTACCGGGCGGCACCGATAAACTCAGCTGGTTGACTGCCTGATGCTTGCCAAACTGCTTGCTGAGGTTATGAAGTTCTAGAGCGGCAACCATATTTTGAAGGGGCGTGTTCTTCGATGCGTTCTGAGCGAACCTGTTGATTATAGTCAGCCCTGCGCGAGCCAACGTAAACCAAGATAATTTGATGATGGTCTAGTCATAACGCCTGAAGGGTGTTAGATTGCTGCGAAGTTGGCTGATCCCTTGCAGGTTGGAAAAATGGCATTTTTTGAGAATTTTACGTCGGTTATTCGAGATAAGTGGCTAGATTATTTCCGGGCTAATCGCACCTGGCTAGAGGTGCAGATGGCGACGACTTCTGTGCGTACGCCTGAGGGTGGCCGAAGACCCTCTTCCTTTTTGATTTTGGGCGTGGTGAATGCGCTAGAGCCAAAGCTGTCCAATTTGATGGTGCCTTTTTATCAGCTCAACTCAGATGAGGATGCGCTGATTGATGTGCTGGGCCTGAACTTCGATCCTGAAGCCGTTTTAGACAATGGCGAAGTGGGTAAAACGATTGAAGCCTCTTCGGAAGGTGATACTACGCCTTTGCTAGAAAGTGAAGCCCCTGCGACTCAAGGCGGCTGGCCGCCTGAAATGGACGACTAATGAAATAGACGACCCATGAAACAGGCACAAGCTGACGACCTACCTATACCTCTGTTTGTCATCGCTTCTAGTGCCTTTGCGACGTGGTCGCTAATAGCTAGCGATGTCTTAGTGGGTTAATTTCTTGCCACTCGATCTTGCATGATACGATTGTTTGGCAATTCAATTTACAGAGTAGACAGATCATGGCAGAGCGTCCTATTAAGAAGAGCGATCGCGACGCTGCGAAGCAGGCAGAAGGGGCGCAGGCCAAAGAAACCAAATCGGACGCGCCAAAGCGAGATACGCCGAAGCCCGTTAAAAAGGCCGATCGAAAGGAAGGCGATATTCCTGAAGCTCAGGCTACCTATAGTCGCGATGGTAACGACAGCCGCGATGGCGGTCGAGGTGGCAAAGGCGGTGGTAAAGGCCGTGGCAAAGGTCGCGGACGAGACGACGACGCGCCTAGAGGGCCAGTGAATCCAGCGTTAGTGCGGGGGCCAAGACCGGCTCCTAAACCAGAGGTGCCTGAGATTTCTGAAGTGGAAGCTAACGCTGAGGCGGCTGAAGGGATTGCGCAAGCTGAGGCTGAAGCAACTGAGACTGCAACGGCTGAGACGACTGAGACAGCGGCTGAAACGCCTGCTGAGTCTAATACCGAAGGGGCGACTGAGGCCAGTGATGGCGAAGGGGCTTAGGTAAAACGATCGCTCGTTTCACCTAAGCGAAACTTTAGAGAACATAATTAGCGAGAAGGGTTGCCGTTCGGTGACCCTTTTTGCTTAGCGTGAGCATTTTGAGCAGCCTCTAAGCGCAGACAAAAAGTGCAGATAAAAAGCGCAAACAAAAAACGCAGACAAAAAAATTCCCCAGTACTCCGAAGAGTAGCCAGGGAACTGTCAGGGTGCATCTACCAGTTAACTATTCCGGCACAGTAGGCCGGTTCAGGATAAAAGCAAAAAAATTCCCGACCCGCAGGCCGCTGAAACATTTAAGGTGTATCTACCGGTTGGATGTACTGCTTTGCTCGTTAGCGTCGAGATGGTTCCGCAACGCTAGTTTTAGAGGGCATTATTCCTTTTTTTCAGCTACGTTTTTAGTGATGTGAGTCGTAAGCAGCCTGACGAACGCTCTGTAGTCTAGAAAGACTAGAACTCGCGCTAGTATACGAGAACTTTTGTTCTTCTCCCTTTCGTTTTCTAACCCATGGTTGATGCCTCCTCAAATGCAGCCCAAGACAGCAGCCTCCCGGCAGGAAGCCTAATTGCTCAACCAGATGCCGTTTGGGGTAAGCCTCGTCCGCTTACTCAGGTCGTTTTGCTCTCGGGTGCCACCGGACTTTTGTACTACGGCTATTACAAATGGATGATTCAGGACGAGTTGAAAGCGCACGGCGAGAAGGTTTGGTCTGGTGCGGTATGCATTTTGCCTTTCGTTTTGGGGATTGCTGTTCCGCTAGCGCTGGCCAAATTCGACCCAGATGTGCCGAGCTGGTTTGGCTATCTGGCGTTTTCTGGCGTGGCCTGGATCTATATTGTGCAATTTCGGCTGTACCAAGAAATTAACCGGCTGTACGTGGCTCAAGGATGGAAACCGCCTCTGGTATCTTGGTGGATTGCAGTGCCTGGCTTCAATTTGATAGTGGGCCTGCGACAAATTCATTTTCTAAGTGAGTATTGGGCTAAGCTCTCGGCTAATTCAGCACCCGATCCGGTAGCCGACCGTCTGCCCTTTTTATCTGGAAACGATTAGTTACCCAGGACAGCCTAGGGCCGGGTTTTAGATCTAGCTGTGTCAGGTATTTTCAGTCTCAGGTTTAGATGATTCGTTTCGTATTTGCTTTTTTGCGCGGTTTTTCATGAAATCTTTTCGGTTGGTTCGCAGACTGCTCAGCGCTTCTTTAGTGGGCGTCCCGTTAGTTGGTTTGCTTTGGTTAGGAGGCTGCACTCAGTCGCCCGAGAAGATAGAGGCTACTGAGGAACAGGCTAGTGAGGAAGGCGATGAGTCTACCTTGAGACTGCTGTATAGCCGTATTCCTACGACGCTAAACCCTCATTTGGCAAACGGATTTCAAGATTTTGAGGCGGCGCGAATCGTGTACGAGCCGCTGGCAACTTATGAGTCGAATGGCGATATGGTGCCGGTGCTAGCGGCGCTGATTCCGACACCAGAAAATGGCGGTCTTTCTAAAGATGGGCGGACGGTTACCTGGCGGCTAAAGCCAGATGTGCGCTGGTCGGACGGTCAGCCTTTTACGGCTGAAGACGTGGTGTTTACCTATCAGTTTGTGAAGGATCCGCAGGTGGCTGCGGTGACGGAGACGTACTACGAGGGGATTGAAAAGGTTGAGGCAATCGATCCGCTGACGGTGAAGATTACCTTCAAAGCGCCGAACCCTTCTTGGGCGCTGCCGTTTACGGGGCAAAACGGGATGATCTTGCCGAAGCATGTATTTTCTCAGGTGCAGGGCGGCAATGTGCGGATTGCCCCTGCTAATTTATCGCCGATAGGGACGGGGCCGTATCGATTTTTGACGGTGGCCGACGGTATTTGGACGTTTGGCGCGAATGAGCAGTACCGAGAGGGGCTGCCGTACTTTAAAATCGTTGAGTTAGAAGGTGGGCTGACGCCTTATGTGGCGGCTCGACGGGTGCTGCGCGATGGAGACGCGGACTTTGCACATAATATTCAGCTCAATCGCCGCGATCGCATCGAATTAGCAGGCGGCGGTCAGGGTGAAGTAGCGGCTACATTTGGCTCCTACGTAGAGCGGGTGATGCTCAACTTGAGCGATCCGGACAAGGTGACTAAAGAAGGAGAACGCTCGGCGGTGAAGAATCCTCATCCGTTCTTGAACGACGTGCAGGTGCGTAAGGCGATCGACCACGCGATCGATAGAGATGCCATCGTCAATGAAGTTTATGGAAACGCGGGGCAGCGGACGAATCAGCTACTGCCTTTTCCTCAGCAGTATACTAACCCCAGTCTTTACTACGTTTATTCTCCAGAGCAAGCTAACAAGCTATTGGATAAGGCGGGCTGGGTTGATAGCAACAATAATGGCATTCGCGATAAGGACGGCGTAGAAATGCGTATGGTGTTTCAAACTCCGATTAATCCGGTGCGCCAGAGAACGCAGACGTTAATTAAAGAAGATTTGGCTAAAGTTGGCATTGATGTCAACATTCGACGGGTTATTTCAGAAGATTTTTTCTCGGCAGATCCGGCGCAAACTCGCAGCCTTAATCATTTTTATGCAGATATGCAGGAATACAATGCGGGCAGCGATACTCCCGATCCGGCTATTTATATGAGCTGGTGGCTGTGCAGCGAAATTGCCTCGATTAAAAACCAGTGGCAAAAGCCCAATAACGCTCGCTACTGCAATCCAGAATATGACAAGCTTTGGAAGCAAGCGAGCCAGGAGTTAGACCCTGCAAAACGGGCGGATATTTTTGCCCAGATGAATACGCTGTTAATGCGAAATGTGGCAGTCATTCCGTTGGTGCGGCGAGCCGTCGTCAATGCGGTGAGCGATCGCCTAGAGAGCGTAGATCCCACGCCTTGGGATGCTAGTACCTGGGACATTGGCACCTGGCGACTTGCGGGTACGCCAGCATTAGAGGAAAGTTCGACAGATGAGACATTACCCGCCGAAGCTGAGAATGCTGACGTGGATAGTCAAGCCGACAGTCAAGCGCCGGTAGCTGAAGACGAGGCGACTAAGGACAAGGCTGATGACAAGCCTTCCGAAAACGAGACGCCTGAAGATAAAAAGCCGGCTGCTCAGTGAGACATCAGTGAGACATCAGTGAGACAGTCCGTTCTGAGCTTGCTGCGCTGTGCAATAGTCTCTCTGTGTTCTAGACGATCGTCCGAGACGATCAAAGCTGAAGAGACTAACTTTGCACTGGCGCTAGCAGTACTGGAACGCCTTCGTGTGCTTGAGGTGCCTCCGCCGATTCGATGGTGATGCCCAAGGCTGCGACCGATCCGACTTGCTCGAAAGCGAGCGGTAGCGAAAGGGCTTTTTGACGTTCTCCTTGGCTATCTACGGTGAAAGTGGTAGTTAGAATAGCTGACTTTGAATCGGCTGTGTAAGGTGCGTCGGGGGCTAGCACTGTCCACAGTACGTATACCTGGTCGGCGGAAATGAGCGGTAAGTCGCTAGCAGTCAGGCTAGCAGTTAGCGTGTCGGGATCTACCTCGATTAAAACGGTTCCGCTTTCGCCTGCTTCTGTAGTCGACAGCGCATAGGTTTGGGTTGGGGCTAGGCGATCGCGAGTAACTGGCGCTGTTGATTGCGCTACCTGCTGCCGGGAGGATTGCCACCATAAATAGTTGCTTAGCGTAAAAGCGATCGCCAGCGCGGCTACAGCGGCCTTTAACCCATTGCGAAGGTGATTGAGCTGCGCCTTCGAGCTTGGCAGATCGCTATAGATCGATGATTCAGCTGGCTGATCTGCAAAAGAAGATAGCAGGCGATCGCGTAGCATTGGGGGCGGCATTACTTCTTCAATGGCATAGCTGACTTCTAAGGACTGCTGTAGCTGAGCAACATCTTCTAACAGCGTGGGATCGCTGGCAACAAGCTGTCCGAACTCTTGAGCCTCAAATTCGTCTAGCGTGTTGAGAACGAATCCGGCGACTAGGCTCGATCTTTTATCGGGGGGTATTGATCGACTCATAGATCAGCGTGGCAAAGTTTAACGGTAGGGTCGGTCAGCGTAGAAAGGAACTTGAAGAGAGAAACTTGAAGAAAGAAGATCGAAGAAGAAAAAGTATAAAAACGTTTGTATATGAGTCAGCTACTCAGTATCTTACGCAGTTTTAGCAGGCCCCGGCGCGATCTGGTTTTGACAGTGCCCAATGGAATTTGCATTTGCTCGGCGATCGCAGCCTGAGTATGCCCTTCGAAATACATCATCTGTAGGATTTGGCGCTCATCGACAGATAGCTGAGAGAGCGCTGTGTTTACGGTGAGAGTGGTTTCCTGTTGGCTTGCTTGCTCTAGAGGACGGTTGTCTGTGGTGTTGCCTGGACTAAAGGGATGCGATCGCTTTAGCCGGTTAATGGCTTTGGTGCCAGTGCCTTTTGCCCGCAGCCGGTCAATGGCTCTAGAGCGAGTGAGCACTGTTAAATAGGTACGCAGTGCGCCTCGCTTTGGATTGTAGGCATTGTTTTTGACTAATGCTAAAAAAATATCCTGCGTGAGATCCTCAGCCGCTTGGGTGTTTTTTAAGACCTTGAGGGCGATGCCGTATACCAGCCCTGCATGGCGGTCGTAGAGCATTCCTAGCGCATCAGCGCTGCCCTGCTTCATGGCTGCGCAAAGTAGAGCATCCGATACGGTGTTGTCAGTATGAGGAGGTTGAGAACTTAAAGGCAGCGGGGAAGGCATAGCGTCTGAGCGAAGCTTTTTCAGAAACATATGATACAGGTTGAGATGCGTCATCCTGCGGTCGAAGGTTCCAGTTAGCGTGTATTCAATTAAATTGACTCAAGCAAAAAGCAGCAAAGCCATCGCGACCCTGCTGCTCTTTGTTTAGTTTATTGTCACCGAAGCGATCGTTTGAGAACGCTCGGGTGGCTTTACCTCGTCATCTAAAATTTGTGAAGTTAGGACGCTTCGACATCAATAACGGTGCCTTCTTCTGTCACAACTGGCTCATTCTCGATGCCGTCGCTCTGTCCTTTTTTGAGGTAACCCATCGCTAAAGAAGAGAGTTCAGTGACTAGCAGCGTCGCGAGCAGGCCGTCGTCTAGCCAGCCGATTATTGGCAAGAAGTCGGGTGAAATATCGATGGGGCTAAGGAGATAGGTAGCCGTGCCAAGAATGATCAGCCAGCGATACTTAGGATGACGTAGCGCACCGCGATACCAACTATAGAACGACTCAATTAGATTCTTGTTCATGAGATGTCTTTCCGGGCTAAAGAATGGGGCTAGATAAAAACCAATCGCAGCTCATCTCGAACAAGTTTCGAACGGTGACTGCTGTGTATTTAATATCGCAAGTTTACCGATTCTCTACGAGTGTAGATATCCCTCCATGGTAGAGATTCACAAGGCTAAGCCTACTTCTTCCAGGGCCATTGGGTGCCCATTTCTGTTTTAGCTGAAAAGATTAGGTAGCCAATTAGCAGCGCCACGCTCCCTAGAAATAAGGCGGTGTCCTGGCTCATACGGGGACTACTACAACTTCTGTTCCGGCTAGCTTAAAGGCAGAATGAACAACTTTAAGAGCTTCTATTCCCTGTTCTTGTCGAACAACGCAGCTAATTTTTATCTCGGAGGTGGCAATCATCTGAATGTTGATGTTGGCCGCAGAAAGCGCTTGGAACATAATGGCGGCAATCCCAGGCTGGTGAATCATGCCCAGGCCGACGACGCTAACTTTGGCGATCGCACTATCAATGGTCACTTCACTGTAGCCTAGCTCTGAGGCGGCGGCTTGCAAAACGTCTCTGGCGATCGTGGCGTCGTCTTGCGCTACGGTGCAGGCAATGTCTCGGCTCATCTGTCCCTGGTGCAATCGGCTGCGCTGCGACTGAATGATCATGTCTACGCTAATGCCTCGATCGGCCAAAATCTGAAAGATGCGAGCGGCCAGTCCTGGTTTGTCGGGTACGTGGCGAATGGCTAGCTGAGCTTGCTCTAGGTCTAATGCTGCGCCTCGCACAGGGGCTAGATTCCTGGTGGTCGCAAGGGCCTCTGGGTCGAGGCGGGCGGGTGAGGTCGTGACTTTGAAGTGATGGCAAAGCGTTTGGATGGCGCGATCGCACTCTGCGGCCGTCACGGTGCAGCTTACCTTGACCTCAGACGTTGAGATCATTTGAATATTTACACCCGCTTCAGCGAGCGCAGAGAACATGCCTGCAGCGACCCCCGGACGGCCAATCATGCCTGCGCCCGCGATGCTGATTTTGGCAATATTGTTCGAAGTTTGTACTTCTGCCTCGTCCTGGGCCGTTGGCGTACTGCGCAGCATGGGGGCAATGTGAGCCGTCACACTTTCGGCCTGCTTCAAAATGCCAGAGTTTACCGTGAAGGCCACATCATTAGAATTGCCTTCGTGGATAGACTGGATAATCAGATCTACATTTAGCTGCTGCGCTGCTAGCTCGCCAAATATCTGAGCGGCTACGCCAGGGCGATCGGGCACTCGCAGCAGGGCTACTTTTGCCTGGTTGATGTCAAACTCGATGGCATCGACCGGGTTAGCAATTTCTAGACCTTCTAACGGACGCGGTTGCGGAGTCGGCGCTACTACTTTAGTACCGGGCTGGTCTGTCCAGCTAGAGCGTACAACTATGGTAATTCCGTAGTTACGGGCAATTTCTACCGCTCTAGGGTGCAGTACGCTAGCTCCTAAGCTTGCTAGCTCTAACATTTCATCGCAGGTGATTTCGTCCATGAGTCGAGCGTCGGGCACCACTCTAGGATCGGACGTTAAGATGCCGGGTACATCTGTATAGATTTCGCATTTTTCTGCCTGCATCGCTGCGGCTAAAGCTACTGCCGAGGTATCTGAGCCGCCTCTGCCTAGCGTTGTGATTTCGATGTGATCGGCTTGTTCTAGGCTGCGGCTAGTGCCTTGGAACCCTGCAACGACAATCACCTTACCTTCTTTTAAGTGGCGCTTAAGTCGGTTGGTTTTAATATCTAAAATGCGTGCGCGTGAATGATCGGCTTCGGTGACGATGCCGACCTGTGCGCCCGTCAATGAAATCGCGGCTTGGCCCCTTTCATGTAAAGCCATGCTGAGTAAGGCGATCGTAACCTGCTCGCCCGTCGAGAGCAGCATGTCCATTTCCCGGCGGCTCGGATTACTCGAAATTTCGTTGGCTAGCTGCACGAGTCCGTCAGTGCTTTTCCCCATCGCGGAAACTACCACAATGACCGAATGACCTTCTTCTACGGTTGCCTGAATACGAGCGGCTACGGCCTGAATGCGTTCTACGCTACCGACCGACGTACCGCCATACTTTTGAACAATCAGCCCCACGATTTCTCTCCTCATGCCAGCTACCTACTGTAGCCGCTCGCGCCAAAATGATGAATATGCTGGCAATTGTCGCATTAATTACTGGGTCTGTCCCGCCGCGCTGCTGAAACTTTAGGCTGCTGAGCCTTTAACGAGGAGTTTAGCCGTAGAAAATGCTGATCGGATTGTTTTAACTGAACAATTTTTTATGAAGCGCCTTGCCTATACTTGGGAAATATTTGCCTGTAAAGTTATAAACTTTAGTTAACTTACATAACCAACGGTTGCCAAACTCATGACAGTAGTTCTTAAGAACAAACCCGTAAGCATTACTCGTACCGAACGTCATCAGAGGCATCACGTTGTCATTGTAGGGGGCGGTTTTGGCGGGCTGTATGCTGCTAAAGCGCTGGGCGATGCCGCCGATGTGAAGGTGACGCTGATTGATAAACGAAACTTTCACCTATTTCAGCCGCTGCTCTATCAAGTTGCGACGGGTGGACTCTCAGCGGGTGATATCTCTTCACCGCTGCGAGCCATCCTCAGTAAGCAAAAGAACGTTCAAGTTTTGATGGGTGAGGTGACAGGCATTGAGTCTGAGGCTCAGCAAGTGCTGCTGAAAACGGGCGAAACTGTTGCCTATGACAGTCTAATTATGGCGACAGGTTCTAGCCACCACTACTTTGGTAAGGATGAATGGTCGGATATTGCGCCTGGCATGAAGACGATTGAGGACGCGCTGGAAGTTCGTCGTCGCATTTTTCTAGCGTTTGAAGCAGCGGAGAAAGAAACCGATCCGGCTCGCCGAGAAGCGCTGCTGACTTTCTTTATTGTAGGCGGCGGGCCAACGGGCGTTGAGCTGTCGGGCGCGCTGGCTGAGCTGGCTTATGAGACGCTGCGGGAAGACTTTCGCAGCATTAATCCTGGCGAGACCAGGGTGGTTTTGCTAGAAGGTATGGACCGCGTGCTGCCACCTTATCCGGGCGATTTGTCGATAGCGGCGAAGAAGTCTTTGGAAAAGCTAGGCGTTGAGGTGCGCACAAATACGCTGGTGACCAACATTGAAGGCGATACGGTAACGCTCAAGTGTGATGGGAAGGAAGAGACGGCGCAGGCGTTTACGGTGCTATGGGCGGCTGGGATCAAGGCGTCTCCTTTGGGGAAAGCGATCGCAGATCAAACGGGCGCAGAGCTAGATCGCATTGGCCGCGTGATTGTAGAGCCAGACCTGAGCGTTCCGGGCTGTCCTAATATCTTTATTGCGGGCGATCTGGCGCACTATGCGCATAAAACCGATGCGCCTCTGCCGGGAACTGCTTCGACGGCAATGCAGCAGGGAAACTATTTGGCTAAGTCTATTAAGCGCCGAATGGCGAATAGAGTGGTCAAGCCATTTGAGTACAAGGACAATGGCAGCCTAGCAGTGATTGGTCGTAATGAAGCCGTGGCGGACTTAGGCTTTGCCAGATTTTCTGGATTTCCGGCCTGGATGGTTTGGATCTTCATCCACATCTATTACCTGATTGAGTTTGATAATAAGCTGTTGGTCATGCTTCAGTGGGGCTGGCACTACTTCACCAGTCAGCGCGGTGCGCGGCTCATTACCGGGGATGATTCGATTCCAGCGCTGTCTGATTTGGTGCTTAAAGAAATGAGTGCGCAGAACCTTTCGGCAACCGAGAATGCAGAAATGGCGAAAGTTTAGCTGCTGCTACAGCTTTCCTAAATCGAACTCATAGCTCATTTAAATAAATCAAAGGCCAGATGCAATCTATTCGCATTTGGCCTTTGATTTGTTTATTTCGTAGGGAAATGTTTGAAGCACATGAGTTTTTTAGAACTTCTCCTTACGTAGTCTTTAGCAGTTTTTTGTTGAATCAGCTTTTTGTTGAATTAGTTTTAGCCAGTTTTTAGAACAGGGCTTACTCATTCCAACGATGCATTTTTCTGTTGTAAGGCATCCCGCTATAAGGCTGAACGCCTGTTGCCGGGTATACGTCATCGTGCGGGCTAAAAATTCGGTAGGCTGCTTCGGCAATATAGACGAAAGCAATATTGATTTTTTGCAAGAGTGTCATAACCTGCATCTCCTGGTTGCGTAGAGAGTACTGTGAAGACGAATAACCCGGCGATCGCGACATCGCAATCTAGCGTTTGTTGTCTAGAGAGAATTTTGTAGGATGTACGGTTGCTGAAAATAGGGAGGCTTGTCGAAATGACTTTCTGCCGAGGCGAGAGTCTTCAAAAATAATTCTGTAAGGGGGAGGAAGCCAGGGGACATAAAAAGCGGCTTCTAGAGGAGTATCGCTCTAGAGAACGGCTTGTATGACCGGATTTCAGCGAGTTGCATCAGCGCTGCTGACGACTTGAAGTTAATGCTGTGATTAGCTGGCTTGAGCTACGTGAGAGCATTAGCTGCGTGTATGTTGGAATAGTAGCGCAGCAGAATTGGATGGAGTCTCTGGGTAGGGAAAATCTTTATAAGATCGCATATAACTACATATTAGTTAGGGGTGTAGATTAATAGTTTTTAACGATTGAATAGATTCTATGAACCGCTTTGCCTTTTTTGCGCTAGGTCTATTAAAAGTCTCTGCGCTGAGTTTGGGCTGCTTAGCCGTCGCTTTCTGCCTGACATATGGCGGGCTTTTGCTGCGTCGTCCGGCTCGAACTACCCAGACGCGATCGCTCTTTCAGGGCATTCGGTACGATCGCTATGTCCGCCAGTTGCCGCGTCCCTTGCTGTTTCACATTGTCACGATTGATTTGACTGCACCGGGACTGAGGTTTTTGGTGACGCCCCAAGGGATTGACCCTGAGGGAAAAGAGACCTTGGCTGATACGGTGCCAGGATTTTTGGAGCAGCAGGGCGTGCAGGTCGCGATTAACGGCAACTTTTTCTATCCGCAGTATGTACGATCGCCGCTCAGCTATGCCCCTCACGTAGGTGAAGGCGTTAATACGGTGGGCATTTCTATGTCTGATGGAAATATGTACTCGCTGCCCGAGAAGACTTGGGCAGCGCTCTGTATTGTGGATGCGCAGACGGTTTCACTTGAGGAAAGCGGCTATTGTCCAGATGAGACGCGTCAGGCAATGGCGGGCAATCGCTTAATTGTGAAAGCGGGACAGGTGTTGCCTAACCTGACTACCAAGGACTTTGATGCTAATCATGATGAGTATTTTCCGCGTACGGTGGTCGCACTAGACAAGAAGAAACAGACGATGTGGTGGGTGGTTGTAGACGGACGACAGTGGAAATATAGCGAAGGAATAGCGCTTTCTGAGCTGGGCGAAGTGCTGGTAGCGTTGGGCGCAGATAGCGCGTTGAACCTAGATGGCGGCGGCTCTGCGACGCTGGCTATAGAAGAGAATGGCCGGGCAAAAGTGTTGAATGCGCCTTTTCAAGCGCGGATGCCTACCAACTTAAGACCGGTCGCGAATCATTTAGGGATTTATGCTTTGCCTGCTGAGTGAGGGGGTGTTTGGCGGGTCGGATTTTTGCTGCTTTGCTACAGACTGCCGTTTTGCTTCAAAATGAAGGCGTGAGTTTTGGGAGCGGTATGGGCATAACGTTGGCGGGTGGCAAGGTCTACTTATTGGGCGCGGGGCCGGCGGGTGCTGATTACTTGACGGTGCAGGGTAAAGACTTGCTCAGCCAAGCCGACGCGCTGGTTTACGATGCGCTGATAGATAGTGCGTTGCTCCAGCAGATTCCGTCTAGCTGCGAGCTGTATCACGTGGGGAAGCGCGGGGGTGCGCCTAGTACGCTGCAAGCCGAGATTAACCAACTCCTCGTCAAACTGTGCCAATCTGGGAAGCGAGTGGTGCGACTTAAAAGCGGCGATCCGTTTGTGTTTGGTCGAGCCGCCGCAGAGATTCAAGCCCTGAAGGCGGCGAGCTGCAGTTTTGCGGTAATGCCGGGTCTTTCTTCCGTGCTAGTTGCGCCTTTGATGGCCGGTATTCCGTTGACCGATCCGGTATTGAGCAGCGGGTTTGGGGCGTTTACTGCGCATGATATGACGGCTTTGAACTGGGAGGCGATCGCCCGTTTACAAACCCTGGTTTTTCTGATGGGCGGACGCCATCTTAAGGAACTGTGCGATCGCCTCATCACCCAGGGCAAACGCCCCGAAACGCCTGTTGCGATTATTCGTTGGGCAGGCCAACCCCGGCAGCAAATTTGGCAGGGGACGCTGCTTAGCATGGCGCAAATCGTCAGCGGTCAGAAGCTTTCTCCCTGCATTATTGTAATTGGCGAGGTGGTGGGGCTAAGGGCGTATCTGTCCGCGCCTGCGGTTGCGCCGCTGCCACTCGCTGGAAAAACTGTTTTGGTGACTCGGGCCGCGAGTCAGGCGAGTGAGTTTAGCCAGATGTTGCAGGCTAACGGTGCCAGCGCAATTGATTTGCCGGCGTTAGAGATCCGCGAGCCGCTGAATTGGGAAGGTATGGACAGTGCGATCGCTCGCCTCAATCAATTCGACTGGCTGATTTTGACCTCAGCTAATGCCGTCCATTTCTTTTTAGACCGGCTTTTGCAACAGGGAAAAGACTTCCGCGCTTTGGCACCGCTTAAAATTGCCGTAGTTGGACGAAAAACCAACAGCTTTCTCAATCAGCGCGGGCTGGTTGCAGATTTTACGCCACCTGAATTTATTGCAGATTCTCTGGTCGAGCACTTTCCAGAAGACCCCAACGGTTTAAATCTGTTGTTTCCTCGAGTTGAAGCAGGTGGACGAGAGATTTTAGTAAAAGAGATGACAGCAAGAGGGGCAACGGTGACAGAAGTCGCTGCCTATGAATCTGCTTGCCCAAAGCAGATTCCACCTGCTGCAAAAGCTGCGATAGAGAGTGGTGCTGTAGATGTCGTTACCTTTGGTAGCTCTAAGACGGTGCGGCACTTTGCTCAGCTAATGGAGAAAACGTTTGGTGTTCAGTGGATGGATAGACTCGAAAGCGTGGCCGTGGCTTCTATTGGGCCGCAGACTTCGCGAGACTGCCAGGAGCTGTTAGGAAAGGTAACTGTTGAGGCGCAAGAATATACATTGCCTGGGTTAATCGCGGGGTTGGAAGTGTGGGCCAGGTCGTAGCAGATGGGACGGCCTCTCGGCGAATTATTGGTCTGACGGGCGGAATTGCGACGGGGAAAAGTACGGTTTCGGACTATTTGGCCTGTCGGTACGAATGGCCGGTGCTAGATGCTGACGTGTTTTCGAGGGAGGCGGTGGCTAAAGGCAGCGAGATATTGGGATGGGTGCGCGATCGCTACGGCCCCAGCATTTTGCTACCCGATGGCACGCTGAACCGCTTGCAGCTAGGCGAGATCATTTTTAGCAATGCATCAGAAAAGCAGTGGATAGAGCAACGCATTCATCCCTATGTTCGTGCCAGGTTTAGAGAAGAGACGGCGGCGATCGCACCTACTCAGACTTTGGTGTATTCAATTCCGCTGCTATTTGAGGCGAAACTAACTCACCTGGTGACTGAAATTTGGGTAGTGGCTTGCTCGCCAGCGCAGCAGCTAGAAAGGCTAATGAAGCGAAACAAGCTTACCGAGCGCGAGGCGCAAACTCGAATGGATGCGCAGATGAATTTAGATGAAAAATGCAAACAGGCGGACCACATACTTGATAATTCTAGGAGTAGAGCAGCGCTGCTTCTGCAAGTTGACGAACTTGTTGGCGCTTAATCTCTTTAATGATGGCTCTTGGACCGCTTCTCGCAGACAATAACCGCTGCTTCATGGGGGAAAGCGCTGGTAACTAGTTCTACGAACTTTGTCTTCGTCTGTAGAAAGTTTTGTAATGCTTGCGCTTTGGGCTGTTGAGAAAGTTTTTCAGGTAGAACAACTGCGAAAATTCCCTGGTCTGAGATCAAGTTAAAGCATTGCTCTACGAAAAGCCGCTCTCTTCTGAGCTGGTTTCTCGTTGTTTTTCCTTCTACCGCTGGGTTTTGATGTTTATACTGTTCGCTGCGATAGAAGTAATCGGCAACGTATGCGTACTGGTCTTGGTAGAATAGCCAGGCTTGGGCAATCTCTGGATCGCCCTTGGCTAAGGCTTGCTTTGAAGTTTTGAGCGATCGCACACTCACTCCTTTCACTTCTGCCAAATCTCGAAACTTTTGCAAGAATTCTGTTGCCGTTGGCTTAAACGCGCCCTGCGGTGGTCTACAAACGACCAGATCAAACCCGCCTTTTTCTAAAACTGTATTGAAGTGATAGCCCCAGTGAAAAGGCTGCAAAATATCAATGTCTTCTAGCGTTAGCGGGCGACGCTGCGGTTTTTCATCAAGCTGGGCGGCTTTGTACTGAATGCCCAACTGCTGGCCCATTTGATGGAGCAATAGCTGATCTAACTTTTGCTGGGCATTAATATCCAACCTCAAAATATCTTCTTTTAGCAAGGCGGCTCTTGCATAGTCGGGAATGTTGTTGGCTTCTGCCAGCATCTGATTGCGAGACTTGTAATGTTCTACGGCCAAATTCTTCTCGGCTAGAATTGTCTGATAGCTATCGGCTACTAGCGGCTGTAGTAAACTGCCCTGGAATATTTCTTGACTACCGACTTGAGAAGTTTTTTCGAATCTTTCTGGGTCAACGTCAATTAGTCCAATCAGGCTATTACCTACTAGTAGGTTGAAGGAAAGATCGACTAAGGGTTCAATATCTAGCGGCTGGTGGGCCGTTGCTACGGTATGCATTAGTAGCTGAAATGTTGTGGACTCTACCGCCTGCACAGAGATATCAACGCCGTAGAGAATATTTTTGAGGATGCGCTTTTGAACGGTTTGCAGCAGATTAGCTGGAGGTTCGGCTTGTTTATCGTCGCCGCCTTCTACTAGCTGGGCCTGCCAAATTTTAAGCTGCACGTCCTGGTTTTGCCGACTGTACCCGATCAGATTACTAAATATTTCCGTTAGCTGTTGGTAGAGTCCAACTAGGAAGCTGCCGCTGCCGCAGGCTGGATCAAGGATGCGCAAGTTGGGTAATACGTTCTGAATTAATCCGCTACAGGTTTTGGCATCTGCGTTAAATAGTAAATCGTTGATATCCGTTGGCTTGTGCTGAGCGTTGAGGGCTGCTGTGCGGCTGATAATGAGCTGGCTTAAGGTGCGATCGCTCATCCACCTAACTAAGCCTGGAGAACTTGACAGAGCCGCCTTCTCTGTCTGGTCAGACGGGTCAGAAAAATATTGACTTGCTAAATACTTTTCTAAGCCATGACTTAGCTCTCCGCTGTTCCAAAGATTTAGCCCATCTGTGCTGGTTTGTTCGCTTAGCCAACCCAAAATTTGTTCAAACGGCTGATTGTTGATGTTGACTTCCGCATACTTTTGATCCAGGCGGTGGATGTGAAAAAAGTGGCCTAAAAAAGGCACGTCTCCTATTTTTTCGCTAAGGGCCGTAGGCCGCTCTACTTTGGGTAGTGCTAGGCACCGATAAAGCGGCTGAAGCCGAGTAGAAAAGAAGTTTTCTTGCGACTGTAAAACTTCTCCAAACTGAGTTTGTAGATACCAGGTATCGCCGTCTGTCCAGCCCTTTTGCTGAATTGCCTGGATCAGTATTAATCTTTGTAGGGTTAGCACCGCGTAGTTTTGGCAGTCGATGATGTTGCTAATGCCAGTAATGCCTGCACACAGACCCTCTATTAACGCTTTGAAAGGCAGATATGCCTCTGCGCTATCCGAGCGAAACAGAATAGAGGCTTCTCCTTTGGGTGTCTCTTTGCGAAGTCGCTCAAGTCGAAAATTCCAGAGCGCGCTCGGCTGCCCTGAGACGTACAGGGCGCTTTCAACAGAGTCTTGTCGATGCGTTTTTTGGCACCACAGGCTGCGGCTATTTTTGGCATCTACAACAATGACTAGCGGCTGTGCGGATGCTGGGGAGATATCTGCAATATCGTTGTAGATTCGTTCTCGTAGCGCTGATGTTAGCAGAGCGTTTGCGGCTAGCTGCACTTTCCAGACGGGCGCGTTTTTCCTGCAAGCAATCAGAATGCACTGCTCTTGAGCTGCGAGAAGCGGCGTGAGTTCGATGCGCTCTTGAAGCGGCGATTCCCACCCTAAATGCTGGATAAAAAGAGTCGTTAAGTTGTGCTGTTCTAGGGCCAATTCGGCTGCGCTAGGTTTTGCACTAAAGCCTATCTGTGAGTCTGACTGTGGCGATAGGACCATGAGTTTTACGCTTTGCTTAACTCTGTTTTGGATATTGCGTCAGCGCATAATCACGAAAGCGATCTAAATCTGCCTGTAGCGTTGAGGTCACCACGCGATCTACAAAAGAATTGCTCATCATGAGTTTGGCTAGGATGGCCGGTAGCGAGTAGGCTACGGTCATTTTAACGGTGCTGGTATTGTCTTTACGTCCGTAGAATCGAATGGCTCCTTTGTTGGGTAGCCCATCGACCGATTCCCACTGAATAATTTGCTGCGGAACTTTCTTGACAATGCGCGACTTCCAGGCGAAAGACAAGCCGCTGGTTTCTAGCTTCCACTCCGATAGCTGCGGATCGTCAGGCGACATTTCTACTGAGCTGATCCACTTCATCCACCTCGGCATTTGCTCTAGGTCGGACCAGAGCTGCCAAACGTTTTCAATCGCAACGTCTAGATCGACATGGACGCTGTGCTCTAGCCAATCTGCCATAGGTGCTGCTGAGTAGGGGCAATAGACCGGTTGAGACAATCGGAGGCTCAAAAAATATGAACTCTTTGCTAGCCATTGCTTTAACAGTCATTATCTTAGCGCTGCTTTGTCTCCCCTCACATGATTGGCTGCTGTTTATCATCAATCTACTAAGCTCTGTATTGATAGAGCTGATATGATACTGGCGCTTTGCTGCTAGTTTATTGAGTTCAGCTTAACCTTAAGCCTTCGTATCGGCGGTCTCTACCCTTTTGCCTAAGCGCTATGTCTGTTTTATACGTTAGTCCTACCGGTCAGAATAGTAATGAAGGCTCTTTTAACTTTCCAGTGAAAACGATTGCCCATGCACTAGGGCAAGTGGGGCCAGGTGGGGTCGTTCAGCTAGCGGCGGGGACTTACCAGTCGGGCGAGCAGTTTCCGCTGAAGATTCCCGCTGGGGTGACGCTTGCTAGTGACGATAGTCGTACGGCTACGGTTGAGGGCGGTGGGCTTTTTGGCGCGATGAATGTAGCGGTTGTTCTAGGCGATCGCGCTCAAATTCGCGGTGTAACCGTGACTAACGCCCAAGGCAGCGGCGTTCTAGCACCAGAAGGCACCGCGTTGATTATTGGCAACCGGCTGATAGCTTGTCAGCAGTCGGGCGTGGTTGTGACCGGAACGGCGCATCCGTTTGTGTCTAAAAACGAGTTTGTAGATAATGGTGCTACAGGGCTGTCGATGTCTGGTGGGACGAAAGGAGAAATTCGCCAAAATCGCTTTGAGGGCAAGGGCTACGGGATTACGCTAAGTGATAGCTCGGCCCCGTTGGTAATTGACAATCAGCTAGTGAACTATCGCTGTGCTTTTTCTATTGCGAATGAGGCTAAACCCGTACTGCGTAAAAATAGCGCCAGTCGCAGCCAAGAAAGTGCGCTATGGATTCAAGACCGCGCTCAGCCAGATATTGGTCAGCCGCAGGACTTGGGCTACAACTGGTTTGAAGGTAAAGCCTACGATGTTCGGAACGATACGCCGCTGCCGCTATCTACCGCAGGAAACCAGATTAATCCCGTGCGGGTTAAAGGGTCAGTAGCTTACCTACCTAGCGAGATTCCCGACGAAGTGGCGGTGCCTGCTGTTTTAGTCGGGAACGTGGAGCCAACGCCTTTGCCGCTTGAGCCGCCGGACACCTCAGATCCATTAGATCCAATAGATAGTGCAAATTTAGATAGCCGGTTCAACGATTTGGTTGGCCATTGGTCTGCACCTTTTGTTGAGGCGCTAGCTGAGAAAAATTTGGTAAAGGGCTTTCTCAACGGGACTTTTCAGCCGGATAATCAGGTGACTCGCGCTGAGTTTGCGGCTTTGGTCACGGCGGCTTTTCCTCAGGTCGCTAAAACGCAGACAGTACAGCGTTTTCCTGATGTTGCAGCAGATTTTTGGGGGGCTAGAGCCATTCGGCAGGCGCAGGCGCAGGGGTTTTTATCGGGGTTTCCAGATGGAAGCTTTCGGCCAAATGCCCCGCTGACGAAGGTGCAGGCGATCGTGTCTTTGGTGAATGGGTTAGGTTTGGGCGCTGGACGCTCGGCGGCTTTGCTGGTTTATCGCGATCACGCCCAAGTTCCTAGCTATGCCGTAGATGCTGTGGCGGCTGCTACGAACCGCGAGATGATTGTGGGCTATCCCGATCCGTCTCAGCTTAAGCCGCTTTCCCCGATTAGCCGAGCTGAAACGACGGCGCTAGTGCATCAGGCAATGGTGGCCATAGGGACTACGCGGGCGATCGCTTCACCGTTTATTTTGGCGGCTAAAGCAACCTCGCCTAGCTTTAGCGATCTGCCTTCTCAACATTGGGCCAGAGACTATATTGATCCAATGGTGAAGGCCGGATGGCTCAACGGGTTTCGCGACGGCACGTTTAGACCTGATGCGCCCATCACTCGCGCTCAGTTTGCGACTGTATTGGTCAATGTTTTTAATCCGAGCGCTCAACGCTCGGCCATTCAGTTTCGCGATGTGGCTGGAGACTTCTGGGGCGCAGCGGCGATTCAGCAGGCGTATCGGGCTAAATTCATTTCTGGCTTTCCTGATTTAACCTTTGACCCTAACTATCCGCTGACGAAGTTGCAGTCGCTGCTAGCTTTAGTCAGCGGCTTAAACTTGCAGGCGGCTTCTGCGCCAGACGGGCGATCGCTCAATGTCTATAGTGATAAGTCCGCCATTCCTGGCTATGCGATGAGTGCGATCGCATCAGCGACTCAGCTAGGCTTGGTCTTTAACTACCCTACCCCTACCGAGCTACGGCCTAGCCGGGTGGCTACTCGCGCTGAGGTTTGTGCCATGGTCTATCAGGCGCTGGCGATCGCGGATAAAGTGCCTGCTGTTGCCTCTCCCTACCAGATTCTGCTAAGTCAGAGCTAAGCCTAGAATCCGTAAATTTTTGCGCAAGGGCAGCCGCTGTTTGCGGCTTAGCTCTCGACTAAAGGTTCAATAAGATGGGAAACTAAAACCATCAATTGATTTGTGCAACGATTCATCATGGCTGAAATCCAATTCTCTCCCGGCGTCAAAGAAGAGGTCATCCCAGACATCCGGATCACCCGCGCTAAAGACCTTTCTGATGGCACCGCAACTTTTTACTTCGACCGGCCCAAGGCCCTAACCGAAGAAGGCGGTGAGGTCACAGGCTTGTATATGGTTGACGAAGAGGGCGAGCTAGTGTCTAAAGACGTAAATGGCAAGTTTATAAACGGGGAGCCTGCTGGCATTGAGGCTGTTTTTGTGATGAGAGGGCAAGAAGAGTGGGATCGCTTTATGCGATTTATGGAGCGCTATTCGGAAGAGAACGGCTTAGGCTTAACTAAGAAGTAACGCTAGGCTGATTTTAGAATGGCGACTAAAACGACGGCGCTTCCTCATCCCGATGGCCGAGCTCAAACGGTGGTTTCCTGTGCGGTAATCACCGTCAGCGATACGCGTACAACCGATACAGATAAGAGCGGACTGCTGATGCAGTCTCTGCTAAGCGCCGCTGGTCATCAGGTCGCTCATTATCAAATCGTCAAAGATGAGCCTGACCAGATAAAGGTTTTGATACAAGATCTGGCGGCTCATCTAGACATTCAGGCAATATTGCTTAGCGGTGGCACAGGCATTGCGCCGCGCGATACGACTTACGATGCTGTTGCCGGGCTACTGGAAAAGGAACTTCCAGGCTTTGGCGAAATATTTAGACAGCTCAGCTATGCAGAAATTGGTTCAAGGGCGATCGCCTCGCGAGCCGTAGCTGGCGTTTATACCAACACGCTCATTTTTTCGTTACCAGGCTCTAGCAAAGCCGTAGCTCTAGCCATGAATGCCCTGATACTGCCCGAGCTGGTTCATCTGACCACTTTGATACAGCTTTAGATGGCGGTTTAGATCCTGTGCTCGCTCGGATTAGCAGGTTATGTGCTCGTTCTATAAAAACTAAAAGATTGTCTCGAAATTCTTCTTCATTTCTTATTCGTACTAACCGTACAAAAAGATCGGTTCTCCGCCTCTACGTCCATTAGTTGTTCGGTTCTACATCTTATTCAAACGCTAAAAAGTTCTTTTTCTTCGGTAAACCGTATTCGGTGAAACCGTTGATGCAAAAGAACCTGACGGGCTTTCACTACCTGACAGGAACAATTGCCTCTGCGATGATAGTTGTGTTGGCGAAAGGAACAACCCACCATGAAAAGACAACCAGAGAAACAGAAGAGAAACAAAAAGCAGCCTCTCTCGGGCGCACTTCACGATCTTTACCGCAAGGCGCTTAAGCATAGTAAGTACCGTTGGCTAGTCGTTTTAGGCACGGTGTTTTACCTGGTAAATCCGCTAGATTTTTCTCCTGATGTGATTCCTGTGCTGGGCTGGATAGATGATGGCCTCATCGTTAGCTTACTCGTAACAGAGATGGGTCAACTGATGTCTGAACACCTCACTCGTAAGCGCTCTGGCTTGGTTGAGACTTCTTCTAGAGCGGATGAGAATCTGGACGATGTTCCGACTATTACGGTAGATGCTGTTTCGGTATAGTCCTTTCGCCTCAAGCCTTTCGTTCAGTTTACTTCGTGCCCCTTTTCTATTCTCCCTCATTTTCTATTCTTTCTTAAGAGACACCAAAACCATGACTTACACTACTCCCGAAGACCTATCTAGCATGACTTCTGAGCAGGTGCCTTCCACTTTTGATAAGGCCAAGGTGCTTTATCAGGAAGGATCTACTCGTTCTGTGCGCGTCGCCAAAATCTTGAAGGCTGCTTTTTCTCAAACCGCTGCTGAATTTAAAGAAGGCCGTCAGTCTTTGAGTCCACTAGCGCAAGAAGTCACTTCTGAGACGGTTGCTACTGTTAAAGAAAAGGGGCAAAAGGCGGCTGAAGTGCTCAACGATGCTTGGGTACAAGAGGCCGATTCGCAGGATTTAACTGAGCGGATATCTCGCTTTTTGAGTGTGATCGCTCAATCGACTAGTCAGTCTGCTAAGACGCGGCTTTTCCCTCAGATGAAAGTTCAAGCTAGCAAGCTAGATGGGTTGCTAAAGGGTCGTTATGGCGATCGCTATGAGAGCATTCGAGCCAAGTTTGAAGTGGTTCGCAGCTGGTATGCTGCCCCTGCGCAGTCAGCGACTTCTCCCTACGAGGCCGACAGCGCTGATGATGAGATCACTGCTATTGAAGTAGACAGTGAAGTGATTCGTTAGTTTTATAGCTGGCAGATAGTTAGCTCGTAGATAGCTAGCTCGTAGATAGTAAGAAGCTCCACAGAACATAACTCTGTGGGGCTTCTTTTTTACAGCCCGCAGGGAAGCTCTCCTTTATAAGAGAACTCCTATTTCCTTCATCTGCTTACTTTTGTCCAAACTGCTGCTTGGCCTGCTGATAAACTTCTGGCGTAATTTCAGCGGCGCTGTTTTCCTTTGCGAACTTCTCAATCTTTTTACGCGCGGCGGGTCTTACAAAGAATGGAATTTCCTTTAACAGCGCTTCGGCTTCGGCTGTCCACTGTACTGAGTTTGCCATAGGTGCTTTTCATTCCTTCGGTGCGATCGCAACTTCGATTGGGCTATTTGACTAAACCACTTGGTTGAACAGGTTCTATTGTAAGCCGTTCTCTCGTCGCATTTTGCCTGAGTCTTTCTAGCGATCGCGCTTTCTGTTTCTCTTTCTCTGCTTAGACCATCACAACTGTGCTTACCAATTCGCTGCGCACTTCTAGCCAATTTTGATTTTCTGCTACTAGTACTTCTGCCGCCTCTTTAGGCAGCGGCTTAGCAAAGAAATAGCCCTGTCCGTAGTTGCAGTTCAGCCGACGCAATCCGGCTAGCTGTTCAGCCGTCTCAATGCCTTCTGCAATCACATCCATGCCCAACTGATGGCCTAGCGAAATGATTGTTTTGACGATTTCACCGTCCTCGCCAGACTGCTCTTGCATTCGACCAACGAAAGACTGATCGACTTTGAGCGTGTCGGTGGGTAACTGATGCAAATAGCTCAAGGAAGAATAGCCTGTACCGAAGTCGTCTAGGCTAAGCTTTAGATTCAGCGCTTTGAGCTTCGTAAGCTGATCGATAGTGCCATTAACATCTTCCATCGCCGCACTTTCAGTGAGTTCTAACTTCAGCGACTGGCTAACTAAGCCTGTCTTTTTTAAAATAGTGTCCACTTCTAGGGTCAGATTCTCTTGATTAAACTGCTTAGTTGAGAGGTTGACGCTAACCATTAATTCTTTGGCATGAGCGAACTTTTGGTGCCATTGACTCATCTGAGCGCAGGCTTCCTCCAAAATCCAACTGCCCATAGGCACAATCAGGCCGGATTCTTCTGCTGCTGGGATAAACGCACCCGGAGAGACAAACCCTTGCTTTGGATGCTGCCAGCGAACAAGTGCTTCAAACCCTGCTAGCTTACCAGTGACTAAGTTAACAATAGGCTGGTAGTAGAGCATAAACTCTTTATTTTCTATTGCCTGACGTAGCTCGGCTTCTAGCTTAAATCGTTCAATGGCTGCCGAACGCATTCCTGGATCAAAAACCTCATAGTGTTCTTTGCCCAAAGCTCTAGCTCTAGACATGGCTCTATGAGCGTCTTGCATCAGCGTTTCGGCTTGGCTGCTCTGACCAGAGTGATTCAGCGCGATCCCAATACTAAAGCTTGTGTTGACAGTTTGCTCAGCGACCTCAAAGGGTTTTGTTAGCTCGTTGTACAAAGTATCTGCAATCTTAGTAGACTCGCTGGCCTCCTTGAGGTCTTTGAGCAGAATGGCAAACTCGTCGCCACCGATTCTGGCGACTTTGGCTTGCGCAGGCAAACAGCTTCTGATTCTATCGGCAACTTTAAGTAGAAGCAAATCTCCCGCATGATGACCGAAGCTCTCGTTAATGGCTTTGAAGTGATCTAAATCGAGCAGTAAGACCGCTGAAGAGGCATGTACTTCGCCAGTGCCTGTCTGTTTTATCGTCCCTCTTAGCTGACGAACAAACAGCGAACGATTGGGCAGACCCGTCAAAGGATCGTAAAAAGACTGATAGAAGACTTGATAGGTCATGAGGGTGCCGCCCGTCAGTAAAAACGCCAGAGCAGGGCCAGCGAAAGGTACCCAGCCCATCAGGCTAAACGAGAACAGGCAAGCGCCGCTCAGTCCTGCAAAGCTTCCTAAAATAGCAACGCCTAGCAGCGCCGAACGCCTCATTTTCCATACTAGGAATCCGCCTATGAGCGCCCATCCTTCAATCCAGATCACTTCTGCCCAACTGGGTAGATACCAAAACAGCGGCTGCTCGTCTAAAACACTGCTGAGAATTTGACTGACGATTTGCGCATGTACTAGTACGCCAGACATGACATGTTCATCGCTTTTTTCGGCGCTGTAGGGGGTATAGAAAAAATCTTTGAGGCTGGGCGCAGTTACGCCGATGAGAACAACCTTATTTTCTATCCAGCTAGGTCTTACTTGGTCAGAGAGTAATTCGCTTAGCGTAACTTTCCTCGCTACCCAGTTAGAAGATCGATAGTTCAGCAGCATCTGATAGCCTGCTGTATCGATATTGTCATATCCTCCGGCGCTGGGCGTGAGGTTCTCGAACTGAGTTTCTCCTAGATAAACTGAGTCTCGATCTACCGAAAATGGAACATCTCGATCTTCTAGGTATTTAAGACTTAGCTGTAGCGCCAAGGAGCGAAGCTCTTCTTCTCCGAGCGCTGCAAACAGCAGTCCGCGCCTTAAGATGCCGTCTGAGTCGATGGGCAGATCGTTGAATCCTACTCGATCTGGCGAGACGCCGATAGGCGCAGGAATGCTGTCATCTGCACTGATGCCCAAGCTTTCAATGGCAATAACGTTGGCAGCGGCTAGCTCTTTTCTAAGGATGTCTTGCCCTTCGCCTTGCGGAATATCTCTGTAGATATCAATGCCGATTGCTTTAGGGTTTTGCGCCTGTAGCTTGGCTAAGATGGCGGCCATGGTCTGGTCAGACATCGGCCATTCTTTTTGGTTGCGAATATCTTCTTCGGTAATTTCGACGACCAGCAGGCGAGGATCTGGGTCTTGCTCTGTTTGGAGCCTAACTATAGTATCGAAGGTAAAGAGTTCTAGAGACTGTAGTCCACCTACTTGCCGTAATGCTATCAGTAGTCCTGTAATGGCAATACTCGCTAGCCAGTAAGGTTCTTTTTTGAGTTTGTTATAGATAGCATTCGTGATAGACAAATGGCCTCCTGGCAAAGGTTAGCAAGTTACCTTTGAACTCAGAATGCCCTTTGCCTGGTAAGTCCAACCAGCTCACCGAAACTTGCCTTGGTGGGCTAGTTGTGCTTAGGTATTTGCTTTAGATATTCGCTGCGAGAACTTTGCTCTGCGTGTTAGCGTTCTGCGGCGGCGCTGTTAGTGCTTGCCGCGCTATGAGTATTTACTGTGCTGATAGTGGTTTCGAGCGGATTGTCGGAGATGTAGGAATCTAGCCCAGATGCTTGAACTAGCGCTGCCCATCTTAGCTGAGCTTCTAAACTTGCCGGATTGCGGCTGCGAAGGTCTGCTAATGCCGTAATTTGCTCGTGCCATAAGTCGGCTTCTTCGTAGAAGTAGGCTTGTTCGGCTAGGCTCGCTGAAGCTATCTGTGCGCTCAGATCGGCTGAAATTTCAACTTTACGCACCCAGCCCTGTACTTCTAAGGAAGCGTTGTCTGGATCGTTTTCACAGCTGATGTCAAAAACCCATCGGTAGTTTTCTCCGGCGGCTAGTCCAGGTGCTGTTGGCGGCAGCTCGACTTTGCTCAGGCCAGAGGTGTAGCTTTGGTCTATTTGAGTGCTGTAAACAACGTTGTCTGAGGTATCAAAGAGTTCAAAGCGGATGGATTTTGCGCTTTGAGTGTCTGGCAGCGAGAACCAGAAGGTTGGGTGCGCTTGAGCCGTCTTGCCTAATAGATTTCGAGGCATTACGGCGACTAAGGATTGCGTAGAGTCTTCGAAGCAGGTCGTGCGGACGCCGCCGCTGATACGTCTGCCGGGAAGTCCTTGTCTGACGGTTTGCTTGCTTCCCGCTGAGGCTGAAGGACTGATGGATCCAAAGGCGATGGTGAGGCCACAAGTGAGGGCGATCGCTGATTTGGCTAAGAGAGAGGCGTTCATATGAATATTAAAGGTTAATTAACTGATGTGGTGCGAGTAGATGCCCCGATTTTCTGGGTGGGATGGCAAGCTCTGGCGACAGCCGAACAGGGTTATGCCTTGAGACTAAGGTTGTAGTGAAGCCCCTGTGTTGGCTATCTCTATGACGGTATCCGTTAGGGCGTTTATAGAGGATGCAGCTGATAGTTGGCCTAGGTTTTCTGAGTCTAAGAGCGCTGTCCACTGTGCTTCTAATTCAGTGGTGTCCTGGTTTGCAGCAGCGCGATCGCGATGTAGCTCGGATAGCGCTGTGAGCGTATCGTTCCAGGCAGTGAGTTCTTTGTACAGGGCCAATCGCTCTTGGCTGTTTGCCTGAGCCATCGTTTGTAGGAGTGATGGCTCAATAGCCAAACGTTCTATCCAACCCCAAACTACCAGATCTGTCGCTCGGCTGTTGGGGTCGCAGACAACTGATAAATGCCACTTGTAGGTCTGGCTCTCATCTAGCTCAGGTGCAGTTTGGGGTAGTGCGATCGCGACTAAGTTAGCCTTTCCAGTAGGCTGCAGCGTTTGAGCATAGACGACTTCTTCGTCTTGATTCATCAGTGAAAACTCTATGCTGCGGTCGGGATTAATCGCTGGTAGCACAAACCAAAAACCAGGATGACCTGCCACTGTCCGGCTTAGATTGTCTTCTGGCGTAAGGGCAATCACTTTTTGGTTCTCTTTTGCTTCCCCGCTGCTAAGTAAGCAGGCTGTACTTGGCGAGCGAGATCCCCCGCTGATGCGTCTGCCTGGTAAACCTTGTCTAATGTCATCAGTCTGGACAGTATTGGCGAGGCTAGATTCGCTAAGAACGCTGAGCGAGAGAAGCCCTCCGAGGAGAACAGTGGCTATCTTGAATGGTCTGGAGCGTTTCATAGTCGCGCCTTCGTCGGGGGTGGTACTAGGTGGTTGCCGAGAGTGTAGGGAAATCGGCCTTTGATTTAACGATTGGGCTGATTGTTCTATTCCTTTTATGTCTTAAAGGGTTTTATATACATTAGAGAATCGTGATTTTACGTAGCCGTTATTAAAGATTAGGTGCGATTAGCTTGCTGCGGGCTGCTGTGATGGGTTAGCAGTGGATGATTTTAAGCTTGATCCCATTGACTGGAGATACGGTCGCTGGCGACAATAGCAGGTACGAATTTTTATAAGGACAGCTATGGCCAGCATTCAGCCTACAAAAGTACCCAATATGGAGCGTCCTAAGAAAGGGTTTAATCAATATGCTGAGCAGCTTAACGGCAGGGCTGCCATGATCGGTATTGTTGGCTTAGTGCTGGTGGAGCTGATAACGGGGAAAGGGCTTTTGACGCTGTTGGGTTTGGCCTAGAAGCTAATTTGCCTGTGCAAGCTGGCACGAGAAAAGGCGCATACAGCTTGTTGCTGCACGCGCCCTGATAGTTGAATAGTTTGACCGTAATCGCTGATTTCTCGCTGGTACGGCTATGTTTTGCGGGGAAGCTAGGTTGAGTGTTCGTAAAGAATGCTCAACCTAATAGCCTCACCTATTTGTTCTCAGGTTCGGAGAACTCTGCGTCGATAACGTCGTCTTCCTCTGTAGACTCAGCAGATTCGGCACCGGGTTCGCTCGCATCGCCCACGCCGCCTTCGGTTTCACCCTGCTGATACAGGTTGCTGCTAAGCGCATACAGACCTTGCTGAAGCTCTTCCATACTAGACTCGATTTTCTCGAAGTCTTCGGCTGCTAGCGCTTCTTTAAGCGTTGCGATTTGACCTTCAATTTTCTCTTTGTCGTCAGCAGGAACCTTGTCGCCTAGCTCTTCTATCTGCTTTTCAGCTTGATAAGCTAGGGAGTCGGCCTTATTCTTCATGTCGATGCGTTCGCGGCGCTCTTTGTCTTCACCCGCGTTGCTTTCTGCATCGCGCACCATCTGATCGACTTCGGTGTCGGAGAGCGTGGAAGCACCTGTGATGCTAATAGACTGCTCTTTGCCCGATCCTTTGTCTTTTGCAGTGACGTTGAGAATGCCGTTGGCGTCAATGTCGAAGATGACTTCGATTTGAGGGACGCCGCGCTGTGCGGGTGGAATGCCGTCTAGACGGAACGTTCCGAGACTCTTGTTGTCGTTAGACATTTCACGCTCGCCCTGAAGCACATGAATCTCTACGTTGGTTTGACCATCGACAGCCGTAGAGAACACCTCTGATTTTTTGGTTGGAATCGTGGTGTTGCGGTTGATGAGCTTAGTCATTACACCGCCAAGGGTTTCGACGCCCAAGGACAGCGGCGTAACGTCTAGCAGCAGAATGTCTTTGACTTCGCCTTTGAGGACGCCGCCTTGGATAGCTGCGCCAATCGCGACTACTTCGTCTGGGTTAACGCTTTGGTTAGGCGCTTTGCCGATGATCTTTTCGACCAGATTTTGGACGGCAGGAATACGAGATGAGCCACCTACTAGAACGACTTCATCAATGTCTGTTTTGCTGAGCTTGGCGTCTTTGAGCGCGTTTTGCACAGGGACACCGCAGCGATCAATAAGATCAGAGCATAGCTCTTCGAACTTGGCGCGAGTCAAGGTGGTTTCTAAGTGCTTAGGCCCATCTTGAGTGGCGGTGATGAAGGGCAGGTTGACTTCTGCTTGGGTGACGCTAGATAGCTCGATTTTGGCTTTTTCAGCGGCTTCGGTTAAGCGCTGAAGAGCCTGCTTGTCTTTGCGCAGATCGATGCCTTCTTTGCCTTCAAAGTCTTTAGCGAGGTAGTCTACGATCTTTTTGTCGAAGTCGTCGCCGCCTAGGTGAGTATCACCGGAGGTTGCGAGTACTTCAAAAACGCCGTCGCCGACTTCTAGGATGGAGACGTCGAATGTACCACCGCCTAAGTCGAAGACGAGAATCGTTTCGTTACTCTTTTTGTCTAGGCCGTAGGCAAGGGCGGCTGCGGTTGGCTCGTTGATGATGCGAAGAACTTCTACGCCCGCAATTTTACCGGCGTCTTTGGTGGCCTGGCGCTGGGAGTCGTTGAAGTAGGCCGGTACGGTAACGACGGCCTGAGTGACTTTTTCGCCAAGGTACTTGCTGGCATCGTCTACGAGCTTGCGCAGTACTTGGGCTGAAATCTCTTCGGGGGCGTATTGCTTGCCATCGGAGGTTTCGATTTTGACGCTGCCGCCAACGTTAGCCACTTTGTAGGGGACTTCGCTGGACTCGTTGCCAACTTCGTCCTGACGGCGACCGATGAAACGCTTGACTGAGTAGAGCGTGTTCTCGGGGTTCATGACTGCCTGACGCTTGGCAATTTGACCGACTAGGCGATCGCCATTTTTAGCGTAGGCCACGACAGATGGCGTTGTCCGAAAGCCCTCTGCGTTTGCAATAACGGCTGGCTTGCCGCCTTCCATGACGGCTACAACCGAGTTGGTGGTTCCAAGGTCAATGCCAACTACTTTTCCCATGTATATCTCCAGGGGTGAATAACTTAAGACTCTTTGTTCGATTTGGTTCGAAAAGGTTATTCCTATAGTGCTTAATGGAGGGCAGTTTGCTGAAGGGGGGGTTACCGAACCGGGCTATTCTACGAAGCGGCAAAGCCTCCGATTGCGCTTAGGCTGTTTGGGGTAATTCAGTCTTACTTCTGCCAGTTGGACAGGGCGCGTGATGGCTACTGTAAAATTTGATGGTCTAACGAAAAATCAACCTTTGCGTTGTCTAAACCGTTGACGAGGTAATCGCCTTGAAAGGCGTCTTGGAGTCCTTCAGGTAGGCTGAACTGCGGCTTCCATCCTAAATCTGCTTTGGCTTTGCTAATGTCGGTAAAAAAATGCTGAACGCGCATAGGGAAGGCTTTCTTTTTGCCAAAGTCGAAGTCTTTAGGATCGTAGTGGACGATTTCAATAGAGTCGGCGTCTTTGCCTACCACTGCAGCGCAGGCCTTAGCTAATCCGTCGAAAGTGACGGCTTTTTCTCCTGAGATGTTGTAAATTTGCGCAATGGCCTTGGCATTGCCGAGGACTGAAACCATTGCTGTAGCTAAGTCTTGACAGTGGCCAAGATGGGTGAGGGCCATGCCGCTACCAGGAATAGGGATGGGGCGATCGCGCACAAGGCGGTCGAAGAACCACTGCTCTAATGGATTGTAGTTTTGCGGCCCATAGATATACACGGGGCGGATAGCGGTAAAAGGAATGCCGCTGCTTTTTAAGTAGTCTTCGGTGTGGTGTTTGCCTTTGTGGCGGCTGTTGTGATCTACTGGGTCGCCTTCTACGTGGGGCATCTGATCGCTTTTGGCGTAGACGCCAGCGGAACTGACGTAGATGTAGTGCTGAAGTTGGCCTTTGAAAAGATCGGCGAGCGGCTGCGTATGGGCGAGTTCGCGGCCGTTGTTGTCGTAGATGGCATCGAAGGAGCGGCCTGTAAGGGCAGATTTTAAGGAGGTTGGGGAAGTGCGATCGCACACAATCGTCTCCAGTCCATCCACAGGCGCAGGATGATTCCCCCGATTGAGCAGCACCACCTCATGACCGGCTTCTACAAGCTGCCGAGTGAGATAGACCCCGATAAATCTCGTGCCGCCGATGACTAAAATTCGCACTGCTTTTGCATCCTTTTGCTTGACCTACCTAGTGCTAAGAATACAGGGCAAGACGGACGGATTTACACGCGCAAGATTGGCTAGAGAAAGTGTAGGTCAGAAAATCGGCTGATAAGCATAGTCTATCAGCGTCATAAACACCTTTAATTTATGCAACAGAACGTTGAGAGAATACTTCAAGTCTTTGAAATAATTGTTTACTGAAAGCGGGATAAATTATTTCAATTTGTGTCTTGAGCCGCCAAAAGCCCTTTGAGACAAGGATTTCTGGTAAAACAATACACAGGCTGAAAAACCCGTGGTGGTATGCAAAAAGCATGGTTGCCTCGATTGTGTCGTTTTGCAAATATTTGTTTCGCTTGAGAAATAAGTCAGTTTGCAAGGCGTTAGCTTAACTGCGACACGCGAAGATAAAGGCGTGCGCGCTGCCCGTTAAAACGGCATCTCGTTTAGACATTTCACTGTAGGAGCTCACTGCATGTTTACTCAGGTTCGCCCTGACATTAGACACATCGCCCCCGATAATCTCGGCGAGCGGTATCTGGTCAAAGTTGTCTACGTCGTACTAGAGCCTCAGTATCAAAGCTCTCTGTCTGCGGCAGTGCGCTCGATTAACGAAAATAATTCTCAGATGGCCGTGGAAATTAGCGGCTATCTGATTGAGGAATTGCGCAACGCAGACAACTTTGAAGCGTTTAAGCGCGATATTGCGGAGGCAAATATTTTCATCGGCTCGCTGATTTTTGTGGAAGAGCTAGCTGAAAAGGTGGAAGCAGCGGTAAAGCCCCATCGCGATCGCCTAGATGCAGCCGTAGTATTTCCCTCCATGCCGCAGGTAATGCGCCTGAACAAGCTGGGCAGCTTCAATATGGCTCAGCTCGGCCAGTCTAAGAGCGTAATTGGCGACTTTATGAAGAAGCGCCGTAAGAAAGACGGCAGCGGCTTTGAAGACGCCATGCTAAAGCTGTTGCGGACGTTGCCTAAGGTGCTGAAGTATCTGCCGATTGAGAAGGCGCAGGACGCTCGCAACTTTATGCTGAGCTTTCAGTACTGGCTCGGCGGTTCGGCAGAGAACCTGGAAAACTTTCTGCTGATGCTGTCCGACCGCTATGTGCTGCCGGACAAAGAGATTGAAGGTGCGCCTAAAGACGACGGGCTGACCTTTAATCAGCCGGTGACCTATCCCGATACGGGTATTTGGCATCCGCTAGCGCCCACGATGTTTGAAGACGTGCGCGAGTATTTGAACTGGTACGACTCGCGAAGTGATATTCCCGAAATCTCTCGCAATCCAAACGCGCCCTGTGTCGGCATCGTGCTACAGCGAACTCACCTGGTGACTGGCGATGAGGCTCATTATGTTTCGATCGTCCAGGAGCTTGAGTATAAAGGATCGCGAGTTATTCCTGTATTCGCGGGCGGCTTGGACTTCTCTAAACCAGTTGAAGAATTCTTTTATGACCCGCTCAATCCTGACGAGGCAATCGTTGATTCTGTTGTTTCTCTAACCGGCTTTGCGCTAGTGGGTGGCCCTGCTCGTCAGGACCATCCCAAGGCGATTGACGCACTGAAGCGACTAAACCGGCCTTATATGGTGTCGTTGCCACTGGTTTTCCAGACGACGGAAGAGTGGGAAGCGAGTGACCTTGGTTTGCACCCAATTCAAGTCGCCTTACAGATGGCGATTCCTGAGCTAGATGGCGCGATTGAGCCGATTATTATGTCGGGTCGCGATGGGATGACCGGGCGAGCGATTACGCTGCAAGACCGAGTGGAGGCAATTTCGACAAGGGCGCTGAAGTGGGCGCGGTTGCGCAAGCTGCCTAGAGTCGATAAAAAGCTGGCGATTACGGTGTTTAGCTTTCCGCCAGATAAAGGCAACGTGGGTACGGCGGCGTACCTGAACGTGTTTGGCTCCATCTATCGGGTGATGGAAGAGATGAAGGAGAAAGGCTACAGCATTGATGAGATGCCTGAGTCTGCGGAAGAGCTGATGCAGCTTGTGATTCACGATGCGAGAGCGCAGTTTAACAGCCCTAACTTGAACATTGCTCACAAAATGTCGGTTGCAGAGTATGAGGAGCTAACGCCCTACTCTGAGCGGCTAGAAGAGAACTGGGGGCCACCGCCTGGGCAGCTTAATACTGACGGACAGAATCTGTTGGTTTACGGCAAGGCGTTTGGCAACTTGTTTATTGGCGTACAGCCAACTTTTGGCTACGAAGGTGATCCGATGAGACTGTTGTTCTCTCGTTCGGCGAGTCCTCACCACGGCTTTGCGGCGTACTATACCTATTTAGAGAAAATCTGGAAGGCGGATGCGGTTCTGCATTTTGGTACGCATGGCTCGCTGGAGTTTATGCCCGGTAAGCAGATGGGCATGTCTAGCAAATGCTATCCAGATAATTTGATTGGCAATACGCCAAACCTGTATTACTACGCGGCGAATAATCCTTCTGAGGCAACGATTGCGAAGCGTCGAGGATATGCTTCGACGATTAGCTATTTGACGCCTCCGGCTGAGAATGCGGGGCTGTATAAGGGGCTGAAAGAGCTGAGTGATTTGATTGGCTCTTATCAGACGCTAAAAGAGGGCGGTCGGGGACTGCCCATTGTGAATGCGATTGTTGAGAAAGCCCGGCAGGTGAATCTTGATAAGGACATTGAGCTACCGCCTGAAGATGCGGGCGGCTTGAGTAAGGAAGAGCGCGATACGCTAGTGGGCAAGGTTTACATCAAGCTGATGGAGATTGAGTCTCGGCTGTTGCCCTGTGGGTTGCACGTGGTGGGTAAGCCGCCGACTGCGGAAGAGGCGATCGCAACGCTTGTAAATATTTCGGCATTAGATCGCGCTGAAGAAGAACAGAAGAGTTTGCAGCGAATTATTGCTGAGAGTATCGGTCGCGATATTGATGAGATTTATAAGGAGAGCGATCGCGGCAACTTAGAAGACGTGCAGCTCCTGTATGACATCAACAGCGGTGTGCGAGCGGCTGTTACTGCAATGGTCGAAGAACAAATCGATCAGGAGGGCCGAATTTCTAAAAAGACGATGCTCTCGATGTTTAACTTCGGCGGTGCTAAAGACCCTTGGACAAAGGCACTGCACGACTCGGGCTATACAAAGGTAGAAAACGATGCGCTGAAGCCGCTGTTTGAGTTCTTGCAATATTGCCTAAAGCAGATTGTTGCAGATAACGAACTCGACTCGCTGCTTCGCGCTTTAGACGGTGAGTATATTTTGCCTGGCCCTGGCGGCGACCCCATTCGTAACCCGGATGTGCTGCCCACTGGCAAGAACATGCACGCGCTCGACCCGCAGTCTATTCCGACTTCGGCAGCGGTACAGTCTGCAAAGATTGTGGTCGATCGTCTGTTGGAGCGGCAGAAGGCTGAAAATAACGGTGCGTATCCTGAAACGATTGCCACGGTGCTTTGGGGTACGGATAATATCAAAACCTACGGTGAGTCTTTGGCTCAGATGATGTGGTTTGTGGGCGTGAAGCCGGTGCCGGATTCGCTGGGGCGGATGAACAAGCTGGAGCTGATTTCGCTCGAAGAGCTAGGTCGACCTCGGATTGACATTGTAATTAACTGTTCGGGCGTGTTCCGCGATTTGTTTGTGAACCAAATGGCGCTGTTAGACCGGGCGGTGAAGATGGCAGCTGAGGCGGAAGAGCCTTTGGAAATGAACTTTGTGCGCAAGCACGCGATGGATCAAGCTGAAGAGTTTGGGTTGTCTTTGCGCGATGCGGCGACGAGAATTTTCTCAAATGCTTCAGGCTCTTACGCGGCGAACGTGAATTTGGCGGTGGAGAACAGCAGCTGGGAGGAGGAGCAGGAATTGCGCGATATGTATCTGGCGCGGAAGTCTTTTGCCTTTAACTGCGACAATCCGGGGATGATGGAACAGTCTCGCGGATTGCTGGAAGCTTCTTTGAAGACGGCGGACGTGACTTTCCAGAACCTGGATTCTTCTGAAATCTCTTTGACGGATGTGTCTCACTACTTTGACTCTGACCCAACTAAGGTGGTGGCAAGTTTGAGAGATGACGGGAAGAAGCCGACTTCGTTTATTGCGGATACGACGACAGCGAATGCTCAGGTGCGATCGCTCTCTGAAACCGTCCGCCTAGATGCTCGCACCAAACTGCTGAACCCTAAGTGGTACGAGGGCATGCTCTCTAACGGCTACGAAGGCGTCCGCGAACTCTCCAATCGCTTGGTAAACACAATGGGCTGGTCGGCGACGGCTGACGCGGTGGATAACTGGGTGTATGAGGATACGAATGATACGTTCATTAACGATCCGGAGATGTGTAAGCGGCTAATGGATTTGAACCCAAATTCGTTCCGGCGAATGGTGACGACGCTGCTAGAAGTGAATGGTCGCGGTTACTGGGAGACGAGCGATGAGAATATCGAGAAGCTTCAGGAACTGTACGAAGAAGTGGAGAATCGGATTGAAGGGGTTGAATAAGCCTTTGATATTTTGATGATGCCTGGAGAAGGAGTGGGTGAAAGCCTGCTCCTTTTTGCCTCGAATGCCGAGTCTAGAAATTGAACTCAATGTTTTGCTGTTGCTGGTTGCCGCTTTATAAAAGGTGATGAGAGAAAAGGGTAATTAGAGACGCAAATGGCTGAAGACAATGCTCGCTATGAGAAGGGTTGGGAGACTATTAAGCGCATCTATGGCGATGTGGGCGAAGAGGTGCTGGAGTCTGTAAGAAGCGTTTCGCCAGATCTTGCTCGCTATACGATTGAGTTTCCGTTTGGGGATGTGTATGCTCGGCCTGGGCTAGATTTGAAGTCTAGAGAGATTGCCACGATTGCGGCGCTGACGACGTTGGGAAATTCGCCTCGGGAGCTGAGAGCGCATATTCATGGGGCGCTGAACGTGGGCTGTACGAGAGAAGAGGTGGTAGAAGTGATCATTCAGATGGCGGTTTATGCGGGCTTTCCGGCGGCGATCAATGGAATTGCAGCGGCTAAAGATGTGTTCGCGCAGCTGGATGAGAAGTAAGCATTGCCTGTAGGCAGCAGGCGCATTTGAGTCATTTTGAGCTTTTAGTATTGACTATTTCTCAGGGAAATCTCACGCAGCATAGGGATTGTTTCTGATTTAATCGTTCATGGACTGATGGATTGCTTGGCTCGTTTGCACAACAATTTTCTGATGCGTTCTACTGCTTTTTGAGTTTGACTAGTGTATGGAACTTTCGACTGCCCTGACCTGGGTGCTTTTGGCTGGCTATGGTGGCCTGATTTTTTGGTTGGTGAAGAAGACCACGCCGGTAAAGGTGTCTGCGGGTGAGTTTTTTGGGGGAGAGTCTAGAGCGGGGCAGCCGCCGGGACTGTGGCTGGTGGTTTCGAGTGCGGCGATTTCCTGGATTTTTGCGAAGTCGATTGATAACGCGGCGAGCTTGGGGAGTGCGTTTGGAATTACGGGCGGGATTGGCTATTCGATTTATTACCTGAGCTTTGTGACGGCGGCGATCGCACTTTACCTGCTGCGCACCAAGGGCGGCTACACCTCCATTGCGGATTTTTTGGTGAGTAAATATGGCCGTACCTGCGCCAGATTGTTCTTGTTGGCTATTTCTATTCGTTTACTCAATGAGGTTTGGTCGAATACAAAAGTCTTTTCACTTTACTTTGGGGCAGAAGGGAGTGGTGGATATTGGCTTGCAGCTGCCTTGGTGACGGCGTTTACGGTTTACTACAGCTTAATTGGCGGACTGCGCTCTAGTTTGCTTACTGATAGCGCGCAGATGATTTTGGCTGCGGTTTTGCTAGTGGTGATTTTGGTGGTGCTAGGGCCGGGATTGGCCAGTACCGGACTGCCGGTGGTCGACTCGGAAACGTCTTTGGCGGGATTGACTTTTTGTGGCCTTGCGTTTGTGCAGGTGCTGAGCTATCCGTTTCACGACCCGGTAATGACCGATCGCGCGTTTATTACTTCGCCTAAAACAATGTTTAAGGGATTTTTGCTGGCTGGGCTAATTAGCGGCAGCTTTATCTTTCTCTTTAGCTTTGTAGGGCTTTATGCGCGGGCCAATGGCGTAGAAGGTAATCCCAGTTT